>Ga0207703_10000729_pt1 | contig 32318 bp, 27 predicted proteins | sample KBSSwiS12_FD_184304 | JGI IMG/M metagenome (GOLD analysis project Ga0207703, IMG submission 184304) | Switchgrass rhizosphere microbial communities from Kellogg Biological Station, Michigan, USA - KBS Switchgrass S1-2 (SPAdes) (version 2) | ecosystem: Host-associated > Plants > Roots >... | reverse complement strand
ACATCAGTTTCTCAATCCCCAGGTCCCGGTGGAGCAGGTTGTGCGTGATCCCGTGTCGGCGCTGAATGAATCCAATCCGAAAGTCCGCGAGCCGCAGGCGCTGTACGCGCCGGAGCGCCGCAACTCCGATGGTCCCGACTGGGGTGACCCGGCCGAGCTGACTCTGCTGAAGAACGAGCTCGAGAAGCGCGCCCGGTCCTCGTATGCCGGCGGCCCGATCCTGAATGGCAAGACCGCCCGCAATGCGGACGTGCCCGTTCACTCGCCGTCCAACTTCCTGGAGATCGTGGGCACGTCGCGCGACGCTACGGCTGAAGAAATCAGCGCCGCCATGGATTCAGCCGCGAGCGCGCAGCCCGCCTGGGACGCAGTGTCGGCGGCTGAACGAGCCGATTGCCTCGACCGTGCGGCCTATCTGCTCGAGGACCGCCGCGTCCAATTCCTCAGTCTGCTGGTGCGTGAGGCAGGAAAGACCATTCCTGACGCTGTCGCCGAGTTACGCGAGGCCGTTGATTTCTGCCGTTACTACGCGGCTCGGGGCCGAGCGCTGTTTGGAGCTCCGGAAAAGCTCAACGGTCCCACTGGCGAGCGCAATCTCCTTTCGATGCATGGCCGAGGCGTGTTTGTTTGTATCAGCCCGTGGAACTTCCCACTTGCAATATTCAGTGGTCAGATCACAGCTGCGTTGATGGCTGGCAACAGCGTTATAGCCAAGCCGGCGCCGGCGACGCCATTGATTGCGCACGCGATGACCGCGTTGCTGCATGAAGCCGGCGTGCCGGGCGAAGTCCTGCAAATGACTCCAGCCGATGGTCCGGCATTCAGTGATGTAGCTATGAAGCATCCGGCGCTGGCCGGTGTGGCTTTCACGGGTTCTACAACCACTGCCGCCACAATCAATCGCGCACTGGCGAACCGGGACGGAGCGATCATTCCGCTGATCGCGGAAACAGGCGGCGTAAACGCAATGATCGTGGACGCAACCGCGCTGCCCGAGCAGGTTGTGGATGACGCGGTCACTTCCGCCTTCACCAGCGCCGGTCAGCGGTGCTCCGCGCTACGTGTCCTGTACCTGCAGGAGGAAATTGCGGACAAGGTGATTGGGATGCTGACGGGGGCGATGAAGTGTCTCTCCATTGGCAACCCGGGCGAGTTGTCGACGGATGTCGGCCCGGTCATCTCGGAGGCTGCGCTCACACGCCTTCGCAACCATGCGTCCCGCATGCGTCAGGAGTCCCAACTGCTGTATGCATGCCCTCTGAATGAGAAACACGAGGCTGGCTACTTCTTCGCACCCCACCTGTTTGAGCTGCGCGCGCTCGACCAGCTGCGCACGGAGGAGTTTGGTCCGGTTCTGCACGTGGTGCGGTACAAATCTGATCAGTTATCACAAGTGATTGCCGCCATCCGCAAGACGGGGTTTGGTCTGACACTGGGTGTGCACAGCCGCCTGGAGAGCGTGGCGGACCATGTTTTCCGGTCAGTGCCCGTTGGCAACACCTACGTCAATCGCAACATGATCGGCGCGGTTGTTGGCGTTCAGCCTTTTGGCGGACAAGGTTTGTCGGGCACCGGGCCGAAAGCCGGTGGTCCCCACTATCTGCTGCGCTTCGCGAATGAGCGGACGTTGACTATCAATACAGTCGCGGTAGGCGGAAACGTCGAATTGTTGTCGTAACTGACTCAAAATTGACACTGTGCGTCACCTCGCGGGCGGTGATAGGGGCAAAGTGAATCTTTAGGGAGTGTGCGGGGGTGCAGGGTCGCCCCTACAATCACTCCCATGATGCAACTCCGACCAGCCCTCGAAACGTCACCGGTGCAGGAGATCCTGGCCCGGCTCGACGAGCTCGAGGTGATGTTTCGGGACAGCGCAGCTGAAGGTGATCGCCTCGCGCGGCTGCCGAAGTACGTCGTTCGCGCGCTCACTCAACACGGTCTGTTCCGTCTGTGGATTCCGAAGCGCTGCGGTGGGTTCGAGCTCGACCTGCCCGAAGCTCTGCAGATCTACGAAGCCGCCGCGCGGTTGGATGGCTCGATTGGTTGGGCGGTCATGATCGGGTCGGGCGGCGGACTGTTTGCCGCGTATCTCGATCCTCCGACCGCGAGCTCGATCTATGCCAGACCCGAGTCAGTGGTGGCGGGCTCGGGTGCTCCTGACGGACGCGCGTTTCGGGAGAAGGGCGGATACCGGGTGAGTGGTTGCTGGCATTACGCCAGTGGCGCCCACTATGCGACGACTTTCACGGCCAATTGCCTGGTCATGGACGGCGGGACCTTGGTCTTTGGTGCCGATGGCAAGCCGCTGATCCGCGCAATGTCGTTCGAGGCCCCCCAGGTGACGATTCTTCCTGTGTGGGACCCGACGGGACTGCGGGGCACCGGTAGTGATGATTTCGAAGTACGCGACACCTTTGTGCCCGAGAACCGGAGCTTCTCGGTGACGGCGGACGCGCCGCGCGAGACCGGTCCTCTGTATCGGCTGCCCTTCAGTGTGTTGACCGAATTGCCGGTCACCGCGGTGGCAGTGGGAATTGCGCGTCACGCACTGGACCTGTTTTCTTCACTGGCTCACGTCAAGAAGATGCATGGCACGAGCGCGCTGCTGATGACCGATCCGGTCGTTCAGGCAACGTATGGCGCAGCTCATGCAACCTGGCAGTTCGCGAAATCCACGTTGGAAACCCTGGCGCACAAGGCTTGGAATGCCGCGCGCTCCAGCCGTCCGCTGCAACCGTCCGACCTTGCTGAGATCACCAGTGGGTGTGTGCTCTCGGTGGCGCGAATGCGGCAGGCGATTGGTGAGTTGATGGCTCTGACCGGCATGACTGCCATTCAGCCGGAGTCGGAGTTGGCCCGCGCGTGGCGTGATTACCAGGCGCTCGCCGCGCATGGGTCGATGTCACCGCGGCATCTGGGTACTGCCGGCGCGTTGTTGCTAAACGCCGGCGCGTAGTTTGTTGATCAGGCCGCCGAGCGAGTCAATGGGAGCCGAGCACGTACTGCCCTTGCAGACGTAGGCCACGGCAGCGCCGCGGGAAGTTTTCGCAGCGAGCGCGGGCGGCAAATCCTCAGCATCGTCTGGGACCGCAAGCACCATACGGTGGGGCGCATAGAGTTTGTGCAGCTCCCGGGCCCAGGATGTTATTTCCTCCCGGGGGCCGCGAAGGATGAGAGTTTCGGGTGGATTGAGCAGCTCATCGAGAGCGGTGAGCAGTGTTGTATGAGCATGAGGGTACTTTTCGAGACTGAGCCAGGCTGCACGCAGCGTGCGCTCGGTCGCTTGCAGGTAGCGTGGCTCGGCCAACAGGTGTCCCAGTCGCTGGAACACCAAAGCGGCAATGCCGTTTCCGGCCGGAGTCGCGTCATCTGCAAAGGATTTGGAACGATAAATGAGGGTCTCGTGATCGTCAGAAGTGAAGTAAAAGCCGCCGGCAGCCTCGTCCACAAAATGGTCGAGCACGACCCGTGCGAGCTCACCTGCGAATTTGAGCTCTGTGCTGTCGAACCGCACTTGTTGAAGCTCGAGGACCGCGTCGATGAGGAATACGTAGTCGTCGAGGTACGCGCCAAGATGTGCGATTCCGTCCTTGTAGGTGGCCAATAATCGGTGATTGCTCCACAAACGGCTGCGAATGAATCGCAGCGCTGTTGTGGCCGACTCCGCCAGATCCTCGCGTCCCAAGGCACGGGATGCGATTGCCAGCCCCCGAATCATCAGTGCATTCCACGAAGTCAGGACCTTGTCATCGCGACCAGGCCAGACACGGCGGTTGCGAATAGCCAGCAGCTTCTGACGCGCTGACTCCAGCGCCGGCTCTTCGCCCTCGGGGACGGGCTGAAAGACATGCAGATGCCAACGCCCTTCAAAGTTGGCTGTCCTATCTAATCCGTAGCGCGCCGCGAAAACCGTGTATTCGGCCTCGGTGAGTGCCGCGCGAACCTCTTCACGATCCCAGACGTAGAATTTTCCTTCGTGTCCTTCCGAGTCGGCGTCATAGCTGGAATAGAACGCGCCTTCCGGCGATTGCATCTCGCGAATTGCCCAATCCGCCGTGCGTGCTGCCATATCCGCGTAGAAGGAATCGCCCGTGGCTACTGCGGCTTCGGCATACACCGCAAGTAGTGCTCCGTTGTCGTAAAGCATCTTTTCGAAGTGGGGAATCATCCAGTACTCATCGACTGAATACCGGCTGAATCCGCCGCCGAGCTGATCGTTGATGCCGCCTTCACCCATGCGGCGCAACGTCAGCGTCGCCATGTACAGTGCCTGAAGGTCTGGTTGTATCTGCCCCGAAGTCGCGTGCCAGTCGCGCAGGAGGCGCTCAATCGTTTTGGGATTTGGAAATTTCGGTGCGCGTCCGAAGCCACCGAACTGGCCGTCGAATGTGCGGCCCAACAGCTCACGTGACGCTTTGATGGGCGCGTCCGTCAGTTGCGTTTCATCTGGCGCGGGTGGGGGATTGAGCTCCTCAAAAGCTGACATCAACGCAGCGTTCTGCTGGCGCAGCTCAGCTTCGTGAGTCCGATAGTATTCGCTGACCCTGCGTAAAAGGTCGGTAAACGCAGGCAGTCCGTGACGTGCTTCCTTCGGAAAATACGTGCCACCAAAAAAGGGGCGGTGGTCGTCATGTGTCAGGAACATCGTCAGCGGCCAACCACCGGACCGTTGCGTCAGCATCTGCTGAGCAATCTGATAAATCCGATCAACGTCCGGCCGCTCTTCGCGATCGACTTTGATGTTGATAAAGCGTTCGTTCAGGACGCGGGCCACATCGTCATCCTCGAACGATTCGTGAGCCATGATGTGGCACCAGTGGCACGCAGCGTATCCCACACTCAGATGAATCGGCTTCCGTTCCAGACGTGCACGCTCGAACGCTTCTTCACCCCACGGATACCAATCTACTGGATTGTGTGCGTGTTGAAGGAGATAGGGGCTCGTCTGTGAAATGAGGTGATTGGCCATCCGGTGTCTCGTATAATCACGGCTGTCATGGCTGCCGTCGTTGCCTAACGCAGCGAGTTTCAAGTGATCCCTTCTTCCGCGCAAATTCTTTCCGAGCAATCCAATCTACCGGTACTGCGTCTTAAGCGCGGCGAGGACCGGCGTATTGCGGCTGGTCACATGTGGGTGTTCAGCAACGAGGTCGATACGGCCAGTACGCCTCTGACTGCGCTCACAACTGGTGCATTGGTGCAGATGCAATCGCACCGGGGACAGTTTCTCGGTTACGCCTACGTCAATCCGCATGCGCTGATTTGCGCGCGGATTGTTGGACGTGACATAGGACATCCGATAAATCGTGAGCTCATCGCGCATCGGCTCGAAGTGGCGATTGCTTTGCGCAAGCGACTGACTCGGGATCCTTACTATCGCCTCGTGTTCGGTGAGTCCGATGGTTTGCCAGGCCTGGTGCTCGATCGCTCGGGGGATGTCGTAGTTGGCCAGATTGCGACCGCGGGCATGCAGGCACTCGCGGCGGATGTAGAAGAGGCCGTACGGGAAGTACTCAATCCGCGCGTTCTGGTGTGGAAGAACGATTCGGGAGCGCGCGATCTGGAGCATTTGCCGCAGGTCGTTGAGGCTGCATTTGGCAGTGTCCCCGACGAGCTCGAAGTGTATGAGTCAGGGCTGCGGTTCATGGCACCGCTGCGCGCGGGTCAGAAGACGGGTTGGTTCTACGATCAGACAGCGAACCGCCAACGCCTGGTGCGCTATATGTGGCCCGGCATGCGTGTTCTGGATGTTTGCAGCTATGTCGGGGCATGGGCGGTGACCGCGCTGAAGAATGGCGCTGCCTCGGCGCGGTGTGTCGATTCTTCGGAAGCTGCATTGCGGGCGGCCAGCCGCAATGCGCAAGCGAATGGCGTCTCCATTGAAACAACGCATGACGATGCTTTCGATGCATTGAGAGCCATGCAGGAGCGCGGTGAGCGTTATGACGTGGTGATCGTCGACCCGCCTGCCTTCATCAAGCGCAAGAAGGATGTTCCGCAGGGACAGGCCGCCTACCGGAAGCTGAACCAGCTCGCGCTGGGGCTCATGGATGGCGATGGACTGCTGGTTTCCTGCTCGTGCTCGTACCACATGTCCGCGGACGATCTGGTGACGGCCATCCAGTCCGCCGCTCGCCACAGTGGCCGGTTCGTTCAGATTCTGGAGGCCGGCGGCCAGTCGCCGGACCACCCGATTCATCCCGCCATCCCCGAAACCCGCTACCTGAAGGCGTTCTTCTGCCGCGTAACCCGTGAATAGCCGCTAAAATCCGCGGCCTATGATTCCGTATCCCGGTTTTAACCCGATTGCGTTCTCGATTGGCCCCGTCAAGGTCCACTGGTACGGCATCATGTACCTGCTGGGGTTCGGCGCGGGATGGGCCCTGGCACGCAGTCGCGCGGCCAAGCCGGGCTCCACCTGGAAGTCGCAGGACGTCGATGACCTGATCTTTTTCGCCATGCTGGGCGTCATCCTGGGCGGCCGTATTGGTTACGTGCTGTTTTACGGCTTGAGCTTCTGGGCCAAAGACCCGTGGTATCCCTTCAAGATCTGGGATGGCGGCATGTCGTTTCACGGCGGAATGCTCGGGGTCGCCTTCGCCGTCTCCCTGTTCGCCTGGCGCCGCCGCCGGAATGTGGCCGACGTGCTGGATTTCACCGTGCCGCTGCCGGGCCTGGGCCTGTTTTTCGGCCGCATCGGCAACTTCATCAACGGCGAGCTGTGGGGCAAGGTGACCACGGTGCCCTGGGGATTCAACGTCAATGGGCAGGTGCGCCATCCTTCGCAGCTCTATGAAGCTGTCTTCGAAGGCCTGGTGCTGTTCACGATCATTTGGCTATTTACCGCGCGCCCCCGGCCGCGGCTCGCGCCGTCGGGCCTGTTTCTCATCATCTACGGCATCGTGCGTTTCGCCATCGAGTTTGTGCGCGTACCGGATGAGCACATCGGTTACCTCGGGGGCACCGACTGGTTGACCGAGGGGATGGTGCTGTCCATCCCGATGGTGGTTGTAGGGATCGGGCTCATGGCCTATGCGTACCGTACGCGCTCACCCTCTGGAAACTTCGCCACCGCTCAATGAAGGCCTACCTCGATCTCATGCGCCGGATCCGCGATTCCGGCGTTCGCAAGGATGACCGCACGGGCACCGGGACGCTCTCCGTGTTTGGTCACCAGATGCGGTTTGATCTGAGCGAAGGATTCCCGCTGGTCACCACCAAGCGGCTGCACGTGCGCTCGATTGTGTACGAGCTGCTGTGGTTTCTGCGTGGCGACACCAATGTGTCCTGGCTGCGCGAGCACGGAGTCAGCATCTGGGATGAGTGGGCCGACGAGCACGGTGAGCTCGGGCCGGTGTATGGCAAGCAGTGGCGGTCGTGGCTGGCGCCGGATGGACGGACGATCGATCAGATCACCCAGGCCGTGGAACTGCTCCGGCGCAACCCGGATTCCCGCCGCATCATCGTCAGCGCCTGGAATGTGGGCGAGCTCGGGCAGATGGCGCTCATGCCGTGCCACGCGTTCTTTCAGTTTTACGTCGCCAACAAACGCCTGTCCTGCCAGTTGTATCAACGGAGCGCGGACGTTTTTCTGGGCGTGCCGTTCAACATCGCGAGCTACGCCCTGCTGCTGCACATGATGGCGCAGCAGTGTGACCTGGAGCCCGGCGACATGGTCTGGACCGGCGGCGACTGTCATCTGTACCTGAACCACCTGGAACAGGCGGAATTGCAGCTCGGGCGGGCACCGTTACCTCTGGGGCAACTGCGCCATACTCGGCGGCCACCGAGTATTTTCGACTACGAGTACGAGGATTTTGAATTCGTGAATTACCAACATCATGCGGCGATCAAGGCGCCGGTGGCGGTCTGATCATGGCAACCGCCGCACAGGAAACCGATCTCACCACCTCCGATCTGATTGAAGTGCGCCGCTCGGGCGTGCATGGTCTCGGAGTGTTTGCAGCGAAGCCGATTGCCAAGGGCACCCGGATCATCGAGTACGTGGGCGAGCGCGTCTCGCACGACGAAGCGGATCGTCGTTACGAGGAAAAGGACGCGAACGACAGTCACACGTTCCTGTTTATCGTCGACAGCAAGACTGTCATCGATGCGGGCACGGACGGCAATGACGCGCGCTTCTTCAATCACTCGTGCGATCCCAACTGTGAGTCGACAGTTGAGAAAAAGCGTGTGTACATCGAGGCGACCCGTGACATCGCGCCGGGCACCGAGCTGACCTACGACTATCAGATCTACCGCGAGGAAGGCGATCCGGAGAACATCGACGAGGTGTTCAAGTGCCGTTGCGGCTTCCCGAATTGCCGCGGCACCATGCTGTGGCCGCCCGAGCCGAAAAAGAAGCGCAAGGCCAAAAAGAAGGCCGTCGCGAAGTCGAAGGGCGCTGGCCAGTCCAAGGCGAAATCCGGGGCCGCTGCGAAGAGTGGCGCGAAGTCGAAGGGCAAGTCAGGCAGCAGCGCGAAGTCGAGCGCGCAGGGCAAGACGGGCGCCGGCGGCAAGGCGAAGTCGAAGGCCGGTGGCAAGACCGCGGGCGGCAAGCGCGGCGGAAAATCCGCGGCGGGCAAGTCGGGCGCCGGCTCTACACGTGGGAAGTCGAAGGGCAACACTGGTGGGGGCGGCCGCGCCAAGAAGAAGGGCAGGAGTGGCCGGCGCGGCTGATGCGCTGACCTGACATGCACGACACGCGTCGCTGGAGTCTGCCGGCGGTCATCGGGGCCATCGGAATCGTCTATGGGGACATCGGGACGAGTCCGCTGTATGCGCTGGAGACGGCGCTGAATGCAACCGGCGGCTTCGACCCGCTTGCGGTGCTGGGGTGTTTGTCGCTCATCTTCTGGAGCATGATGATGTCGGTGACGTTCAAGTACGTCACCATCATGATGCGTGCTGACAACCAGGGCGAAGGAGGCATCCTCGCCCTGTTTGCGCTCGCCCAGCGGGCTCCGGAGGCAGGCCGTCACTGGTTCCGCTGGCTCATCGGCCTGGCCCTGGCGGGCACGGCATTCTTCTTCTGCGATGCGCTCATTACGCCGGCGATATCGGTGTTGAGTGCCGTCGAGGGCCTGGAGATCCTGGATCCTGACTTCGAGAAGGCAGTGATCCCGGTGACGCTGGCCGTACTTGCGTTGTTGTTCATGATCCAGAAGCGCGGCACTGCCCGTGTGGGCCGGCTTTTCGGCCCCGTGATGATCCTCTGGTTCCTGGTCATCGCGGTTTTGGGTGTCATGGCCATCATGCACCATCCATCCGTGTTGATTGCAGTCAATCCTCTCTATGGCATCCAGCTTCTGGCAACGCACTCGGTTACGGCGCTGGCCATTCTCGGTGGAGTATTTCTGTCCCTGACCGGTGGCGAGGCCCTGTACGCCGATATGGGACACTTCGGCAAGACCCCGGTGCGGATCGCCTGGTTTGCATTGGTGTGGCCGGCACTGCTCCTCAACTATTTCGGCCAGGGAGCCCTGCTGTTGGAGCACGGGGCCATGATCGAGCATGCGTTGTACGCGATGGTGCCGGCAACCCTGCTGCCCTGGATGTTGATTCTGGCGACGGCCGCCACGGTCATCGCTTCGCAGGCCGTCATTTCCGGCGCCTTCTCGGTGGCGCGCCAGGCCGTGCAACTCGACCTGTTGCCTCGCATCCGCATTCTGCAGACCTCGGCGCTGGAGCAGGGACAGATCTATGTTCCCATAGTCAACACGTTGCAGTTTCTGGCGGTAGCCGCCTTCGTATTGGGCTTCAAATCCTCCGAGGCATTGTCGGGAGCGTATGGAGCGGCGGTTGTCGGCACGATGTTTATCACCAACATCCTCGGCGGATTTGTCGCCGCGACCCAGTGGCATTGGCCACGATGGGGAATTGCCGCGGTCTTTCTGCCACTGCTTGCCATGGATTCCGTTTTTCTGGCGGGCAACCTGACCAAGCTGGAGACGGGCGGTTGGATACCAATCACCCTGGGAGCGGTGCTGTACTTCGTATTCTGGACGTGGCGCAGCGGTCGCCTCGAGCTGCGCTCGGCGCTGGCAAGGCTCGCCGTGCCGCGCAAAGACCTGGCGAAGGTGATCGATGGCTCCATGCGTGTTCCGGGCACGGGAGTGTTTCTGGCGAGTGATCGCGGGCTGCTGCCTTCGGCGCTCGTGCGTAACATCGAGCACAACAAAGTAGTCCACGAGCGCGTCATCATTCTCAACATCGAAATTACCAATGTCCCGCGCCAGGACCCCGTGCGGCGTGTTGAGATCGAAGAGATCCTGCCGGGCGTGTATGAAATCACTGCCCGGTTCGGATTCATGGAAACGCCTGATGTGTCGCAGGCCATGAAATCCTGCCGGACGCGCGGCATGCGGGTGTTTGCCGAAGACAGCTCCTTCTTCGTGGGTCGTCATCTCGTGCGGGCCCGGCCTCTGCCGGGTTTGAAAGGCCTGCAGCGTCGGTTTTTCGCATCCATGCAGCGGCACAGCACCCAGGCCGCCGAATTCTTTCGCATGCCTTATAAGGGCGTGATTGTCCTCAACACGGCCGTAGAAATATGAAGAAGCCCGTGGTCGCACTCGTTGTGGCCATGGCGCGCAACGGTGTCATCGGTCGCGACAATGGCTTGCCGTGGGGCCGGCTGCCCGAGGACCTGAAGCATTTCAAGGCCGTTACCCTGGGCAAGCCGGTGCTGATGGGTCGCAAGACCTATGAGTCGATCGGCAAGCCATTACCCGGCCGGACCAACTTCGTGCTGACGCGCGACCGGGGTTGGAAGGCGGAAGGGGTCGTTGCCGTTCACTCACTCGATGAAGCGCTGACAGGCGACTACGTGTCAGGCATCGGGGGTGCCGAGATCTATCGGCTGTTGCTCCCCGTGGCGAACCGTATCTATCTGACCCGGATCGACGCGGACGTGTCTGGTGACACCGTGTTCCCGCCGATTGACTACTCCGAATGGGTTGAGACCGAGAGCCGCGCGTTCACAGCCGACGGCCGCAATCCCTACAACATGAGCTTCGTCACGCTCGAGCGAGTGCCGGCAACCGCTCGTTGACCAGCTTTTCGGCCAGCGAGAAATCCGTGTTGCCGTCGGCCCGGTCCAGATCCAGCAGGATCTGCGACTGCAATTCACCGCGCCGCAGTGCCTCCGCGTAGGGAATCTGCGGGTGGAACATGACCATGGCATAGCGCGGGATGAAGCGATTCGGGAAGCGCCTCTCCAACTCGAGTGACAGCGATTTTCTACGCACGAAGCCGGGATCCAGCACCGCGTCGCGCATCTCGGTGTAGTTCTCCAGGGCCATCTGAGCGATCGCTTCCGTATTCGGCCGCCGGATGCGCTCGAACTCCGCGAACAGCGATTGCCAGTCATCCGCCCGGTCCAGCATCGAGTCCAACACGACACAATCCTCGAACGCCGCGTTCATTCCCTGCCCATGGAAGGGCACGATGGCGTGGGCAGCATCTCCGAGCAGCAGTACCTGGCCACCCACGCGCCAGGGCGCGGCATGGACCGTTCCCAACTGCCCGGCCGGGTGTGACTGGAACTCCGCCGTCAGACCGGGAATCAGCGGCACGGTGTCAGGGAATTCTTCCAGGAAGAATTCCAGGACCGCCTGGGAGTCAGTCAGGGCAGCGAAGCTGCGCGGTCCCTGGCGCGCGAGAAACAGGGTTGCCGTGAAGCTGTGGTCGGTGTTGGGAAGCGCGATCAGCATGAAGCCGCCACGCGGCCAGATATGCAACGCATTCGGATCGAGCGCGGGCTGTCCGTCCACCGGCGGGATGGTCAGCTCCTTGTAGTCGTGATCCAGCCAGTCCTCGCGCACGCTCAGGAGGTTGGTTGCCGCGAGGCTGCCGCGCACGGCGGAGCCAGCGCCATCCGTCGCAATGGTGGGAGTGAGCTCAACCGAATATTGCGCTCCGGAGACTTCGTTGCGGAATTGCAGGACATTCCGGGTCGGATCGGCGGCGAGACAGGTCTGGTTGAACCGGATCGTGACGTCCTGGTGTCGCGCGGCTTCTTCGATCAGCACTCTGTTCAGCTCACCACGGCTGACGGAATAGATGATTTCGTCGTCGCGCTGGCCGTAAGGCTGCAGCGCTGTCGCGCCCGAGCGCTCGTGGATCATCCGGCCCCGCATCGGGATCATCAGCGGACGGATTTTCTCCATGACGCCGGCATGCGCGAGTGCACGAATTCCCCGCGCGGCGAGCGCCAGGTTGATTGATCGGCCGCGTTCCATGCGGGTGCGCCTGGGATCGGGACGCCGATCCCACAAGCGGATCGCCCCGCAGCCATGTCGCATCAGAGTCACTCCGAGCAGCGCGCCCGCGAGCCCGGCACCGACGATGTTGATTGGTTGGTCTGAGTCAGCCCGCAACCGCACCTCCCTCAGGAAACTGCCCGTAAAACTTCCGTGAGGCGCTCACTGAACGTGAAAACATCCTCGAAACTATTATACAGCGGGACGGGCGCCACACGAATGACGTCCGGCTCGCGCCAGTCACAGATGACATCCAACTCGGTCAGCCGGTCGAGAACCCGCCGGCCGCGGCGGCCGCCACCGGGAATCCGAATCGACAACTGACACCCGCGCGACTCAACCGCTGCCGGCGTGATCAGTTGTACTGAGGATTGCAGGGGCTGCAGCAGTTGTTCGAGGAAGCCTGTCAGCGCTACGGACTTGGCACGCAGGCGCTCCATGCGCGCGGCCTGGAACAACCCGAGCGAAGCGATGAGAGGCGCTGCCGACAGGATGGGCGGATTGCTGATCTGCCAGGCGGCCACGCCCGCTTCGGCTTCAAAATGGGGCTCCATCCGGAAACGCGTGGCTTGCTCGTGACCCCACCAGCCGTGCAGGCGGGAGGAGGGCGCGGCACTGATATTTCGTTCGTGTACGAAGCACCCGCCAATGGCACCCGGGCCCGCGTTCAGGTATTTGTAACTGCACCAGACCGCGAAGTCGGCATCATGGTCGTGCAGCGACAGCGGCATGTTGCCGATGGAGTGCGCAAGATCGACGCCGGCAACGGCTCCTGCGCGATGCGCGGCGTGGATGATCCGCTGCAGGTCGAAGGCCTGGCCGGACCTGAATTGCACGCCGGGCCACAACACCAACGCGACTTCATCGCCATGCTGTCCCAGGTAGGCTTCGACCGCGTCAGCCCCCTGGTCGGGCGCTAACTCGACCAGCGCGGCGTCGACGTTCTGCCGATGCCAGGCGAGCTGGGAGGCTACGGCGTGACGGTCTGATGAGAACGCACCGGACTCGATGACGATTTTGACCCGCTTGCCGCTCGGACGGTAGAAGCTCGCCAACATCAGGTGCAGATTCACCGTCAGAGAGTTCATCGCGATGACTTCGTCCGGCTGGGCGCCCGCCAGGTACGCAAGTCCCGTCGTCAGATTCTGGTGATAGGGAATCCAGGGGCGGGTCGCCGACTCGTGGCCCAACACGGCCAGGCGCGCCCAATCGTCGAGCTCCTGGTCTACCAGCTCTCGTGCCGCCAGCGGCATGAGACCCAGCGAGTGGCCGCACAGATATAGCTGCTGCTGGCCACGTGAGTTGGTCGGTATCGCGAACTTTTCGCGAAAAGGTCTCAGCTCATCCGCTTCGTCACGCGCGCGGGCGGATTCGAGTGTTGGATTCATAGCGGGTACAGGAGTGGTCTCGAGGGGACGGCGTCGCCGGCTATCGCCGGAACTTGTATTTCCAGGAGGTAGGCGCCATCGGGTACTTCGGATGGAATCCGTGCAAGCTCGGTGACGGTCGCCTGCGGTCGGGTGGCTGCCGTTTCACCATGCGGCAGACCGAAAAAAACGCGATGGGCAGTCAGGCGGCCTTCATCGTGCGCGCGGTCGATGGATGGTAAATCGACTACGAGGTGTTCAATACCGCGTGCGACTAGAAACTCAGCCGCGTCGCGTGTCAGGTAGGCGCTTTCAGTTGTACGGATGACAACCGCTTCCGGTTGATAATCCCGGGGCCAGTTGCGCTCCAGCGCCATGCGTGTGACGAGCTTGTCGCCGGGCTGTGGTTTGGGGTCCGTGCTTTCCTGCGTGGCGTCGGTTGGGTCAACCGTGATCAACACTGCGGGAATCAGCCCCTTCGGCGCTACGCGGTGGGCATCGAGCCGCTCTGCCGTCAGGTGCCCAACACACTCGGTGTGCGTGCCGTTGCAATGAGGAATCAGAGTGATCACATTGCAGTTGCAACTGGCTCCTGTGGCAACCGCACCTGAAAACCCTGGCACCGCGAATGCCTGACTCGTTGCCGCCGGAGCCCCGAAGTGACGCGGCTGGTCCGCGTCGAAGTTGAGCTCGAGCGCAATAACAATGGGACGGGCGAGATCGACTTCCACGTCACGGCCCTCGAGCTGAACGCGTGCTTTCAACGGGCGCGTTCCATCACGGTGCCGCAATTTGAGCAGGTGCGCTTCTCGGGGCTGGAGTAGAAGCGCTCGAACAGGGCCGGAAACTGGGTCTCAATGTCCGTGAGCTCGAAGGACTCCTCGTACAACTTATGGTTGCACTTCTCGCAGTACCACTGAAAACCATCCTGCTCGCCAGGCCGGCGTTGCCGTTCGATCACGAGGCCGACGGTATCAGCGCGGCGCTGCGGAGAGTGCGGGACGAACGGAGGCAGCAGAAAGATCTCGCCTTCACGGATGGGGACATCGACCGGGCGGCCCTCCTGCATGGTCTTCAGCACCATGTCGCCTTCCAGTTGGTAGAAGAATTCCTCGCCCGGGTCGACGTGGTAATCCTTGCGGGCATTGGGTCCGCCGACCACCATGATCACAAAATCGCCGTCCTGGAAGACGCGCTTGTTCCCCACGGGCGGGTGCAGCGAGGCTCGGTTTTCGTCGATCCAGTGCCGGAAGTTGAATGCTTTAAGCGGTACCATACAGTGTGTCCTCGACGCGCTATTTCTTTTAGCCTGCGGCGCCGGCGTATCCTGCGGCGCGGGAGTATTTTACGCGCTCGCAAGAGAGTCGTTTATGTCTGAACGCTTGAGATCGACCAAAGCGCTGCTGCTGAGCGGCCTGTTAACAGTAGTCGCAGGCTGCAGTCACCTGCCGCACCCGCATTGGCCCTGGCATCACAAGGCGGTACCTGCGCCTGAGGTGGTCCATGAGCTCGTGATCACGACCGCTGACGGGGCGGATGCGCCTTATCCACAGTACTGGAAGGGCAATACCCTCATCGTCGATCTGCGTCCGGGCGGCGCTCAGGGCAATGCTGTCCTGAAACCTCGCGAGCACACAGTATGGCCTGTACGTATTGCGTTTCGTGTAATGCCGAACCAGTTCGGGACTCTCGAAGTGAAGTCGGCGCAGCGCGTCGTGCTGCCCATCACCACCAGTGGCTCGAAGCCGGTGGATGTCGAGCTGGCAGCCGGTGTCTATATCATGAAGTCGCCGCAGATCGCCGTGTCCTGGGGACCCGCCGATCAGTCATCCGGAACCTGATATCCACCACAGGGCAGTGAGACGGGCGGGCGGTCGCTGTCGAGGTCGATAGCGGTCAGCGAGCCGCCCCAGACGCATCCGGAATCGAGGCCGACGACGCCGTTCCGCTGCACAAACCCCTGCGCGGACCAGTGACCAAAGATGATGCGAGCATCGCGCGTGGCCCGGTTTTTTATATCGAACCAGGGTTGATACGGTGAGTTGGCCGACGGCGGCTTGCCTTTCCACTTCAGATCCACGCGGCCGTCGGCGGTACAGACGCGCAGCCGTGTCAGCACGTTGATGGTGAAGCGCAACCGGTCCTTCCGTGACAGATCGTCACTCCACTGGTCGGGCTCATCACCATACATGTGATCAAAAAGCCCCTTCGGATCATCGCGCAGCGCTGATTCAACTTCCCGCGCCAGCTCAACCGTCGTGTTGACTGTCCATTGCGGCACCACACCGGCGTGCACCATCAGTTCGTTACCGTGCACGTGCGCGAGTGGCCGCGAAATCAACCACTCCAGCAACTCGTCGCGATCCTTCGCATCGAGAACCGCTTCCAGGGTATCTGTCTTCCTATTCCGGCGCGCACCGTGCGCCACTGCCAGAAGATGCAGATCGTGGTTACCCAACACCACGACGGCGTTGTCGCCGAGCGAGCGTACGAAACGCAGCACCTGCAACGAGGCGGGACCCCGGTTGACCAGGTCGCCGACAAAATAGATCTGGTCGCGTTCCCAGGAAAAGTCGAGTTGGCCGATGAGATCTTGCAGCTCTTCGTGACATCCCTGGACGTCGCCGATGGCATAGCGTGTCACTGCAGAATTCCCGGCATGGCCAGCCGGAATGCCGCGATGGGAGCGTCGAAGCGCATGCCTTCATCCGTGACCATCTGATAACTGCCTTGCATCGCGCCGACGGGTGTTTCGAGGACCGCGCCACTGGAATAGCGGAAACCCTGGCCGGGCTTCAAGTGTGGCTGCTCGCCGACGACTCCGTCGCCACGCACTTCCTGCACCTTGCCGTTGGCATCCGTGATGACCCAGTGGCGGGTCAGCAGGCGTGCGGAGACTGATCCTTCGTTGCGAATGGTGATGGTGTAGGAAAACACATACCGACGCTCCTTCGGATCGGACTGCTCATCGAGATAAGCCGTCTCGACTTCGATTCGAATCGCGTACGGATTCACATCCATTTACGAACGTCCAACACGGACGGCCAGGACATCACAGGGAGCCGCGTGGAGAACTGTGTCTTCGGTGAAATTGACGAGAATCGATATTCCGTGGCGCTCGCGGCTGCCCAGCACGATGAGATCTGAATGCAGCTCGCGGGCCATACGGACAATTTCAGCTTTTACGTTACCGGCTTCAACCCGGCACGACGTTGCTGCCACACCCAGCTGCGCTCCCAGCGCTGTCAGGCGTTGTTTCGCCCGGTCCAGCAGCTCATCCTCGATCTGCACGGCCGGCATGAGTGTTTCTCCCATGGGCTCCACCGGCACGTACTCGACTACGTGCAACAGGTCGATCTGCGCCCCCATCGCGGTCGCCAGCGCCTGGGCTCGCCGGCCGATGAGGATGCTGTCTTCGGTCAGGTCCACGACGAGGAGGACGCGGCGATATTCCGTCATGAAGAGGTTTCCTGCTGGCGCGGCTCGATCAGACGCTCGGAGTCGATCTTACAATTTTCTGTGCCAGCAAATTGAAGGCCTCGGGCGGAAAAGTCTCCGGCCGGGCGCCCGGGTCGAGGCCTGCTGCCTCGATCTGTTCCAGGGTTACCAGGTCTCGCAATGCGTTACGAATCGTCTTGCGACGGTGGGCGAAAGCTGCGGCCACGACTGCGCCAAAGTGCTCGCTGACGGAAAACGCGGGTTCGGGGCGTACCGTGAGGCGCGCAACGGCCGACCAGACACGGGGTGGTGGTGTGAACGCGCCGGGCCCGACATCGAACAGGTGTTCGATGCTCACCCATGGTGCAAGCATGACGGTCAGGCGTCCGTAATCGTCATCGCCGGCTTTTGCAGCCATCCGGCTGATGACTTCCCGCTGCAACATGATGTGGAGGTCTTCGATCACGGCCCGGTGATCGAGGAGGTGGAACAGCAGGGGGGTGGAGATGTTGTACGGCAGGTTGCCTACGACTCGCAGCTTGCCGCCGCGGGCCTGGGCCAGCTCGGTGAAGTTGAGCTCCAGTGCGTCGGCTTCGTGCAGCGTGATTGCGGCGTGACCGGCGAATTCCTCGCGCAGGAGGGCGGCGAGGTCGCGGTCGATTTCGATCGCATCCAGGGTAACGGCGTCCGCGGCGGTCGCATCCGGCGCGGTTGCATGAGGTCCCCTTGCATCAGGCGCGAGTGCGCCCAGGCCGCGTCTGTTGAGCAGGCGCCGGGTGAGGGCACCGCGGCCCGGGCCGATTTCAACAACATGATCGCCGGGCCGTGGATTGATCGCGGCGGCGATGCGGTCGATGACCGTCGGGTCATGCAGGAAATGCTGCCCGAAACGTTTCCGGCGTGGAGGATGCTTCACGCGGCGCGGGTGATGATCTGGCTCGCCAGCTCGATGGCGGCCATCAGGCTGCGAGGATCGGCGCGGCCGGTTCCCGCCAGGTCCAGCGCGGTACCGTGATCAACGGAGGTACGCAGGATCGGGATGCCCAACGTGATGTTGACCGTGCGCTCGAAACCAGCGTGCTTGATCACCGGCAATCCCTGGTCGTGATACATGGCCAGGACCGCGTCACACTGGTCCAACATCTGCGGTACGAATGCCGTATCCGCAGGGAGTGGGCCCGTCGCCTGAATGCCGCGCTCACGCATCAGTTGGATGGCGGGCCCAATCACGTCGATCTCCTCGCGCCCGAGGTAGCCCCCTTCACCCGCGTGCGGATTCAAACCGCAGACGGCGATTCGCGGCGCGGCGATTCCCCACCATTTTCGCAGGTCGTCATTGATGATCGTGGCTGTCTTCAACAGCGATTCGATGGTGAGGGCCGCGCTGACGTCCTTGAGGGGCAGATGGGTTGTGGCTAACGCCACACGCATTCCAGGGGCCGCGAGCATCATCACGGGCAGCGAGCCGCCCGTATGCTCAGCCAGGTATTCAGTGTGGCCCGTGAAAGGAACTCCTCCGTCGTTGATTACGCCCTTGTGGACAGGGGCGGTCACGATACCTGCAAACTCGCCGCTGACGGTTCCCTTGATGGCGCGGTCGAGCAGGTCCAACACGTAGCGCGCGTTGCGTTTGTCGAGTTGGCCGGCTTTGCTGGGGGCGGCCAACGGGATGTGCAGCACTGTCAGCGTGTTCGGCTGGCTGGGCTGTCGGGTGTTGGGGTCGTAGTCGCGCAGATTGATGGGCCAGCCGAGTTGGGCTGCCCGCTCGGCCAACAGGGTGCGGTCGGCCAGGCAGACCAGTTCAACAGGCAGTTGGGCGCGCGCGGCAGCCAGACAAAGCTCCGGGCCGATGCCCGCCGGCTCGCCGGAGGTAAGTGCGATGCAGACGCGGGACGTCATACCTGAGTTGGCTCGTTCCGTTCGGCCGCTGCGCCGGAATCAGACGGCCGCCGTGCCGGCGCGAGCGCCTCGTTGGCGTTGGCCGGCCCCGCTATTGCCATGCGCGTGCTGCGAGCGCCTGGAAGCGGCGCTTTTTTGAGCGCTGGGCCGTCCGTCGCCGAAGCTAACGCAGGCACGCTGCCCATGGAGCGCTTACAACTTTGTTTCGACGTACGCTTCGTCGCGCAGGCGGCGCAGCCACAACTCCGTCTCTTCGTCGGCCTTGCTGGCGCGAATGGCATCCATGGCCTGGCGGCGCTTCAACTCGTCGGTGTTGTCAAACTGACGGCGACCCAACAACTGGGCGATGTGCCAGCCGAACTGGGTGTGGAAGGGCTCGCTGATCTCGTTGTCCTTCAACTTGGCGACGGCCGCATCAAACTCCGGCACGAAGCTGCCCGGACCGGCCCAGCCGAGATCGCCACCCTGGGACGCCGAGCCCGGGTCCTCCGAGCTGATGGAGGCAATGCCCGCGAAATCCTCGCCCTTCAACACGCGCTCGCGGATATTTTCCAGCTTCTGTTTGACGGTGGCGTCGTCCGCCAGCTCGTTGGTCTTCATCAGGATGTGCCGGACGTGCACCTGGTCGATGATGGCCTTCTGCTCGGAGCCCTTCACTTCATTCAGCTTGATGATGTGAAAGCCTGTCGGCGTGCGCAGGGGCTCGCTGACCTCACCGGGCTTCAGCTTGGTCACCACTTCGGTCAGGAAGGTGGGCAGCTCATTGCCCTTTCTCCAACCCAGCGCGCCCCCTTCGAGGGCCGTCTGCGCGTTCGAGTAGGCAACCGCCAGCTTGGCGAAATCCTCGCCACCGCGCGCCCGCTGCGAGACTTCGGCGGCCCGCTTGGCCGCTTGATCGAGCTGCTCAGGAGTGGCGCTCTGACCGACGGCGATCAGGATGTGGGACACGTTGTACTGGTTGTTCTCCGAGGGTGTATTGGCCTGCTTCGCCAGGAACTGATCGACCTCACGGGGCGTAATGCTGATCCGCTGCAGCACATCGCGTTGACGCAAAAGGCCGAGCGTCAGCTCCTTGCGCATCTCTTCGCGATAGTTTGCGTAGTCGATGCCCTGCTGCTGCAGCGCCTCGGGGAGCTGGGACAGTGGGATGTTGTTGCGTTGGGCAACTTCGGTCAGGGCGCTGTTCAGGGCCTCATCAGGCACCTTCAGACCGGCCCGGTTGGCGCGCTGGGCCTGGATTTCCTGCAGGATCAGGCGTTCCAGGACCTGCTGGCGCAGAACATTCTGGGGCGGCAGCTCGAGCTTCTGCTGCCGCAGGCGCTCACCGATGGTGGCGACCTGCTCGTCGAGCTCGCTGTTCAGCACCACGCCGTCGTTCACGACGGCGGCGACGCGATCGAGCATCGTGCCCTTGGTGGCGAGCTCGCGGGTCTGTGCGTACGCAAGGCCTTGTCCCTGAAGAGAAAAGAGCTGCGCGACCAGGGTCGCCGCCAACGCCAGCACAAAAGCAGGCGCGCTGAAAATCCGCCGCATCAGGTCTTCCTTCATCTCGGCCCGGGTGGGGGCTGGGGTTGTCGAATGGGGTTTTCCGCGGGTTCATAGCCCCGGATTGCTGTCGTCAGGAACGAGTCCGATTCGGATCCGACACTGGCGAGGCCAGTGAGTTCCAGTTGCAGATACACACCGGTATCCGAAGAGCCGGTGCGGTTGCTGACGAAACTGCGGCCCCCGAGCCGCGCTTTCCAGCAGCACGCACGGTACTCGAACCCGGCGAAGCGCTCCAGCGACTTGTGGTCCTGAAGCGAATAAATCGCCCGGGCGAAGACATTCCAGGCGTCGCTGACCGGCCAGGAGCTGGACACCTCGGCCTGGGAGAGCACATCCCGCTGGTACCGGTAGCCAATGTTGGCGACCGACTGACCCGCCGTCTTGTACTGCACATTGACCTCGGCCCGCTCGGTCTGGGAGGTCTGTGGATTCCATTGCACCCCGATATCGCCGCTCCAGTCCTGGAAGGCGGTGACAGCGACCTGGGCGACGAAGTCCGAACGGTTGTCCGTGCGGGGCGTTTCGGTCGGCACCAGCCGCCCATCCACGTACTGATCCGGCAACACCACGCGCGGGTTGGTGATGTAGTAGATCTGCCCGATGGTGGCAGTCAGAAACTGCCGGCCGTCCCGGCTGTCGAGCAGCCGGCTGGTGATCCCTAAGCTGATCTGGTTGGCATCGCCGATTCGATCCGCGCCGACGTAGCGGTTGTTACGGAACAGCTCCACGGGGTCGAGGTCGGGCAGCCCGGTGTCGAACATCGGCAGGTTGTCCTGGTTCCGGTACGGGACGTACAGATACAACAGGCGCGGCTCCAACGTGACGCGCCGCTGGTCATGTGAGCCTGCATCACGTTCAAACAGCAGGCCGGTATCGAAGCTGGCGATGGGGACGGTGCGTGTCAGTGCGGACTGTTGGCCCGGCAGTGTGTTGTCGAGCTCATATTGAGTGGCCCGCCAGGCCACTCCGGGACGAATGAAATATCCCCGCTCGCTGAAGTCCAGCGAGGCTTCCGGCATGACGTCAAACCGCCAGCCGTTGATGCACGGGTTCGGAGCGCGCAGACACACGTCGATGTTCTGCCCATACGTCGGACTGTTGACGTTGGTGTCGAGCTCAATGGGACTCACCGAGCGATGGAAGTTGACGACCTCGGATTCAAACCCGTAGCGCAACTGCTCGGCCTGGCCCCAGCCGAAATCCGCGCTGGCACCCAGCCGGGGTAACCGGGCGTAGGGCCTGTCGGCCTCATCGAGTGTGTAGTCGGTGGTGCGGTAGTGCTGGATCTCGCCGTCGAACTTCCAATGCTCGTCGCGGTAGGTGACTTTCGCCTGCTGTTGCAGGAAGGCCGTGCTCGTGCCTTCCGGGCCTTGTGCAAAGTCTTCGAAGTACCGCGTATCGCTGACGTTTTCGGCATCCACGCTGAAGCGGAAGTTTTCCGGCAGCTCCATGGCGTTCGTGATCTTGATGCGGCTGCGGCCCGCGTTGAACACGCTGTCGTGGGGCAGGAAGTTCCAGGTGATCTCGCCGTGATCGAACGAGTTCATGTAACGCGCTTCGCCACCCAGATCGACGTTGCGCCGTGAATACTCGATGGGCTCGAAGGTCAGATCGGCGTTCGGGGCAATGTTCCAGTAGTACGGGACCGAAATCGAGGCGCCGCTGCGGGAGTTGTTACCGATCGTGGGGTACAGGAAGCCGCTCTTGCGCTCGCCGCTCAGCGGAAATGAGACCCACGGCAGATAGAGGATCGGCACACCTTGGAACTCAACCGTCGCGGAGCGCGCTTCTCCAACGCGTCCACCGGTATCGAGCGTGACGCTCTTCGCTTTGATCTGCCACGACTCCTCTGCCTTGGGGCAGGTCGTGAACCGCACGCCTTTCAGATCGAGCACACCCTGTGGGCTCAGCTTCATGGCGTCCGCCGTCCCACGCGCGGGTCGCTGTTGAAGCTCAAAGGTCGCTGAGCGGAAGTCGGCGCCGAGAGCGGGCGAGTAGTCGCCGCCGTTGCCGGTGAGCTTTACGACAGGGTCTTCGTATTCCAGTGAGCTGTCGGTCTTGAAGGAGTTGGTTTTCGAGTTGTACTGAATGTCGTCGGCCTTGACCTGCCGGTCTCCCTGGCTCACGGTCACGTGCCCTTTCAGTTCGGCATCGCCGTCTTTGGAGAATACGGCCTTATCGGAGCTCGTCTGGATCTTGCCGTCGTCCACGCCCGGCTTGTGTTCCTTGGGGGTCTTGCCGGGTGGCGGCGTGGGGGCCGGGGACTGGGCGATTCGCGGTAGCGTCTGCGACGGGCACAGCGAAGGTTCGGCTGCCCGCGCAGGCGGAATGACGCCCAGTAAGATTATGGTGATGTGAAGTGGGCGCCATCTCAGCATGAGGGGCGGCATTATAATGGCGTGCCCCAGCACCGCAGGCCTAATTACCACATCACCGCATGCCAGAAAACGACGCTCGCCTCGCGCTTGTCCACAACTGGTTGTCAAAGGACCTCGGGATTCGCCCTGAGCGGGTCGAGCCTGCGTCCAGCGATGCCAGCTTCCGTCGGTACTTTCGAGCTTTCCGCAATGGCGAGACTTTCGTCATTATGGATGCGCCGCCGGGCAAGGAAGATGTCCGTCCTTATATGAAGGTGACGGGCCTCCTGGAGTCCCTCGGCGTACACGTCCCGCACATCATCGAGGCAGACGTTGCCAATGGTCTGCTGCTGCTCGAGGACCTGGGCGTTGTTCAGTATCTGCAGCGCCTCAGTGCCGGGGATGACCCGGACCGTCTCTATGGCGACGCACTCTACAGTCTGGCTGAGATTCAAACGCGGGGTGCAGAGGCTGCTCGCCAGCTCGCGCCCTACGACCACGAGCTGCTCGCGCGTGAAATGCGGTTGATGCCCGAATGGTTCACGCAACGGCATCTCGGGTTGTCCCTCAGTGATGCTGAGAACCAGATCGTCGAGGACACATTTGAATTTCTGATCGGCGAAGCGCTCATGCAGCCGACGGTGTTCGTACATCGCGATTTCCATTCGCGCAATCTGATGGTCACCCGGGAGAGCAATCCCGGTGTGATCGATTTTCAGGACGCGGTGAGTGGTCCCATCGGCTACGACCTCGTGTCAGTGCTCAAGGATTGCTACATCGGTTGGCCCCGTCAGCGCGTGGAGCAGTGGGTGATCGGTTATCGCAATCTGATCCGGGCGCAAGGCGCTCCGGGCGGTCGCGACAACGCTGAGTTCCTGAGGTGGTTCGACCTCGTTGGAATGCAGCGCCATATCAAGGTTCTCGGGATATTCGCTCGCCTGTGGTACCGGGACGGCAAGCCTGGTTACCTGCGTGATCTGCCGTTGACGCTCGAGTATGTACGCGATACCGCGTGGCGGTATCCGGAGCTGGAGAGCTTTGCTGAGCTGGTCGAGCGGCGATTCGTGCCTGAGTTACCGAAGGCTCACGCGCGGGCGATGTCCGGCGGAGCAGGCGCGACTGTCGCAGCCTGACATGAAAGCCATCGTTCTCGCCGCCGGGCGCGGCGAACGGCTGCGGCCCATAACGGACACGATCCCCAAGCCGCTGGTCACCGTAGCGGGCAAGCCGCTAATTGTTTATCACCTCGAGGCGCTTGCTCGCGTCGGCATCCGCGATGTGGTCGTCAATCTCTCATGGTTGCCCGACAAGCTACGAGCGGCCCTGCGCGACGGAAGTGACTACGGCGTGCGTATCACCTATTCGGATGAAGGTCCGGTCGCCCTTGAAACGGGCGGTGGGATTTTCAACGCCATTCAACACCTCGGGCCTGGCCCGTTCCTGGTCGTGAATGGCGATACGTTCACTGACATCGATTTCAGTGCGTTGAAGTCTGGGGCGGACGCGGACACCCGCGCGGGGGCCCTGGCACGACTGGTGCTCGTCCCGAATCCAACACAACATCCGCGCGGGGATTTCGGCCTCGAGGGGGATCGAGTGGTGGAGCGGGAGACCGATCGCTTCACTTATTCCGGAATCGGCGTGTTTCGGCCGGAGTTTTTCGCAGGCTCGAAGCCCGGGAAGTTCCCGCTGCTGCCGCTGTTCAAGCGCGCCATCGCGGCCGGGTGCCTGTTCGGTGAGCTCCATCGAGGTGAATGGAACGATGTGGGGACGGCCCAGCGGCTCGCCGAGCTGGATGAGCGGGTAGGGGCTTCGCGGCGGTAGATGAGTACAATACGGGGATGTCGAACCTAAAGGACATCCCCGTGGTAGCGGAGCCTTCCCGGCTTCGCAGTGGTGAAAAATACGTTACCCCTCAAGGCTTTACTGCCATCCGTGATGGCATAAAGATGGGGGGCGGAAACGTTGTGCAGGCCTCCGACGCCTTGCGTAAGCCGTCCTGGCTCCGAGCCAAAGCACCCACGGGCGCGGGATTCCAGGGCGTAAAGGCCCTTGTAAAGGAACACCGTCTTTCGACGGTCTGCGAAGAAGCCAAGTGCCCGAATATCGGTGAGTGCTGGAACGCCGGCACCGCCACCATCATGCTGATGGGCGCCGTCTGCACGCGCGCCTGTCGCTTCTGCTCGGTCGACACTGGTAATCCGCATGGCTGGCTCGATGCCGAGGAGCCTGAGAACGCGGCCCGTACCGTCGAGCTCATGAAGCTCAAGTACGTCGTGCTGACTTCGGTGAATCGTGACGACCTGTCGGACGGTGGGGCGGCTCACTACGCCGCCGCGATTCGTGCGATCAAGGCGCGCAATCCGTCTACCGCTGTTGAGGCACTGACGCCTGACTTCGAAGGCGTACTCGCCGATGTTGAGACGGTCGTTGATTCGGGTTTGGAAGTGTTTGCGCAGAACATCGAGACTGTGCGCCGCTTGACGCATCCCGTGCGTGATCCGCGCGCCGGGTATGACCAGACGATGCGCGTGCTGGAGCATGCCAAGCGTCACAATCCCAAGGTTTTGACCAAGAGCAGTTTGATGCTCGGACTGGGTGAGACTGACGAGGAGATCGCGCAGACGCTCGATGACTTGCGGACGGCTGGCGTTGATATCGTCACCCTTGGACAGTACCTGCGTCCGACGGTGAATCATCTGCCCATTCAACGGTTCGTGACGCCCGCTGAGTTTGATCAGTATCGTGAGTGGGCGCTGGCGCGCGGCTTCCTGGAATGCGTGTCAGGGCCGTTGGTTCGATCGAGCTACCGGGCAGAGCAGGCGCTCAACAGGAACAACGCTGGGTTGAACAACCGGGCGCTGCTCGTTGGAACCCCGGTCGCCAAGTGAACGCGAACGTCGCGAAGGCAACGCCGCCGCTCGAGGCCGAGTCCCACGTCACCGACAACCCACGGCCGGTGATTCGCCGCCTGGGGCTCGTGGACTACGAGCCAACCTGGCGTGAGATGCAGCGCTTCACCAACGAGCGTGATGCGTCCACACGGGATGAAGTCTGGTTTCTGGAACATCCGCCGGTGTACACACTGGGAATGAATGCCAGCCCGGCGCATTTGCTTGCGCCTGGTGACATCCCCGTTGTGCAGATTGACCGCGGTGGACAGGTTACATACCACGGTCCTGGCCAGCTGGTGGTCTATCCGCTGATTGACCTGCGTCGCGCGAAGTTAGGCGTCCGCGATATTGTCACTGCGCTGGAGCAGTGCGTGATTCAACTGGCGGCCGAATTCGGGATCAGGGCTGAGGCCCGTAAGGAAGCGCCCGGCATCTACGTAGCTGGCCAGAAACTAGGTAGCGTCGGTATCCGCATCCGTCGCCATTCCAGCTACCACGGCTTGGCCGTGAACGTGAAACTCGACCTGGAACCCTTCCAGCGCATCAATCCTTGCGGATACCAGGGACTGCAGATGACGCAGCTTTCCGAGCTCGGGGGTCCCGGGACCGTCGCGGATGCTGCGGATGCGCTCGAGCCCCACCTGCTGCGAGCGCTCGGTTTATAACCGTTCTGTAACCGCCTCCCGACTGACAAACACACCGGCGCCGCCTTAGGATTTGTTCGCAAGAACAAATCCGGAGAAGGCTGATGAATTCCAAACACTGGCTGCCGCGTCTGGCAGTCATGGCTGCGTTCGCTCTCGTGACAGCGACGCTTTTCGGTGTACCTCGGGCCCACGCGGCAGAGGTGACGCTGCTGAACGTTTCCTACGATCCGACGCGCGAGCTCTATCTCGATTACAACGCGGCGTTCGCGAAGTACTGGAAAGGGAAGACCGGACAGGACGTGAGGATCAATCAATCGCACGGCGGCTCCGGCAAACAGGCCCGCTCCGTAATTGATGGCCTTCCGGCGGATGTTGTGACGCTGGCTCTCGCGGCTGACATTGACGCTGTCGCTTCGCAGGGCAAGCTGTTGCCGATCAACTGGGCGAGTCGTCTCGCTGACAACAGCTCACCGTATACCTCAACCATTGTGTTCCTCGTTCGCAAGGGCAATCCCAAGGGAATCAAGGACTGGAGCGATCTGGTCAAGCCCGGCATCCAGGTGATCACGCCGAACCCGAAGACCTCCGGTGGCGCACGTTGGAATTACCTCGCCGCGTGGGGCTGGGCTCTGAAGCAGCCGGGCGGCAGCGATGCGACAGCCAAGGAGTTTGTACGCAAGCTCTACAAGAATGTGCCGGTGTTGGACACAGGTGCGCGAGGCGCAACCACTACGTTCGTGCAGCGCGGACTGGGGGACGTGTTGATTGCGTGGGAAAATGAGGCGTTGCTGGCTATCAAGGAGCTGGGCGCCGACAAGCTGCAGATCGTGGTCCCGACAGTCAGTGTGCTTGCAGAGCCGCCTGTGGCGGTGGTTGACAAGGTTGTTCTGCGGCGTGGTACGCGCGAGGTGGCGCAGGCTTACCTGCAGTATCTCTACAGCAAGGAAGGACAGGAGATTGTGGCTAAGAACTACTATCGGCCGCGGGACCAGGAAGTGGCGGCGAAGTATGCTGCGCAGTATCCGAAGTTGAGTCTGGTGACGATCGCAGACTTTGGGGGCTGGCAGAAGGTGCAACCCACTCACTTTGGAGAGGGTGGGGTGTTTGATCAGATATATGCGCCCTAGTTTTATTGGCGCGGCACTATCCCCGAACGGTGGACTGGCCGCGCGGAGCCCGGGTTCTTCGACGCCGGACTAGGCGTCCCCCCAAAAAGCGTGGTTTTTGGCGGCTGCGCTGGCAGGGGGCGCCTGCGGCGCGTTGGCGCTGGCCGTGCGGAGCGCGGTGGTGGCCAGCGGCGGTTAGGCGCCGGCCACCGCGCGCATTCTGCCGACGGGTGCTGACAGGTAGCCCGCCAGGCGTTCAGCGTAGCCGCGTAGTTCTTGCGCGGCTGTTGCTTCCCAGTGATCCGCTCGAAGCATCGGACCTACGTAGAAAAGGTTCCGGGCAGCTTGGCCTTGCGCGTTGATTAACGCGCCGTAGGCGCCGGTGCGGATGCCGAGGTTGAGCGGGTCGGAGACGGCTAAACCCTGTGACATGAGCGAACGCATCAAGGGGTCTGCGGAGCGGCGGATGTTGTAGTCGGGGCCGGTGCAGTTGACTACGCGGTCGACCAACATGGTCTGAGGCCGGTCGCTGCCACGCGGGCGCCAGGTCACTCGGACCTTAGTGCCCGCGCCATTGACATTGGTCGCGTCCAGACGTTGGGTTGCGTCCGGGCGTTGGGTTGCGTCCGGGCGTTGGCGATCGGCAGCGTTGTCTGCCATCCGGGGGGGCGTCGCGGGTATTGGGTCATCGTTGGGCTGCGCCGCGGGGACTAGCTCAAACGCCAACAGCCGGCCGGCATGGACGTTGAGTTTCTGATGTCGGCGCAGGTGATTCATGCGTGCCAACGTCTGGCTGGGCAGGCGGTGACGGTGTATGTCCCAGTAGGGCCGGATATGTCGTAGCAAACGCCGCTTCTCGCGCGCAGGAAGTCGCTGCCACAACTGCGGGGCGATGTTGCGGATGAAAGTTATTGTCTCACGCCAGTCACCACCACGACGTTCTGTGTCGTCCGCCAGCTCACGAACACTGCGAAGCAGTGTGAGTGCAGAGAACGACGCGGCGCGGAGTATCGATCCGCTGTCGACTTTGCAGGTGTTTTGAGAGAACTGGGTTTGAGACGGTGGGATCAGACCATGGCGCGACATTGCGTGGATGGTGATCTGGTCCTTCGTTTCCGCCGACGCGGCCATTGCGAAGTCGGCCATCGTGAGGCCTGTGCCCACGAGGAGTACGGTTTCGCCAGCGGTGAAATTTTGCGGGCCTGCCCAGGGGTTGGAGATGTACTGGTCGCCGAGTTTGTCGGTGCCGGGCAGATCGGCGGGTCCGGGGTTGCCCAGGGCCAACACCACGTCGTCCGCGTCAAACTGGCGGCCGTCAGCGAGCACGACTCGATAGCCAGCCTGTTCTGCAGGCTCAATCCCACAAACATCGCCTTTTACACGCTTGAACTCCACGTGGGTGGCCGCGGATACTTCGGCATCCAACAGCGTGGCTTCGAGGTACTGACCGTAAAGCTCTCGCGGCAGGAAGTCTTCCGCGGTTGCATCCGGGATGCGATGCTGGGCGAAGTTGAGGAAATCGAGAGGCGAGTTGGGATCCGCCGACATGCGGCTGGCCGGGACATTCAGCAGGTAGGGATAGCTACGTTCTGCGTACGCTGTTCCGCGCGCGATTTTGGCAGCGCGCTCGATCAGCACAATCTGCGTCGCGGACCAGTGCTGCGCCTTCAGGAGGTTGGCCGCCACCAGGGTTCCACTGAAGCCGGCACCGACGATGACGATGGTGCGTTGCGCTGACATAGAGCGGGCCCTCGTTAAAACTGGTTATGAGCTTATCGGAGTTCGGATATCAAGCCAGTAGCGGGGCGGTAACATTTGAGGGTAAAAATGTCACCGTCAACCGGTGTCAACGGCGCAGGCGTAGACGCGGCGCCATGTCTAACGCTGTCAGGGTCAACGCGGAGGCAGGCGATCAGTCCAGCGCATGTCAGGGGGGCGACGCGGCGCCCGGAATTGACCAAGGCGTGTCAGTCGACGACGAGTTTGTAACCGGCACCCGATGCCGTTTGTAGGAGCTGGGGCGTGGCGGGATCGACCTCGATCTTCTGCCGCAGGCGGTGGACCAATTGCTTCAGCAACTGGCGATCAGCCGAGTTACGGTGACCCCAAACCTGGACCAGAAGCCTGTCGGTGCTGACGGTGTGGCCCGCGTTGGCGAGCAGCATCTGTAGCAATCTCAGCTCGAGCTTCGTCAATCGCACAGGCTCTGCGGAGCCTATTTGGACGGTATGCTCGTCGATATCGAGCGCAACGCGGCCAGCGGCCAAAGGCGCGGAGTTTTCCATGCCAGCACGCCGCAGGAGGGCTTTGATACGCGCCAACAGCGTGCGGGGGCTGAAGGGTTTGGTGAGGTAGTCATCGGCACCCAGCTCCAGCGCGCGCACCAGATCCTCTTCCTCCCCGCGCACTGTCAGCATGATCACAGGCACGCGCGAACGCTTGCGAATGGCCTCGCAGACCTGGAAGCCGCTGGCACCGGGCATGTTGATATCGAGCACGACGAGGTCCGGAGTTTCCGCTTCGAACATACGCAGCGCGGAAGGGCCGTCGGCAGCCTTCACGACCAGATAACCGGCCTGCGTCAGCGTGAAGCCGATGAGCTCGCGCAGGTCGCGATCATCGTCCGCGACGAGCATTTTCATTCCGACAACTCCCGTGGCAAGGAAAGGGTGAACCGGGTGCGGCCTGAATCAGTCCGGACCAGTGCAATGGTACCGGCATGGCGGTCGATGATGGATTTTACAATCCACAAACCGAGCCCCAAACCGCCCGGCTCGGGCTCTTCCTCGGATCCGCGCTGGAAGCGCGCGAATATTGTATCTGTTTCGGTTGCGGCAGGCCCCGGGCCCTCGTCTTCCACCCAACATTGTACGTGAGTATCGGTCGCTGTTGCGCCAATGCGGACCACGCTGTCTTCCGGCGCAAATTTGTTCGCATTGGCCAAAAGGTTGACGAACACCTGCGTCAGTCGCGGTTTGTCGCCCGTAATGAGGGGGAGATCCTCGGGCAACGTTACTTCGAGCGTCTGTCGCCGCGTCGTCAGAAGTGAATTCACCAACGCTTGGGCGTCTTCCACAACTTCGAGCAGCTCCACGCTTTGGTGGCGGATGCTGAGCTGACCTGATTCGATTCGGACGCTTTCCAGCAGATTGTCGATCAATCGCGTCAGCCGCAAAGTCCCGCGTTCGAGGGATTGCACCAACTCGTGCTGTTGCTCCGGTTTGAGTGTCGTCAGTCCTTCCATCAATAACTCGATGGAGGCCAACTGCGCTGCTAGCGGAGTGCGGAATTCATGCGAGATGTTCGCAAGCACGGAGTCGCGTGCGCGACGGACGGCTTCGAGCTCCGTCTCATCACGAATCACTTGTACCTGCAGGCCGTCAACCATGCCTGCACTGGTGATCACTGCTGTACGGGGTTCGGTGTCTGAAACCTGTAGGTGCTCGATTGCTTTCGCACTTCGCTCGACGCGCGCCTGGAGGATCGGGCAGCGGAAGTCGCACGGGCGGCGACCGTCTTCGAGACGCGGCTTGAGAATGTCACCGCAGAATTGGCCTACTGCTTGCTCGGTTGTTACGTTCAACAGGCGCGCGGCCTGCGGGTTGAGGTAGCGGACGATGCGGTTTTTGTCGACGGCGTAAACGCCTTCAACAACGCCGCCGAGCACTGCTTGGGCCTCTGCTTCCCGGCGGCGGAGGGTGCCTGTAAGGTCGACGAGGTTGCGGCGCATGTCTTCCATGGTTCGCGCCAGCATCCCGACTTCGGCGGCTCCTCCCGGCGGAATGGACGTTGAGAAATCGCCCTGGCCCAGGCGAACTGCGGCTTCTGTGAGTGCTTTCACCGGGCCGGCGACGATCTCTGTGAGAAGCAGTCCGCCGAATACGGCAAGCGCCGCGAGTATCGCCGCCGTCAGAAGTAACTTCTGTGTCAGGCGGCCCGCGTTGCTGTCGATCGCCTTTGTCGGCAATTGCGCTTTGATGAGTGCAATCGCTTCGCCCGTTGAAGCAAATACAGGAACACTCGAGGCGTAGAGATCCTCGGAGTTGATTCGCTGCACGGCTGAACGTCCGTCGGCGAGGCTCGCTGAATACAATGGAGTGAAGGCGTTGACCGGGTCGTTGGTGAACGATCGGTAGTCGATGATCTTGATTTCGACGCCGACGTGTTGGCTCAGTGCTTTCTCGACCTTGTCGTTGAGCAGGCGTGCTCCATAAACGTGCGTACCTTCGACATCCCCGAGGTTGGCGTAAGCGCCCATCACGGGTATGCGTACGTTGGCGGGCAACGCAAGGAACGTTGGCCCTTGTTCAGTGCTCGAGGTGACGATGCCGTTCCAGTCCAGGGTAGGACCTGTTTGGGCGATGAGTTGCGTGCCTGAGAATAGGGCGCAGGCGTCTATGCCTGCGGACTCGCATGAACGTCGAAGAAGTGGAGCGACCGCGTCGGTTCGGCCCTCGGAGAGGAGTCGTTGAAGCGTAGGTCGCTCGGCGAGAGTGCGAACTGCTGTGAGTCCATCTTCGGCACTCCGGCGTAAGTCTTCGCGGGCAAGGGCGCCGGCGAGCTGCACTCGGGACTTGCCTTGTTCGTCGGCAAGGTCGTGAAGCATGCGGATCGCGGAATAAGAAATACCGCCACCCACGAGGAGGACGATTGCGACGTGGATGGCGACCATCCACCACCCAAGACTCGTCTTCGCTGGATCCGGCCGCAGCTTTGCCCAGATTTCCCGGATGCGTTCCAGCATCGAGTTGATCATCGCCGTCGGTAACCAGTTCGCTCCACCAGCGTTTTCACCACAAGCG
>Ga0207703_10000728_pt1 | contig 32331 bp, 31 predicted proteins | sample KBSSwiS12_FD_184304 | JGI IMG/M metagenome (GOLD analysis project Ga0207703, IMG submission 184304) | Switchgrass rhizosphere microbial communities from Kellogg Biological Station, Michigan, USA - KBS Switchgrass S1-2 (SPAdes) (version 2) | ecosystem: Host-associated > Plants > Roots >... | reverse complement strand
AACGCCGAGTCGCCCAGGCCTAGCCTCTGCTGCGCCGCGGAACACACACCCGGCCTTGCCCGGCTGAGACCGGCGTCACATCATTCGCGCGTCAGAAGTCTTCATCATTATCCCCGTACGAGGACCGAGATGTCGAAGAAGGTACCGAACAAGCTGTCCGGACGTGCCGTGGCCGACGAGAAAGGGAACCAGAGATGGGTCTGGGATTCGGAAGGGGGGAACGTCGACACGACTGTGGTTCGGTCGCTCGGCGAGGAACTGACTCTCGAGGGGCCGCCTGCTCCGGCGAAGTCCCAAGGCTCAAATCCCTACGACCGCGGCGACACGACACCGGTTGACCAGGTGCCCACCAAGCGCCGCACGCTCGATGATATGCGTAAGCTCAGCGAATCGATCAAACGCAACAAGCGATGACCCGCGACTGAAACATCCCATGAAACCAGCCTCAACTGTCGACGTCCAGGACGGCCAGCCGGCCCCGGCAGCCGATGCAAAACCGGTTACGCAATACGTAACGGTGTACACGTTTTATGTTTATGACCACGATCAGGGGAAGACGGTCATTTACCCGCGCATGGCCACGCCCGCGGCGATTGCGAAGATGCGGGGCAAGATGAATGAAGAGACGGCGTGGGTCGTCGATGCCTCGGCTCTCGACGTCGAGGGTTTCCTGTCCCGGTAAAGAGCCCGCCGGCTACCGGACCTGTCGCGAGCCCGGCTCAGGTTCGCCGCCGCGCCTGGCGCACGACGTTGATCACCCGAGCAGGGTCTGCCGGTTTGGTCAGGTGGGCATCAAAACCCGCCGTGAAAGCTGATTGCCGATCCCGCTCCTGGCCCCAACCGGTCAGCGCGACAATTTCGATGTCGGCGTGATGGTCGTGACGCAACAGCCGGCAGGTCTCGTAACCATCCATGCCGGGCATTCCGATATCCAACAACACGACAGCAGGCCTGAGGCTTCGAGCCAGTGCCACGCCGGCCCTGCCATTGTTTGCAACCTGCACCGTGGCGCCCGAACCCGTCAGCAGCAGCGCCATTGCCTGCGCCGCATCCTCGTTATCATCAATGACGAGCACGGTGATACCCCTGAGCGCACCCGCTTCATGTGCCTCAGGTTGAGCGCTCAGCGCGGAGTCATTCGGCGCTGGAATCCTGACAGTGAACTCACTGCCGTGCCCCCGACCCTTGCTGTGCGCTTCGATGGTGCCCCCGTGCATCTCGGCAATGCGCCGGGCGAGCGCGAGTCCGATTCCCAGGCCACTTCGGTGCGATCCCTGGACCTCCGATTGCACGAACAGATCGAAAATCCGCGGTAGCAGGGCCGCGTCGATGCCAATACCGTTATCCGCGACGGTGAGGACGAGGTGCGGCGGATTACCGGGCTCGATGGTTGACGTGAGTGAGATCTTTCCGCCGGTGGGTGTGAACTTGGCGGCGTTCTGCAACAGGTTGGAGACCACCTGGGCAAGACGAGTGGGATCCACGTTGAGCACGCGGTGCGGCTCGGACAGGTTGACCGTCAAATCGAGGGCGGCCGTGTTGATGGCCGATCGATTCGCGTCAATGGCGCCGCTCACGACGGCCGTCAGCGTAGTGGGCTCCCGTTTCAGCTCGATTTTGCCCGAGGTGATGCGCGAGACATCGAGCAGATCGTCAATGAGCCTGACCATGTGGCCCACCTGCCGCTCCATCATGGGCTGCACGGCCCGGGTGATCTGCGGCTGCTCCGCGGCGCTCTTCAGCAACTCGACACCGGTTCTGATCGGTACCAGCGGATTGCGCAGCTCGTGCGCCAGCATCGCTATGAACTCGTCCTTGCGGCGATCGGCTTCGCGCAGTTGTTGCTCCCGCTCGCGCAGGTCCTGTTCGGCTCGCGAGCGCTCGATGAGATCGGCGGCCTGACGCGCCAGCAGATCGAGGAAGCGCAGCTGAGTGTCGGTCAGCCTGCGGTGCTCGCGCCAGTACGTCGAGAACATTCCCAACGGCTGGCCGGCTCGGCTCAACAGTGGTGTGGACTGAGCGCAGCGCCAGCCGAAGTCCAGATGCGCTCGCATCGATCCATCGCAGTCCATCACGTCGTCCGCGTCGAAATCGACAATGATCCGGCTGCCGCGAGCGAGCGCCAGGCCGCAGGGTGAGCCCGAATCCGCGGTCACTGTCTCAAACTGAGAGGTGAGCTCGGGCTCGAGACCGCGCCGGGCAATAAAGCTGAGGGATCGTGTCTGTGGATTCAACAACTGCACGGTGCCGCCCGGCGCATCGGTGATGGTCATGGCAGCCGCCAGGATCTCATCAAACAAGGCGGGCAGATTACCTTCGAGCACCACGCGGGCAGCGATGTCTCGCAAAAGGCGGGTGTGTTTCAACTCCTGGGCCAGCGCATGCTCATTGCGCCGTCGTTCGACAGCTGTGCGGGTCCGTTGGGCGACATCGCGAATGAATGCCAGGTCACCTTGCGACCACAGACGGGGCTGGGCATCGTTGAGATACAACAATGCGACTGTGCCTTCCGCCTCCGTGATCGGCATGTTGATGAAGGAGCGCGCATTGAGCGCTTTCAGGCGATCCGCCGTGTCGCGCGTGCGTGGATCGAGGTCCACGTCACTGCACACTACCGTGTCGCCTCTTTTCAGATCATCGATGTAGGTGCCGTATTCGCGGAACTTGAGCACGCCTGCGATCGTGGTGACACCGGGCGCATTCCAGTCGCGTTCGATTGAAATCGTCTCCGCAACCGGATCGATGGTTCCATATCCGCAGCGGCTGACATTCAGTGTCTCGCCCAGGAGTCGGGCAGCGGCGTAAGCCAGATCGGAAGGTTCCGTCAATGAGCGGAAGTCATCACCGAGCCTGACGAGCGCGCTCGAGCAGATCTCGCGGACACGCAACTCGGCCTCGACCCGCTTCTGCGCGGTGACATCGCGTACCACGGAAACAGACCCGATGATGTGACCCGCGGCATCCCGCACGGGCGCCGAGCTGACCTGGCGATGGCGCAACTCGCCGGTCCGCGGAATCCGCACAATCTGCTCTTCGTCTCGAACCACCTCGCCGGTCAGGGCTCGCAGTGGAGGTGCTTCGTCCAGGGGGCGCGCAGTTCCATCGGGACGCAACACCTCCAGTCCCGAAACGATCGAAGCCACATCCACGCCCTGTACGCTGTTGTGGCCAAACTCGCGCAATGCCGCGGGATTCGCGTAGGTGTACCGCTTGTTGACGTCCGTGAAATACACTTCCTCGTTCATGCTGTTGAGCACGGCCGCGAGCCATTCCTTCTCCTCGCGATCGGACTGCTGCTGAAGAGGGTGCGACAACTGTTCGAGTTGGGTGCGCCGTCGGTAGAGCTCCACGAGCAGCGCCACTTTGCTGCGCAGAATCTCCGGGACGATCGGGACCGAGATGTAGTCGATGGCCCCTACTTCATAACCCTTCAGCGTATCCAACGCGGAGATGTGCACGCCGGTCACGAAGATGATGGGCGTATGCTCAAAGCGCGGATGCTCGCGGATCAGCCGGGCCGTTTCAAAGCCATCCATCTCCGGCATGCTGACATCCAGGAGGATGAGCGCGAAGGTCTGGTGCAGGAGGCGATCCAACGCTTCGCGTCCTGACAGGGCCCGCACACACTGCACGCCGACGCCTTCGAGAAGTGCCTCGTAGGTCAGCAACCGGGCGGGTTGATCATCGACCAGAAGGACACGGGGCCGCGTGTCAGCGGGCGCTTTGGCGCGCTGTGACCCGGCCAAGCTCTCGGCGGCGTTTTGTTGATCCGGCATGCAGGAGCTCCAGAAGTGGAAATTACCACGAAGAGCGGTCGCCGTGCCGCTTAACAAAGGTTGAGGCAGCGGCGAGGCGTTCTGCTGCACAGTCCGGCGGAGAATGTCTGCAACACCACTATTGGATGCTGTGATCGTGGGCGCGGGGCCGGCCGGGCTCACCGCGGCGACTTACCTGGGTCGATTCCATCGACGATCAGTCGTCATTGACGGGGGCGCTTCACGTGCGCGGTGGATTCCGCGAAGCCACAACATACCGGGCTTTCCTTCCGGGATAGGGGGAGCCGACCTGTTGACGCAACTTCGGGAACAGGCACTGCGCTATGGAGCGAGCATCTGCGCCGGAATGGCGAAGTCTTTGGGTCAACACGAAGGTCACTTCGTGGTCGGCGCCGGCGATGATGAGTGGCATGCGCGTTATGTTCTGTTGGCTACTGGCGTGGAGGACCAACTGCCGCAGCTGAGAGGTGCCGAGGAGGCGGTGCTCCGGAGTGTCATGAGGGTGTGTCCGATCTGCGATGCATTTGAAGCTACGGGGAAAAGCATCGCAGTCATCGGGGATGGCGAGCACGGGGACCGGGAAGCGCAGTTCTTACGAACCTACTCCGACGAGGTCGCTTTGATCCACATCGGTAGTTCCCGACCTCCTGATGCAGATCGCCCGCTGGTAATGCGCGGGATCGAGGTTCTGACTGTTGCGCTCGATCATCTCGAGATTGAGCAGGATGGCGTGCGGGTGCATCTGCCCGGAGGGCATAGCCGCGCATTTGAAGTTTGTTACGCGGCGTTGGGGTGCGCGATTCAGAACCGCCTGGCCACCTCACTGGGGGCCGAGCTGGATGCGGTCGGTTCGCTGAAGGTCACTGCGCATCAACAGACATCAGTGCCGGGACTTTACGCGGCCGGTGATGTGGTCAGGGGCTTGAACCAGGTGGTCGTCGCGGCGGCCGAGGCCGCGATTGCGGCAACGGACATTCATAACCAGCTGCGCAAGTGCGGGCTGTGACCGTTGCCAGTTGCCCCTTGCCCTCGAGGACCGCGTTGGCCGAGCGCTTCAGATCGGGAACTTGCCTGGTAAGGTTTCCATGGTGATCCAGCGCAGCTCGGTGAACTCTTCGATGCCGGCTTTGCCTCCGAAGCGTCCGTAGCCGGAGGCCCCTACTCCGCCGAATGGCATCTGAGGCTCATCATGCACCGTGGGCCCGTTGATGTGGCACATTCCAGAACGGATCTGACGCGCCACTTTCAAACCGCGCACCGCATCCCGGGTGAATACGGCAGCTGACAGGCCATATTGAGTGTCGTTGGCGATGCGGATCGCATCGGCTTCATCTTTTGCGACGATGATACCGACCACCGGGCCGAAGCTCTCATCCCGATAGATGCTCATGTCGGCGGTCACTCCGCTGACCACCGTCGCGGGCATGACGACGCTGTCGGCTTTTCCGCCGCACAGGAGCCTGGCGCCTCGTGCCGTGGCATCGTCGATCAAGGCGTTGACATGATCGACCGTCTTGCGGTCAACAACCGCACCCAACTGACCTTTGCCTTCGCGCGGATCCGCGGACACGAGGGACTTCGCCTTCTCGGCAAACCGGCGACTGAATTCTTCCGCGACCGCGGCTACGACCACGATCCGTTCGGTCGACATGCAGATCTGACCCTGGTTCATGAAGGAACCAAACACGGCGGCCTTGACCGCCTCGTCAATATCCGCATCCTCCAACACAACCAGGGGCGCTTTTCCTCCCAGCTCGAGAAGACAGGGCTTCAGGTTTTCAGCCGCGCGCCGGGCAACGATTCTGCCGACGTGGGTCGAGCCGGTGAAGTTGATTCTCCTGACGGCTGGATGATCTATCAGCACGCCAACCACGGCGCCGGCGTCTTCGGTTCTGTTGGTGACGATGTTCACCACGTTCGGCGGAAAGCCGGCCTCGTTTAATGCTTCGACGATCAGCGCATGTGTACGCGGGCAAACTTCAGAGGCTTTCAGGATGACTGAATTGCCGCATGCGAGTGGCACGGCTATGGCACGGACACCCAGGATGATGGGCGCGTTCCACGGGGCGATTCCCAACACGACACCCGCGGGCTCGCGCAACGCCATGGCGATGCAGCCGGGCTTGTCGGAGGGGATCACTTCGCCCGTGATCTGTGTGGTCACGGAAGCGGCTTCGCGCAGCATGCCGGCGGCCAACATGAGGTTGAACAGGGCCCAGCCGGCGGTTGCGCCGATCTCGCCCATCATGGCTTTTACAAATTCGTCCTTGCGCGCTTCGAGTGCGTCGGCTGCCTTTGTCAGGAGCGCGCGTCGCGTGTTGGGGCCGGTCTGGGCCCAGCCGGCGAAAGCGGCCGCGGCTTTGTCCGCGACGGCGCCGGCCTCAGCCGGGGACATTGCGGCGGCGGTGGTGGCGACTTCGCCGGTGATCGGGTTGATGCGATTAAAGTCCATGAGATGGCCCCCTCTGCGCCGGGTGAGGCGATTGCTATAAGGTCAATCGCTCTCGCGATTGCTATAAGATATAGCGATTTGAGAGGCAAGTGCAAGACGGCACGTGCCATGAGGACTAAGGGGCAACGAAACCCGGTAACCTCAGGGCGCCTTTATCAAAGGTGGCCGTAGCCGTGCACCCCAATCCCCAATGCCTCGCACCGATCAGGCAGTCTGCAAACTGCGCGGACGAGTTCTTCCACATGAAGAGGGCTCGTGCAATTGTAGGCTCGTCCTCGAAACGGATGTCTCCGGCATCCAGCAATTCCGAGAAGGTTTCCAGAATCGCTTCCTTGGCGAGTTTGTATCGACTGCGCAGAACCCATTCCGTCTCGAGTAACACCAGCAGGCTGATGCACACGAACTCCTCGCGCCGCGCTTCACTTCGAATCAGGTTACAGGCGCGCTCGAACTGCGCCTCATCATCTCGGATGAGAAAGCGAACGAGGACATTTGTGTCGAGGCCGATCATCAGCGCGACAGATCCTCAACCGGAAGGGCCTTTCGGCCTTTCTTGTGCAGTCGCCCCGCCAGATCCAATACCGACTTGTTTTTCACGCGCATCAGGACGGTGCCATCCGGAAGCAGAGTGAACGTCATTCGATCGCCGTCCTTCATATTCAAGCTTTCCCGGATCTCCTTGGGAATCGTCGTTTGGCCTTTGCTGGTCAGGGTTGCATCAGGGGGCATGGTGGACATCATCCTGGCTTCCTTACTTTTTATAGTATAGTAAGGAAGCGCCCGGCGGTCTATCTTGTCAGCTGGCCGCGCAGCCGTGTGCGGGCATGACACGTGCTCTCGAGATGCCATGGCTAAAGACATCGCGGAATGGGCACCACGGCCCGGCAACACCGAATTTGACGGCGCACTGAGATATCTGTCGCTGCAATTCAGTTCCTCAGTGGCGCGACGACTCGTTGCCAAGGCTCGCCGTACGGCGTGCTCCGAGCATGTCGCGAAGGATATTCTGCGCGCTTGCCAGTTGCCGCTGCTGCCCAAGGACGAGCGGCATGTTGCAGACAATCTGAAGAAGATACGCAAAGGTAAGCCGATAGCGCCTGTCATCCTGGTACGGGGCGACCTGATGTCGGGACGCTCACTGGTCATCGCCGATGGGTATCACCGCATGTGCGCCGCATGTCATGCTGATGAGGACTCGCCGGTGGCGGTCGTATTGGTATCGCCATAAACGCGAGCGGTGCTGCAATGCCACAACTGCCCGGGGCGATCGATGTTGGTCGCTCGACTGGACCGCTTTGTGTGTCGGATGTCAGGAACTGGGAGGGCGATCACAGATGCGACTGCGGCAGCATCCGATAACCTCCGAACCATGGAGTCTTTTCGTACATCCACCGACAGAGGGGAGCGCGCAGCGATCCTCGAGGCAGCCAACTGCCTGCATCTGGAGGGCTCGGGCCGGAATTCACCCGCAAGGCTGATCGGGCAATTGTGTGATGAGCGGCTCAGCGCCGATGAGTTGGTGGCCCGAATCGAAGCCCATCCGGTTCTGTGCGCTCGGGTTCTGAAGGTTGCGAATTCGCCGTATTACGGCCAGGGCGGATCGGTAGCAACGATCAAGAGAGCGCTGTTCCTGCTGGGAGTCAACTCGGTACGCGGGATCGCCGCGGCTGCCTGCATTCGTCAGGCGATGCCGCATCGTATGGGCCTCATTCCGGATCTTCCGGCGATCATGACCCACAGCCTTGCGACGGCGATTGCCTGTGACATGCTGGCCACTGCTGCTATGCCCGACCTTGCAGCGGATGCGTTCATCGCGGGGTTGATTCACAACCTGGGAACAGTGGTGCAGGCGAGTCTCAATCCAACTGGAACGGCCGCGTTGATCGCGGCACGGGTACGCGATTCTTCGCAGAATCTACGCACTGTTGAGCTGCAGTACTGTCGGCCAGGACACGAAGAGTGCGCCGCGGTTCTCTTCGATGCCTGGAGTCTTCCCGCGGCGCTGGTTCTCAGTGCGCAACATCATCATGTTCCTGAGGAGGCTCCGGATTCGCACCGGATGCTCACAGGGCTGGTGTGGGCCGGAGGGCATCTGGCTCTGTGTTGTAGGAAGACGTATGCCCTGGAGGCCATGCCACCGGCGCGAGACGATGGCAGGCTGCTCGAGCTGGGACTCCTGCCCAAGCATCTGGATGCCGTCATGGCTGAGTTGGGAGAGAGGGTTGAGGTGCTCAACCGTTCGTTGATGGCCTGATCTTCCAAAGTACTCAATCGGCTGCGGCTTCGGATGAAGTGGGCTCTCCCCGGTTGGCGAGCCCGAGTGTTTGTAGCAGAGTGGGCTCATCAATCGGCTTTACGAGGTGCGCATCGAAGCCGGCGGCAGTGGTGCGCTCCCGATCCGCGGGTTGCCCCCAGCCCGTGAGCGCGACCAGCACGGCGTTCTTTCCATGGGGTGTAGCGCGCAGCCGGGAGGCCGTCTCGAGCCCATCGAGATCGGGCATTCCAATATCGAGGATCAAGAGATCCGGCCGGAACCGTTCCGCCTTTTTCAGCGCCTCGAAACCACCATGGGCAATTTCGACTTCGTGACCATAGAGAGCTATCAGCCGGGCCATCGATTCCGCGGCATCGACATTGTCGTCAGCTACGAGAATCCGCCGTCGCGACTGTGTCGAAGAGCGAGCCGCGGGCGACTCAGCCTCCCGGCTTTCAATGGGGGCCACGAGCAATGGCAAGCGCACCGTGAATCTACTCCCGGTGCCAAGACCAGCGCTGTGTGCCGAAACGGATCCGCCGTGATACGCAACGAGGCTTTGTACGAGCGACAGTCCGATGCCGAGGCCACCATCGGCACGGTGCTGATGCTCGCGCACCTGGGAGAACAATTCAAACACCTTCGGCAGATCCTCAGCCGGTATGCCAATTCCATTGTCAATGACATCCACCACCGCGCACTCTCCATCGCGCGTCATTCGCAACCGGATATGACCCCGGTTACCGGTGTACTTGCTCGAGTTTGAGAGCAGATTCGAAAATATCTGCGCCAGTCGGTCAAAGTCCCCGTCAACCGCGAGATCCTCGGGAACGACCTCGACCGCGAGCTCCTGATCACGGGCATCAATGCTGGCACGAGAGACTTCAACCGCGTGAGCAAGCACTTCACGAAGCAGAACACGCTCGCGCCGTAATGCCACTTTCCCCGACCTGATACGTGCAACATCCAACAAGTCATCGACCAGGTGCACCAGATGATTGAGCTGACGCTCCATCATGTCGATCGTCCGCCGCAAAGTGGCATCGGGGCCGCTCGTCAGGCGAGCGATCTGCAGTCCGTTCTTGAGGGGCGCCAGTGGATTGCGCAGCTCATGTGCCAGCATTGCGAGGAATTCATCCTTGCGGCGGTCGGCCTCCTCGAGCGCCTGCTGGGCGTGCCGCTGCTCCGAGATGTCGATAACAAACTCGACACATTCCGCCGCGGCGCCAGGGCCGCTCAACCGGGTGGGCGCAAACAGGCCCCACCACACAGAACCATCCTTGCGACGCATCTGCTTCTCGTAAGGATCGGTTTCGCCGCGCTCGAGCAAGTCCCTGGCCCGAAGCTCGGTGACACCGTGGAATTGCTCCAGAGTGAGCGATTTCCAGTGTGTCTGGTCGACGAGCTCCTGCCGGGAATAACCCATCATGTGTTGGAACGCTTCGTTGGCGTCGGTGATAGTGCCATCGAGGCGAAAGAACAGCACGCCCACGGTCGACACGTTCATTGCACGCCGCAGACGCTCTTCCGATTCCCTGACAGACCTCTCGTGCGCTCCCCGCGTTGCAAGCAACTGTTGGTGCATGCGACTGCGTTCGATTGCGGCGGCCGCGACGTAGGGCAGCCTGGGATAGTGCTTCAACTCCTTGGTCACATAGTCTTCGAGGCCTTCCTTCATTGCCTCGACGGCAATTTCCTCCGAGCCGCTCGCCGTGAACATGACGACCGGCAAGCGTCGATCCTGTTGCTTCAGTCGCCTGAGGATCTCCAGTCCCGTCGACCAGTGGAGTTGATAGTCCGTAATGGCAAGATCGAACTCGCCACCTGCCATTGCGTCCTCCAGCTCGTGCGCATCGCGCACGATGACCACCACTACCTGCTCGGCAATCCGGCGCAACTCCCGCTCGACCAGCTCGCGATCCTCCGCGCTGTCGTCAATCAACAGGATACGGGCATGCGCGAGAGCGTGGGCGGCTTCCTGGGGGCTGTCGATCGCAGTCACGCGGCCCCCCGTTCGAGCTCGAACCAGAACCGGCTGCCTTGCCCCAGCTCGGAGATGACGCCCAACGTTCCTCCCATGCGCTCTACAGCGCGGCGGACGATCGCCAGCCCCATCCCCGTGCCTGGATAGGTTTCATAGCCATGCAGGCGCTCGAACACACCGAAGATCCGTTCGTGGTCCTGTGGAGCAATTCCAATGCCCTTGTCCGCGACGCAGACGCGCACTCGGCCGTCCGCCGCGTTTGCGGAAACTCTGACGTGCGCTCGAGTTTCGGCTGGAACAAACTCGAGCGCATTCGCAACGAGGTTGGAGAGCACTTGGGTCAACAGCGTTCGATTCGCTCTCACGAGCAGTGGCTCCACGTCGATTGTCAGATGACCACCGGTGCGCTGCAGGTCCTCTGCCAGCTCATTGCGCACCGTGTGCATGACTTCGTCCAGCGCAATCGATTCGATGCGCGTTGTTTCGCGCGACAATCGGGAATAGGTGAGCAGATCGAGAATCTGTTGATCCATGCGCTGGGCGGCGGTCGCGATATGCGTGGCAAATTTTAGGCCTTCAGCGGGCAACTGGGCCGCGTAGTCCTGAATGAGCGCCGTGGAAAATCCCTGCATCGTGCGCAAGGGCTCGCGCAGATCATGCGCGACCGAACGGGCAAACGATTCCAGCTCCGAGTTGGCTTCGCTCAACTCGCGCGTGCGCTCGGATACTCGTCTTTCGAGTTGCGATGTCAACTGTGCGAGGTCCTCGTTGGAGCGCCGCAGGGACATTTCCGCGATCTTTCTCGCAGTCATGTCGTTGTTGGCCTCGAGAATGGTCCGCACGCCACCGGTATCGTCCCGATCGAGCGTCCAGCTCGATAACGTCGTGATTTTTCGACCGTTCCGGGTGAGATCATGGGTGACTCGACCCAACGCGTCTTCCCGCGAATAGCCGTAGAGATCGATGGCGCCCTGGCTCCAATACCGCACGCGGTCAGTGGCGTCCCGCACGATGATGGCGTCACGACTCAGATCCAACAGACGCGCCTGTTCCGTCAGTTGCCGATGGCGAGCAGCCTGCTCTCTTCGTTCTGTGTTTGTAAGGTATCGAACGAGGCCTATCAATCCAATGGCTGACAATCCTGTTGCGTAGATGGCTATCAGCACCCAACGCATGGCCTCGCGAGCCTGTTGAGACCTCTCCCTCAGAAGGCGATCTTCTTCCTCGACGGGAATTCGACTCTTGGCGGAGACGAAATGGTCCGTATAGGAGTCGTCTTGGGCAAGCAGGTACCCACGTTGTGCGGACTCGGCGTCCAGAAGGGTGCTGAGCACAATGCTCAGATGTTCACGGACTTCGCGAGTGTGGGTTACCCAATTGAGGGAGCGTTCGAAGGTTCTTATTCCGACCGCGGCAATCACGACCGCAACCGCGACCAGGGGCGGTCCGATCACATATGTCCAGAAGACAGCGCCGCGGTTGGCTACACTCGAGCTTGCGACCCACCGCGAACCGTACGGACCGATCTCGGTGTGCTCCATTCGTTATGCAACGGATGACCCACGCAGGTGTTCCCTGATCTGGGGAGCTTGGCATTGCAAGGGTTGGCGCCGCGGCCGGAACCCACGCCACTGCCGCGGCGTTCTCGATTCATGCAACGTAAATCACTTCGGTTCGGCAAGGGATTTCGCGTCGCTCTGGGAAACCGGCGATGCCAGGCGGCCGAGATGGTTATCGAGCCTGGAGACGCTGAAGGGGGGCCCCGTAATCGGCACCGCGGCGCCGATCAGTGGCTGTTTGTGGTGGCCGGAACGGGTGTTGCGAAGATCAAAGGCAAACGTTACCCGCTCAAATCAGGCACCCTGGTTCTGATTGAACATGGCGATCAGCACGAGATCTGCAACACCGGCCGCACCCTGTTGAAAACACTGAATCTGTACAGTCCGCCTGCGTATACAAAAGGCGGCGACGAGCTTCCCCGGGCAAAGCCCTGAAGCCTTTGGGCACGGGCCGACAGGCCGCCGGGTTACTCGAGCAGTTTGTCCAGCTCGCCGAGGTCGATGGGCTTGGTGAGATGATGGTCGAATCCCGCCTCCTGGGCGAGTTGTTTGTCCCCGGACTGACCCCAACCGGTGAGTGCAATCAACTTGATCTTTACCGGCGCATACAGGCCTCTGACCCGCCTGGCCACCTCATAACCGCTCATTCCGGGCATGCCGATATCCAACAGCAAGGCGTCGGGCAGCTGGACGTCGAGGAGCTGCAATGCCTCTTCACCACTGTGGGCCATCCGGACCTGATGCCCCTGCAGTTTGAGGAGCTCGCCCAGGGATTCGAGACTGTCAGGATTGTCATCCGCGAGAACAATCTCGCGAGGCGGCGCTCGGGGCCCTTCACGTGAATCGCTCGTGTCCGGGTGTGCGCCCTCCGTCAGCGGAAGGCGAACTGAAAATGTGCTGCCCTTGCCGAGGCCCGCGCTGCGTGCCGCGATGCTGCCGCCGTGGAGTCGAGTCAGTCCGCGAGCGAGGGCGAGACCGATGCCCAAGCCGCTGTTCGACCGATCGAGCGCCGTATCCAGCTGCGTGAACATTCCAAACACCGTGGCGAGCGCTTCCGGAGCAATTCCAATGCCGTTGTCGCTCACGTCAATCTCGATCCAGTCCCCCTGGGTGCGGACACTCAGCTCGATGGATCCGCCCGGCTCAGTGTACTTCGCAGCGTTGGTGAGGAGATTGGACAGCACCTGCGAAATTCTCACCGGATCGACCAGGATCTGGATGGGCTGCGCGGGCAATTCCAACTTCAGCCGGTGTCTCCTGGCCTCTATCAGGGGCTGCACGGTCTCGACGGCGGCCTCGATGATGAGTGACAGATCGCTCGGCCGCTTGCGCAGATCCAACCGCTGATGCGTGATGCGGGCGACATCCAACAGGTCATCGAGAAGCCGGGTCATGTGGGCGATCTGACGATCGATGATCTTGCGCGCCATCGTGTTGGCCGCGGGCCGGTCGGCCCCATGGTTGAGAATCCGGGAGGCATTCGACAAGGCGCCGAGCGGGTTGCGCAACTCGTGCGCGAGGGTCGCCAGGAATTCGTCCTTCGCCTTTGCGGCATCCATCAACTCGCGATTCGCCCGCCGGATCTGATCAATCCGCCCACGCAGCTCATACTGGCGCGCTCGACCGCGCAATGCAGCTCGAACAGCGCTCAGAAAGGTGCGGGACGAGACAGGACGTTCGAGCAGGACTGCTCCGGGCAATGACCGCAGAAAATGCAGCCGCTCGGACTGCGCGTCAGAGCGGGCAAGACAGATGACCGGAATTTCCGACCAATCGGGCTGTCCGACCAGCGCCAGGCGCAGATTGATGAGATCGTCGACGGAGTGCGCCGGGTGGTCTGTAATGACAATGCCACCGGCCCCGCGTTTGAGCTCCGACAGCAGCTCGCTCATGTCCGCAAACGGCGCGATTCCCACGCGCGCATCCTGCAGGACTCGCGAGCTGACCTGCGCATCCCGCAAAGTGGGGGCCAGAAGCAGTATCCGATGCTCGATTTCGGCCTCGGGAATCAAGGTTCGGATTGACCGGTTGGCGTGATCGATCGGGGGGTTCCGCTCAGCACCCCCTGAAAGCCCTCGAGCGCCTCACCCACTACGAGCCCCCGGCTGTCGATGGTGAGCTCGCGAATCGTATTCTCATGACCACCGCCTCGCTTTTTGGTCACGGAGAGGGCTTTGCGCATCTGACCTGCGAACTCGAAGAAGCGAAACAACACGATCGAATCGACGAGGTAACTGGCATCAATCGGTGTTGGCATGCTGGCGCCCACGATCCCTGTTTGCCCGACGATCACCAGGGTGATCACACCCTTGATACCCAGGTAAGCAAACAACTCGTGCAATTGTGCCGTCAGGAACTCGCTGTGGGGCATCGCATTCAGATAACCGTTCAAACTGTCGATGACGATCATGCGCGCCCCGCTTTCGACATCGGCCCGAACCGTCGCGGCAAACTCCCCTGGCGAAAGCTCGGTTGGATCAATCTGCCGCAAGCTGACGGTGCCGGCGGCGATTGCCGGCTGCAGGTCCAGGCCGATGACCTTCAGCCGGTCCACCATCAGACCCTGAAGCTCATCAAACATGAAAACGGATACGCGCCGACCCTGCGTAGCGGCGGCGAGCACATATTGCATGGCCAGGGTGGTCTTGCCGGAGCCGGCCGGGCCGACCAGCAACGTACTGGTCCCCCATTGCGGACCGCCTCCGAGCAGATCATCCAGCTCGGTTACACCGCTTTGCAACGCACTGCGCTCGAACGAGTCGGAGTGCTCTCCTGCGATGAGGCGCGGAAAAACCCGCAGGCCGCCGGTCTGGATCACATAGTCATGCAGACCGGCGCGAAACCGCCGCCCACGCAGCTTTCGGACTCTCAGGCGTCGTGTGTCCATTCCGTACGCGGTCAGGCTGTGCTCGAGCGATATCACTCCGTGGGCGATGCTCTCGACATGAGTGTCGCGATCGGCGTCGCTGCGGTCATCGAGCATCAACACCGCGCAGCGACAGTTCATGAAGAAGCGCTTGAGCGCCAGGAGCTGGCGGCGGTATCGCAGTGCGGTTTCAGAAAGCAGGCGCAGCTCTGACAATGCATCAATGACGACGCGGCGCGGTCCAATCGCATCAATGTCCTTGAGAATCTGGGACAATGTTTCGCCGAGCTCCACCTCGGAGGCCGGGAACATGGTCAGTTCCGCGTCCTGACGCAGCGACGCATCGGTCGGGATGTATTCCCGGATCGTCACGCCCTCGAGGTCCCAACCATGCGAGCCGGCGGAGGACCGCAGCTCGGATTCGGTTTCGGACAACGTGACATACAGAACGGGCTCGCCCCGCGCGGCACCCGTCATCAGGAACTGCAATGCCAGCGTGGTTTTGCCCGCGCCGGGATTGCCATCCACCAGATAAATGCGATTGTCCGTGAGTCCGCCCGCCAGCACGTCATCCAGGCCGGGGACTCCGGTAACGATTATTTGCTGTTCTGCCATTGCCTAGATAATTCTCATTGCAGCAGATCGTTCCGGCTCAACCACAACCGCAGGCAGTGGTCGTTTTACAACATAGGTTAGCGCCATGCCGCCGTGCGGCATGAAAATTGCTCCGCTGATTCAAAAGTAGGAGAGCCCCATGGCAGAGCCAATTGAAGGGGCGACCCCGCAGCCCGTTGACACCCCGGCAAACTGGCCCGCTATGGAAGATCCCGAGCACGCTCGCCTGCTCCTGGCGGCCATTGTGGCCTCCTCCGAGGACGCCATTGTCAGCAAGACGCTGCAGGGGATCGTCACATCATGGAACCGCGCCGCAGAGCGCCTGTTTGGATACAGTGCCCGCGAGATGATTGGGCAGTCAATCACGCGGGTCATTCCCGCGGAATTGCAATACGAAGAAGCGGAAATCCTCAGCAAGCTGCGCAAGGGTGAGCGGATCGAACGTTATGAAACGGTTCGGGTCACCAAGGACGGCCGCAGGCTCGATATTTCTCTCACCATCTCACCGGTACGCGACAGCAACGGGACGGTGGTGGGCGCGGCTAAAATTGCGCACAACATCACCGACCGGCGTCGAGCCGAGCGGGACCTGCAGGATCGCGAAGCTCAATTATCCAAACTGGTGGCCGAGCGCGAATTCTTCCTCGCATCCGAGCGCTCGGCCCGCTCCGAGGCCGAGCGCCTGAGCCAGCTCAAGGATGAATTCCTGGCGACGCTGTCGCACGAGTTGCGTACGCCCCTGAATGCCATCCTGGGTTGGACGACACTGCTGCGCAAATCCAATCTGCCCGCGCACGACGTCGAGCGCGGGTTGGAGACGATCGAACGCAACGTGCGCATCCAGACCGAGATCATCAACGACCTGCTGGACATGAGCCGCATCATCTCCGGGAAGTTGCATCTGGAAGTGCGGCCCGTGGCTCTTCACGAAGTGATTGAGAATGCCATCGAGGCCGTACGGCAGTCCGCCGAGGCGAAACGGATTCGCGTCCTGCCGGTGCTGGATACCCGGATCGGGACGGTTCGAGGCGATCCCAATCGATTGCAGCAGGTTTTGTGGAACCTGCTCTCCAACGCGATCAAATTCACTCCCAAGGGCGGACGCGTACAGGTCGTTCTCGAGCGCGTGAGCTCACATGTGGAAGTGTCGGTAACCGACAACGGGATCGGTATCCCGGCGGATTTTCTGCCCTATGTGTTTGAGCGATTCCGACAGGCGGATGCGTCGACGACCCGGCGGTTTGGCGGCCTCGGGATCGGGCTGTCGCTGGTGAAGACGCTCGTCGAAATGCACGGCGGCTCGGTGCGGGTGAAGAGCCCTGGAGAAAACCAGGGAAGCACCTTCAGTGTTGCTTTGCCCATTGCGCATATTGACAGCGACGAGCACGAACGCGCCAACAAAACCAGGTCGGGCGGCGCCGGATATGTCGGCACACCGGAGCTTCCGCGGTTGGACAATGTGCGTATCCTCGTCGTGGATGATGAACCGGATGGCCGAGACCTGATTGCACGCATTCTCCAGGAGCGTGGAGCGAAGCCGCAAGCGGCCGAGAGTGGCGCCGACGCCTTGAGACTTTTGAGCGAGCAGAACTTTGACGTGCTGCTGAGTGATATTGGCATGGCTGCCATGGACGGATTTGAGCTGATTCGCCGCGTCCGTGCCTTCGACGAGAAGCGCCAGAGTCCGCTTCCGGCTATTGCCATTACGGCGTATGCGCGCCCCGAGGATCGTCAGCGCTCGCTGCTTGCGGGATTTCACATGCACTTGTCGAAGCCTATTGACCCCCGCGAGTTGGTGGCGAGCGTCGCGGGACTGTTGCATCTGAGCCGTTGAGGGTCATATCTTCCCGCGGTAAGCGGACGAAGTGGGCTTTGTGTTGGTCGCGTTGGGTTTCTCGGACGCGCGGCCATCTACCCTGTTGGTGGCGCTGATCGTTGGTGTGACGGTTCAAGTGCTGCATTTGCGCCAACAAGGGAAGCTGTCGACCGTGCGGCAACGCGATGCCTCCCAAGTGTGACCTTTGGCACCTGCTTAAGCTCCGCTCACAAGCGTAGTGTGTCGACCACAGTAACAAAAAAAGGCCTTCGCGATGCTGTTCGGTCGGGCGTTGGGGAGATCGGGTCGACGACGCAAGTGGCGGCTGTACCGGCTCATCCGCCTGCGGTTGCTGCGGGCGGTGCGGTCCGCCAGGGATGATCGGCTCGAGATGATCTGGTAACCGTCGGGTAGACAGGCGTAAGGGACTGGAGCTCAAACCACCAACGCCCGGATTGAATACAAAGCGACAGCGAGAATCGTCATTCCCAGTGCAACGTTGATATGGCGTTCGGTCCGGGCTGAAAGCGATATGCGCCCGAGACTTGCGCCGGCGTATAGCCAGGCGATGTCCACGACGAGAATAACAGCGACCGTCAAAAGCCACTTGAACAGGGCATCTGCCGCGTGGCTGCCTGATATGAGTGTCTGCGAAGCAAACAAGGTCATGAAGCCGAGGTAGGCCTTGGGATTCGAAATCCCGAGCAACAGGCCAGCCGTGAACGTAGTGACCGTCTCCCCAGACTGTGAGGCAGCGGCCACGGGGCTCATCGCAATCGACCAGGCCAGCCATCCCAGATAGATGACGGCGGCGAGCGTGAGCAGCCATGTCAGACCTGGCACCGCGCTCAGTACCGACAACAGACCGCTCGCGCACAGGACCGCTGCTATGGCCAATCCTGCCTGCAGTCCGGCGAAGAAGCGCAGGCTCCCGAGAAAGCCGTGCAATTTGCCGATGACCAGTAGAGCGGCAATGCCAGGCCCCGGGGTGCCGAGCAGTGCGAGCGCGGACAGTAGGAATAGTGTTGTTGCTACGAGGCTCATGGGCAGGGATGGTGGCTTGCCCCAGGCCATTAGGAAATCTAATATTTGTTCTAGGTCCTAGAAGCATCACTACTATCCCACATGCAACGCGATATCGACATTGGCCTGCTGCGGGCGTTCGTAGCAGTCGCGGAGACAGGACGCATGACCCAGGCAGCCAAGGTGATTCACATCACCCAGTCGGCCGTCAGTCAGAGGATCCGGCGTCTCGAGAGTCTGTTGGAGCTGGATCTGTTTGAAAGACGAGCCGATGCCGCATCCCTCACCCGGGAAGGTGAACGGTTCATGAGCCGTGCGCGCCGCCTGATCGCGTTGAATGACGAAATTCTGAGCGAGATGGGTCGCGGCGACTTTGCCGGTGAGATCAGGATCGGTGTACCTCACGATGTGGTCGGCAGCTTGCTGCCTCCCGTGTTACGCGACTTTCGCCAGGCGCATCCGAATGTGTTGGTGACACTCGTCAGTGATGTTTCATCAACCCTGCGTACGCTGCTCGACGCCCGCGAGATTGATGTGGCACTGACGACCGATCGGGATCGATCGTCGCGCAAGAATTGTGTTCTGACGGATCAACTGGTTTGGGTGGGTGCCGCGGAGGGCGGCGCCGCGAATCGGCGGCCGTTGTCGGTTGCATTGGGAACGGAAGGCTGCGGCTTTCGCGCTTCGGCGGTGGAAGCGCTGAACCGGGCCGGAATCGTCTGGCGGTCAATCTGCCAGGTCGGAAGCCTGGAACCGGTGTTTGCTACGTTGGAAGCGGACATGGCCATCGCGCCATTCCTGAGCCGGACTGTGCCCGCGCGGTTGGCGGTCCTGAAATCCAGGGAGCTGCCAACCTTGCCGCATTTCTTTCTGAACCTCAGGCTCGCGGAGGGCCCGGCCACGGCCTCTACGGATGCCTTCGTTCAGCATGTACGCGAGAGCTTCGCCTCTCGCTATAACTGAGCTGCGATTTCAACGAGGACGCGCTTGGGGGTCCGGTGAACGGGCCTGCGCCGAGCTTTGGAAGTTGATACTCATTCGCTGCCCCGTCACCGCTCGGTCCTTCGGCACTGAGTGAACCCAATCTTCCTGAGAACGTCCACCCATGACGAGCAGATCACCCGAGTTGGGCTTGAAAGCCATCGAGGCTCCGCCCTTCCTCGGCTTGATCAGGAAACGGCGTGTTGCACCCAGGGTCAGGACTGGAACGATGCACTCTGGCTGTCGGCAGGAAAAGCGATCACGATGCCAACCCGTGCTGTCTCGTCCATCGCGATACAGGTTCAGCCATAGACTGTCATAGGCGACGCCGTAGTGGTCTGACAACGCTCGTACGCAGTCGAGCAAAGTCCGGTTGCGCACGCTCGCCAGGGTCCGATACTCCGCAGTCATCCGCGGTTCGCGAAATGTTTGATCGAACAGCCGGCGATCACGCTGTTGCCAGGGAACGGTTGATCGCAGGGTTTCGAGCAACAACTGAGCCCCCGACAGCCATCCGGGCACGATTTCAACCCACGATGTTGAATCGATTGCGATTCGTTTAGCCGTTGTGAAGGATCGGTCCAGAGCGAGCGTGGACGTTGCGCTCGAAAAGAGATCATTCTGGGTGGACAGATCTCCCGGTGTCTGTGGCATTTCGCATAGGAGACCCCATCGGCGCAGACACTGCTATCAAAAAGTTTAGCAATCAGATATCGGCTTCGCGTCGCGAGCGAGGGCCTGATCGGCGCTCGTTGCCGTTGTAGGGGCGGTAGGTGCCGATCCAGTCGCTGTCGCGTCGCGCGCGCGAGCGGCGATCAGCGTGGTGTCGGTATAGACACTCGCACTTCTCGACATCGCATCCGGCCAGCGGCAGACGCGGCGCTTCTCGGGAAAACCAACGTCGGCCGCGTGAGCTGCGGACTCGATCGCAACACGTTGCGCCTGCAACCAGTGAGACCGCGTGCCAGGGGCTGGCTTTATTGTCAGGCGCTGATCGTCCTCCCAGCGGCGCGCGCGGGCTCTTCGAGCCGCCTGAATGGCGGCCCAGGTGCTTGGTGAGCCAACGAATCATGGCTACGGAACATAATATCTCCCGTGCACGCGGACAAGCTGACAGTTGATTCATCAGGCGTTGACGGCGAGAGCGGCCAAGATCCAGCTTGGCCGCGCGAAAGCCCACAGCAACTGATCATCGGACACCGCCTGCCATGCTCTTGGCCAGCGCGTAGGTTTGGCTGCGCCCAATGAGCAGACTGTAGCGGGCCTCAGGATTGTTCGGATCAGCAGGCGACGCTTTCACCTCGTTGAGAACATATCCATCGATCACCTGCAGAATAAATCGCTCCGAGTAGGAGGGTGTAAAGGCGATGTCCAGGCGGGTCCCGCGCGGGACCGAACGATCGCCCAACGACACGAGGAATACCTCCCCCTCCGTCACCCGGCCATGAATCATCATCTGGGAAACAACACGCGCTTCGCCGGCAAGGAGCCCAACCACGGCGATGCCTGCCACGACGAGGCGGCCCACCTCGCTCGTCTGAGTCCTTTTATATAGATCGGCGAGATATACGGCCGCGAGAATCGCCCACGCGGGGTAGGTAGGCACTATGTACCAGGAATGATGCGTGCGGACGATCGAAAACAGCAGCACCGGTATGAGTGCGTAACACCATAGGAGGAGCAGTTGCTTCGACACGAACTTTTTCCGCGCGCCGCGAGCGACCATCACCAACCCCGCCAGGATGACGAGCGGCCAGGGCGCCATCCGATCAAACAAGCATCCTGCGTAATCCCACAGGCTACTTCCCTCCGGGGCATCCACCTCGGATGTGGAGCGCTGTAACAGATCTTCGACCACCATTCGATGGACGAACACCCCGGAATCCTCGGCGACGGTGCGGGCGGCAGCCCAGGTGATCCCAATCAACGAGGCAATCGTGATGGGCAAGAGCCACCACCGCCATGAGTTGAGTCCCCGGGTGGCGAGGCAATAGATTCCCGCCGCGGCAATGTACGGCAGGATTGCAAAACTTTTGAGCAGGAAAGCGAGGCCCAGGATCAGACCCAACGCGAGCCGGGCCCAACGTTCGGTCGCCAACCTGGGCGCGACAAACAGGATCGGAAAGAGAATGAGCGCCAGAGGCGCATCCAGGTCGCCGCTGCGGACCGCATGATGCCCGAGAAATCCAAAGCAGGTTGCCAGGATGAGCCCCGCGAGCAGGCCGACACCCGCGCCGGCCATGCGCCGCGTAAACAGGATCGTCAACGCGACGAGCAGCAACCCGCTGATCGCCGCCGGAGCCCGAAGCGCGAACAGCGTTTCGCCGAACACAACATAGGAGGCTTCCAGCAGCCAGTAGCCCAAGGGAGGTTTGAGATTCCAATACTCAGTTGCCCCGGCATAAGTGGTCACGAGCGGGGAATGAGCGTGCAGCATCTCGCTGGCCGCGACTCCATAGCGCGCCTCATCGAAATCGCGGATGTGCGTGGTTTCGAGCGCGAAGAAGCCGTTGAAAGCCATCAAGGCCACAACGGCGCCAAACAGGGGCCAGAAAAATCGTTCTACGAAGCGGCCCAACTCCCGAGCGGGAGCGATGGACAGAGGCACTGCGGCCGTGGATGCAACATCGCTCATCGCCGGACTTCGTGCTCATGGGATTGCAAACGTCGCAAGTGATGCTCCTTTCACGATCTGCGGGCGAGACAGGCCATTGGCTTCAATGAAGCCAACAGATCCCCCTCGGCTGTTTCAATCTGCCGATCCTGCGGAAGTCAGGTATGCAATCAACGTCCCGGCGCGATCAGCATGATGACCGCGCACGAATTCCTACCAACACAACGCTGTTGGATGTTGCTCGGGCAGGAATACGCGGCCGATCGCGGACGGAACGCTTCGGAGAAGATATTTGACGGACGGCTTCGTGGCTGGCGACGGGTACCGGAGTGTTGCACCGACCCCGTCGCAGTTCGAAACACTCCATCACATTTGATGACGCCCCCTAAGGACTTCTGAAGGTTTCTACGGCCGCAGTATAGCGACGCTTTGGGCCATGCCAAGGGGGCCGATGTCAATTATTTGAAGTAGGTTTGCGAAAAATTTCTGGATGGCCTTACAGACTTTGGTCTTGGCCGTTGCTGGGCACGTTGTTATTCAAATTTGACTTTCAACCCCGCCTCGGGGACCGGCCGGGCAGCAGGGCCGTCGGCCGGTGGCTGGGGTTTCAGGTAACCGAGACCGCAGAGTCCGACCATGCAGATCAACTCCAGCAGAAAAAGAGCCCGTCTGCGGCGATAACTGACTGTGCGGGTGCTCGGTTCCATGGGTCGAACATTACCCGGTGCCGCCATGACCGGCAGGTGCCAAAAGTCATCTCGCCGGTTGTTTCCACCAAGGTTAAACCAACTTCGGGAGAACGGAACGACACCACGTTGCAACACCCAGGGTTGAGCTGAATCTCCTCCAGCTGGGCCGTGGCAATTCCGTGCAGGGGGACCGCCACTGAGGCTCGTTTGCCCCCTTGAAGTCCCCGTTGCACGCCCTATATGGCGAAAAGGGTGGGCGAATTGCCTGTATCAACCTGGTTCAAATGCCGTGCACACATAGGAGGAAATAGTCATGGCCGTCGTGCGTTATGAACCCTGGAATGTGGTCTCCCAGCTGCAAAGCGAAATCAATCGCGTATTCGGCAATCTCAGCGACACCGACAGCAACAGCGCGACTTCAGAGTGGAGTCCGGCGGTCGATGTGCGTGAGTTCTCGAACCGCTTTCAGTTGCTGTTGGACGTTCCCGGCGTCGATCCAAAGGACGTGGAAATTACATTGGACAATGGAGTACTGACGGTATCTGGAACCCGCAGTGAGGAAAAGGCCGTCGGCACCAACGGGGCGGAACAACCGCAACAGCAGCGGCTCGAGCGCCGCCTCGGCCGATTCCATCGCCGCTTTATCCTCCCGGATACGGCCGATGCGGACAATGTGAATGCAACCGGTCGCAACGGCGTGTTGGAGATTGTGATTCCGAAGCAACCGAAGGCGCAGCCACGTCGAATCACGGTGAAGTAACTTTGGCGATCACCTCCGCTGTTCGCGATTGCCTGCGCGAACAGCGGATTCGCCGCGCCTGTCACTTTACCGTACCTGGGCCATCGCCACGGTCTGTGTCAGCCTCTGGCTGTTGACGGCGGCAACCGCATCCGACACCGCCTTCTCGACACAAGCCGCGTGAGCGCGTACGCCCGGCAGATCTCGAACTTCGACATTTCCACACACCTGGTTAGCTGCGCCGTGGATCCGCTCGTAAAGGACCTTTGCGCCGGCTTCACTGTTCAGGTTGAGATCCTGGTAGGTCACGGCCTGGGCCGGCACCTCGGAGGCGTGCACTACTCCGACCAGCACCGCGGCTGACATCGCGGCGAGGACTACGAGGACGTTCTTTGCGTTTTTGACCTGGGTGTTCATGACTAGCTCCTTTCAGTGATTTCATTGAACTTCTCTGATGGGAGCTATCGTGCGCCGATGTCCTCGCGAGTTCTGTCAGGTGCCTGACACAAGTCGGCTGGCCGACCTAGCCGGCGCGTATCCGTTGCGCGAGGCGACCCAGGACGCCCTGCTCTTTTGAACGGCGTGCTGCTGCCCGCTGTGATGTGCTGGCCTCGCCCATCAGCTCTTGCTTGCGCGCGGCGAGCTGTTCACCCAACGCCTTCAGGTCCATGTCAGATTCGCGAGCCTTCGCGAACATGCCGCCGCGCTGCTCCTCCTCGTTGACGTGATGCTTGATCATCTCCGAGAGGACCTTCACTTTTGCATCGTAATACTCATCATCGGGACCGCTGCCCTCGATCTCGGCAATGAGCTTCTTGGCGCTGTCGTGTTCCACTTCCGCCTCGTGATGGATATCTTCTTCCTCGGTCGCCTCCAGAAAGGCGGGATAGAAGATTTCCGCTTCTATCTGGGTGTGGACTTCGAGCGCCTGACAAATCTGGCCGGCCAGCTTTTTCTTGCGATCATCCGAACGGGTGGATTCGAACTGCTCGAACCATTCCTCCACCTGGCGATGATCTGCTTTCAGCAGAGCAATGGCATCCTGACTTGCGGGGGATGCGCGGCGCCGCGTGGCTGCCTTTTTCTTTGCCTTTGCCATGGATACTCCTCGTGTCGTTGAAGACTCTTTACTCCACGAGTAACGGACACGCTCCGGCGCAGGTTCCTGTCGGGGCAGGAAAATTGGAAGGAAATTATCCTATGTTAGTGAGCGGCGTCGCGTCACGATGCTGGAGGATCCTCTCATCGCTCCACGGATCGGGCTGCCTGATCCACGAGGGCCGCCAGCCCGGAGCTCTGAGCGAATCGCCGGCCTCCCGCGGGGCTGAGGTGCATGTTGTCGCTGTATAAGACCTGGCCACCATGGCTGGTCTGGGAGCACGCGTTCGCGCCACAGAGGGAGGGGATCGGATCCACAACGAGCATGTTTGGATGTTGGGAATGCAGTTCAGTCACGCTCAGCTCGTACGCCGTTCGAGAGGCCACGAGCAATTGGCGTGAAATGCTCTTCGAGCACTGGCTTCCCGGCAGCTTCACGGGGCGCAGAAAACAGGCAGGCGGCGTGTCGAATGTCGGTATCTCCAGAACATAGGCCACCCGTGAATACTGCTCGAGGCTCCTCACGAGCTCCCCGAGCCCCTGGCGAAATGCATCGGACCGGTTATCCACTTCAGGCGGATCGCCCTCCTCGTAGTCATCCGGCAACGGCATGAAAAAGCGCGACCCATCGCCGACGAGAACAACCAGTGCGGGTCGCATCTTTCGAACGAAGTCAACAAAGGATGACCAGGTGCGGTTGCAGACCTGCCGCCGGTCATCCGATTCATACACGCCCGGGGAAGCAACTACATCGAGCCCGGGCGGGCAACCGCCGCGTCCCAGGAGCATCATGGAATGTCTGGCGCCCAACGTGGATACGGTGCCTTCATAAACTCCCTGGGCCTGAGAGTCTCCGAGAAAAATGATTTCCGGCCGCTGCAGGCTGGTGCGTTTGCAGTAGTTGAAATCCGCGCTGAGGTTGACGCTCTCGCGACAGCTTTCATCCTCACGCGGTGCCGGCCGCATTGCTGACACTGCCGGCGGAAAGCGACCCGGAAGTCCATGACGCAGGACCACTGTTATCGCAACAGCGCCGATCGCCGCCGCCCCGCCTGCCAGCACAACTCCGGTCGATAGATTGCGACGATGGCGAATGGGCAGCTCCAGGAAGCGGTACGTCAGTACCGCGAACAGGAAGCTCAACAGGATCGCGGCGACCCGATAAATCGGCTGCGGTGTCCCGGAATGGAGGATGGCTTCAAATGACAGGATCGGCCAGTGCCACAGATACAAGGGATAACTGATGAGGCCAATGAAAACCAGGGCCCGGCTCGCGAGCACCCGCCTGCGAAACCAGGAGTCTTCAGCACTTGCCAGAACAGCGAGCGCGCCCAGGGTGGGGACAACCGCGGCGATGCCCGGAAACGGCGTTTTGTGATCGTAGAGGAAGAGAGACATTCCAATCAATGCCAGACCCACTGTCGCACCGTACCGCGAAAGTCGCGGCGGCAGTACGCGAGCTGTGTTTGGAACTGATGCCACGACCGCCAGTGCGCATCCCAATCCAAGCTCCCAGAACCGCGACAGCGGGAAGTAGAAGGCTGCCGTGGAATCGATATGCGTGAGCACGAGATTCGCCGCGAACGAGGCGGCGGTCAGAAACAGTACAACCTGCAGGACGTTGAGCCCGCGTCGCCAGGCGAAAGCCAGCACCAGTGGCCACAGGAGATAGAACTGCTCCTCGATTCCCAACGACCACAGATGCAGGAGCGGCCGAAACTCCGAGGCGGGAGCGAAGTAGCCGGCTTCCTGCCAGAATGACAGGTTGGCAGCGAACGCCGCCGCGGCCGCCATGTGGCGGCCCAGGTTTGCAAACTCATCGGGCAATAGCGCGAGATACCCAAAGAGCAGGCAAGCCAACAGCACCAGGCACAGAGCGGGCAGGATACGACGCGCGCGCCGACTGTAGAAATCAGCAAAGGAGAATGTCGCTTCCCTGTGCTGTTTGACCAGAATCGAGGTGATCAGGTATCCCGAGATGACAAAGAAAACATCCACGCCGACAAAGCCGCCGGTGATGTAGTCGGGAAACGCGTGGAATGCGACCACTGACAGGACTGCGACGGCACGCAGACCATCAATATCGGGACGATAACGCAATTGGGAATCCATGTTCGAATCCATCTGGAAATGGCGGTCGAATGGCAAGTCCCCGGTGTGAGCCGCGGAATCCGCCATCAAACACCAGCGACAGCTGAACCTGGGAAGGTTTGTCGGGGCGGAGTCAGGTTGGAATGGTCGAGCCCACGATCCGCATGATCTCGCCGCGCTGGGGGGCCGTAGCGTATTCGGAAGTGAGATTATTGAAATGACACCAGATCATGGCGGGATGATCCAAAGCAAGGGGTGTACCTGAACGTCCTGTTCAGGATTTTACTCCTCGCGTCGCTCTACGGCCTTGGAGGGACGCCCAAACCGTGCGTCGAAGGATGTAAATAATGCGGCCTCACGGCCGACATTAGCCCCGAGATCTTGCGACCTCGGGGCTCGCAGTCAGTGCAGATCGAAGCGGTCGAGGCTCATCACCTTGGTCCAGGCCTCAACGAATTGACCGACAAACCGTTCCTGGCCGTCGGACGATGCGTAGACCTCGGACACTGCGCGCAGCTCGGAGTTGGATCCGAACACCAGGTCCACCGGTGTTGCCGTCCAGCGGAGCTTGCCGGTCTTGCGATCGTGTCCTTCATACAGGCCGTCTGCCTGGGACGACTTGTCCCACTTCGTCGACATGTCGAGCAGGTTGACGAAGAAGTCGTTGGTCAGCGTTCCGGGACGGTCAGTGAAGACCCCGTTGGCCGATGCAGCGGCGTTGGCATTCAAGGCTCTCAGACCGCCGACCAACGCCACCATCTCCGGCACGGAGAGTGTCAGCATGTTTGCACGGTCAACCATCAGCTCCGCGGGGGATCGCGTCTGCCCTGCCGGCGCGAAGTAGTTCCGGAAGGCGTCTGAGGTTGGTTCCAACACCGCGAACGATTTCGGGTCGGTTTGCTCTTGTGTTGCATCGACCCGGCCTGGCACGAAAGTGACCTGCACGGGATGGCCGGCGTCCTTCGCTGCCTTTTCAATAGCTGCGTCGCCACCCAGCACAATGATGTCTGCCAAGGAGACCTGCTTGCCACCCGTCTGTTTGTCAGACGATTGGGCGCGGTTGAAGTCGCTCCGGATACCCTCCAGGCGCTTCAACACGGTGGCGAGCTCTCGCGGATCGTTCACGGGCCAATCTTTTTGTGGCGCGAGGCGAATACGTGCGCCGTTGGGACCACCACGGTAGTCGGTGCCGCGGAAGGTCGCCGCCGAAGCCCAGGCAGTTCGCACCAACTGCGGAACGGTGAGTCCCGAACCGAGAATTTTGGCTTTGAGCTGCGCAATGTCCGCGTCCGTGACGAGCGGATGCGCCGATTTCGGCAAGGGGTCCTGCCAGATCAGATCCACCTGTGGAGCATCCGGGCCGAGATAGCGGGAGCGCGGACCCATGTCGCGGTGAGTCAGTTTGAACCAGGCCTTCGCGAAGGCGAGTTTGAACTCGTCGGGATGGTCATGGAAGCGCAATGCAATCGCCCGGTAGGCGGGATCAAACTTCACGGCGAGATCGGTCGTAAACATGATCGGGGCGTGACGAACCGTCGGATCCTGAGCGTCGGGGGTCAGTGCCGCGGCGGTTGGATCGGAAGGGATCCACTGGGTCGCGCCGGCGGGGCTCTGAGTCTTGACCCAATCGAACTTGAACAGGTTATCCAGATACTGTGTTGTGAACAGAGTGGGATTGACGGACCAGGAGCCCTCCAGGCCGCTCGTGATTGTATCGGTGCCGTTGCCCTTGCCGCATTTGTTGACCCAGCCGAGGCCTTGCTGCTCCACGCCGGCGGCCGCAGGCTCGGGACCCACACACTTGGCCGGATCATGCGCGCCGTGCGCCTTGCCGAAAGTATGGCCGCCGGCAATGAGGGCCACCGTTTCCTCGTCGTTCATGGCCATGCGACCAAAGGCCTCACGGATATCTTTCGCCGCCGCCAGTGGGTCCGGGTTGCCGTTCGGTCCTTGAGGATTGACGTAAATCAGTCCCATCTGCACCGCCGCCAGGGGCTTTTGCAACTGGTGATCGCCGGAATGGCGCTCATCGCCGAGCCACTTCAGCTCGGGTCCCCAGTACACGAGATCAGGTTCCCAATCATCCGTGCGTCCGGCCGCAAAACCGAATGTTTGAAAGCCCATGGACTCGAGGGCGACATTGCCGGTGAGCACCATGAGATCGCCCCAGGAGATGTTCTGACCATACTTCTGTTTGATCGGCCACAACAGGCGGCGCGCCTTGTCGAGACTGACATTGTCCGGCCAACTGTTGAGCGGCTCGAAACGCTGATCGGCGCCATCGGCACCGCCGCGCCCGTCGAGTACGCGATAGGTGCCCGCGCCGTGCCAGGCCATACGGATGAAGAACGGACCGTAGTTGCCATAGTCGGCAGGCCACCAGTCCTGCGACGTTGTCAGGGTCTTCTTGATGTCCGCTTTGACAGCCTGCAGATCGAGGCTCGCGAAGGCCTTGGGGTAATCAAAATCCCCGCCCAGAGGGTTGGAGCGCGCGTCGTGTTGACGCAGGGGGGAGAGGTCGAGGTGATCGGGCCACCAGAACAGGGCCGACTGGGGGGCGCCTGGAGGTGTGCCCGGGATCGTGCTTTGGGGTGCGGCCGCGAGGGCCGGCATCAAGGCTGAATTGAGGGCTGCTGTCACCGCGCAGGCGATGAGCAGCCGCGAGACCGTTTTGCGCATATCTTCACTCCAGGGCAGGGTGATACCTGCCGTATCTGGAATGAGTCTAAATTTGCAATTCGCACTCCGTCATGGATTGTGTCTATGCGCTCGATAGAGGCTCGCTATGGGCAGAAAAGTCCATGAATCGCTCGGCGCTTAGCGATGGGCTCAGGGCGTCAACTGTCCGCGGATTTCACCGGGCTTGTGTTGGTCGCTGTGCACGTTCACGTAAAGTTTCCCGCTCTTGAAGTCGGCCCACTGCTCATCTGTCAGCTTTGAGCCGGCAGGAACGGTCCAGGTGCCGTCAGCGCCTTTTGTCAGAGTGATGATTGGAGGGCCGGCCTCGCCTTTCGCACCCACATGGATATGCGCAGCGGTTCCTTCGATTCCCGTTGTTTTGACGGACCCGCTGACCGACTTGTCCTTGGCAATATGGATCGTGCCGTGGCCGCTCGCGGAAGTGGTTACCGGAGGTGTTTCCTCGGTACCGGTCAGTTTGACTTTGACATCCTTTGCAAAGGCGCCTGCCGAGGCGAGCGCGAGAACCGAGACCAGCGTCAGCGCAGCAATCTTCGGCGTTTGAACAAGGTCTAACTTCATTGTCATCTCCGCGTTCATTGTAGCGAGGACGAATAATGCAACGTGGCCGCGTACATCACAAACCAGGAACGGTCAGTAGTCCCGCTCCAGCGCACGGTCAATCGCGGCTCGGGGTGATCGCCCCTCCTCATAGAATGCGCGCCACGATGTCCAGTCGATCTCGTCGAATCCCATGCCCGCTTCATTGAGTTCGGCACGCAACAGGCGCACAACTGAATGTTGCCATTGTATCCACGGCTGTCGTTTATCAATAAGAGTGAGCATCGCTTCCCACCGACGGTAGTTCCAACGTCGGAAGCAGGTTAGCCTTGCCCGGCACTCGGGGGAAATAACGATTGTTCGGGGTGTCATGACGGGGGTGCTCAATCAGCGCCTTCTTCGAGACACTGCCTGGGTTCGTTGTCCCGCAGGGCCTCCAACGGCACCTCCACCCAATCACCGCCCTGCTGTCGCTGCATACGCCTGGTGGCAGGCAACCCGATCAGGGTGTAGCCGTTCCGGGTCGGCTTTTGAAGTTTGATCATGGTGCACCCTTCGCTCGTGACCGTGATCTTGCCGTCGTGCCAGCCCAGCTCGATGCCGGAGCCTTCGATGCGAACGGTTGTGTCTATGGCCACACGGTCCGCAAGGGCTGCTGAGGCCATGAAGACCAGGGCGGCCGCGCCGATCAAGCGGTTCATTCGAGTGCTTCCTTCGAAAAGTGGATGACTGAAGGGAGACGCGAGAACCGGCGGCAAACCAGCTCATTCGCCTGGGAAGCTGCGGCACCAGGTGCCACCCCGAGCCAGGGCAGTTCCGTCAGGTGGTCGCGCCGAACCGTGATTCCCGCCCCTGATCGCAGCTTGCAATCAGCGCATAATTTTCGGTCAAGGGAGGTTTCCGACCATGCCCACCGCTGTTGTCGTGATGATGTTCTGTGCGTCGGCGCCGCTTTTTCTCATGCCCGCCACTATCGCGCTCTGGGTTAATCGCCCGCGGTCTGTCGGAGTCGTGGTCATCAACCTCGCGTTGTGGGTGGTGCTGTATTTCCAGGTCAGCGCTGGATTCAATGATGCAGCTATTCTGCCGTCGCACTTTCCGTTTCGAACGGGTGTCGTGGGAGTGTTGATTGCCTGGCTGTTGTTGCTGCGATATGCGCTGGAGCGTAACGCTCGTCCCTCAGAGAACAACGCGCCGCTTTAGTTTGATTGCATGCTCCGGGCAAGCGTCCACACACAGCCCGCAGCCTCTGCATGCCTCGGCGTCCACCACGAAGGCTCGCTCGTTCCCGTGCACGAACGACCGGAATCTCTGGAGAGGTGTCAGCTCAGCTCGCTCGGCAATCGTGAGGGTTCGGATCTCCAATACGTTGTAGGGGCAGGCCGGGACGCAAGGTCCTTTTGCCTCGCAACGTGATGGATTGATTTCCGGGGTCATGATACCCGCAGCAAATCTGCAAGAAGGGTCCTGCGCGGTCGAAGCCGACATAATCTCCTACTCCGTTGCGGACACATGTCTGAACGTAGACGTTTCCGCGCACGGAATATTGCAGGCGGCAGGAACGATGTGTGCTGGGACTAGAGCATGCCAATTGATGCCGTTCTGCTCGACATCGACGGTACGCTCGTCGATAGCAATGAATTCCACGTCACTGCGTGGCACCGCGCTTTCCACGAAGTGAGTGTCTCCATGGCTCCGGAGCTCATTCGCAAGCAGATCGGCAAGGGTGCAGACATGCTCATACCGGCCCTCGCGCCTGATCTTCCTGAACATCGGCGTCAGTCTGTTGCAAAGCGTCATAGTGAAATCTTCAAGTCGGAATTTCTTCCTCGGGTCAAAGCATTCCCGAATGCGCATGACCTGATCGGCGCACTGCACAGCAGTGGCCGGGAAGTTATATTGGCTTCATCCTCTGACCAGGGGGAGGTCGACCACTACGTACAATTGTTGGGCGTTCAGGCACTGTTGCGCGCGACCACCTCAGCGGACGATGTCGACAAATCCAAGCCGGCGGGCGACATTTTTGCGAGTGCTTTGCAGAAGACGTCGTCCAAAGAGCCCGACAACGCCATCGCCATTGGCGACACGCCGTACGATGTGATCGCAGCTGCGAAGTGTGGCATCCGCACTATCGCGTTACGCTCTGGTGGTTTCACAGATGATGAGCTGCTCAGCAGTCATCCGATAGCGATCTACGAAGACGTCAGTGAGCTGTATGAATGCCTGCCGACGTCGGTGTTATCAGACGAAACCTGAACGTCCTCGAATCAGTAGGCCCGGAATGCCAACAGAACAGCGTTCGGCGTTGCGGCGGATGAATGCACGAGGAGCATTCCATCCGCCACCGACACGGCACCGGCGCCCCAGATTGCACCGCCCGTCCCGGTCATTCCGCCTATGGCCGGAAAGTCACGAGCCGTACTGAAGCTCCACAGGATTTTGCCGGTCCTGACATCGAACGCCCGGATGTAGCCGTCGATTGACCCTGCGAATACGGCGCCATCGATCGTCACCGGGGCTGCGATAAACCCCTT
>Ga0207703_10000727_pt1 | contig 32409 bp, 27 predicted proteins | sample KBSSwiS12_FD_184304 | JGI IMG/M metagenome (GOLD analysis project Ga0207703, IMG submission 184304) | Switchgrass rhizosphere microbial communities from Kellogg Biological Station, Michigan, USA - KBS Switchgrass S1-2 (SPAdes) (version 2) | ecosystem: Host-associated > Plants > Roots >... | reverse complement strand
ATCCTCCGATTGCGCCGCGCTCTGCACCAGCGCCTCGGGGGTGATGGCGATGTTCAGATGATGCGACGGATCGGGAACGGCGCGGATGTCGAGCGTCTCCGGATCGATCGGCGCCGCGCGATCCCAGCGCACTTTTCCGTCGTTCGGTTCGATCGGGGCGACGTAGGTGCGCACGGCGCTCAGGTGCACGCCGCTGCGCGATTCGCTGTGCGTGACGACCCCTTCCGCGAGAAGGAACGGGCGGTAGTCGCCGCTGCCGCCGTAGACGTAGAGCTGCTCGACCGACTCGCCGCTGAAACGAACGGGAAGGCGTCCGCGGCCGGTGGAGATCGGCGCCAGCGCGTCGTCGCCGCGATCGACGACCAGGCCGTGCGGGACGGGAACGGCGTCGAGCACGCGACCGGGGACGGTCGACAGCGCACGCACGATCGCTTCGCGCCGCTCGGGCGGAAAAAGAAAGACGACGCAACCGCCGCCGCCTGCGCCGCAGACTTTGCCGCCCCACGCGCCGGCGTTGACGCCGGCCTCGATCGCGGCGTCGACCTCCGGCGTGGAGATGCCGTCGATCAGCGCCTTGCGGTTCTCCCACTCCTTCGCCAGGGCGCGTCCCGCCGCTTCGAAGTTCGCGGTCTCCAGCGCGTGCTCCATTTCGATCGACGTTTCGGCGATGTTCGCCAGTCCCTGCTGCACCTTCTTCTTCTTCTCGATCTGCCGCTTGTACATCTCCCAGTTGTTGGTGCCGGAGAAGTGGGCGATGCCGGTGTAGTGCAGCAGGAATCGATCGGCGAGCTCCTGGATCGGGAGCGCGATGGTGTGATGCTTCGGCGCGCCGGGCTCGAGATGCAACGCGGCGAGGCCGCCGAACACCGGCGGGTAGTAGTCCTGAATGCCTGCCGGGACGCCGAGGAGTCGCGTCTCGAGATCGCGGACGACGTTGATCAGTTGCTCGCCTTCGAGCGGATTGCCGGCGACCTCGGACAGCGCGCGGACGAGCGTGATGGCGAGCGCGGACGAGCCGCCGAGGCCTGAGCCGCGCGGCGCGTCGGTACGCGTGGTGATGTGCAGGCCGGTCAGGTGGAAATGCTCGAGCGCGCGGAAGACCAACGCCGCTTTCGGATCGGCGCCGAGCTCGGTGATCGACGCATAGCGCTGCCGGTACTGCTGGTCGGTCAGATGGATCGAGATCGCGCCGTCGCCTGTCTCCACGACTTCCGACTCGGCGTAATGCGAGATCGCGACGTTGACCGTCCGCGATCCGGGATGAAACAGGTACAACGGCCAGAGGTCGAGAGTGCCTCCGGCGAGATCGGCGCGCACCGGCGCCCGGGCAATGACTTTTCTCATGAGGGGACCGTGATGAACATTCAGGCGCGGAGCCTGCTAAAAGAGTGCCCGCCGTTTCGGCGCGGACGTCTGCGCCAGCTGGTTCGGCGGAGTAGCGAGCCGCGGCATGAGGCGGGCGACGTTACCGCGGAACTCCTGCAGTGCGTTGCCGTGCAGCGGATCGGGAGTGATGGAGCGGAGTTTCAACGGATCGAGCCACGCGCCGCCGTCCGAAACGCGATAGTCGAGATGCGGTCCGGTGGCCAGTCCGGTCATGCCGACGTAGCCGATGACTTGTCCCTGCGTCACTTTCGCGCCGCGCTTGATCCCCTTGGCGAAACGCGAGAGGTGGAGGTACGAGGTCTCGATGCGCGACGAGTGGCGGATGCGGACGAAGTTCCCTTCGCCGCGGTTGTACGTCGCTTCGACCACCGTGCCGTCGGCCGTGGTCATCACCGGCGTACCGACCGGCGCGCCGTAATCGACGCCGTGGTGCGGGCGGAACATGTGGAGGATCGGGTGGAAGCGGCGGTTGGAGAATGACGACGTGATGCGGGTGAAGGCGAGCGGCGCGCGGAGGAACTGCTTGCGCAGCGGCGTGCCGTTGGCGGCGTAGTAACCGGCGTGATCGCCGGAGTCGCAGCGGAAGGCCTGGTACGTGTCGCCTTCGTGCAGGAAACGCGCGGCGGTGATCGGGCCGTAACCGATCGCGTCGGTGCCGGCGTAACGCTTCTTCACCACCACGCTGAACGAATCGCCCTTCTTCAGGGCGAAGAAGTCGATGTCCCACTGGAAGACGTCGACCAGTTGCTGCACCAGCTGCGGCGTCTCGCCGGCGTTGCGGAGCGCTTCGTAGAGCGAGCTGTCGATGTGCGCGGAGATCGTCGTCTCGATCTCCCGGATCTGCGCCTCCTGCTTCGTGACGTCGAAGTGATCGCCGTTGCGGAGCGCATTGACCTCGCCCCAGCCGATGATCTTCAGCTGGATGCTGTCGGGCCGCCCGTTCAGGTCGTAGTGGAAGCGGACCAGGTGTCCGGGGCGGAGGCGGCGGACGTCGATGCTCTTCGCGAACTCGTTGGTCAGGCTCGCGCTTTCCGGCCGCGTGAATCCGCCGCTGAGCAGGACGGCGTCGAGCGTGTCGTCTTCTTCGATCGGCAGGATGACCGAATGATCGGGGAGCTGGGCCGGCGAGCTGGCGGCCATGAGCGCGGCGTACCGGAGCTCCGGCGCCGGGGTGGCGGCGGTGCCGGCGGGCAGGGCGGCCGGATCGTGCAGACTGACGGTCGCCAGGAGGAGGGGGATGGCCAGCGGAAGAGCGATCGCGAAGAACGCGGGCTGCCGCCGTAAGACCCCACCCAGACGTTCGCCGATGGCGAGCAGTTTACGCATCAGTACTTTGCTTCGAACGGGGACGAACTACTTGGACGATGGTATCAAATCGCCCGCGGTAACCGGCAACCGGTAACCGGCAACTGATTTCACGGCTCCATCGAAAGCGTCTGGATCTGCGTCTGCGCGATCTTCTCGTCGTCCGTCTGGGCCTTGTGGAACCCGGCCGGGACGGTGAACGTGCTCGCCGCGACGTCCATCTGCCGGATCGACGTGATCAGCATCTCCTGCGTCTGCGTGCGGGTCCGGCTGTAGCCGCCCTCGCGCGCCAGCGCGCTGCTCGCGGTGTTGCGCATGTCGGTGGTCACGGTCTGCATCGTCTCGCGCAGCGGGAAGCCTTTGATCTTCGTCGTCTCGATCTGGATGATCTCGTCGAGCTTCGCGTTGCCGGTGCGGACACCGCTGTTGGCCAGGAAGTTTTCGTTGATGTCGCCGAACATCACGGTCGTCCATTTGTCGACCGTGGTGTGGACGCTCTGCTTGAGGACGATCGTCCCCATCATCAAGGTGATGTCGTAGGTGAGCGTGAGGCGGTAGTGATCGGTCGGCACGCCGGCGACCACCGGATGGTCGTCGAGCTTCGTGGCCGACGAGTTGAGGTTGTCGATGGTGATGTTGTTGGCGCCGACCGAGGCGGCGACGCTGCCGGCATTGACCTCGGCGTACAGCTTCTTCATCGGATCGACGAACGACAACGTGCGCGAGCCGTTCGTGGAGATGACGTAGACGCCGGGGGTGTAGGCGTTGCCCGAGATGACATCGACCCGGGAACGGTCGCCGTCGATGACCGCGCGGCCGGTGTATTGGGTGGACGGCTGCCCGCCGAGGTCCGAGCGCGTGATCTGCTGAAATTCGTACTGAATGGCAGCGCCTGCCGTCTGGCAGATGAAGAGCAACCCCACCACCAACCCACTCTTCCTGATCATAAATAACTCCTGGATGTCGGCTCAGTATACCGGAGAAATTTTCGTCGGGCGGGGGTACGTTGGGTGGCCCATGTCTACAACGAGATTCTTCGTCGCGGCAGTCTGTGCCGTGGCCATCGCGGCCCCCCTTTCCGCCGCGCGCAAAGCCGATCCCAACTCCCTCGAGGAAGTGGTGAAGAAGGTGCAGCAGGTGCAGAAGAGCACGAAAACGCTGCAGGCCGACTTCCGCCAGGAAAAAGAGCTCGCCCTTCTCTCCAGGCCGGAGGTTTCGACCGGCACGTTCACGTTCTCCCGTCCGAGCAACGTCCTCTGGGTCTATGACGCGCCGAAGCGGGTGCAGATGCTGATCGCCAACGGCACGCTGACGACCTACTACCCCGACCTGCGCAAGGCCGAGCAGGTCGACGTGAAGCGCTTCCAGGACCGCATCTTCAAATACATGGGAGCGAGCGGCGCGATCGATGAGCTGAGCCAGTACTTCGACTTCACGTTCGTCGACAACGCGGCCAGCCCGACCTGGACGCTCGATCTCAACCCGAAGAACCGGATGATCGCCAAGCGGGTCAAGCACATCAAGTTGGCCATCGACAAGAAGAGCTACCTGACCACGAAGGTCGAGTACACCGAGGGCGACGGCGACGTGACCCGGTACGAGTTCACGAACCTGAAGATCAACCAGCCCGTTTCGCAGGGGTACTTCTCGCTGAAGCTTCCGCCCACCGTCCGCGTCGAGCAGATGAAATTGCAGTAAGAATTTGGGGTGCTGTGTGCTGTGTGCTGGGTGCTCGGTGCTGAGTTTTCAGGTTCTCCACACAGATGGTGCGGCGCGTCGTGGTGAGATCACGACCCGGCACGGCACGATTCAAACGCCCGTCTTCATGCCTGTCGGGACGCTGGCAAGCGTGAAGAGCCTGACGACCGACCAGCTCAAGAACCTCAGCACTCAGCACCCGGCACTCAGCACGGACGCCTCAGGTCCCGAGATCCTCCTCAACAACACCTACCACCTGATGCTCCGCCCGGGCATCGATCTGCTCGAGCAACTGGGCGGCGTGCATCGGTTCATGAACTGGGACCGCGCCGTGCTCTCCGACTCGGGCGGCTTCCAGGTCTTCTCGCTCGCCTCGATCCGCAAGGTGCGGGAGGAAGGGGTCGAGTTCCGCAGCCACATCGACGGCAGCGCGCACTTCCTGTCGCCGGAGCGCTCGATCGAGATCCAGTCGCGGATGGGCGTCGACATCGCCATGGCGTTCGACGAATGTCCGCCGTACGGCCTCGGGCATGCCGAGGTCGAGAAATCGATGGAGATGACGCACCGGTGGGCCGAGCGGTCGCTGCGCGCGCGGCGTGAAGGCGGCCCCGCGCTCTTCGGCATCGCGCAGGGAGGCGTCTACCACGACCTCCGCACCCGCAGCGTCGCGACCCTCGCGGCGATGCCGTTCGACGGCTTCGCCATCGGCGGCGTGGCGGTCGGCGAGTCGAAGGGCGAGATGCTCGACACCATGCGCTTCACCGCGCCGCTGCTCCCCGCGGACAAGCCGCGCTACCTGATGGGCGTCGGCACGCCGGACGACCTCCTCGACGGCGTCGAGGCCGGCATCGACATGTTCGACTGCGTCATGCCGACGCGAAACGCGCGGAACGGCTCGCTCTTCACGAGCCACGGCAAGGTGGCGATCAAGAACGCGAAGTACGCCGCCGACCAGCGGCCGCTCGATCCGAACTGCTCCTGCGTCACCTGCCGGACGGTGTCACGGGCCTATCTGCGGCATCTCTACGTCAACGACGAGATCGCCGCCATGGTCTACAACACGATCCATAACGTCTCGTACTACCTTGACTTGATGAGGGGTATCCGGCAAGCTATCGCGTCCAATTCTTACGGGTCTTTCCGCGATGCCATGCGCGCGCGGATGGCGAGCGGGGAAGGCGACGCAGCGTAAGACCGTCATCGCGTCGCCAAATCTAAAAAACAAATGTCAGTCATGCATACGATTGCTCTGCTTCAAAGCGCCGGCAACAACACCGTCGCTTTCCTCTTCAACGTCCTGCCGATCGCGGCCATCGGACTCGTTTTCTACTTCCTAGTCATCGCTCCTGCGAACAAGCAGCGGCGAAAGCAGGCGGAGATGCTGAACTCGCTGAAAAAGGGCGATCGCGTCCTCACCACCGGCGGGATTTACGGAACGATTCAGGGTGTTGAGGCCGACGTCGTTTACCTGAAGATTGCCGAGAATGTAAAGGTCAAAGTCGCGCGTTCTGCCGTTTCCGGTGTCGAGAGCACCGGCGACGCGGAGTAAGCCGCGGCTCTGTTTTTTCCGGAGGAGATCTTGAACAGAAACGTGATTTGGAAGGTCGTGTTGATCCTGGCGGTGCTGGTGGTCTTCATCGTGGCCATCATCCCGACGGCGAACAATCCCGAGCCGATCAAGCGCGGCCTCGACCTCAAGGGCGGGACGCATCTTGTGATGCGGGTCAACGTCGGAGACGCGGTCCGCCTGGAGACCGATCAGGCCGCCGAGACGCTGAAGACGCAGGCCCAGAAGCTGAACCTCCCGAGCGTGACCACGCGCCGGGTGAACGATTCGACCTTCCTGGCCGTCGTGCCGGCGGGTGTCAGCACCGCCGACTACGAGAAGATCGCCAAGGACTTTCTCGGCGCGTACGACGTGAGCCGCACGCCCGAGGGCGCGCTGCAGTTCAAGATGAAGACCGCTTCGCTCACCGCGATCGAGCGTGACACCATCGAGCACGCCGTCGAGACGATCCGCAACCGCGTCGACGCGCTCGGCGTCACCGAGCCGATCATCGCCCCGGAGAGCGGCAACCGCATCGTCATCCAGCTCCCCGGCGTCGACGACCCGGCGCGCGTGAAGGACATCATCAAGACCACCGCCGTTCTCCAGTTCCGCCTGGTCGAGGGATCGACCGGCGCCGACGCCGCGACCACGCTGGCCAGCGTCCCGGAGAACATGAAGAGCGAAGTCGACATCCTCCCCGGCACCCGCGAGGACGAGCTCGGACGCCCGGTCGGCGTCGAGTACTACGCGATCCGCAAGGTCGTTCCGGTCACCGGCACCGATCTGAAGAGCGCGCGCGTCCAGAAGGGGCAGCTCGGACAGCCGAACGTCGGCATGTCGTTCACGCCCGACGGCGCGCGGAAGTTCGGCGCCCTCACCGGCGCGAACGTCGGCCGCCGCCTGGCCATCGTGCTCGACAACAAGGTCATGTCCGCCCCGAACATCAAGTCGAAGATCGAAGACCAGGGCGTCATCGAGGGCCAGTTCACGCAGCAGCAGGCTGCCGACCTCGCGCTCGTCCTCCGCAGCGGATCGTTGCCGGCGTCTCTGACCACGCTGGAAGAGCGCACCGTCGGTCCCTCGCTCGGCCGCGATTCGATCCGCCAGGGCGTGCTCGCCTCGCTCATCGGCTTCATCGCCCTCATCGCCGCGGTGCTCCTCTACTACCACGGCGCCGGCATCAACGCCGTTCTGGCGCTCCTGCTGAACCTTGTGATCCTTCTCGGAATGATGGCTTACTTCAAGGCCACGCTGACGCTGCCCGGCATTGCCGGCATCATCCTCACGCTCGGCATGGCCGTCGACTCGAACGTCCTCGTGTTCGAGCGCATCCGCGAGGAGCTGCGCGACGGCAAGACCGTCCGCGCGGCGATCGAACAGGGCTTCTCCCGCGCCTTCGGCACCATCATCGACACGCACATGACGACGATCATCTCGGCGCTCTTCCTCTTCCAGTTCGGAACGGGCCCCATCAAGGGATTCGCCGTCACGCTGCTCATCGGTCTGTTCGCGTCGGTGTTCACCGCGTTCTTCGTATCGCGCGTGATCTTCGACGTCGTGTACAAGCCGGAAGATCGGCCGAGCACGATCAGCATCTAGGAGACTTCGGCAGGAATGTTCATCATGCGACAGTCCCGAAGGAGCCTTGGGCAACAAGCGCTGCCGGCCGTGCCGGCCTAGGAGACAACCATGCAGATTTTCGTCAACACCAACTACGACTTCATCAAATGGCGCATGGCCGCCGTTGTGTTCTCGCTGGTCTGGATCCTGGTCGGCGCGGCGTTCTATCTCAAGAACGGCATCAACTGGGGCATCGACTTCGCCGGCGGCGCGAACATCGTTCTGAAGTTCAAGGACAAGGTTCCGATGGACAAGCTGCGCGCCGACCTCGGCGACGCGTCGATCCAGCAGTACGGCAAGCCGGAAGAGAACTCCGCGCTGATCCGCCTCCCGCAGCTCGGCCGCGAAGGCGATTACGCCGGCGCGACGGTGGCGAAGCTGGTCAAGGACCTCAATCCGGAGTCGGCCGATCCGAACAAGGTCGACCTCAATTACCACGGGCGCGACCGCATCTTCGACCTGCTCTTCACCGCCGATCCCGACGCCAGGGGAACGAACGACGCGGCGAAGAAGTACTACGCCGACATGGCGCAGAACATCATCAACAAGCGCTCGGAGCTCGGCCTCTTCACGAACATGAGCCAGGTCAGCTCGGTCCCCGGTGTGACGGCGAACGATTCACGGGTGATCAATCAGCGCGCGTACCCCGGCGCGTTCAACGTCCTCAATCAGGAGACCGTCGGACCGCAGGTCGGCCGCGAGCTGCAGATGAAGGCCATCTGGGCCGTCATCCTGTCGACGCTGGCCATGGGCGCCTACCTCTGGCTGCGCTTCGACCTGATGTTCGGCTTCTCGGCCATCGTCTGCATCGTGCACGACGTGCTGGTGTCGCTGGCGTTCCTGTTCATGATCCGGGGCGAGTTCTCCCTGAACATCGTCGCCGCGCTGCTGCTCGTCGTCGGTTACTCCATCAACGACACGGTCGTCACGTATGACCGCGTGCGCGAGAACCGCCGCAAGCTGAAGCAGCGGATGACGCTGGAGGAGCAGCTCAACCTCGGCGTGAACCAGACCCTGTCGCGAACGATCCTGACCTCCGGCTCGGTGGTCATCGTCCTCATCGCCCTGATCATCTTCGGCGGCAAGGTCATCCACGAGTTCGCCTGGATCCTCCTCATCGGCGTCCTCGCCGGCACGTACTCGACGGTGACCATCGTCCCCGCCGTCGCCATCGCCTGGAACAACCTCACCGGCCGCAAGCACGACATCTCCGGCCCCGCCCGGAGCGCGCGTGTCGAAGAGCCGCGCAACGAAGCGCCGGCTCCGCGGAAGCGGAAAGCGGTGTAAGGCGCCGGCGCAAATCGCAGTTCGTTCATCGGGCGACCTTCGGGTCGCCCGAAGTGTTTTCTGACGTTGACGGATTAATTCTCATGTGCAAGATTCCACCCATCAATACTTCGGTAACTGATAGGAGTCTTCATGAAGGCACGATTTTGGGTTGCCCTGTTTGCCACGGCATTGTTCATCGCGGGATCAGCACACGCGCAGAATTACGACGGAGGCGACGACGCAATCCGGCGCGGCTGCCCCGGCCTGATGGCTTGCTACTTCAACTGTCGCAACAACTACAACAACGCGATCGACAGCTGCGGATGGATCGAGTGGACGGGGTTCGGCGCGTATTGCGAAGCGGACGCCGCATACCAGCTCACGATCTGTGTCCAGGGTTGTTATGCGCAGTGTTAGGCGCAAGGACTAATGATGCGCGCGATATTTCTGTACGCCTCTCTCCTCGCCGGCGCCGTCATCGCCAACGCGCAGACTCCTGTGCTGATGCGTCAGCATTTTCAGGTCGTCGCAAAGAACGGCCATACTTACAACATGACCGAGTTGGTCTCACGCTCGACGGAGCAGAATGGGTTTATCACTCTGTTCGAGGGTGACGGCGGACAACGCTTCGTCTTCAGCTACAACGACAATTCCAGCAAGAGCAAAACGACCATCGAGGTGAGAAGCCTCGACCGCAACCTTTTTCTGCGCGGCTGGTATGTGCTTCCGTACAGAGGCTCGACGCCAACTGAGGCTCGGGCCGCACGGGCACAATTGAAACCTGAGCAATTCATCGTTCCATTCACGATCGAGACGAATGGCTTTGCCGACACGGAGCGCATCGATCGTTGGCACAGCGGCGACGGAGCGGCGCATCGCTCGCAATTGGTGCAGCATGTGAACGGCGATTTGATGCGAAGTCTGCAGGCGATCGGTATCGCATACGGATCGGGTTCGCCCGCCGTTTCGACTTTTTGCCGCTATCTCGAATCGATCCTTGCTCCCGGGCAGACATGTCGTCGCGATCGTGATCTGGTCGTGATGCCGGCAAACGATGACTGCGCGTTCGATGCGCGGTTCGGGTATCCGTGCGCGCATTGACCCGTCGAGCGTTGGTAATTTTCTTTTGTACGATGGTCGCGGCCTGCGGCCATCGTACCGATGCTCTTTCCCCGCGCGAGATCGTCGAACGCATGAACGCCACGTACGCGTCGGCGCGAACGTACCGGGATCAAGGCGTTGCATTCGTCGACGAACCGTTCCGGTGGAGCCTCTTCAAAGCCTTTTTCGGGCTTCGCTCGCTCGATCGGTTTTCGACCGACTTTGATCGGACCCGAGGTTCACTGGTGTTCGCTTACGACGCGATGCGCGTTGCCGGGAGGCTGAGCGAAGTGCCGGAGCAGTTGAACGCCATCCGGCCGATCAGCAAGGGCTCCTCATCGTTCGCGCCGATGCTTCTTCTCGGCGACCGGGCCGATCTGCCGAACGCCGTGCGCGAACACGATGACGGCATCCACGGCGTCGATTGCTTCGTGATCCGCGCGACCAATCAGCGCGGCATCGAAGACACACTCTGGATCGAGAAACGGCGCTTCCTCATCCGGCGCGTCCGGCAGAAGATCCGCTCGCGGTCCGCGTCGTTTACCCAGACCCTCGACTACCAGAGCGTCACCACGCAGTAGCCGCCGTCACACCCTCCTGTTCGGCCGCCCCCAGGGCGGCCTTTTTGCTTTTGGTAGACTCCGCCGCCATGAGCGATAGCGATACGTTGCGCGACGAGGCACTCGAGTATCACCAGGGGGACCGCCCCGGGAAAATCGAAGTCGTCCCCACCAAGCCGACCGCCACCCAGCGCGACCTGTCGCTCGCCTACACGCCGGGCGTGGCCAAGCCGTGCCTCGAGATCGCCCGCGATCCGGGCGCGGTCTACAAGTACACGAACAAAGGGAATCTCGTCGCCGTCATCTCCAACGGCACCGCGGTCCTCGGGCTCGGCAACATCGGTCCCGCCGCCGGCAAGCCGGTGATGGAGGGGAAAGCCGTCCTCTTCAAGCGCTTCGCCGACATCGACGTCTTCGACCTGGAGATCGCGACGCGCGACACGGAGCTCTTCATCAACGCGGTGAAAGCGCTGGAGCCGACGTTCGGCGGCATCAACCTCGAGGACATCGCCGCCCCCGAATGCTTCGAGATCGAAGATCGCCTGAAGAAGGAGATGAACATCCCCGTCTTCCACGACGACCAGCACGGCACGGCGATCATCTCCGCCGCCGCGCTGAAGAACGCGCTGGAAGTGGCGAAGAAAGACATCGCAAAGGTGAAGGTCGTCATCTCCGGCGCCGGCGCCGCGGCGATGGCCTGCCTGCGGCTCTACATCAAGATGGGCCTGCGCAAAGAGAACGTCATGCTGACCGACAGCAAGGGCGTGATCTACAAAGGCCGCACCATCGACATGACGCATTACAAGGAGGAGTTCGCGGCCGACACCGATCGGCGGACTCTCAAGGAAGCGCTGCAGGGCGCGGACGTCTTCGTCGGACTCTCCGTCGGCGGCATCGTCACCGGCGACATGATCCAGGGGATGGCGCCCGATCCGATCATCTTCGCCATGGCCAACCCCGACCCCGAGATCCCGTACGACGACGCAGTCGCCGCGCGTCCCGATGTGATCATGGCCACCGGCCGCAGCGACTTCCCGAACCAGGTCAACAACGTCCTCGGATTTCCGTTCATCTTCCGCGGCGCGCTCGATTGCCGTGCCACCACGATCAACGACGAGATGAAGCTCGCGGCGTCGGAAGCGCTGGCCCACCTGGCGAAAGAAGACGTCCCCGATTCCGTGCTCCGCGCCTACGGCAACGATCGATTCTCATTCGGCCGCGAGTACCTGATCCCGAAGCCGTTCGACTACCGCGTGCTGCTGAACGTGCCGGTCGCCGTCGCGCGCGCGGCCGCGGAAACCGGCGTGGCGCAGCAGCCGATCCAGGACTACGACGCCTACCGCCGCCGCCTCGAGGCGCTCCTCGGGCGCTCGCGCGGCGTGATGCATCTGATCTTCGACCGCGCCAAGCGCGATCCGAAACGCATCGTCTTCCCCGAGGGTGATCAGGAGAAGATCATCCGCGCGGCGAAGATCCTGATTGACGAGGGACTGGCGCATCCGATCCTCCTCGTGCGCCAGGACGAGATCGCGCCGCTGCTCGAGAAGTACCACATCGAGCGCTCGCAGGTGACCATCATCGACATCACGTCATCGCCGGATTACAAGCGTTATGCGGCGCGCTTCGCCGAGCTTCGGCGGCGCGACGGCATCACCGTCGCCGACGCCGGCCGCATCCTGAACAGCCGAAACTACTTCGCCATGATGATGCTCGACCAGGGAGACGCCGACGGCGTGATCGCCGGCCTGCGCGCGTACTACCCGGCGACGATCAGACCCGCGCTGCAGATCCTGAAGACGCGGCCCGGCGCGCGGTGGGTGTCGGGCGCGTACCTGCTGATGTTCAAGGGTGGACGGATGCTCCTTCTCGCCGACACGACCGTGAACATCAACCCGACCGCGGAACAGCTCGTCGAGATCGCGGAACAGACCGCGGAGACCGCGCGCCGCTTCAACATCGAGCCGCGCGTCGCCATGATCTCGTTCTCCAACTTCGGATCGACGAAGGACGCGGCGACGGAGAAAGTGCGCGAGGCGGTGCGGATGCTGAAGGAGCGCCGTCCCGATCTCGTGGTCGAAGGAGAGATGCAGGCCGATACGGCCGTCGTTCCGGACATCGCGAAGGACGACTATCCGTGGAGTGCGATCCAGGGCGACGCGAACGTCCTCGTCTTCCCCAGCCTCGATGCCGCGAACGCCGCGTACAAGCTGCTCTGGCGGCTCGGCGGCGCCGAGGTCATCGGGCCGATCCTGCAGGGACTGGCGAAACCGGTGCACGTGCTCCAGCGCGGCGTCGACGTGAACGACATCGTGAACATGGCCGCGATGGCGGTGCTCGACGCGCAGGAGATGTCGCGCGGCTGAGAACGACGGAGGCCTCCCGTCGTCTCTACTTCGCCGGCACGCACGAACGCACCAGCGCCGACAGCGCGCCGATGTCGAACGGCTTCGGCAGGAACGCGCAGATCCCCTTGTCCACCGCCGTCGCGATCTCGGGATCGCGATTGGCGCTGATCAGGATCACCGGAATGCGCATCAGGTCGGGCTCGCGCTGGCGTTCGGCGAGCACGTCCCAGCCCGAAAGGATCGGCATCATCAGGTCGAGCACCACCACGTCGGGATGCTCGGCGCGCATGATGTCGAGCGCTTCGCGGCCGTTCGGCGCCTCCAGGAACGCGTAGCCGTCGCGCTTGAGCGCGGCGACGATCATGCGCCGGATGTTGCTGTCGTCGTCGACGACGAGCACGCGGCTCAGATCGGGTGCTTCCACTGCGTTTGCGCTTGCTGACACGACGGTTCTGACCGGGAATTATGCCGTAAGGCGCCTCGTATTCGACCTCGCATCATGAAGATAGCGGTTGCCATGTCGGGCGGAGTCGATTCATCGACTGCCGCGTATCTCCTCAAGTCGCAGGGCCACGAGGTGGTCGGACTGTCGATGCAGATGTACGACAACCTCGCGAACGCCGACTCGACTTACGGAGGCTGCTGCACGATCGACGATCTCGCGGACGCCCGTCGTGTGGCCTGGAAACTCGAGATCCCGCACTTCACGCTGAACCTCGAGTCGGGCTTTCACGAGAAGGTCATCGCTCCGTTCGTGCAGAGCTACCTGGCCGGTACGACGCCGAGCCCGTGCGTGCTTTGCAACACGCACGTGAAGTTCGACCTCTTCCACCGCAAGGCGCTGGCCATCGGCGCCGACCGCATCGCCACCGGCCACTACGCGCGCATCACGCGCGACGGCGGCGGCCGCTTCGAGCTGCGCAAGGCGATCGATCGGGCGAAGGACCAGTCGTACTTTCTCTTCGAGCTGTCGCAGGAGCAGTTGTCCGAGGCGTTGTTTCCGCTCGGCGATCTGACGAAGCCCGAAGTGCGGTCGATCGCGGAGGAGGGCGGGCTTTCCGTCGCGCGCAAGAAGGAGTCGTACGAGATCTGCTTCGTGCCGCAGAAGGACGGTTACGGCGCGATCGTCGAGCGCGAGGCGGGCATCACGCCGGGCGAGGGGGCGGGAGAGATCGTCGACGTCGGCGGCAACGTCGTCGGGCAGCACGACGGCTACTACCACTTCACCATCGGTCAGCGCCGCGGCATCGACGTCGGCGGCACGCCGCAGCGGATGTACGTCGTCGACGTGAATCCGTTCACCAGGCGCGTGACGATCGGTCCGGCGTCGGCGCTGGAGAAGCAGGAGCTGATCGCCCAGCGCGTGCACTGGATCGGCGAGCGGCCGCCCGGCCCGATCGAGGTGCAGGCGCGCGTCCGTTCGCGCATGGCCGACATCGCGGCGACGGTCACGCCGCTGGATGGCGACCGCGCGCGCGTCGTCTTTGCGCACAAGCTGCGGGCCATCGCCCCCGGGCAGGCCGTCGTGTTCTACGATGACGATCTCTGCCTCGGCGGCGGCTGGATCAAGTGACGTTGCTGCATGAATCCGATCTCCGCGCGCGCAAAGTCGCGCTGAATGTCTCCGGCGCCGCGCTGCTGCTGGCGATCGCGAAGGCCGCGGTCGGATTCGCCTCCGGCTCGATCGCCCTGCTTTCATCCGCGCTCGACTCCGCCGGCGACGTTCTCGCCTCGTTCGCGAACTTTCTTTTTCTGACCGTCGCCGCGAAGCCGCCCGACGAGGACCATCAATTCGGCCACGGCAAGGCGGAGCATCTCGCCGCGCTGCTGCAGGGCGTGATCATCCTGACCGGCGGTGTGCTCCTCGGCGTCAAGGCGATCGATCGCATCCGCCATCCCCATCCCGTCGAGTCGGGGTTCATCGCCATCACCACCATGCTCGCGTCGATCGTGGCCACGATCTTCGTGACGGCGTATCTCAAGCGCAACGCCGCGCGGTCGGAGAGCTCGGCGCTGGCCGGTGACGCCCTGCACTACACGTCGGACATCGTCTCCAACGGCGCGACGATCATCGCGCTCATCCTCGTGCGCTTCACCGGCAATCCGCTGTTCGACTCGATCCTCGGCGTCTCCGTCGCCTGCTGGATCGGCTGGAACTCGCTGTATCTCATCTGGAACGCCGGCGGCGATCTGATGGATCCGGCGCTGCCGGAAGGAGAGATCGGCGCGATCATCAAAGCCATCGAGCGCGCCGACGCCAGCGTCGCCGGCTATCGCGAGCTGCGCACGCGCCGCGCCGCCGGCGTGCGCTTCGTCGAGTTCGAGCTTTGCATCGACCGCCGCGTGTCATTCGAAAAAGCGCACGAGGTGACGGAGCTGGTGAAGGCGCGCATTCGGGAGGTGTTTCCGCGCGTCGTCGTCACCGTGCATGCGGAGCCGGTGGCATCAGGAGGGGAGCGGACGTCTCGTCCGCTCATCGAGGATTAGCACGCTGCGCGTGCCGAGCGGACGAGACGTCCGCTCCCCTCTCCGTTTCAGAACAACTTGAGCCCCGCGATCCGCGCCTCGTGATCGAGCAGCCAGCGCTTGACCGGCAGTCCGCCGCCGAAGCCGGTCAGCGAGCCGGTTGAGCCGATGACGCGATGGCAGGGGATGACGATCGGAATCGGATTCGCGCCGTTCGCCGCGCCGACCGCGCGCACCGCGTCGGGACGGCCGATCGTCCTTGCCAACGTTCCGTACGTCGTCGTCTCGCCGTACGGGATCTCGCGCAGCGCGTTCCACACAGCGAGCTGGAACTCCGTGCCGTGCGGCGCGAGCGGGAAATCGAAGTCGCGCCTCTTGCCGGCGAAGTACGACCGGAGCTGCACGCTCGCGTATTTCAGCGCCGCGTCGTTGCGCGTCCAGTCGTCGTGCGGAGTGGCCGGCGCGAAGTGGATCTCGTGCACCGTGTCGGCGTCGCCGGCGACGAGGATCTCGCCGATCGGCGTCTCGACGAACGTGTAGTTCATGAGCTTCTCCAGAGCAGGATCGCGGCGTATGCGCGCCACGGCCGCCACGCCTCGGCGCGTTTGCCGATGTCGTCCATCGCCTTGCGCAGCACGAGATCGGTTTCCGGAAACGCGTCGGGATCGCCGCTGCGCATCGCGATGTAGCTGCGCGTCCAGGGACCGATGCCCTTGACGTCCAGCGATCCGTGCGCAATGCGCCGAATCGTCTCCGCACGTGACGAAGGCATGCCGTCGATCGTCGCCTCCCGCAACACTTCGGCGGACGGGAACACGTGCGTCAGCGCCGGATCGCCTGTGTCGATCGGCGTCCCGAATCGCGTTGCGATCCGTCCCATCAACGTCGTCGCGGCGGCGACGCTCACCTGCTGCCCGACCACCGCCCGCACCGAGAGCTCGAACGTGTCCCACGCACCCGGCACGCGCGCGCCCGGCCACTTGCGCACGAGCGGACGCAGCGTCCGGTCGCGCCCGAGGTCCTCGGCGATCGTGTCGGGATCGGCGAACACGTCGAACAGCCGGCGCACGCGATCGACGATCGGCTTCAGCGTGTGCGTGAACGCGCGCGGCACGGAGAGCAGCAACGAATCGCCCGCGTCGCGTACGCGGATCACGCCATGCACGTCGCCGACCGCGATCGTCCGCCGGTATTCGTCGTGCGTCACCGCTTCCACGCCGGCGATCGCTCGCGGCCGCAGGAACGCGAGCAGGCCGTGATAATCGAACGGCGCGCGATACGGCAGGCGCACGACGATGTCGCCTTCATCGGCCACGCGTCCGCGGCGCATGTCGCGCGGCGCCATCCGATACGCGCGTTTCATCTCCGCGTTGAATCGCCGCACGGAACCGAAGCCGGCGGCGAACGCGACGTCGGTGATCGGCAGCGACGTGTCGGCCAGCAACGTGCGCGCGAAGTGGATGCGCCGTGACTGAGCGACGGCGATCGGCGATGCGCCGAGGTGCTCTTCGAACAGGCGGCGCATGTGGCGTGACGTAACGCCGAGCCGTTGGGCGAGCACTTCGACGTCGCCGTCGTCGAGCGCACCTTCGCCGATCAGTCGCAGCGCGCGCGACACCGTCGTCGACGTTCCGTTCCACGCCGACGTCCATGGCGCGACCTCGGGGCGGCAGCGCAGGCACGGCCGGAATCCCGCCGCTTCCGCCGCCGCCGCGGACGCGTAAATGCGCACGTTCTTCTTCAGCGGCCGCTTCGCCGGACAGATCGGCCGGCAGTAGATGCGCGTCGTCGTGACCGCGATGAACAGACGTCCGTCGAATCGCGGATCGTGGCTCCGCAGCGCGTCGTACCAGCGATCGTGATCGAGCTCCACAGGCACAGTATCGCCGAGTTCACTCTCGGCGACTGGCCGTTTTCGGACATGGAACGGGTTCGTTGGCAGTTGGCAGTTGGCAGTTGGCCGTTGGCAGAAGACCGGGTTTCTACGGCCAACTGCCAACTATCAACTGCCAACTACTCCACCGTCACGCTCTTCGCCAGGTTCCGCGGCTGATCCACATCCTTCCCCAGCCGCAGCGCGATGTAGTACGCGAGCAGTTGCGTCGGGACGACGGAGAGGATCGGCTGCAGCGGTTCGGGCGCCCACGGGATCTCGATTACGTCGTCGGCGAGCTTTTTGATCTCTTCGTCGCCTTCGTCGCAGATCACGATCAGCTTGCCGTCGCGCGCCTTCACTTCCTGCAGGTTCGACACGACTTTGTCGTACACCGGCGTGTGCGTGGCGATCGCCACGACCGGCATGTTCTCGTCGATCAGCGCGATCGGCCCATGTTTCATCTCCCCCGCCGGATAGCCCTCGGCGTGGATGTACGAGATCTCCTTCAGCTTCAGCGCCCCTTCCAGCGCGATCGGATAGTGCACGCCGCGCCCGAGGAACAGGAAGTCGGTCGACTTGGAGTACTTGTGCGCCAGCTCCTCGATGTGCTTCTCCTGGTGCTTCAGGATGTGCTCGATCTTGTGCGGGATCACGCGCATCTCGTGCATCGCGTAACGGCGGTCGTCGACGTCTTCGCCGCGCAGCTGGCGGATGTAGAGCGACAGCAGGTAGAACGCCGTCAGCTGCGTGGTGAACGCCTTCGTCGACGCCACGCCGATCTCCGGCCCGGCGTTCGTGTAGATCACGCCGTCCGACATGCGCGTCGCCGCGGCGCCGATCACGTTGCAGATCGTGAACAGCTTCGCGCCGTGCGCCTTCGCCTCCTGCATGCCGGCGATCGTGTCGGCCGTCTCGCCTGACTGCGTCACGCCGATGACCAGCGTCGATTCGTCGACGATCGGATTGCGGTAGCGGTATTCCGATCCGTAATCGACGTCGATCGGGATGCGCGCCGCGTCTTCGAGCAGGAACCGGCCGATCAATCCCGCGTGCCACGACGTGCCGCAGGCGATGACCTGCACCTTGCGGATCTTCGACCAGTCGTCCGGCGACAGCTGCAGGTCGTTGAAGAAGATCTCCCCCGACTCCTCGAACATGCGGCCGTTGAACGTGTCGCGCACGGCGCGCGGCTGCTCGTGGATCTCCTTCAGCATGTAGTGCCGGTAGCCTTCCTTCTCCGCCATCACGGCGTCCCACAGGATCTTTTTCGGCGGGCGGTCGACCGGCTGGTCGTTCTGATCGAAGACGTGGACGCTCTGCTGGTCGGCGACGGCGTACTCGCCGTCCTCGAGGTAGATGATGTTGCGCGTGTAGGCCAGCAGCGGCGCGACGTCGGAGGCGATGATGTTCTCGTTCTCGCCGAGGCCGACCACGAGCGGCGGGCCGTGCTTCGCGGCGATGATCGTTCCGGGCTCGCTGCCGTCGATCATCACCAGCGCGTAGTGGCCTTCGAGCTCCTTGAGCGTTTGCTTCACCGCGTCGACGAAGCGGTTGCCGGTTGCCGGTTGCCCGTTGCCCGGCGACTGGGAACCGGTAACCGGCAACGTCTTCAGATTCTCTTCGATCAGGTGGGCGACGACTTCCGTGTCTGTCTCCGTCTTGAACTCGTGTCCCGCTTTCTGCAGGCGCTGCTTGAGCGGGAGGAAGTTCTCGATGATGCCGTTGTGGATGACCACGACCTGGCCGCTGCAGTCGCGATGAGGGTGGGCGTTGTTCTCGTTCGGCTTGCCGTGCGTGGCCCAGCGCGTGTGACCCATGCCGAACGAGCCGTGGATCTCCTTCTCGCCGAGCTTCGTCTCGAGGTTCGAAAGTTTCCCCTCGGCGCGCACGACTTCGACGCCCGTGCCATTCACCACGGCGATCCCCGCGCTGTCATAGCCGCGGTACTCCAGCTTCTTCAAACCGCCGATGAGGACCGGCACCACATCACGTGAGCCGACGTATCCGATGATTCCGCACATGTATTTCTCCGAACGATGAACGCTTCCGATGAAGTTCATCGTTCATCGTTCATCGTTCATCGTTAAAATCCGCCGCAATGTCGAAAAGAACGGCGCTCGCCCTGCTTGTGGTCATCGCAATCGCCTGTGGCAAACGCGGCGATCCCAAACCGCCCGTTCCGATGATCCCGCAGGCGACGAGCGACCTTGTTGTAACACAGCGCGGGTCACGCGTTGTTCTCTCCTGGAGCTACCCGGCGCTGACGACCGCGGGCAAACAGCTCGGGCCGATCCGCCGCGTCGTCGTTTATCGCTACACAGAACCGCTGCCTGTCACGCAGGGTGCGCCGCTGGGCGACTTCAGCACCGTCCCGCAGGTCACGCCCACTCAGTTCAACAAGCTCAAGACGAAGGTAGACAGCATCGAAGGTGCCAAACTGCCGGCGGCGAGCAACGGCGCGAAGCTGACGTACGAAGACACTCCGACGCTTCAGAGCGAGGACAAGCGCCCCGTGCGGCTGACCTACTCGGTCGTCACCGAAGGCGGAACCGCGACCGGACAGCTTTCGAATCTCGCCGTCCTCGTGCCGCTCACGCCTCCGACCGTGCCGACCTCATTCGCGGCGGCGGCGAAGCCGGAAGGGATCGAGCTGACGTGGCAGAAGCCGCAGAGCGGGACGGTGACCGGCTACAACATCTATCGGACGCCGGGCGGTCAGTCGTTCGATGAGTTGAGCGCGCCGATCAATCCGGCGCTGGTGACGCCGACGACGTTCACCGACGTGCCGCCGTACGGGACGTTCGATTACCGCGTGACCGCGGTCGCCGCGCAGGGACCGCCGCGCATCGAGAGCGAGTTGTCCGAACCCGTCAGCGCGACGTTCAAGGACCTCCTCCCGCCGCCCGCCCCGGCCGGCCTCACCGCGCTGCTGGAGACGAAGGCCGTCCGCCTGGTGTGGGACGCGGTCGAAGTCCCCGATCTCTCCGGCTACTTCGTCTATCGCAACGAGGGAAGCGCGCGTCTGCTGCTGACGACGGCGATCATCCCGCAGACCACGTTCCGCGATATCTCGATCCAGCCGGGCGTTTCGTACACGTACGAGGTGGTGGCCATCGATCGCGCGCACAACGTGAGCGCGCCGGCGAAGACGACGCCGGTGCTGGTGCCGCGAACGCCGTAAAACAGTTGCCGGTTACCAGTTACCGGTTGCCAGTGAGTGGCCGGCAACCGGCAACCGGCAACTCACCTCAACAACAACTCCCGCAACCGGTCCGGATTGTTGGTCGGCTCCTGGCACGCGTAGCCGTGGCACACGTACGCCATCGTGCGATCCTGCGCCCGTCCTTCCATCAGCGGCAGATCGGCTGAACCCTCGCCTGCGACGAGCACGCGATGCGGGAGGAACGTTTCGCCGACCACGCGCTCCAGCGCGGCGACGTCGGTGCCGGTGATGGCGATCTCCTTCGGCTGACCGGCGCGCCAGGCGGCGACGCCGAGGAGGAATCCGAAGCCCGACGGGTAGCGCTCGGCGATCGGATAGATCGACTCGATGGCCCGCGTGGCGATGCGCGCGTACTCCTCGTTGCCGAACAGGATCGCCATCCGCAGCAGCAGCTCGCACGTCACGGAGTTGCCCGACGGCGTGGCGTTGTCGAAGAGGTCCTTCGGCCGGGTAATCAGTTTCTCGCCATCGATCGGCGTGTCGAAGAAGCCGCCGTTCTCGTCGTCGTGGAAGCGCGCGACGATCTGGTCGACGAGTTGCCGGGCGGCGTCGAGGTAGCGCCGTTCGTGCGTCGCCTCGTACGCCAGCGTCAGTCCCCACGCCGCGCCGGAGTAGTCCTCGAGCAGACCGCGGATGCGATCGGTGCGCATGCCGTTGCGTCTGATGAGAAACTCGGCGTTCGCGCGGACCACGTCCTCGTACTTGCCGAATGCCAGCTTCGCCTCGGCGAACGCCGCGAGCATCCAGCCGTTCCAGCCGGTGAGGATCTTGTCGTCGCGCGCCGGCGGAATGCGCTGCGCGCGGACGCCGTACAGCTTGCAGCGGCCGCGCGCCGCGACGTCGCGCAGCTGCTCGGACGTCAGGCCGAGGTCGGCCGCCACCGCGTCCGGATCGCGCGGGACGTTGAGGATGTTGCTTCCTTCCCAGTTGCCATGCTCCGTAATGTCGAAGAGCGCGCAGAAGACGCGGCCTTCCTCTTCGCCCAGGATCGACATTACTTCGGCGCGCGACCAGACGTAGAACTTGCCTTCTTCGCCTTCCGAGTCGGCGTCCTGCGACGAGTAGAAGCCGCCGTCGGGCGACGTCATCTCGCGCTGCACGTAGCCGAGGATGTCGTTCGCCGTGCGGGCGAAGAGCGGATCTTTCGTCCACTGCCAGGCGCGCGTGTAGACGCGGGCCAGCAGCGCGTTGTCGTAGAGCATCTTCTCGAAGTGCGGGACGAGCCAGCGCGCGTCGACCGAATAGCGGTGGAAGCCGCCGCCGACGTGGTCGTACATTCCGCCCCGCTCCATTTTGGTCAACGTGTTGACGACAATCTCGCGCCCGGAATCGATCTGCATCAGGAAGTCGAGCGTCATCGACGGCGGAAACTTCGGCGCGCCGCCGAAGCCGCCATGCACCGGGTCGTAGTTCTGCGCGATCCTCGCCGCCGCCGCGGCGAGATCCACGAGGGGAGCGGACGTCTCGTCCGCTCGTCTTGTCCGTGCCCCAATCGCCGCCGTAACTTCTCTTGCGGCTTCGTCCACATCCGAACGTCGCATCCGGAACGCCTGCGCCACATGCCCGAGCACGCGCCGAAACCCCGGCATCCCATGGCGGTCATCGGGCGGAAAGTACGTCCCCGCATAGAACGGCTCGCCGGCCGGTGTGAGAAAGACCGACATCGGCCAGCCGCCGTGGCCGGTCATCATCTGCACCGCTTCCATGTAGATCGAGTCGACGTCCGGCCGCTCCTCGCGATCGACTTTGATCGACACGAAGTGCTCGTTGAGGATCGCCGCGATCTCGTCGCTCTCGAACGACTCGCGCTCCATGACGTGGCACCAGTGGCACGCCGAGTAGCCGATGGAGAGGAACAACGGCTTGTCCTCGGCGCGCGCTTTCGCGAACGCCTCCTCACCCCACGGATACCAGTCGACCGGGTTGTGCGCGTGCTGTTTTAGATAAGGAGATGTTTCGTTCGCGAGGCGGTTCATGGATCACAAGTCTATGCTGCGCGAAGACCCAGCATCTCCGGTCATACCGATACGATCGTCGCCACAGGCGCGGGTCGCGCGGTGCCGCCGGAGATCCTGCGTCTGCGCGCAGGATGGGTGTTTGACTACGGTCGTTGCAGCGCCTCCAGCATCTGCGGCGGGAACGCGCGCATCTCGAAGTACTCCGATTCCAGTTCCTCGATCTGAAACCGGTCGAGTCCCGAGTTGGAGAGGAAATCGCTGCGCAGTTTCGCGTCCTGCTCGTCGATGATCCGCGGCAGGAGCTGATTGATGTAGAACGCCTCGAGGCGGATCTTGGTGATCACGTCCTCCAGCAGCGACTCGTTGATCAGGTCGTGCAGGTCCTTCATGTCGTCGTCGCGCGAGATCTCGTCCTTCATCTCGCGGCGGAACGTCTCCCGCCCCTCGGGTGTGTTGAGCTCGAGATAGAAGTTCATCATGCGGCGCCGCGCGAGCTTGTACACCGCGAAGTAGGCGCGCTCGTGGCGGTTGAGCGACACGATCGCCTCCACCACGTTCGCGATCGACATCTCGTTGTTCTCGATGGAGATCAGGCCGAGCGTCAGCGCGTAGAGCTTCTTCTTGCCGTACGACAGCGCGTATTCGTTGGAGACGATCGGATCGATGAACAGCAGCTGGAAGAGTCCGCGCCGCAGCCGCTCGAACACCTGCATGTTCCCCAGGAGCGAGCGCACCTGCTCGTTGGAGAGCTCGACGTCGTCCATGAACGCCAGCTTGTTGACCAGCGTCGTGGTGTGGTCGATGCGATCGAAAAGCGTGATCAACTCGCCGAAGGACTCGAGGCGCTCGAAGTCCTCCTCCTCGCGCGAGATCTCGTCGATGAGCCGGCCGGTGTCGAGCAGCAGTTCCTCAAACGTCTGATCGCGGTTCGCCCCCGCCTTCTGCTTGTTCTCCATCAGCTGGACCATGTCGAGCGAGGAGAGCTTGCGCGTGATGTTCTTGCCGAGCAGGAAGCCGCCGAGGATCTCCCGCGTCGACTGGATGTAATCGGGCTCGTGCTCCGCGGCGGCGACGCGCGTCTCCTGCAGCACGATCTCCTCGAGCGTGTCGAAGATCGAGAGCGGCACCTCGTTGCGCAGCGACAGCGTGCGGATGCGCATCAGCCGCGCGCGTGCACCCGGGTTGATCGTGGAGCCGGCGCAGGAGGCGAGGATGCGCTTGTACTCGTTGATCAATTCCTGGTTGTCGGGGTGGTGGTAGATGACGTCGATCTGGATGCGCTCGCGCTGGTAGGTCTCCACGCCGTCGCTCGGGATCATGGCGATCTCCTGCAGCGAACGGTGCGTCACGTACGCGTGGCGCGATGCTTCTGAGAAGCGCTGGTTGGCGCGATGCACGACGCGCAGGATGACGATCGTCGTCTCCGGCTCGGCCAGCGCTTCGAGCACCTCCGTGCCGAGGGCGATGAACTTTCCTTCACTCACCTTGCGCGAGCGCTTGAGGAGCTTGCCGGCCGTGCGCAGCGTCTGGGCCTGCCGTTCCGTGACGTCGTTGAAGCGTTTGCGGTCGTCGACGAAGAAGAAGTAGTTCGCGATCGCGTTTCCCTGCAGGAAGAGGTTGTCGTAGGTCTCGAACCCTTCCGTGTGCAGCGTGAACTTCAGCTCGTGCGTGCGCTGGTCGGTCGTCGCGCCGAACAGCACGAGGCGATTGACCACTTCATCGTTCAGCAGATCGCCGACCGGAAAATGTCCGCCGAACATGTACTCGCCGAAGATGCCGCCGTTGCCGCGGAAGCGAACGCCCTCGGGGTTCAGCGTGATCTCCGAACTGCCGCCGAAGTAGCGGACCACGTCGCCGCGCCCGGTGGAGATCTGCTCGAAAAAGAAACGCCGGTCGACGTCGGGACCGACGACGACGGCAAAGTATTCGATTGTTTCCCCGATGAACCCCTGATGGACGATCGCCCGGATCACGGTGCAAGTTTATGCGCCCTTCGTCGCAATCACGCCCGCGGGTGCGCCTTCTTGTACACGGCGATCAACTGCCAGTCATTCAGGTGCGTGTACTTCTGCGTCGTCGACAGCGACGCGTGTCCGAGGAGCTCCTGGATTCCGCGGAGGTCGGCGCCGGCGTTCAGCAGGTGCGTGGCGAACGAATGGCGCATGGTGTGGGGCGAGATTCCGGCGCGGAGCGAGGCATCGCGCAGATAGCCGTCGAACAGCCGGCGCACGCTGCGCGTGGTGATGCGCGCGCCGCGGTAGTTGAGGAACAGCGCGTTCTCCTCGGCGTCCCCTTCGCGGACCGCAAGGTACGCGCGCACCGCCTCTTCCGCCTTCGACCCGAACGGCACGATTCGCTCTTTCGAGCCCTTGCCGCGCACCTTCACCAGCCGCGCGCGCAGCTCGATGTCGTCGATGTCGATGCCGACCAGCTCGCCGATGCGGAGGCCTGACGCATAGAGCAGCTCCAGCCAGGCGCGGTCGCGGATGCCGAGGTTCGTCGAAAGGTCGGGTTGCTCGAGCAGCAGTGCGATGTCGCTCGTCTGCATCACCGATGGCAGATGCTTCTCCCGCTTCGGAGTGGCCACGCCGCGCGCCGGGTTCGCCTCCACGGCACCCTCGCGCATCAGGTATTTGAAAAACGAGCGAAGCGCGGAGAGGTGTCGCGCGATCGACGACCGCGCCAGCTTGCGGCGCGCGAGGTGTGCGAGGTACGCGCGGATGGTGAGGTGATCGACGCGACGCAGCTCGACGAGGTCGCGGCCCATCGTGAAGTAATCGTCGCAAAGGAACGCGACGAACGATTCGAGGTCGTCGCGATAGGCGGTAATGGTGTTGATCGAGACGTTCCGCTCGTAGGTCAGATAGTCGAGAAAATCACCGATCTCACTCTTCACGCCCGCGCTCCCACCCGATCATGGTACAGCGATCAGCGCGACGGCCGCCGCCGCGGCGGACCGCTGCCGACGTAGACGGTGACGATCGCCGACGCCGTACCGCCCGGACCGGTCGCCACCAGCGTGTAGCGCGTCGTCTGCGTGACGTTCACCACCTTCGTGCCGCTCGTCGGAACGGAACCGACGTCCGCGCCGAGGTTCGGCGTGATGACGACGGAGCTCGCGTTGGTGGTCGACCATGACAACGTGACCGGTCCCGGGTTGGCGATGAGGCTCGGCGTCGCGGTGAACGACGCGACCGTGGGTGGCAGGAACGCCGCGATCCTGATCGCGTGGTTGTACGAATCGGAGATCCAGATCCGCCCGATCGAATCGGCGGTGAGAGAGCCGGGCAGGTAGAGCCGCGCGTCGGGTCCGCTGCCGTCGACGTTGCCCGGACCGTCGACGCGGCCGGCGGGCGTGGTCACGACCCCGGCCGAGGTGATGCGGCGGATCGTGTGGTTGTCCTGATCGGCCACGAAGATCGAGCCGTCGGGAGCGACGGTCACGCCGGCGGGATGATCGAAGAACGCGTTCGTGCCGGTACCGTCGGCCGAGCCGCTGGAGCCGGATCGTCCGGCGAACGTCGAGACCGTGCCCGACGACGTGATCTTGCGGACGACGTTGTTGCCCCAGTCGGCGATGTAGAGGTTGCGGCCGGCGTCGACGGCGATGGCGATCGGGAAACTGAACGAGGAGCTGAGCGCCGAGCCGTTCGAGCTGCCGTCCGCGCCGGTTCCCGCGTACGTCGTCACGACGCCGCTCGGGTCGAGCAGGCGAATGAGGTTGTTGGCGGCGTCGGCGATGTAGAGATAGCCGCGGTCGTCGAACGCCAGGCTCCACGGCTGGTCGAATCGCGCCTGCGTTCCCGCGCCGTCGGATTTTCCGGATGTACCGGCCACGCCGGCCACCGTCGTGACCTTGCCGTCCGGCGTGATCTTGCGGATCGTGTTGTTGCCGGTGTCCGCGACCCAGACGTTGTTCGCCGCGTCGACGGCCAATCCCTGCGGGTAAAAGAAGCGCGCGGCCGCGCCGGTGCCGTCCGCGGAGCCGGCCTGGTTGCGCGTGCCGGCGAACGTCGTGACGTTGCCGTCGACGTCGATCTTGCGGATCGTGTTCGCGCTGTCGGTGAGAAAAACGTTGCCGAGGTGATCGAACGCCAGTTGGTTCGGAAGGAAGAAGCGGGCGTCGGAGACGAACCCGTCGGTGCCGCCTGAAACAGGAGCGTTTCCGGCGAGCGTCGACGCGGTGAGACTCGTCGCGACCTTGCGCACGACCATGTTGCCGTGATCGGCGATGTAGAGATTTCCGCTGCGATCGAACACCAGGCCGGTCGGTTTCGTGAAGCGGGCCTGCGACAACGCGCCGTTGCGTACGCCGACCGTGTTCGGAACGCCGGCCATCGTCGTGACCACACCCTGCGGGGTCATCTTTCGAATCTGGTCGTTCACCGTGTCGGCGATCCAGATGTCGCCGTTCGGCGCGACGTCGATGCTCTCCGGATACTGGAATCGCGCCACCGTGCCGGCGCCGTCGACCGAGCCCGGATCGAAGCCGTCGCCGGCCATAGTCGTCACGACTTTCTCGCGCGTGACTTTGCGGATCTCGTGAGCGTACGTGTCCGCGACGTAGAGATCGCCGTTGGCGTCGACCGCGAGATCGAAGGGATAGATGAATTTCGCCGGGATCTCGCTCCCCGGGAAACCGTCGTCGTAACCGCTCTGGCCCGGTACTCCGGCGAACGTGGTGACCGTGCTGTTCGGTCCCGCGATGCGGCGGATGGTGTGGTTGTCCGTGTCGGCGACGTAGATGAAACCGCTCTGATCGACGGCCACTCCCCTCGGAAACAGGAACCGTGCGGCGGCGCCGTCGCCATCGGTCGTGCCGCTCTTTCCGGCGCTTCCGGCGATCGTCGTCACCACGCCTGCGGGGGTGATTCTCCGGATCGTGTGGTTGCTCGCATCGGCGACGATGACGTTGTCATTCAGATCGATCGCCAGGCCGTACGGGAAGTTGAAACGGGCGGCCGAACCGGTGCCGTCCGCGCTCCCCTGCGTGCCTGCCAGGCCGGCCAGTGTCGATACCTCGCCGGACGGCGTGACCTTGCGGATGACGTGATTCCCGGTATCGGAGACATAGACGACGCCGGTCGAATCGACGGCGACGCCGCGCGGGTACGAGAACCGCGCGTTCGTCCCATTGCCATCGAGGTAGCCGCCTCCGGCCGTGCTTCCGACGATGGTGGTCACCGTCATCGACTGCCCGAAGAGCGCCGATGCGGCGAAGAAAAGTGCCGTGATGACAAATGACAGCAGGCAATGACGTCGGTGCAACGTGGCCTCCGGGCTGAAGCTGAAATGCACTGCGCGCGTCGGAATTCAGCAACATCCACGCCTCCTTTGCCGTGGGCACGGTGCGTGTTAGGGTACCCGGCGCCATGAAGAAAACGCCTCTCAATGCCACCCACCACGAGCTCGGCGCGAAGATGGTCGACTTCGGCGGATGGGAAATGCCGGTGCAGTACTCGGGCATCCTCGAGGAGCACGAAGCGGTGCGCACCGGCGCCGGCCTCTTCGACGTCTCGCACATGGGCGAGTTCACGTTCCGCGGTCCCGACGCGCTGAAGATGCTGCAGTCGACGACCTGCAACGACGTCTCGAAGATCGTCGACGGCCGCGCGCAATACAACGGCCTGCTCTATCCCACCGCGACGTTCGTCGACGACCTGCTGGTCTACAAGAACGCCGACAACGATTACTTCGCCGTGGTCAACGCGGGGAACATCGACAAGGACTTCGAGTGGTTCAGCGAAGTGGCGAAGGGGATGGAGGTCGAGCTCGTGAATCGGAGCGACGACTACGCCCTGCTCGCGCTGCAGGGCCCGCGTTCCGTCGAGCTGCTGCAGCCGCACACCGACGTCGAGCTCTCACCGCTCAAGTACTACGCGTTCGCCAACGGCACGGTCGACGGCGCGAAGGCGATCCTCTCGCGCACCGGCTACACCGGCGAGGACGGCTTCGAGATCTTCCTCGATCCCGGCGACGCGCCGCGCATCATGAAGAAGCTGATCGAGCTCGGTGCGAGGCCGTGCGGTCTCGGCGCGCGCGACACGCTCCGCCTCGAGGCCAAGATGGCGCTCTACGGCAACGACATCGATCACACCACCACGCCGCTGGAGGCCGACCTCGGCTGGATCGTGAAGCTGGAAAAAGGGGAGTTCAACGGCCGCGACGTCCTGCAGCGCGAGAAGTCCGAGGGACCGCGGCGGAAACTCGTCGGATTCGAGATGGTCGATCGCGGCATCGCCCGTCACGGATACCCGGTGGTGGACGGCAGCGAGGAGATCGGCGTCGTCACCAGCGGCACGCATTCGCCGACATTGAAAAAAGCGCTCGGACTCGCATATCTTCCGCTCGACAAATCGGCCCCCGGCACCGAGTTCATGGTCCTGATCCGAGGGAAAGAGACTCGGGCGCGGGTCGTCCCCACCCCGTTCTACAAGCGCGCGAAATAAAGGAGACGCCCGATGAGCATCCCCCTGGACAGCAAATACGCGAAGAGCCATGAATACGTGCACTTCGACGACAAGGAAGGCGTCGGGACGATCGGCATCACCGATTACGCGCAGAAGGAGCTCGGCGACGTCGTCTTCGTCGAGCTGCCGCAGGTCGGCACGCAGCTCGAGGCCGGCGACGAGCTCGGCTCGATCGAATCGGTGAAGGCGGTCTCCGAGCTCTTCTCGCCCGTCTCCGGCGAGGTCGTGGAGATCAACGACGCGCTCACCGACAAGCCGGAGCTGGTGAACACCGATCCGTACGGCGACGGCTGGATGGTCAGGATCCGCGTCACCGATCCGACGGAGATGGACGAGCTCCTGATGAACGCGGAAGAGTACGAAGAGTACATACAAACCGAAGCCGGACACTGATGTCACTCCCTGATCCCCTCAACTCCCAACATCGCTTCATCCCCAACGCCTCCGAAGACGTCCGCGAAATGCTCGACGTCATCGGTGTCGACTCGATCGACCGCCTCTTCGACACCATCCCCGACGCGGTCAAGCTCGACCGCCTGCTCGACGTTCCGGGGCCGTGGTCCGAGATCGAAACGCGGCGCTGGTTCCGCGCCCTGGCGGCGAAGAACAGGACCGCGGCGGACCACACCTCGTTCCTCGGCGGCGGCGCGTACGCGCACTACCAGCCGGCCTGCGTCGACCAGCTGCTGCTGCGCGCGGAGTTCCTCACTGCGTACACGCCGTATCAGCCCGAGGTCTCGCAAGGGACGCTGCAGTCGATCTTCGAATATCAGACCCACCAGTGCCTGCTGACGGGACTCGACGTCGCGAACGCCTCGCTCTACGACGGCTCGACGGCGTTGTGTGAGGGGGTGCTCCTCGCCGAGCGGCTGCACAAGAACAAGACGAAGGTCGTCATCGCGAAGTCCGTCCATCCGCACTACCGCGAGACCGTACGGACGTACGTGCAGAACCTCGGACTGGACATCGTGGAGATCGGCTGGATGGCCGACGGCCGCGTCGATCTCAGCGAGCTGCGCGGCGCGTGCGACGGCGCATTCGCCATCGCCGTGCAGTCGCCGAACTTCTTCGGCGTGGTCGAGGATTACGACGCCATCGCCGCCGCGAGCGAAGGCCTCACGCGCATCGCGGTCGTGGCCGAAGCGACGTCGTTCGGCATTCTCACGCCGCCCGGCCAGCACGGCTTCGACATCTGTGTCGGTGAAGGCCAGGCGTGGGGCATCGCGCCGCAGTTCGGCGGACCGTACGTCGGCTTCATGGTCGTGCGCGAAGCGCTCAAGCGGCACATGCCGGGACGTCTCGTCGGCGAGACCGTCGACGTCGACGGCCGCCGCGCCTACGTGCTCACGCTCGCCACGCGCGAGCAGCACATCCGCCGCGGCAAGGCGACGTCGAACATCTGCACGAACGAGGCGCTGATCGCGCTCGCCGCGAACATCTACCTCTCGCTGATGGGGAAAGAAGGGCTGCGCGAAGTCGCGGTGCAGTCGATGCAGAAGGCGAACTACCTGCGCAACCGCCTGGCGCAGGTCTCCGGGATCGAGCTGCCGTTCGCCGGTCCCGTCTACAACGAGTTCGTGGTGCGCACGCCGTTCCTCGCGCGCGAGATCCTGGCCGATCTGGAGCACGAGAAGATCCTCGGCGGCATCGCCCTGGGCGATTTGTATGAGGGGTTCAACAACGACTTCCTCGTCGCTGTCACCGAGCTGCACACGCGCGAGCAACTCGACCACTTCGTCGCGGCGGTCAGCGCCGCCCTGTCCCGGGAGCGCAGATGACGACGTGCGCTCATTTCCTTCTCCCCCGCCGCGCGGGGGAGAAGGTGCCGCAGGCGGATGAGGGGGCGCTCATCGCGGCAGGCACGACCCCTCACCCGCCTGCGGCACCCTCTCCCCGCAAGCGGGGCGAGGGGGTATGGAATTGGGAGCCCACTGAATGACCACCGAACCCAAAATGAATCGCGCGGGCCTCATCTTCGAGCACTCGAAGAAAGGCCGCCGCGGCTACAAACTGCCGGCCCTCGACGTCCCGGAACAGGACTCCGTCCTTCCTGCCGCGCTGTTGCGCGACGAGATCGCGGACGAAGTCGAGGTTTCGGAAGTCGATGTCATCAGGCACTTTACGCGCCTGTCGAAGCTCAACGTCTCGATTGATGCAGGATTGTACCCACTCGGATCGTGCACAATGAAGCACAATCCGCGCATCAACGAAGAGATCGCGCGGACGCCCGGCTTCGCCCAATCGCATCCGCTGCAGCCCGATCATCAGGTGCAGGGCAACCTCGAGCTCCTCTGGTGGCTGGAGCAGACGCTGAAGGAGATCTTCGGCATGCCGCGGGTCACGCTGCAGCCGGTCGCCGGCGCGCACGGCGAGCTCACCGGCATCCTGATGGTGCACAAGGCGCTGGCGAAGAGCGGCAACGCGCGCAAGTACATCCTCATCCCCGACTCCGCCCACGGCACCAACCCCGCCTCCGCGGCGTTTGCCGGATACGAGATCAAAGAGCTGAAGTCCAACAGCCGCGGCACCGTCGATCTCTCGACGCTCGAAGCGGCGGTCACCGAAGACGTCGCCGCGTTGATGATCACCGTCCCGAACACCCTCGGCGTGTTCGAGGGCGAGATCAAGGCGATGGCCGACATCCTTCACGCGAAGGGCGCGTATCTGTACTGCGACGGCGCGAACCTCAACGCCTTCGTCGGCATCGCGCGGCCAGGCGACATGGGCATCGACGTCATGCACTCGAACCTGCACAAGACCTTCTCCACGCCGCACGGCGGGGGGGGACCGGGTGCGGGGCCGGTCGGCGTCAGTAGGAATCTCGTGCCGTTCCTTCCGACCCCGACCGTCGAGCGCCGCGACGACGGCACGTTCCACCTCGACTTCAGCCATCCCGACTCCATCGGCCGCATGCGCGCGTTCAACGGCAACTTCAACGTCCTCGTGCGCGCGCTGACGTACATCCGCTCGATGGGGCCCGACGGACTCCGCCGCATCGCGCAGATCGCGGTGCTCAACGCGAACTACATCCGCGCGCGGCTCAAGGGCTCGTATCACCTGCCGTACGACGCGCCGTCTCTGCACGAGGTCGTGTTCAGCGACAAGAACCAGACGGCGAAGGACGTCCACACGCTCGACATCGCCAAACGGCTGATGGATTACGGCTTCCATCCGCCGACGATCTACTTCCCGCTGATCGTCTCCGGCGCGCTGATGATCGAGCCGACGGAGAGCGAGCCGAAGGAAGAGCTCGACGCGTTCTGCGACGCGATGCTGGCCATCGCCCGCGAATGCGACGAGCGGCCTGAGCTGGTGCGGACCGCGCCGCATACGACGCCGGTGAGGCGGTTGGATGAAGCACGCGCCGCGCGGCAACCGATCCTGAAATGGAATCGGACAACCTGAGAGGTTGTCCTACGTAATAACATTATGTCCATGCGTGCGCGTGCTGTGGCGGTCGCGGCTGTACTCTTCCTCACATCGATAGCGGCGTTTGCGGTCACGAATCCACCCGTGATCACGCAGCTGTCGCCCGTCGACACGATCGCCGGAACGGGACAGCTCAACGTCGACGTCTTCGGCG
>Ga0207703_10000723_pt1 | contig 32469 bp, 35 predicted proteins | sample KBSSwiS12_FD_184304 | JGI IMG/M metagenome (GOLD analysis project Ga0207703, IMG submission 184304) | Switchgrass rhizosphere microbial communities from Kellogg Biological Station, Michigan, USA - KBS Switchgrass S1-2 (SPAdes) (version 2) | ecosystem: Host-associated > Plants > Roots >... | reverse complement strand
GCCGCCTGCCCCCTCCACCACGCGCTCTTCGGCGCGCGGTCCCCCTCCCGCCGCTTCGCGGGGGAGGTAGAACGTAGCGTGAATCTTGGAAGCGTTGCAGTCAAGCGCCAACGGCCGCAACGGGTCGCGAGCGGGCATTAGAACCGCGCCAGCAACTCGACCTTCCGGGCATAGCCGGCGAGCGGACCGGGGAGCATCGATAACCCCCAAAGGTCCCCGTTGATCAGGATGTCCATTTGTCAGCATAGCCTCCTTGCCTCGGCCATTTGATAGCGGGGTGGCGGAGAAGAGCTTACTCTCCGGCGCGCCTCGCCCATTGGATCTGATTGGAATCAGTGGCCGCGCCTCGGTGAGGATGGGGGACGGTCGTAGAACTCGACCTGCATGCGCATCGGCCCGGACGGCGTGACGAAGTGCGGCTGCTCCGGAAGCACCACGCCGCAGCGGTCCGCGGTCAGGCGCTGCTCGAAGGCGGGATCGAGGACCGTCAGAACGACCTCGCCTTCGAGAACCCGGATGACGCCCCAGACTCCGCCCTTGGTGCGATGGTCGCGACGCAGCGCGGCCGGCAGGGACTTCTCATCGAACACGGGCGTGGTGCGGTAGGGCGCCGGGTCTTGATCGCCGTCCATCTCAGGCCGTCATTCGGATGTGGTGGGCATGCGGCGGATAGGGCGCCGCTGGCTGGTCGACGGGTCGCCCGGCCAGGGTGCTGGCGAGCCCGTGGTTGACGTCGCGATGATGGGCTTCGTCAGCGCGCACCACCAGAACGACATCGCGGAGCGTCGCCGTGTCGGCCATCTTCCAATAGTGCCTGGCGATGGCCGGCGCCGCGACGTTGGGCGAGCGCCCCTCGTCGATCTCCTTGAGATAGAGCGTGTAGCTGATCACCGCCTCTTCCTCGAAATACCCGACGATCCGATGTGCGGTGCGCTTGGACGCCAGGTAGAGCAGGAAAAAGCCCACATAGAAGACCCACTGGACGAGGATGATCACCAGGCGCTCGAACAGATTGGGCTGGGCGATCTGCACGAAGGTCATCAGGTGCATGCGCTCGTTCTCCGCCTCCTCCATCAAGGTGCGGATCCAGCCGTCGTCGTCGCACATCCGTCGGAGCGCGGTGAGATGGTTGACCGTAGCCCCGACCATTCCTGGCACCGCCGCTACCGTCTCCAGCACGATCGCCCGGTGCCCGTAGCGCTTCGCGAAGAAGGTGTCCGCAGCGAGGCGCAGCACCTTGGTGAAGCCCAGGGCGAACCGATCGGAGAAGCCCACCGGCGCATGGTGGACGACGGCCTCGACGGCCTGGTCTTCCGCGAGACCGCATGGGGCCGGGGCGAGAACCTTGTTGACCACGATCTGTCCTCTCAGCTTTGGGCTGCCGCAGACCCGCCGAGGGCGGGCGTAAAAAACACGGCGAGCATCAGGCAGCCGCCGCATCGTGTTCCGCAGCCGAGTTGCTGCGACATGTTCGATTGTTGCGCGACAACATAAGCTCATAGCCGCCTGATGGGAAATAATTGCAAGGTCTATATTTTACAAAACTCTTTTTCTGAGTTGGTCTTGGTGCCGCGAAAACATCTCTTTTATCGCCCTCGGAACTGGAACGAGGGACGAAAAACCTGATCGCGCCGGCCCTGATAATTAATTCATCATGCAACTTTTGGCTGAGATCCGCGCTTCATAGGCTAAGTCCGCTTCCGGAGGGAGGACGCCCAATCCAGCCAGCGGCATAAGGCGGCTATTTACGCAGCCGCCGGGTTTTGATAGGTGATCTATGACCAGCCCAGCGAGTTCTTATTTGGAGGATACCGTTCTCAACCTCATCATGACTGTAGTTACATCCTCGCCTTGGCCACTTCTGCTGCGCAATAGCGATCTAAACATTGTGCCCGCAGCGGATAGATGGGGGTGATCGCAATGCGAAACCTCTCCAAGCGAGGCCCCACGTGGCTATGATGAGGGCGGCGGTCTTCGTCGAGCCGGGGCGTATCGTACTGCAGGACAAGCCCATTCCCGACGTCGGGCCCCTGGACGCACTCCTGCGCATCACCACCACGACGATATGCGGTACAGACGTGCACATCCTCAAGGGGGAATACCCCGTCGCGCGCGGCCTGACCGTCGGCCACGAGCCTGTCGGCGTCATTGAGAAGCTGGGCTCCGCCGTATCGGGCCATCACGAAGGACAGCGGGTGATTGCCGGCGCTATCACCCCCAGCGGCCACAGCAGCGCGTGCCAGTGCGGGCGGGCCGCTCAGGACGGAGCAGGAACCGTTCACGGCTGGAGGGCCATGGGCGGCTGGAAGCTCGGCAACACCCACGACGGCTGTCAGGCCGAGTTCGTCCTGATCCCCGACGCCATGGGGAATCTCGCGCCCGTGCCCGACGGCCTGGCTGACGAGCAGGTCCTGATGTGCCCGGACATCATGTCAACCGGCTTCAGCGGCGCGGAGCGGGGCGAGGTGCGCCTGGGCGACGCCGTTGCCATCTTCGCCCAGGGCCCGATCGGGCTATGCGCCACCGCCGGCGCCAGGCTGTCTGGCGCCACCACGATCATCGCCGTCGACCAACTTCCCGAGAGATTGGCCATGGCCCGGCGAATGGGCGCCGACCACGTCGTCGACTTCAACCGTTCAGATCCGGTGGCGGAGATCTTGCGCCTGACCGCAGGGCGGGGTGTCGACGTGGCTGTCGAGGCCCTGGGATCGCAGGCCACCTTCGAGGCCTGCCTGCGAGTACTGCGGCCGGGCGGCACGCTGTCCAGCCTGGGGGTCTATTCCGCGGACCTGCAACTGCCGCTCGGCGCCTTCGCCGCGGGCCTCGGCGACTATCGCATCATCACCACGCTTTGCCCGGGCGGGGATGAGCGCATGCGGCGGCTGATGTCAGTAATCGAGTCCGCGCGGCTGGACCTGGGCGCCTTGGTCACCCACCGCTTCAAGCTGGACGACATCGAGGCGGCGTACGATCTCTTCGCCAACCAGCGTGATGGCGTGCTCAAGGTCGCCATCACGCCATGACCGTCGCAACGCCCGCTCCCCTCCGATCGAACCTCTATTCTGCGCTGCGCTCTGGTGGTCGTGGGTTTGGGACTCGTTGCGGCGCGGTCGCTCGCAGAGGATGGGCGCCGCCTGTACGGGTCGCGAGCTCGCCTTGGCTCCCGGCCGAGATCCGGACGTTCGCAACGGCGCTTCGGGGGTGGATCTCGGACGGAGGCCGTGCCAGCTTTGCGCCGTGCTGTCTGCCAACGCATACATCCAAAAGTGGCAGGTGGCCGCCTTGGGCGTGATCCTGCTGATCCTGATTGCGATGTTCGCGGTGTTCATTAGTCCCGGCCTGCTCTCAGGGCGGAAGCTCGTCGGGACGCCAACATCTGGCGCGATATTCAGTGACGGCGGCTGGCATTGCCCTGGCGATGGTCCCAACCGGATCCACTATCATTCCTGTGCAGGTGAGGCTGTTCCGCTCCCGCCGGGCACCAGGCCATCGGATTTCCCGAACACAGACTGAGGTCCGCTAAGGGTCGCGAACGGAAATTGGGCCGCGGCCAGAACTCAGACCTTCCCTCTGAAACCGGCGTCGAAGCTAATGGCGGCGAGCGACGGGGAGCAATCCACAGGCGGACAGTGTCCGGGCCGCGTCGGCGGCCTTCTCCCGGTCCCTGCGCAAAATCGACCGGATAGCCGCCTGAGCAGCCCTGATTCGCGGCTGATTCGGCGCAGCTTAACGACCCATTCACCATGTTTTGCAACTGAGAATTCACCATGAGCATGTGAATTCACGCTCTTGAGTACACGAGGTTGCGATGGCGTTTCCGGCCGAGACCATTCTCCAGGGCGATTGCCTGGAAGAACTGAAGACGTTGCCGGACCGCTCGGTGGACCTGGTGTTCGCCGATCCGCCCTACAACCTGCAGCTCGGCGGCGAGCTGCTGCGTCCGGACAATTCCAAGGTCGACGCGGTCGACGACGACTGGGACCGGTTCGAGAGCTTCGCGACCTACGACGCCTTCACCAGGGCCTGGATGGGCGAATGCCAGCGGGTGCTGAAGGACGACGGCGCGCTGTGGGTGATCGGCAGCTACCACAACATCTTCCGCGTCGGGGCGGTGTTGCAGGATCTCGGCTTCTGGATCCTCAACGACATCGTCTGGCGCAAGTCCAACCCGATGCCGAACTTCAAGGGCACGCGGTTCACCAATGCGCACGAGACCCTGATCTGGGCGACCAAGAGCCGGGGCGGCAAGCGCTACACCTTCAACTACGACGCCATGAAGATGGCCAACGACGAGCTGCAGATGCGCTCGGACTGGACGCTGCCGCTGTGCACCGGCGAGGAGCGGCTGAAGGACGAGACCGGCGCCAAGGCCCACCCGACCCAGAAGCCCGAAGCCCTGCTGCACCGGCTGATCATGGCCTCGACCCGGCCCGGCGACCTGATCCTCGATCCCTTCTTCGGCACCGGCACCACCGGGGCGGCCGCCAAGCGGCTCGGCCGCCGCTTCATCGGCATCGAGCGGGAAGAGGCCTACGCCAGGCTGGCGAAGGAGCGGATCGGCCGGGTCGTCCCGGCTGCGCCGGAAGAGGTGATGGTCACCGGCTCGAAGAAGTCCGAGCCGCGCATCCCCTTCGGCCAGATCGTCGAGGCCGGCCTCCTGCGCGCCGGCGACATCCTCTACGATCCCAAGGGCCGCCACGCCGCCCGCGTGCGCGCCGACGGCAGCCTGGTGGTGGGCGAGGTTTCGGGCTCGATCCACAAGGTCGGGGCGCTCGTTCAGTCGGCGCCGGCCTGCAACGGCTGGACCTATTGGCACTTCAAGTCGGACAAGGGGCTTGCGCCGATCGACGTGCTGCGCGCCAGGGTGCGCAGCCAGATCGCCATCTGACACATCCGAGGCAAACCACGAACCGCGGGCCTCAAAGCAGGTTTGAGAGGCCGGCCTTCGCCGCCTTGAGGAAGACGCTCGGCAGGGCGTCGAGGTCGCGCCGCTGGCTCCAGATCACGCCGTCGGCCTCGCCCTCGGCGCGCAGCAGGCGCAGCGTCAGGCTGAAGTGGGTGAAGACGTGGTCGACGTCTCCCACGCCGCGCCAGGGGGCCTTCGCGGGCGCGGCGGCGAGCGCCTCGGCCTCGCTCCAGGGGCTGGCGCGCCATTCCGAGGTGGGCAGCGCCAGCATCCCGCCGAGCAGTCCCTTGGGCGGGCGCCGCACGAGCGCGATCTCGCGGCCCCTGGTCAGCACATAGGCGACCCCATAGCGCCGTGGGCGCTCGGCCTTGGCGCGCCTGCGCGGGTAGGTCTCCGGCGCGCCTTGCGCGAAAGCGATGCAGGCCGAGGCGAGCGGGCAGCGATCGCAGAGCGGCGCCTTGGGCCGGCATACGGTCGCGCCGAGGTCCATCAGCGCCTGCGCCCAGTCGCCGGGCCGCTCGTCGCGCACCAGTCCGCCGGCCAATTGCTTCAGTTCGGGCTTTGCGTCGGGCAGGAGCGCCTCGACCGCGAACAGGCGCGCGATGACGCGCTCGACATTGCCGTCGACCACATTGCCCGGTCGGTCGAAGGCGATCGCCGCCACGGCCGCGGCCGTGTAGGGACCTAGCCCCGGCAGCGTCCGCAGCCCCTCCTCCGTGTCAGGAAAAGCGCCGCCGTGGTCGCGGGCGACGGCGCGGGCGCAGGCCAAGAGGTTGCGCGCCCGGGCGTAGTAGCCGAGCCCCGCCCAGGCGGCCATCACCTCGCCGTCGTCCTCCGCCGCGAGATCCGCGACCGTCGGCCAGCGGCCGGTGAACTTCAGGAAGTAGGGCGTCGCGTGCGGCACGGTGGTCTGCTGCAGCATCACCTCCGACAGCCACACCCGATAGGGATCCGCCCGCACCCCCGCGGCCCGCGCCTGCGGCCGCACCCGCCAGGGCAGGTCGCGCGCGGCTGCGTCATACCAGGCGAGCAGGTCGGCGCGGATCTGGGCGGGAGTCACGGGCGCGTGGCTGGCATTGGGTGACCGTTTCCCTACGCCGCGCCGGCCAGGTAGCCGGCGGGGTCCTTCAGGAAGGCGTTGAAGTCGCCGATGCAGCCGCGCCAGGCGTTCAACTGCATCAGCATCTCCGGCCGGCCGTCCCGCGGGAACAGCAGGGCGGAATATTCCACGTGCGCCTGGCCGCCCTTGTCCTGGTAGAGCCGGCACATCACCGAGGTCTGGTTGAAGGCGTTGAGCTGCGAAAGCGTCGGCGAGCCGGCGTCGCCCAGCCGGTCGAACAGCAGCGCCTGGCAGCTGCGCCCCTGGGCGTCGCAGCCGGCGAACTGGGCCGAGAACACCTCCGTCGGCGAGGTCACCGTCAGGAACACCGCGTCGCCGTCGCGCCGGGCGATCACCGCCTTGGCGCTGAGGGTGGCGAGAAGGGCCACCAGGCTGGCCGGATTGCGCGCATCGACCGCGGCGGCCCCGGCGCCGTGGGCTGCGGCGGCGCGGGCCGGAGTCGCGGCCTGGGCCGGCCGGGGTTTGGGCGCGGCGGCCGTGCAGAGCAGGGCGGCGACGGTGAAGGCGATGGCTTGGCGCAGCATGACAGGGCTTTAGCAAACTGCGGACTTGGGCGGGAGCATGTCGCGGCGCGAGGATTCCAGCAGCTTGCGACAACGATGGCGCGTGCTGCCGACGCTGGGTAAGCTCCAGCCTGTTCCCCGGAGGACCGCATGGGCTTCACCATCCTCGTCGTCTTCGTGATCCTGGCGGCGGTGGTCGCCCTGGGCGCGGTCAAGATCGTCCCGCAAGGCCGCGAGTTCACCGTCGAACGGTTCGGCCGCTACACCCGCACCCTGAAGCCCGGCATCAGCTTCCTCACCCCCTTCGTCGAGACGATCGGGCGTCGGGTGAACCTGATGGAGCAGGTCCTCGACGTGCCGCGCCAGGAGGTGATCACCAAGGACAACGTCACCGTCCAGGTCGACGCCATCGTCTTCATCCAGGTGATGGACGCCTCGCAGGCCGCCTACCGGGTCGACAACCTGCACTACGCGATCGCCCAGCTGACCATGACCAACCTGCGCACCGTGGTCGGCTCGATGGAGCTCGACGAGGTGCTGTCGCAGCGCGACCACATCAACTCGCGCCTGCTGACGGTGATCGACGAGGCCACCAGCCCCTGGGGGGTGAAGGTCACCCGCATCGAGATCAAGGACCTGCAGCCGCCGCCGGACATCACCAACGCCATGGCCAGGCAGATGAAGGCCGAGCGCGAGCGGCGCGCGGTGATCACCGAGGCCGACGGCGAGAAGCAGGCGGCGATCGCCCGGGCCGAGGGCTCGAAACAGTCCGCCATCCTGCAGGCCGAGGGCCGCAAGGAGGCGGCCTTCCGCGACGCCGAGGCGCGCGAGCGCTCGGCCAAGGCCGAGGCCACCGCCACCGAACTGGTCTCCGACGCCATCGCCAAGGGCGACGTCAAGGCCATCAACTATTTCGTCGCCCAGAAGTATGTCGAGGCTTTCGGCAAGCTGGCCGAGAGCCCGCAGCAGAAGACCGTCATCGTGCCGGCCGACATGTCCGCGCTGGTCGGCTCGATCGCCGGCGTCGGCGAATTGCTGAAGAGCGTCGGCGCGGACGGGCCGCCCGCGCCTCCGCGTCCGCGGCCGCGCGGCGCCGCCGTGCCGCCGACGGACGGCTGAGCCGATGACGGTGTTCGCCGACCTCTACATCGCCCACCCGGCATGGATCTGGGCGGCGGTGGCCGCGGCCCTGCTGGCGGTCGAGGTGGCGGCGGGCTCCGGCTGGCTGCTCTGGCCGGCGGCGTCCGCCGGCGTTGTCGCGATCATCGAGGGCTTTCGCGAGACGCCGCTCGCCGCGGCCGTGCTGATCTTCGCCGCGCTGACCATCGTCTCGACGCTCACCGCGCGGCGCTACGTCCCGCGCCGGCCGTCCGACGCCGGCGACATCAACGACAACATCGCCCGGCTGATCGGGCACGAAGGCCGGGTGGTCGCCGCCTTCCAGGCCGGCGCCGGCCGCGTCTTCATCGACGGCAAGGAGTGGGCTGCCGAGCTCGAAGGCGGCGAGGCGCTGGAGTCCGGCGCCCGGGTGACGGTGTCGGGCGTCGCCGGCGCCCGCCTGAAGGTCCGCGCCGCCTGAGGCGGCGACGCTAAGCTCCTGGATTCAGGTCATAGTTTGGCCGCCTTGGCGCCTCACTTGACCGTGACGCGGTGAGGGGGCTTATGTGCGCCCCTAACAATGAAAACGCCCAGGAGTAGTAGATGAGGCCAATCGGTTGGGGGCTGGTCGTGGCCCTCTGTGCGGCGGTGCTGGCGCCCGTCGCGGTGATCTCCGCCCCGAAAGCCGCCGCACCGGTTTCGGAGGCCCAGCGCAAGCAGGGCATGGCCGAAGCCCCGGCCGTCGTCCAGGCCGCGGGCCTGGGCTGCCAGGTCAGCGACGCGCGCTTCATCGGCAAGGCCAACGACCCGAAGACCAAGGCGGCGACCAGCTACTACGAAGTCGCCTGCGGTCCGGGCATGGGCTACATCCTGCAGGCGGCCACGGGCGCGCCGCCGGCGGTCTACAGCTGCATCGAGATGGCCCCGCCCCCCGGCCAGCCGCCGAAGGAAGGCGCCATCACCTGCGTGCTGCCCGGCAACTCCGACCCGAAGGCGCAGCTCGCGCCGCTGCTGGCCGGCGCCGGCGTGCAGTGCGTGCCGGAAAAGACCCGCGGCGTCGGCCAGACCAAGAGCAACACCTTCCTGGAAGTCGCCTGCCAGGGCGGCACGGGCTACATCCTCGTCGCCAGCTCGCCGCTGGACGTGACCAAGCCCGCCGAGGCGCAGAATTGCCTGAACTTCGACGACGCCGCCGGCAACGTGAAATGCGAGCTGACCGACAAGGCCACCCGCCTGGCCGTCCTCGACAAGTTCGCCCAGGCCGCCAACAACGGCTGCGTGGTCAAGGATCGCCGCTTCGTCGGCAACTCCACGGACGGCGCGGACTTCTATGAAGCCTCCTGCCAGGACGGCAAGGGCTACATCTACAAGGTCGCCAAGGGCCAGCTCGCCCAGTCCTGGAGCTGCGCCCAGGCCCAGGGCATCCTCGGCGGCTGCACCCTGACGGACTCCCGCCAGGCCACCGCCGAGCAGGCTGCGCTCTACACCAAGCTCGCCCATAACGCCGGCTCGACCTGCGACGTCGACCATTACGCGGAGTTCCCGATGCGCGGGAACCAGGAGGTCGTCGAGCTCGCCTGCAAGAACGGCTCCGGCGGGGTCGGCATCTTCCCGGCCACCGGCAAGGGCCAGGTGCTGGACTGCGGCCGGGCGCTCGCCGCCGGCTACAAGTGCAGCCTGACCAAGGACACCGGCTATGCCGCCCTGACCGAGGACCTGCGCAAGTTCAACCAGAAGACCTGCGTCGTCTCCAACGCCCGGGTCAGCGGCAAGACGCAGAAGGGAACCGTCCTCGTCGAGGTGGCCTGCTCGGACGGCTACAAGGGCTATGTGATCGAATACAACACCGAGCCGACCGTCAGCGCCGTCGGCGCCACCGGCTGCGCCTTCGCCGGCGGCTGCAAGCTGCCCGGCAACGTCTAGTCTCGCCTGACCGGGCGACGACTGAACGAGGCCCGCGGGGTTCGCCCCGCGGGCCTTTTTCGTCTTGCGGCTCCCCGCTGACGACGCGCCGCCATGACGCCCTGCGTCAGGCCTCCTGTTTTCGCAGCGCCGCGACGGGAACGGGTTGCGGGCGGGCGAAGGTGAATTCATCGGGGTTCGACTGCCCGGCGACGAAGCGGTAGCCGCCGGCGTCGAAGGCCTTCAGGTCGCCGGCCTGCTCGATGCGGTTGTCGATGGCGAAGCGGGCCAGCAGGCCGCGCGCCTTCTTGGCGTAGAAGGAGATGATCCGCGCCTCGCCATCCTTCTCCTCGAGGAACCGGCAGGTGAGCACCGGCAGCTTCAGCGCCTTGCGGTCGACCGCGCCGAAATATTCGCCGCTGGCGCAGTTCACCAGGGTCTTGTCCTTATGGCCCATGGCGGCGTCGTTGAGGGTCTTGGCGATCCGGTCGCCCCAGAAGTCGTAGAGGCTCTGGCCACGCCGGGTCTTCAGCCGCGCGCCCATTTCGAGCCGGTAGGGCTGGATGCCGTCCAGCGGCCGCAGCACGCCGTAAAGGCCCGACAGGATCCGCACATGGTCCTGCGCCCAGGCGAGGCTCTTCTTGTCGAGCTCGCGCGCCGCCAGCCCGGCATAGACGTCGCCGTTGAAGGCGAACACCGCCTGCAGCCCTTCCTCGGAGGCCGGATCGAAGGCCTGGAACCGCTCGCGGTTGAGCTTGGCGAGGTTTTCCGACAGCGCCATCAGCCGGCGAAGCTCGGCCGCGGAAAGCCTGCGGGTGACCTTGGCCAGCTCGGCGGTGTCGCCGCCCAGCTGCGGCGTGGTCAGCGGCGCCGCGGTCGAAGGCGCGGTGAAGTCGAGCGCCTTGGCCGGCGAAAGCACGATCAGCATGGCGCGGGTTTGCCGCCAGCCCGAGCCCGGCGCAAGCGGCGTCTTGCAGCGCCTGCCCCGGGCGCGGTCAGGGCGCCGGCCTGGCGGCCGGCTGGAGTTCGGGATCAGCGCCCCTCGGCGAGCCAGTCCTCGGATCGCAGGCCATCGACGCGCCGGAACTCGGCGAGATTTCCGGTTACGACAACCAGGCCCTGGCTGCGCGCATGGCCGGCGATCTGCAGGTCATATGCGCCGATCTTCTGACCGCGGCGCTCCAGGTCAGCCCGGATCTCCGCGGCATGCGCGGCGGCTGGCGCGTCGAACGCCAGGAGGTCGAGCCGCGCAGCGAAATCCTCGACCGCGCGGCGATGATGTTCCGGACGCGCGGACCTCTCCGCACCGTAGAGCAGCTCCATGAGGACGATGCTGGAGATGCAGAGGCCATCTGCCTCGCGGTTGAAGCGTTCCCGGACAGCGGGCGGTCTGTCCCTGAGCACGCGGATGCACAGACTGGTGTCGAGCATGTAGCGCAGCATCAGAAGCCATCGCGCTCCTGCGCCTGCGGCTGGTCACGCTGGCCAAGATCGACGCCGGGCGCCTCGAAGAAGTCGTCCCAGACCGCGTCGGCCGGTACGATCACGCGCCGTCGGCCCTCGCGCAAAATCACCACGGAACGCACGTCCTCCGGAAAGGCCACATCCTTCGGAAGCCGCACGGCCTGGCTGCGGTTCGAGTAAAACAGCGTGGTTTTGGCCATGTTCAACACCAGCGTATATCCGCGCGGGATATACGCTGCGGTGCGACGCGGTGCAAGTCTCGGGGGCCATCGCGCTTGTGAAATACGGGGACAGGAGCACCTGTCCCCGAAGGCGGGGAAGGGGCGGGCGGACCCCTACGCCGCCTCGCCTTGAGGCCCGCGGCGGTGACAGATCAGTCCACGAAATACACGAAATACACGAAAACAGTCAGTTAGATGCCACGACGGACCGGTCGAGGGCCGGTCGCTCGATCCGCCAGAGGCCGGGCGACGGCCTCTCTTGGCGCCGCCGCCTTCGTGGACAAAGTTCCGTATTTTCCGTGTCTTCCGTGATTCCAAATCGGGGATTTCGGTGACAGTGCACTAATTCTCCCCCCAAGACACGCTTCCCCACACCGCCTTCTTCCGCGGCCGGCCAGGGTCCAGCCCTGGGGAATATGGGGACAAGAACACCTGTCCCGGAAGGCGCCGCCTTCCTGGACAAAGTTCCGTATTTTCCGTGTCTTCCGTGGTTCCAAATCGGCCACATCCAGAACAGCCGACCACTGCGACGCCGTACGTGGGAGCGACGGTGACGTCGCCGTCTCACTTCCCCTGGCTGGCGGTCTTGTCGCTTGAGGCTGACGCCAAGGCTTCCTGCTGGGGCGCGACGTTGAACACCTTGCCGCCGCTGTAGGAGAAGTAGATTTTTTGCTGGCTGTTGGCGACATAGACGTGGTGCGAGAGAAAGAAATCGGCCCCGATCAGGACATCGAAAGAGTCGGCGGCCGTCTGGCCGATTTTCAGCAGCCCGTTCTTGATCTCCTCGTCGGCGATCTTCACGCTGGCGAAGCGCGCGACCCAGACCGGGATCCGGTCGCGGTCCAGGCCGCGCCCATAGCCGGCCTCTGTCACGCCAGGGTCGGTGATTTGCACCCCGGCGCGGGCCGCCGCGCGCCGGGTGACAAATGAGGTGGTGGCGCCGGTGTCGAACACCGCCCGCATCTTCAACCCGTTGATGAACACTGTGCCGGCCGTGTGCTGATCACCCCGGGTTCGCTCCAAGGGCATCATGGAATAGGTGCCGCTGGTCACCCAATAGGCGAGGTCGACGTCCTTGCAGCCCTCGACCTCGACAAGCTTGATCAGCCCGTTGCGCAGGTCGTACTCCACATCCCATCGCGCCAGCAGGTTCTGGCCGATGATGCCGTCTTGTGGCGTGTTCGCGGTGAGGAACACAGCGTCTCGGAACTTCACGCCGGCGAACTCGAATTCGTCAGCCCGCACCAAGGCCGAGACCCTCACCACGCCCCCCACGCCGCTGAAGAGCGTGGCTGCGTTCGATGGGAGATGCGAGCCGGTGGTGGCCACGTCAGTCTTCGCCGCCTTCATCCTTTGATCGAAAGCGACCTGGCTGCTGATGGTGTTGAAGAAGGCCCCGGAGTCCACGAGGAAGGTCAACGCCTTGCCGTTGACCTTGACCGGTACGGTCGGCGCCAGCCCCTGCATGTTCACGGGGATGGCCGCGGGATGCAGAGAACAGGCCGCCAGGGCGGACGGCGCTGCGGCCAGCAGGTTCATGGCGGCCACCAGGGCCGTCAAAGTCGAATAGGTCTTCATACGGCCCCCATGACGCGCCGCCGTCGAGGCGCGCCAAAGAACGGGCGTGGTCACGCGACGATCTGAGCGCGCCGCCCGCCTGCTCGACACTATAGGTGGAGCTTAGCAGCGCCGCCTAGGGTTGATCGTTCGCACCCGGTCGCCGCCTCCCCCGACTGGGCCGGCCTCGCCGAAGGGGTCCGGGCCAGGCGGAGATCGCCAGCCCCGCAGCTCGCCGCCCATCGGCGACTGGACCCGCCCGGCGATCCGGCCTGCTCGCCGGCGGCCCCCTGCTCCGCCTCGCCTGGGGGGGGCCGCGGCGGTGACAGATCAGTCCACGAAAAACACGAAATACACGAAATACAATCAGTTATCAGACCTGACAAACCGGCCAAGGGCCGGTCGCTCGATCCGCCAGAGGCCGGGCGACGGCCTCTCTTGGCGCCGCCGCTTACGTGTATTTCGTGTATTTCGTGGACGACATCCCTTCCTGTCATCCGTCTCGCCCGCGTTTCCAGATCAGCCGCCGCCTGGAACAGCACCCGCGGGTTCATGATCCGCTGGGGGTCGAGGGCGGGGCGGTGCAATCCACGAAATACAATCAGTTACCAGACCTGACAGACCGGCCGAGGGCCGGTCGCTCGATCCGCCAGAGGCCGGGCGACGACGGCCTCTCTTGGTGCAGACCGCCAGCCACATGACTCGTGATCGGCATAGCAGGTGACCCAGATCCGGCATATCGACGGCGTTTGCGGGAAGTTAACTCGCCTTGGCGGTGCAGCCTGATTGTCAGATTGTAGGTTCGCAGTTCGCCGGTTGCCTCGCGACGAGCTTTGCCTGACGGACTCTACGATGCATGCAATTCTCTTTCTAACCTTCGTTCTCAATCGAGGCGAGACATGATGAAGAGCGCAAGCGCGCCGATCGTCGCTCCGTCGCCGAGCGCCGCGGAGATCGACGCAGTTCTGAAGACGCTCCGCAGCTCGGGCGCTCTGTGCTGGGCCAAGGTCTTGACCGGCAATACCGGGCTTGTTGTCAGCCTCAGCTTTAGACCGCCTGTCGCGCGATCTCAGTCCGGAGAAATGGAAGTGGCGCTTCGGCGAGCGGAGATCCACGTGACCTGCGACGGGTCAATGGAGACTTGGGACTGGAACCGGGACTTCCTGGAGTTCGCCAAGGGCGAGACGACAGCAGTCGAGCGCACAGTCAACAAAACCGAGACCGCGTCATTGGGAACCTCAGACCAGGGGGAGGTAAAAGCCGAGGGCGAAGCAAAACTTCGGTTCCTGGGCCTGGCCGCGAAGGTAGGGGCGGGCGTCTCATCGCGGCGAGACGCACGCAAGGACGCGACCCGCGGCCAGAGCGAGAAGGTGGTCGAGATCGCTTCGGGAGTGCAGGTCTACAACGGCCCCGACCACTACGGCCTGATCCTTGATGCCCGACCGCACCCAGACCTTGTCGCCCGCAACAGTCAGCTCAACCGCGTCTCCCTCATAGACGTCATAGAGCCGTCGAGCGTGCAACCGGAAGCCGTGCGCATGGCTCTGAATTTGCACATCGAGGATGGGGAGGGTCAACTACGACACGCCTTCCGCATCCGGCGGGCCACCGGCTCCTGGGGAGTCATGGCCAACGATCCTAACAAGCGGATTCTCGGGGAACTATTATTCTCAAAATTTCTGCTGCCTCTCCACGAACCGAGCATCATTTGGCCTCTGGTTCCGGGCACCACATGATCGCAGTAAATGACGATCCGCTGGTCAACGGCCTGCGCGCCGTGCTCGAAGCTCAAGATGTCGGGTTCGTGGCCCTGGTCCGGCTCTCAGGCCTGTTGCCTGAAAAGGATTTTCGTCACGCCGACCTTTCTGGCGCAGATCTGCGCGATCAGGATCTGCGCGCATTCGATCTGACGCACGCCGTGCTCGCCGGGGCACAGATCGCGGGCGCTCGCTTCAACCACACTGTCTCGGCCGATCAAAGAGCTTCGGCGTTCGATGAGCGATGGATGGGACTGTCGTTCGACAACCCACCAGCACCTTGGGTGCGCGTGCGCGCCCGGCGCTACGTGGACCGTGGGCGTTCACGAAACCGAATCCTGACGGTTTCGAGCACACGCTTGCTGTCGTCGGGCAACAGCAATACGCCGCGACTTTGGGATTGGTCGGGGCGTAGGATCGCAACCTTGCTGGGCCACACCGGCGAGTTGCGCGGTGTGCAGGTGCTGTCGAATGGACGGTTGCTATCGTGGAGCCAAGACAAGACCCTCCGGCTGTGGGACCCCGCAGGCGATGCTATTGCCGTCCTGCGGGGTCACGCTGACAGTGTGGAAGGAACGCAGGTGCTGTCCGGGGGCCGCTTCCTCTCGTGGAGCCAGGATGGGACCCTTCGGCTCTGGGACGCTGAGGGCGGTGAGATTGCTGTCCTACGGGGTCACGCAGACTGGATCCGCGGCGCGCAGGAGCTGGGCGACGGCCGCTTCCTTTCGTGGAGTCACGACCAGACCCTCCGGCTGTGGGATGCCGAGGGCGGTGCCATGGCTGTCCTAGAGGGCCACACCAACTGGATCCATGGTGCGCAGGAGCTGTCCAACGGCCGTATCCTGTCGTGGAGTGAGGATCAGACCATCCGGCTATGGGATGGCGAGGGCCGTCCGCTCGCCGTCCTGGAGGGTCACACGGGCTTTATCTTGGACGTGCAGGAGCTGCGCGACGGCCGCTTCCTGTCATTGAGTAGTATAGACGGGACCCTCCGGCTCTGGGACGCCGAGGGTCGTGCGATCGCCGTCCTAGAGGGACACACGAAAGGTGTACTTGGCGCGGAGATGCTGCCGGGCGGCGGCTTCCTGTCGTGGAGTCGCGATCGAACCCTTCGGCTCTGGGACGAGGAAGGCGGTGCGATCACTGTCCTGCAGGGCCACACGGGCTGGATTATTGGCGCGCAGGTGCTGTCTGACGGCCGCTTGCTGTCGTGGAGCCGCGACCGAACCCTTCGGCTCTGGGGAGTGAGTGGCGAACCACTCGGTGACTGGAAACCTGCCTCGGGCCACATTGGCGACGTTGTCGCAATGCCGAAACACCACGGGCGCTTTGCCGTGATCAGCGCGCGTTACCTTTACTTCCTCGATCTGGCTTAATCTCGCAGGGTGACCGACGGTAGCGGTCATCAACGCGCCGGGTCTGATTCACCTGCTATGCCGATCACGAGTCATGTAGCTGGCGGTCTGCACTCTTGGCGCCGCCGCTTTCGTGTATTTCGTGGACGACATCCCTTCCGTGTCACCCGCAGGACGACGTCCCGGCGGAGCTCCCCCGCCTCACCCCTCCAGCACCCGCATCCCGCCGCCCGCCGCGCGCCGGTCGAACGTGGCGGTGTAATCGCATCCCGCCCGGCGTCCGGCTTGGGCGATCACCGCGTCCGCATAGTCGACGCCCGTCGCCGCGTAGAGGTTGAGCGCGAGGTAGTGGGTCTCCGCGTCCTCGACGACGAGGTCCCGGGCCCGCAGCAGGCCCTCGATGACCTGCAGGATCTCGGGCTTCGCCGTCCTGTAGGCGCGGGCGAGCACCCAGACGGTCTCCACCAGGGTGACCGTGGACACGAACCCCGGGGCCTCGGCGGTGAAGCCTTCGATCAGCCGCGTCGCGAGCGCCGCCTGGGCGGGCTCGTCCTGGGCGATGTAGCGAACCAGGACATTGGTATCGAGACCGATCACGCGTCCCTCGCGCCGGCCTCGACCGCGGCGTCCATCTGTTCGAGCGATACGGCGCGCCCGCGCCGCGGCAGCAGCCCTTTCAGCGCGCGGATCGAGTGCGACGCCGGAACGATGGCGTAGGTCCCATCGTCCAGCCGGATGAAGTCCAGCCGGTCGCCGCTGGAAACCCCCAGGGCGGCCCGGACCTCCCGCGGCAAGGTCACCTGTCCCTTGGACGAAATCGTCGCCGTCGCCATCCCGCCGCTTCCTTACATCTGGTAAGTCAAAAAGTAAGGCGGCGTGACCGGCGATGCAAGGGCCGGGCGACGGCTTGACAAGCCGCCCCAATCGTTCGCGGTTTGTTCACCAATGACTGCTGCCGCCGCAACCTCCGCTCCCGAGCCCCAGGCCGACGCCTGGGAGGCCGCCGAGGCCGAGGCCCGCGCCGTGGTCCAGCGGCAGCTGCAGGTGCTGGACCGGCTGGCGCAGATCGGGCTCACCATCGCCGAGGCGCTCGAACAGCAGGTGACGGCGCAAGGGGCCCAGGTGGTCGCGGCCGAGGCGGCGCTGGCCTACGCCCGGGTGTCCCGGGCCGTGCGGCTGACGGTGGCCCTGCAGTCGACGGTGCTGGAGGCGTCGCAGGCGCTGGACCGCGCCGCCGGCAGCCGTCGCCACGAACAGCGCTGCAACGCCGAGCGCGAACGCCAGCAGCGCGCCCGGGCGCACCGGGAGCGCGTCGACCGCGTCCTCGACCGGGTGATCGAGGCCGGGGCCGCCAGCGAGGCCGAGGGCGAGCGCCTGGCCAACGAGGCCGGCGAGCGGCTGGAGCGCGACGACATCTACGGCGACCTGGCCGAACGCTCGGTCAGCGAGATCATCGACCTGGTCTGCCGCGACCTCGGCCTCTCCCCCGACTGGGCCAGCCTCGCCGAAGAGGCCTGGGCCAAGGCGGAGATCGCCAGCGGCGCGGCGGCCCCGCCGCTGGCCGCCCATCGGCGACCGGACCCGCCCGGATCACACGAGCGGCTCAAGTCCGAACCACGGAAAACACCGAAAACACCGAAGGGATCACAGCGCGCCGACGGCGCGCAATCCGGGCCGCAGCCTTGATCCTGGTTCGTGGAGTTCGTGGATTCCTTCCGTGTTTTCCGTGCCTTCCGTGGTTCCCGATCTTCTAGAACAGCACCCGCGGGTTCATGATCCGCTGGGGGTCGAGGGCGCGGCGGATGGCTTCCAGGGCGGCGATCTCGACCGGGCTCTTGTAGCGCCGGGCCTCCTCGGTCTTCATCGACCCCAGCCCGTGCTCGGCGGAGATCGAGCCGCCGAGGCTGGCCACCAGGTCATGCACCTGGCGCGAGCCGTCGTTGCGACGGGCGGCATGCTCGGCGTCGTCGCCGCCGTCAGGGCGCAGCACGTCGTAGTGGATATTGCCGTCGCCGATATGGCCAAAGGCGACGATGCGGGCGTCGGGAGCCATCGCACGCACCCGCGCATCGGCCTCGCGCAGGAAGGTGGTCACCTGGCTGACCGGCACGGCGACGTCGTGCTTCCAGGTCGCCCCCTCGGTCTTCTGGGCCGGCGACTGGTTTTCCCGGAGATTCCACAGCGCCTTGGCCTGGGCCTCGGTCTGGGCGACCGCGGCGTCGCCGATCAGCCCGTCCTCCAGCCCGCCTTCGAGGAAGCGGCCCATCGCCGCCTCGGCCGCGCCAGGCTCTCCCGAGCCGAATTCGGCCAGCACGTACCAGGGATGCGCCTCCGCCAGCGGATCGCGCGCGCCGGGGATGTGCCGCAGCACGAACTCGATGCCCTGGCGGGCCATCAGCTCGAAGGCCTCGACCCCGCCGCCGGTCTCCTCCTTGGCGCGCGCCAGCAGGCGGATCGCCGCCTCGGGGCTGTCGACCCCGATGAAGGCGACGGCGCGCGAGGCCATCAGCGGAAACAGCTTCAACGCCGCGGCGGTGATCACGCCCAGGGTTCCCTCCGCCCCGATCAGCAGCTGCTTGAGGTCATAGCCGGTGTTGTCCTTGCGCAGGCGCTTGAGGCCATTCCACACCTCGCCGTTGGGGAGCACTGCTTCCACCCCCAGCACCAGGCTGCGGGCCATGCCGTAGCGCAGCACCTGGGTGCCGCCGGCGTTGGTGGAGAGCACCCCGCCGACCGTGGCGGTGCCCTCGGACGCCAGGCCGATCGGGAAGCGCCGCCGGACCTCGGCGGCGGCGGCGTGCACGGCCGCCAGGGTGGCCCCCGCCTCGACGACGATCACCTCGTCGTCGACGTCGATCTCGCGGATCGCCCGCATCCGCTCGGTCGACAGCAGCACCTCGCCCTGCGGGATCTGGCCGCCGACCAGGCCGGTGTTGCCGCCCTGCGGGGTGATCGCCACTCCGGCCTCGGCGCAGATGCCGACGATCGCGGCGACGTCCGCCGTGGTCTTCGGCAGCACCAGCAGCGGCGTGGTCCCGCGCCAGCGGTCGCGCCATTCGAGCAGCTTGGGAGCCAGGCGATCGGGATCCTGGCTCCAGCCGCCCTCGCCCAGCACGGACTTCAGGCGGGAGAGGACGTCGGCGGGAACGGGAGCGGTCATGCTCCGAAGGATAATCCCTCGGGCGCCCGGACTCCAGAATGCGCCGCCGGGGCTCGCGGCGGCGAAGCTTCGTCATGCCGCATCGGCGCGAACGCGGATTTCCCCTACGCTACGCGCGTCCGGGAACAACTCTCCCCAGGGATGGTCGCGTGGATTACCGAGTCTACAAGCTCAACCGAACCGGCGCCATCGTCAGCGGCGAATGGATCGACGCCGAGGACGAGCAGGATGCCCGCGACAAGGCGCACGCGCTCTGTGACGAGGGCACGCCCGGCGTCGAACTGTGGCAGGGAACGCGCAGGGTCGCCGTCTTTCCCTGCAGCCAGCCCGCCGCCTGAGGCCAACCGCGACGCCGCAGCGATACCGCGGGCTGGCCTATGGCCGCGCGGCTCCGCGGCCGACGTGGCTGCAGCCTCGCCCTTTCGAAGCGGGAGCCCTGCGCCTTGCGCGTCAGCCGATGAAGCCTGCGGCCCGCTTCAGCCGGTCGTTGATCGCTTCGCCCAACCCTTGCTGCGGAATCGGCGCGACGGCGATCGCCGCCGGGCGGCTGCGATCGGCGGCGCGCAGATGGGCGAAGAGGTTGGCGGCCGCCTCGCGCAGATCCGCCGACGGGCTCAGGTTCCAGACCCGCTCCGCCGCTGGCCAGGGCCCGAAGGCCAGATAGGCCTCGCCGGGCTGCGGGCCGCTCGCGTCCAGCCGCACCGGCGCCTTCGGGGCGTAGTGGCGGGCCAGCCGGCCGGGCGAGCGGCGGGCGTCGGCCTCGGCCTCGGCGAGCGGGCCGATCAGCGCCTCGATCTGGTCGCGCGTCACCGCCCCGGGCCGCAGCAGCCGAGCCTCGTCGAGCAGGGCGATCACGGTGGATTCCAGGCCGACCGCGCAGGCTCCGCCGTCGAGCGCCGCCGCCGCGGCGCGGCCGGTCTCCTCGACAGCGTCGGCGAAGGTGGTCGGGCTCGGCCGGCCGGAGCGGTTGGCGGACGGCGCAACGAGGGGGCCGCCGAAGGCGCCGAGCAGGCGCCGCGCCAGCGGATGGGCCGGCGCGCGCACCGCCACCGTGTCGAGGCCGGCGCGGGCGAGGTCGCACACCGCCTGGCCGTCGGCGAGCGGCAGCACCAGGGTCAGCGGTCCCGGCCAGAAGGCTTGCGCCAGCCGTTCGGCGCGGGGGTCGAAGCCGGCGATGCGGCGGGCGGCGGCGACGTCGGCGACATGGGCGATCAGCGGATTGAAGCTCGGCCGCCCCTTGGCCTCGTAGACCGCCGCCACCGCCCGCGGATCGGAGGCGTCCGCCGCCAGGCCATAGACCGTCTCGGTGGGCAGGATCACCAGGCCGCCGGCGCGCAGCGCCGCGGCCGCGGCGGCCAGGGCGTCGGTCTCGGGATTTGTTCGGGCCGCGTTCACGCGCGGCTGGTTACACCGCCCGGAGGAGTCTTGTCGCCGACGATGTGCGCCCCTCGGCCGGCCGCCCTTGGCGAAGGCGCCGCCCATGGCCTAAACACCCGTGTCGCCTTGGCTCTGAGGTTTGATCCATGACCTTCCGCGCGCCCGTCCGTGAACTGGTGTTCGCCCTGCAGGCGGCGGGCCTCGAGGAGCTGCTGGCGCAGGGGTTTGCGGACACCGACTTCGAGACGGTGCAGGCGATCCTGGAGGCCGCCGGCGCCTTCGCCGGCGAGGTGCTGGCGCCCTTGAACCGGATCGGCGATCAGGTCGGCGCCCGTTACGAGAACGGCCGGGTGACGCCGGCGCCCGGCTTCGGCGAGGCCTACCAGGCGTTCGCCAAGGACGGTTGGACCTCGCTGACCGCCGAACCCGAGCACGGCGGCCAGGGTCTGCCGAAGGCCGTCGAGCTGGCGGTCTCGGAGATGGTGCAGTCCGCCAACATGGCCTTCGGCCTGTGCCCGATGCTCAGCCTGGCGGCGATCGAGGCGCTGACGCGGCACGGAACCGAGCGGCAGAAATCCCTGGTGCTGCCGAAGCTGGTCAGCGGCGCATGGACGGGGGCGATGGTGCTGACCGAAGCGCAGGCCGGCACCGACCTGGCGGCGCTGGCGACGGTCGCCCGACCCGACGGCGCCGGCGGCTACAAGCTCTACGGCCAGAAGATCTTCATCACCTGGGGCGACCACGACATGACGGACAACCTCGTCCATCTGGTCATCGCCCGCACCCCCGACGCCCCGCCCGGGGTGAAGGGCATCAGCCTGTTCCTGACCTCGAAGAAGCTGATCGATGAGGCCGGGAACCTCGGCTCGCTGAACGATTTCCGCCCGGCCTCGATCGAGCACAAGATGGGCATCCACGCCTCGCCGACCTGCGTCATGCTCTACGAAGGCGCCCAGGCCGAGCTCGTCGGCGAGCTGAACCAGGGGCTGGCGCACATGTTCGTTATGATGAACGCCGCGCGGCTGGAGGTCGGGGTCCAGGGGGTGGCGATCGCCGAGCGGGCTTTCCAGCAGGCGCTGGCCTATTCCCAGGAGCGGGTGCAGGGCAAGGCGGTCTGGTCGAGCGGCCCTGCCGGCCCGATCTACGACCATCCGGACGTCCGCCGCACCCTGCTGCTGGCCAAGGCGAAGATCGAGGCGGCGCGCGGCATCTGCCTGCTGACCGGGGTGCTGGCGGACCTCGCCAAGGTCGCGGCGACCGAAGAGCAGCGCGCCGCGGCGCTGGCCCGCCAGGAGCTCCTGACCCCGGTCGCCAAGGCCTGGTCGACCGACATCGGCGTCGAAGTCGCCTCTGCCGCCCTGCAGGTGCACGGCGGCATGGGCTATATCGAGGAGACCGGCGCGGCCCAGCACTACCGCGACGCCCGGATCGCCCCGATCTACGAGGGGACCAACGGCATCCAGGCGCTCGACCTTTCGGGCCGCAAGCTGCGGCTGACCAACGGCGAGACGATGCGCGAGCTCTGCGCCGAGATGCTGCTGATCGCCGAGCGCCTGACCGCGCGCGCCGAACTCGCCTCGGTGGGCCGCCGGCTGGCCGCCGGCGTCGCCGCCCTGCACGCCGCCACCGACTGGCAGCTGGCCCACTCCGGGCCCGACAGCCTGGTGTCGGCCACGGCGTATCTGAAGCTGGCCGGCGACGTCATCGGCGGCTGGGTGCTGGGCCGCCAGGCCCTGGCCGCGGCCGAGCAGCTGAAGGACGAGGGGAGCGCGCCCTGGCTGCAGGCCAAGGCTCCGCTGGCCAAGCTCTACGCCAGCCAGGTGCTGGCCGGTGCGCCCGGGCTCGCCGACGCCATCATGGAGACCCTGCCGGAGATGGCCGGGATCGCGCCGGAAGCGCTGGCGGGCTGAGGCGGCTCAGCTCTTGGACCTGGCGTCCTTCCTCGCCCGGCATCCGGCCGTCGTCGCCCGCGAGCTGATCGGCTGGACCCTGACGCTGGACGGCGTCGGCGGGCGGATCGTCGAGACCGAGGCCTACCATCACGAGGACCCGGCCTCGCACAGCTTCAACGGGCGCACGCCGCGCAACGGGGTGATGTTCGGCCCCGTCGGCCGCGCCTATGTCTACCGCGCCTACGGCATCCACTGGTGTCTGAACCTGGTCTGCGGCGAGGATCCCGGCAACGCGGTGCTGATCCGCGCGCTGGAGCCTCAGGCCGGGATCGCCCGGATGCGCGAGCGGCGGGGCCTGGACGACCTGCGCAGCCTCTGTTCCGGCCCAGGCAAGCTCTGCCAGGCGCTCGCGGTCACCCGCGCCCAGGACGGCCTGGCTCTGGACGCCGCGCCGTTCGCCTTGGCCCCCGGCGAGGCGGCGGGCGTCGTCGAGGGGCCGCGCATCGGCATCAGCCGCGCCATCGACCTTGCGTGGCGTTTCGGCGAGGCCGGGTCGCGCTTCCTGAGCCGGCCGTTCCCGCGGGCGTGATCCCCCCTCTGGGGAGCATCAGGATCTTCAGAGCTGGGCGAGCATGTAGTCCGCGGCCGAGACCTTGAACTCGCCGGGGGCTTCGAGGTTCAGCTCGGTGACCACACCGTCCTCGACGATCATCGAATAGCGCTGCGAACGCTTGCCCATGCCGAAGCCGGTGGCGTCCATCTCCAGGCCGATCGCCTTGGTGAAGTCGCCGCTGCCGTCGGCCAGCATGACGATGTCCTCGCCCACCGCCTGGTCTTCCGCCCAGGCGCGCATGACGAAGGCGTCGTTGACCGAGACGCAGGCGATCAGGTCGACGCCCTTCGCCTTGATCTCGCCGGCGAGTTGCTTGAACCCCGGCAGGTGCTTGGCCGAGCAGGTCGGGGTGAAGGCGCCCGGCACCGCGAACAAGGCCACGCGACGTCCCTTGAACAGGTCGTCGGTCATCACCGGCTTGGGGCCCTCGGCCGTGGCCTCGGTCAGCTTCACGCTCGGCAGCTTGCCCCCAACCTCGATCGTCATAGCCGTCTCTCCTTCAACCAACTTCGCCAAACCAGCTGCGAAACCCAACCATGGCGGGAATTCAAGCTTGGCAGATAGCGACAGCGCCGCACCCTTCAACCCGGCACGCACAATCTCGCTTGAAAGCCGGTCGTTCCAGGCCAAATCTCCTGGGGATGGATGACGGTTATTTCACCGGCCAGCTGCTGATCGCGATGCCGGGCATCTCGGACCCGAGATTCGAGCGCGCCCTGATCCTGATCTGCGCCCACGACGCCGAGCACGCCATGGGGCTCGCGGTGAACCGTCCGGTCGAGGGGCTGAGCATCCCGGACCTGCTCGAGCGGCTCGACATCAACTCGGAGATCAAGGCTCCGCCGGACCTGGTGGTGATGGGCGGCCCGGTCGAGCGCGAGCGCGGCTTCGTGCTGCACACCGACGACTATCGCGGTGAGACCTCGCTCGAGGTCGGCGGCGGCCTGGCGGTGACCGCCACGCGCGACGTCCTGGAAGCCATCGCCCAGGCCAACGGCCGTCCGCGCCGCGCGCTGCTGGCGCTAGGCTACGCCGGCTGGGGCGCCGGCCAGCTGGAGAACGAGATCAAGGAAAACGTCTGGCTGACCTGCGAGGCCGACGAGCCGCTGATCTTCGGGTCCGGCCATGCGGGCAAATGGACCCGCGCCCTGGCCAAGCTCGGCGTCGATCCGGAGCGGCTGAGCTCTGCGGCGGGGCGGGCGTAGCGGAGAGCTGGGGAGGCTTCGCCTCCTATCCCGTCTTCCGCGCCGGCCGGCCCTGGATGTCGCAAGCCTCGATATAGGCGCGGGCGTCCTCGGGGCAGAGCGGGTGGGAGAAGCTGAAGCCCTGGCCGTAGTCGCAGCCGAGCGCCTGCAGCCGGCGCGCCATCGCCGCGTCCTCGATCCCCTCGGCCACCACCTCCAGCGCCAGGTCCTGGCCGAGCTTTACGATCGAGGAGACGATCTTCGCCGAGCCGGGGTCGTCGGCCATGGTGCGCACGAAATAGCCGTCGATCTTCAGCGTGTCGAACGGCAGGCGGGTCAGATAGGACAGCGAGGAGAAGCCGACGCCGAAGTCGTCCAGCGCCAGGGTGACGCCGGCGGCGCGCAGGTTGTGCAGGGTGACGGCGGCGCGGTCCGGATCGCGCATCACCTCGCCCTCGGTAACCTCCAGCTTCAGCGCGCCCGGCGGCAGGTCGGCGCTGCGGCGCAGCTCCATGGCCTCGGCCAGCAGGTCCGGCCGGTCCAGCTCGCCCACCGAGAGGTTGACCGCCACGGTCAGCTCGGCGGCGGCCGGGCGCACCCGCCGCCAGGCGGCCAGCTGGATGGCGGCTTCGCGCCGCATCATCACGCCCAGCTCGCCCATCATGCCCAGCTCCTCGCACAGCGGCAGGAAGTGCTCGGGCGTCAGCAGGCCGCGCCGAGGATGGCGCCAGCGCACCAGCGCCTCGAACCCAGCCAGCGCCCCGGAGCCGAGGCGGACGATCGGCTGGTAGAAGGGGCCGAGCTCGCCGCGCTCGATCGCCCCCTTCAGGTCGGCCTCCAGCGCCAGCCGCGAGAGGCCGTCGCCGGCCAGGGCCGCGGGCGGGCGACGGCCGCCGGCCTTGCCGGCCTCGACCTTCAGCTCGACCCGTCGCAGCAGCTCGGTGGCTTCAGGCGCATCGGGGCCGCCGCGGACCTCGACCACGCCCACCGACAGCTTCGGATGGATGTCGAAGCCGGCGACGCGCATCGGCCGCTCCAGCTCGCGGCGCAAATGGTCGGCGGCAGGTGCGGCCGCGGCCGGCAGCAGGGCGGCGAACTCGTCCTCGCCGATCCGCGCGACAATGGCCTTCGGCGGCAAGGCCGCGGCCAACCGCGAGCCGAGCGCCGCCAGCACCAGGTCGGCGCGCTCGTGGCCCAAAGCCTCGTTCAGCCGCCGCAGGCGGTCGAGATCGGCGACCAGCAGCTGGTGCAGGCCCGGCGCCTGCAGGCGCTCGCGGGCGAGGCGGATGAAGCTCCTGCGGTCCAAGAGGCCGGTCAGGCTGTCCTGCTCGACGGCGGCGAAGCGGCTCTGCGGGGTCAGCAGGCCGGCGGCGCGACCGCCGTCCAGCCATTGGCCGCGCCAGACGCAGGGCTCGGCCCCGCGCATCCGCAGCCGCGCGACGATCTCCGCGCCGGGCTCGCGTGGCTCCAGCAGCTCGTCGGCCTGGTGACGGTCCTGCGGCAGGACCAGGGCGCGGAAGGCGGCGGAGGAGCAGTCGGACCCCAGCGGTCCCAGTCCCAGGGCGCGCGCCGCGCCGGCGATCTGCAGCCGGTCCTCGCCGGGACTCCAGGCCCAGAGCGCGGCCTCGCCCGCGCCGAGGGCGGCGAGCGTCGCAGAGACGTCCCAGATCCAGCCGCCGTCCGTCATCGGGCGCGCTTGCCTGCCTCACGGCGTCCGCACCGCCCGTTCTGGACAGCCGAAGGCGCCGTACTCAAAAACTGCGGGCGCCGCTCACACCGACACCCCCGGATCCGGCCCCTCAGGCGCGCTGAAGGGCGAGACCTGGCCGAACAGCACATGATCGCGCCAGGCGCCGTTAATTTTCAGATAAGCTTTGGCGTAGCCTTCCTCCTCGAAGCCGGCCTGCAGCAGCAACCGGCGCGAGGGGGCGTTCTCCGGAATGCAGGCGGCTTCGATCCGGTGCAGGCCGAGAGAGCGGAAGGAGAAGTCGCAGACCGCGCGCACCGCCGACAGGGTGTGGCCCTGCCGCGTATAGGGTCGGCCACACCAGTAGCCCACCGATCCCATCTGGGCGACGCCGCGGCGGATGCTCGACAAGGTGATGCCGCCGGTCAGGGCGTCGTCCGCGGCGCGGAAGACGAAGAAGGGATATGCGACCCCAAGGTCCCGGTCGCGGGCGTAGGCGGTCAGCCGGCGGCGGTAGGCGGCGCGGGTCAGGTCGTCGGACGGCCAGGTCGGCTCCCAGGGCTGCAGGAACGACTTCGAGGCCGCCCGCAGCTCGCGCCATTCGCCGTAGTCCGCAGCCCGCGGCGGACGGAGGTAGATCGCCTCCCAGTCGAGACGCAGGCCGCTCTCCGGCGCGATCCAGTCCAGCAAGGCCATCTCTGCAGGGTCGCCGATTTCCAGATTGCGTCAAGGTTTGGCCGCGCGCCGCAGCAGGGAGAAGAGTCGAAGCCCTCCTCGCCCCTTCGCCCTAGCCGAACAGCGCCCTCTCAAACGCAGGCGCGGCCTTCAGCGAGGCCTTGGGGCCCAGCACGGCGACGGCGCTGCGGCGCGAGGCGAGGATGGTCTCGGTCAGGCGCACCAGGTCGGCGGGCTGGACGGCGTCGACCTCCGCCGCCAGGGCCTCGGGCCCCAGCACCCGGCCGAACATCAGCACGTGGGCGGCGGCCTGTTCGGCGCGGGACAGCGGCTGTTCGCGGGCCATGAACATCGAGCCCTTCAGCTGCGCCTTGGCGCGGGCGAGCTCGGCTGCGTCCACCGCCGTGGTCATCGCGGCGATCTCGCCGGCGGCGACCCGGGCCAGCTCCGCGGCGTCCCCCGCCGCGCAGCCGGCGAACACCCCGAGCACGCCGGTGTCGGCATAGGTCTCGCAATAGGCGTCGATGGCGTAGGCCAGGCCGCGCTTCTCGCGGGCCTCTTGGAACAGCCGCGAGGCCATCCCGCCGCCGAGGATCTCGGCCAGCAGGCGCAGGGCGAAATAGTCCGGGTGCAGGGCGCCCACCGCCGGCAGCAGCAGCACCAGATTGGCCTGTTCCAGCCGTTTGGCGGTCGGGCGCAGCCCGCCGTGGAAGGCGGCCGGCTGGTCCACCGGCGGCGGGGCTGCGGCCCGCGCGGCCCCGAAATCGCGCTCGGCCAGGGCCAGCACCTGCGCCTCGTCCACCGCGCCGGCGGCGCTGACGACCAGCGTCTCCGGCGCATAGAGGGCCGAGCGCCAGGCGCCCAGGGTCGCCGGCGAGGCCTCGGCGATCGAGTCCGGTGTGCCGAGGATCGGCCGACCGAGCGAATGGCCCTCGAAGGCGGCGCTCTGGGCCAGCTCGAACACCAGGTCGTCCGGGGCGTCGGCGGCCTCGGCGATTTCCTGGCCGACGACCTGTTTCTCGCGGACCAGGTCGTCGGCGTCCATGTGCGGGCGCAGCACCAGGTCGGCGATCACCGCGGAGCCGAGGTCGAGGCCGTGCTGCAGGGCGCGGACCTGGAAGCTGGTGCGCTCGTAGCCGGTGGCGGCGTTGAGGTGGCCGCCCTCAGCCTCGATCACCTCGACGAGGTCACGGGCGGAACGTCCGCCGGCGCCCTTGAAGACCATGTGCTCCAGCAGGTGCGACCAGCCGGAACGGGCCTCGTCCTCGCTGCGCGCGCCGCGGCCGGCGACGACGGAAAGCGCGACCGTCTGCAACCCCGGCATCGGATCACAGACGACGCGGACGCCGTTGGCGAGACTGTGAACCCGGGGGGCGGTCGTCTCAGGCCTCGGCGAAGGTGCGGACATAGGCCTTGATCGTCTCCGTCTCGGCGGGAAGCCGCACGAACCGCTCGGGACGGCCGGCGAGATCCGCTGCGCCGCGCGGCAGCTGCGGCGTCAGGCCGGATGCCTTGGCCACGTCCTCGGGGAATTTGGAAGCATGCGCGGTGGACAACACCACCACCGGGCCCGGGATGTCGGCCGCCTCGCCGAGGGCGGAGACCGCCACCGCCGTGTGCGGATCGATCAGCTGGCCGGCGGACTCCAGGGTGGCGACGATGGCCCTGGCGGTGGCGTCCTCGCCGACGCCGACGCCGCGGAACATCTGGCGCATCGTCGCCAGCGCCTCGGGTGGGACCGCGATGACGCCGCGCGCATTGAAGCCTGCGAAGGCCTCAGCGGTGGCGGCGGCGTCGCGGCCGACCGCTTCGAAATAGAGCCGCTCGAAGTTGGAGGCCGACTGGATGTCCATCGCCGGGCTCATGGTGGCGTGTACCTGGCCGCGCGCGTAGCGGCCCTCCTCGAAGGCGTGGGCGAGGATGTCGTTGGAGTTGGTCGCCACGACGAGGCGGGCGATCGGCAGCCCCATGCGGCTCGCCACGTAACCGGCGAAGGCGTCGCCGAAATTGCCGGACGGGACGCAGAAGCTGACCGGCCGTTCCGGCGCGCCCAGCGCCACGGCGGCGGTGAAATAATAGACCGCCTGGGCCGCGATGCGGGCGAAGTTGATCGAGTTGACGCCCGACAGGTCGACCGCCTGGCGCAGCGCAGGGTCCTGGAAGGCCTGTTTCACGATCGCCTGGCAGTCGTCGAAGGTGCCGCTGACCGCGACGCAGGCGACGTTGGCGTCGGCCGCGGTGGTCATGAAGCGGCGCTGCACCTCGCTGATCCGGCCCTCGGGGAAGAGGGCAATCACCTTGACCTGCTTGCGGCCGCGGAAGGCCTCGACGGCGGCGCCGCCGGTGTCGCCGGAGGTGGCGCAGAGGATGGTCTGCACGCGGTTCTGCTGGCCCAGCACGTGGTCGTAGAGCCGCGCCAGGATCTGCATCGCGACATCCTTGAACGCCAGGCTGGGTCCATGCCAGAGCTCGGCCATGAAGACGTCGGGCGCCAGCTGCACAAGCGGGACGACGGCGGCGTGCTTGAAGCTGGCGTAGGCCTCGCGGCACAGCTCGGTCAGGGTCGCCGGCGCGATCTCGTCGCCGGCGAAGGCGCCGATCACCGCAGCGGCGACCTCGTGGTAGGGCCGGCCGGCGAAGCCCGCGATCTCGTCGGGCGAAAACTGCGGCCAGGTTTCCGGCACATAGAGGCCGCCGTCGGGGGCCAGGCCCGCGAGCACCGCATCGACGAAGCCGACCGCGGGCGACTGACCCCGCGTCGAGACGTAGCGCATCTAAGTCTTCCGCCTTCTCAAGAGGACGGCGGCATAGACGCCGGCCAGGGCCGCGGCAAGGCCGAACCAGGTCAGGGCGTATTCCAGATGGCGGTTAGGAATCTCGGCGGGAAGCGGCGCCGGTTGCAGGGCGGCAAAGCCGGGGTCGGTCGAGGTCTCGGCGAACAGGAAGATCGGCGCCGGCTGGGGCGCGCCCAAGGCCTTGGCCATGGCCGGCGCGTCGCGTGAGAACCAGCGGCCGGCGCCGGGCGGGTTCTTCGGGGTCATGAAGCTGGCGCGATCGGGGGTTCGCAGCACGCCGGTCACCTCGACCGGAGCGGTGGCGGCGGGGTCCACCGGCGGGCGGTCGGTCACCGTGTCGGCGACGAAGCCCCGGTCGACCAGGATGCTGCGGTAGCGGCGGCTGGCCACCGGACAGGCCGAGACCAGCCGCCAGCCCGCCTCCCCGCCCTTCAGCCCATAGAGTTCGACGAACGGCGCGCTGGCCAGCCCGGGGCAGGTCGCCCGCACGCGGGTGAAGTCGATGTTGCGGCCGTCCGCCAGGTCGTCGAGCGCCGGCTCCAGCGGCCGGGCGGGCGCGCTTTGGAGCGCCGCGATGTGGGCGAGCAGGCCTTCCTTCCACTTCAGCCGTTGCAGCTGCCAGACGCCGAGCCCGACCAGCAGGGCCAGCGCCAGGGCCGTCGCGACGGTCAGGCCGAGCGGAAAGCCGGACGCGCGCGCGGGCGCGGTCCGAGCCGGCGGCAGCCGGGGCTCCCAGCTATCAGCCATGGCGGGATTCGGCGGCCTTGTTCTTGAACTGCGCGGCGAGCAGCAGGCCCTTGGTCGGCCGCAGCATGGCGAGGCAGAGGATCAGCGTGCCGGGCAGCCAGAGCACCAGGTGCAGCCAGACCGGCGGGTGGAAGGCGACTTCGGTGAACAGCGCCGCAAAGGCGACGATGAAGCCGGCGATGAGGATGACGAAGACCGCCGGACCGTCGCCGGAATCGGCCTTCGCCAGATCGAAGCCACAGGCTTCGCATTGCGGGGACACCTTGAGGAAACCCTCGTACAGGCGCCCCTCGCCGCAGTTCGGACAGCGGCCCGCCAGCCCCGCCAGGAACGGGTTCGGGCGCTGCGTCACCCTCAGCCCGCGCCGCCCGCGTGCGTGCCGAAGATCACGTAGATGAAGGCGAACAGGAACAGCCACACGACGTCGACGAAGTGCCAGTACCAGGCCGCCGCCTCGAAGCCGAAGTGCTTCTGCGGGGTGAAGGCCCCGTTCAACAGGCGCAGCAGGCAGACGGTCAGGAAAATGGTCCCGATCAGCACGTGGAAACCGTGGAAGCCGGTGGCCATGAAGAAGGTCGAGCCATAGAGGCCGGAGTTCGCCGCCTCGGTGTTGAAGAAATACTTGTGCTCGAGAATGTGGCTATATTCGAAAACCTGGATGGAGGTGAACAGCACGCCCAGCAGGATCGTCAGCAGCAGTCCGAGCTTGGCGCCCTTGCGGTCGCCCTGCTGCAGCGCGTGGTGCGCCCAGGTGACCGTCGTGCCGGAGAGCAGCAGGGTCAGGGTGTTGACCAGCGGCAAATGCCAGGCGGCGACCGTCTCGACGCCGTGCGGCGGCCAGGTCGCCCAGGCGGTGCGCACTTCTTCGATCGGCGAGAGGGTGCGGTGCTGGTGGAACAGCGCCATCTCGAAGAACATCCAGAACCAGGCGACGAAGAACATCACCTCGGAGGCGATGAACAGGATCATCCCGTAGCGCAGGCCGATGGAGACGACCGGGGTGTGGTCGCCCTCGTTGGCTTCCTTCACCACGTCGCGCCACCAGCCGAACATGGTGTAAAGCACGCCGGCCAGACCCAGGAAGAACAGCCACGAGGTGCCCTTCGGCAGGCCGAACAGGCCCTTCATCCAGGTCACGCCGCCGAGCGCCATCACCGTCGCCGAGATCGACGCGACGAGCGGCCACGGGCTCGGGTTGACCAGGTGATAGTCGTGCTTCACGCCTTGGGCCATCTCGGTCCTAATCCTCTAATTCCCCCAAGCGGCCACGCGCCCGCAAATCGCGGGGCGGGCGCAGGCCGGTTCGGCTGACGCTATAGACCTGCGCCGCGGGGTCCGCCAAGGGGGAAACGCGGCGGCCGCGAGCCTCAGCCGTTGGGCGCCGCCGGCGGCGCCTTGGTCGAGGGGTAGAAGGTGTAGGAGAGGGTGATCTCCTGCTGAGTCCGGGTCTCGAAGTCCTGGGCGTACTTCGGATCGACGAAGTACAGCACCGGCATCTCCACCGTCTGACCGGCGGCGATGGTCTGGTCCGAGAAGCAGAAGCACTGCAGCTTCTTGAAATAGGCCCCCGCCTGTTCCGGCACCACGTTGAACACCGCCCGGGCGGTGACCGGCTTGTCGGAATTGTTCACCACCTTGAAGAAGGCGAGCTTGGTCTCGCCGAGGCGCACCGACTGGGTCGCCTGCTCGGCGGTGAAGTCCCACGGCAGGTCGTGGGTGTTGGCGTCGAAGCGCACCGTCACCTGGTGGGCGATGACCTGGCTGGGCGCGACCTTGGCGCGGCTGACGGTGCCGTCGTAGCCGGTCGCCTGGCAAAAGGCGCGATAGAGCGGGATCGAGGCGTAGGCGGCCCCGATCATGCCGAAGAACACCGCCAGGCAGATCACCGCGACGTTGCGGTTGCGGCGCATCTGCGGCGACGGCGGCGGCTTAGAAGACCTGGGCGACATTGCCCTTGAGCCTCACGATGGTCACCACGAAGATCAGGATGACGAACAGGAAGAGGCCGAGCGCCAGGGCGATGTTGCGCCCGCGCCTGGCCTTGGTTTCAGCCTCGGTCTCCCGGGCGGGATCGCTCATTCGAACAGCTCCCTATTGGAACAGCTGGAGGGGGTGGAACAGCTGGAGGGGGTGCAATCCGGCCAGGTGCTCCACCAGCAGGGTCGCGAACAGCAGGGTCATGTAGAGGATCGAGAAGGCGAACAGGTTGCGGGCGTCCTTGGCCCCGGCGCGGACGTCATAGAGGCCGTCGTCCATGCGCGGATCCGGGCTCTCGCCCGCATGGCTGCGGAACAGCCGCACGGCCAGCAGCAGGAACACCAGGCCGCCGACCGTGGAGACCGCCAGATAGGCCAGGCCGCCCAGGCCGGTGAACGCCGGCAGGACCCCCAGCGGCGTCACCAGGCAGCTGTAGATCAGGATCTGCCGGCGGGTTTTGGAGGAGACGGTGACCACCG
>Ga0207703_10000721_pt1 | contig 32501 bp, 32 predicted proteins | sample KBSSwiS12_FD_184304 | JGI IMG/M metagenome (GOLD analysis project Ga0207703, IMG submission 184304) | Switchgrass rhizosphere microbial communities from Kellogg Biological Station, Michigan, USA - KBS Switchgrass S1-2 (SPAdes) (version 2) | ecosystem: Host-associated > Plants > Roots >... | reverse complement strand
TTGCCCCATGTTGACCCAGCAGCTGCAGAAAATTGATCGCCGGCTGCGAGCCGGGGCACGCGCCAACACCCGCATTCTCATGATTACCCTCGATGCGCGGCACGACACGCCCGCCGTCTTGTCCGAATTCAGGCTGCGGCATCACATTCGAGACAGTCGCTGGACCGTAGCGCGAACGAGCCCGGACAACGTGCGCCTGCTGGCGGCTGTGCTCGGAGTTCGCTATCGGAAACTTCCGGACCAGAGCTTCAATCACTCTACGACCATTGCTCTCGCAGATCGTGATGGGGTCATTCAGGCAAAAATCGCCGGGGTCCTGGCGGACGACACCGCGCTGGTCACGGCTGCGAATTCGATGCTGACTGCCCGTGCAGCCAGCCGGCTGGATGGTGGCGCACGGCAACACCGATGATGAATAAAAATACCAGCAACGCAGCTGACATCGCGAGCGTGCGACCCACGCGCGTCCGCGCGCGTTTCAGTGCGATCGTCCCCAAACCGATATAGAGAACCAACAGCAGGACCTTCATCGTCAACCAACCATTCACGAATGGATATTGGTGGATGATGAGCGCAAGGACGATGGCGGCAATCAACAGGACTGTGTCGATTACATAAGAAAGGACCCTGAGGCCGCGGTGATTCGCCAGGGGATTGTTGGCCACGCGAAGCAGTGCTCGCGTGGCGAAAAGACACCCCGACAGGACAACGCTACCGACGTGAAGGTGGAGGATCTGCAGGTAGTGGCTTTGCAGCATAAGGGCAATTGCGTATATCGCCGGCTCCGCTGTCATTCGATCATTTGAAAGTCAGACTATCTTAACGGAAGCGCTGCATGAGTGTTGCAGCAAGGTGAAAGTTCATGAGCTCGACGAGCAAGTTGTGGAGAGGACTCGCGATAGTCTTCATCCTGTCGTTTGGGGCCCTTGGATGGCTCGGACGCGAAATCTATCTCGCGGCTCCGCCGATTCCCAGGGAGGTCCGCAACGCCGGTGGCGAACTCCTTTTTACGGGCGAGCAGATCCGCAGCGGCCAACAGGCCTGGTTCAAAGCCGGCGGACAGCAGCTGGGCACTGTGTGGGGCCACGGAAGCTATGTGGCACCGGATTGGTCCGCTGACTGGCTACATCGTGAAGCAACGGCACTTCAGGACATCGCAGCAACGCGCGATTTTGGATTGACCTACGCGGAACTCGGCGATGCACAACGCGCCGTCGTGGACCTGCGTGTCAAAAGAGCGATGCGTGCCAACACGTACGACTCGTCGAGCTCGGTGATCTCATTGTCGAACGAGCGTACTCGAGCCGTGCTGGCCGTAAAGCATCACTACGAGCAACTCTTCGGTGACGATCGATCGCTCACGGGCCTGCGAATCCAATACGCGATGCCCGACAATGCGCTGCCCTCCCCTGCAGATCGCGCGGCACTGAGCGCGTTTTTCTTCTGGTCGAGCTGGGCAGCCGCCACTGATCGCCCGGGCGAGTCGGGTCTTTCCTACACCAGCAACTGGCCCTTTGAGCCGCTGGTCGGCAACTCGATGACCGATGGCAGTGCGATCTGGACACTCGTCAGCATCATCCTTCTTCTGACGGGCATCGGTGCCATGGTCTGGTGGCACTCAGCCCAACCTCAGGAAGTACATCCCGTCGCTCCTGCCTCTGATCCTCTGCTGAATGTGACAGCCACACCCTCCATGAAGGCAACACGGAAGTACTTCTTCGTCGTGATTGCTCTGATTCTGGTTCAGATTGCGATGGGCGCGATCACGGCTCACTACGCCGTCGAGGGCCGCACGTTCTTCGGGCTGCCGCTCGCCCAGTTGCTGCCTTACACCGTGAGTCGCAGCATCCACACGCAATTCGGTGTCTTCTGGATCGCCACTGCATGGCTTGCCACCGGATTGTATGTTGCGCCATTGCTGTCGGGACACGAACCCAAGCTGCAGAAGCTGGGTGTCGACGCCCTCTTCTACGCGCTGCTCGCCATCGTGGCCGGTTCAACCGCGTGCGGATGGCTCGGTTCTCTGTCCCACGCCGGATTTCATTTCGACTTCTGGCTGGGCGCACAGGGTCTCGAATACACCAACATGGGCCGTGTCTGGCAGATCCTGTTGTTTGTCGGGCTGCTGTTCTGGCTGTTCCTGCTCGGACGTGCCCTGTGGCCTGCCTTGAAGAAGCCCTCCGAGACGCGCGGACTGCTGGCCATGGTCTTTCTCTCGGCCACCTGTATCGGCGCCTTCTATGCGAGCTCACTCGCATGGGGTCAGCAGACCCACTATTCGATGATCGAATACTGGCGCTGGTGGCTGGTACACCTGTGGGTGGAAGGCTTCTTCGAAGTATTTGCCACCGCGGTGGTCGCCCTGATCTTCACCCGGCTGGCGCTGGTTGCCGCAGCCAGCGCCAACCGGGCGATTGTCGCCGAAACCATCGTGTTTCTGTTCGGCGGTATCCTCGGGACTCTGCATCATCTGTACTGGACGGGCACTCCGACTTCGGTGATCGCAGTGGGCGCCGTGTTCTCCGCCCTGGAAGTCGTGCCCCTGGCGCTGCTGGGCATCGAAGGCTGGCACAACTATCAACGCTCCAAGGCCGCCCCCTGGGTTGCGGCGTACCGTTGGCCGATCCTGTGCTTCGTGGCGGTTGGCTTCTGGAATACCGTCGGTGCCGGTCTGTTGGGCTTCACCATCAACCCGCCCGCTTCGCTCTACTATGTTCAGGGATTGAATCTGACTGCGGCCCACGGCCATGCGGCGCTGTTTGGAGTTTACGGAATGTTGGGTGTCGGCCTGACACTCTTCTGCCTGCGCGGCCTGTTTGATCGGGCGGTACACGCGGACCGCCTGCTCGGATGGGCATTCTGGAGCCTGAATATCGGGCTGGGAATGATGGTCTTCATGAGCCTGGTCCCGGCAGGGATCTATCAGGCGAGCGCGGCCATCTCCAGGGGCCTGTGGTATGCGCGGTCTGCGGAAGTCGTGCATTCGGGCGTCATGGAGACACTTGTCTGGTTGCGCGTGCCGGGCGACATCGTGTTCGCCGCAGGCGGCCTGTTCCTCGGAGCATATGCCTTGCGGTTGCTCATACGCCGCCGCGGGAGCGTCGTGCGCACTCACACCTCGCCGGCGTGAGGGCAAAAGACCTTGGCTGCATATACAACCGAAACAATACTCGATATCCAACACTGGAATGACAAGCTGTTCAGCTTCCGCACCACCCGCCCGGACAGCCTGCGTTTCGAGAACGGCCAGTTTGTCATGCTCGGACTGCAACTGCCGGAGCGGAAGATCGTTCGCGCGTACAGTATCGCCAGCGCCAACTACGAAGAGCATCTCGAGTTCTACAGCATCAAGGTTCCGGATGGGGCGCTCACTTCCCGGCTGCAGCTCGTGCAGCCGGGGTCGAGCCTCCTGATCAGCTCGAAGCCAACAGGGACTCTGGTGTTGCGCGATCTGCGCCCGGGAAGACGATTGTTTCTGCTCGCGACGGGAACTGGCATAGCCCCCTTCGTCAGCATCGTGAAGGACCCCGCGACCTACGAAGCCTTCGAGCAGGTCGTCCTGGTCCATGGCGTGCGTAAGTGCTCCGACCTGGCGTATGGCAACGCGATACTGACATCACTGCGCAAGGACCCCTACCTGGGTGAAATAGCTCAGGAGAAATTGCTCCATTACATGTGCGTGTCGCAAGAAAGTTCCGAACATGTGGGTCGCGTCACCTCGGCTGTGGCGTCGGGCAATCTTTGCAGAGACCTGGGAATCTCCCCCATCGATGCCCGCTACGACCGCATGATGATCTGCGGCAACCTGAGCATGTTGAACGACACCCGCGCACTGCTCGACGGTGCTGGATTCGCAATTTCACCTCAGGTGGGTGTCTGCGGTGACTACGTGATCGAGCGTGCCTTTACGGAGAGCCTGGCAAGGAGAGCTGCCTGATGAGTGGCAATACGCAGTTTCCGAAATGGCGGCCTGCGCAGTCGCGCGATCTACGTATGTCGCTCGGGCAGCGAGCACCGTAAGGTGGCAGTCCTCAGGGTACGAGTGCCGGTGCCGGGTGACGGGCCTTCGATTTAACATTTGTTGCGCTGCCAATGCCCAAAAACGCTAAGCTGCCGTCGACCCAGGCGATTGCGGAAGATACGTACAGACCCGCGGTCGCTTTGAAAGAAAATGTCCGTTTGCGGAATGCGAAGCGCCCTGCAGTGAGTACCCATACCTCCCGAGAGCTCAGAGCCGTGCTCGATGCCGCGGTCGACGGCATCATCGTCATTGATCACCTGGGCATCATCCGCAGCTTCAATCGAGCGGCGGAACGTCTGTTCGGGTTTGCGAGCGACGAAGTCCTGGGAAAGAACGTAAGCATTCTGATGACCGGGGAGGACGAAAAAGCTCACGACGGGTTCCTGGCCCGCTATGTCGAGACGCGCGTTCCGCACATCATTGGCAGAGGTCGCGATGTCACCGCGCGCCGCAAGGATGGCACTGTCTTCGCGGCCCACCTGTCAGTCGGAGCAGTCGCTGGCGAGGAGCCGCCACGGTTCGTTGGTTTCGTTCATGACGTTACCCACAGCCGTCGCATGGAGGCAGAATCGCATCAGCTTCAGGACCGGCTCACCCATGTTTCCCGGTTGGCAACGGTCGGCGAAATGGCCTCGGGAATCGCGCACGAGCTCAATCAGCCCTTGGCCGCCATGGCCACATATGCCCACGCGTGCGATCGTTTGCTGGCCCTGCCTGAGGCCGATATCGAGGAGGTGCGCTCTGCACTGAAACTCATCGCGGACCAGGCGGTGCGGGCGGGAGACATCATACGCCGCATGCGAGCGCTCGCCCGTAGTGAGGAGTCAGTTCGCTCGCCAGTCAATGTCAACACACTGATTGAGGAGCTCACCACCCTCATCAACAGCAATGCCAAAACACACGGCGTCGTGTACCGGCAGGTGCTGGCATCGAACCTGCCTCCGGTTACAGCAAACGGAGCGCAGATCCAACAGGTGGTGGTCAACCTGGTGCGCAATGCTCTCGAGGCACTCTCGCCGGAACGCGCCGCCGGCGGCCGGCCCGAGGTCGTAGTAGCCACTCGCCTGATGCCGGACGGACGCGTGGAAATATCAGTCAGCGATAACGGCCCCGGAGTTTCCGAGTCGCTCAGGGACCGAATCTTCGACCCGTTCTGCACGACCAAGGCAACCGGCACTGGACTCGGGTTGGCGATCAGCCGCACTATTATCGACGCTCACGAAGGCAGACTGGAATACGAACCCAACCTACCCACCGGGGCGCGCTTCACTTTGAGACTGCCCCCGAAATGGACCGATTCGCCATGAAAGACCGTGCCGCGCTGGTGTTCATCGTCGATGATGACGATGCAGTCCGAAATTCAATCAGGCTGCTGATGAAATCGTTGGGACTGGCCACCCGGCCGTTGTCCACGGCACAGGAGTTTCTCTCCACTTATGACCCGCAACAGCCCGGTTGCCTGATCCTGGACGTCCGCATGCCTGGCATGAGCGGGCTCGAGCTGCAACAGCAGCTGAACGTCCGGGGTGCCATCATCCCGGTCATCTTCATCACCGGCCATGGCGATGTCCCCATGGCGGTCGAGGCCATGCAACAGGGAGCGTTCGACTTCCTTCAGAAGCCGTTTCGCGACCAGGATCTCATCGAGCGCGTACAGCGCGCGCTCGCCAAGGATCAATCAAACCGCGTCGAGTTGAGCGAGAAGGCGAAGGTGCGTGAGCGGTTCGACTCGCTGACGCCGCGCGAGCGTGAGGTTCTGGCCCTCGTTACCAGTGGCAAGGCAAACAAGGTCATGGCTGCGGATCTGAATGTCAGCCAGCGGACGGTCGAAATTCACCGGGCGCGCGTCATGGAAAAGATGCACGCCTCCTCCCTGGCGCAACTCGTTCGAATGATGATGGACCTCGAGGAGCTGCCTCCGGCCTGAACTCAGCGCGTGGAGGCGCCCGCTGTTTGAGCTTTGGGCTCGGGCAGTGAACGCAGGCGCGAGAGGAAATCCGCCAGGCCGACAATATCATCGCGATCCAGGCGTGCGAACATATGAACATGGGCGCGGCTCATGTTCGGCCGCCGCCCATCGACCGCATCGTAGATCTGGCGCATGAGATATTCGTAGTGCTGGCCCGCAAGCCTGGGTATGAACTTCGCGGCGCTGCCCTCGCCTGAGGTGCCATGACAACCTCTGCACCGTTCCATATACAACTCGGAACCATGCTCGACCCGATCACCATCTCCAACGCCGGGGGAAGTGTCCGGCTCGAGCTCGTGAATATAGCTGGCAACGTCCATGATGGATTGTGGATCAACCAGATGGTGCTGGTCCGCGAAATGCTCCATCCGGATGTCCCAACGGCGATCGTGACGATAATCCACCAGCTGTTTGGCAATCACCGAGACATGCTGTCCGGCAATGCGGGCAACACCGCCATCGAGACTTCCCTGGCCCGATGATCCGTGACACACCGCACAGTTTCTGAAGAGCTCCGCGCCGTGCCCCGGATTGGGCGTGCTGCGCAGCGCGGCATCCAACTCGCTACGCGCGTTTTCAGCTGCCGATCCGAATAGCGGAAGGACAGCGAACGCACTTGCCAGCAATGCGCGCCTGATCGCGGTCCTCATTGGCGCATCCCTGCTCGAAAACGCAACGCGTGATGCAAATGATTCATGTCCTGATTCCGTGCCGAATTCAGGGGCCAGCGTAGCCCCACTGCGCGCTGCCTCCTATACGCATTGTTACTGACGCACGGCGCATGCGTAGTAGTACGTATTCGTAGGGACAAGTACCGATTCCGGCAGTGGCACGTTTTTGTATCTTGGCGCGGTCCCGTATGCAGGAACCACCAACATGCCCAGAATTTCCGTGAGCTCCCTCGATCGATACCCCGTGCCGCTCGCATCCGTATTTGCGGTCGCAGCGGCTGTCTTCATGATCACTGTCTGGGCACCGATCCAACAGCGAGGCCTGTCGGACGGAACTCGCGTGGTCCAGCCCGCGGCCGCAGTATCGCGGCCCACTTGGCTCGAGGCGTCATTCACGACGACAGACGGCAGCACCAGCAGTTTGTCAGCCTCCAATGGCCATGTGCGCATCGTCACCATGATGTATGCCCACTGCCCCGGCGTCTGCCCCCTGAATATCGCCACCCTCGCTCGGATCGAAAATCAACTGTCGAGCTCCGGGCGCGACCGGCTTCGGGTCGTGGCGCTGACCCTGGACCCCGAGCGGGACTCGCTCGCCAGGCTGGGCGAGTTCCAGCGCACGCATGGCATCGAGTCAGCACGCTGGACCGTCGCCCGTCCTGCGATTTCCTCGGTTGCGCAACTCGCAGCCGCTCTCGGTGTTACCTATCGGGTGCTCCCGGATGGCACGGTAGATCACCAAAGCGCCTTTGCCCTGTTGGATACATCGGGCCGCATCGTGACCCGGACCACCAACACGCAGAATCCCGATCCACAGTTCGTCGCCGCGGTCCGGCGCGCCCTGCAGGACTAACTCATGAATGCCATAACCGCAACTGCCTCTGTTCCTGCTGGCTTCGGGACCGCTTCTGCAACCGAAGTCTACAACGATGACGTGATCCGGAAGTTCACGGTAATGACCGTGTTCTGGGGCATCATTGGCATGACGGTAGGTGCCTTCATTGCCGCCGAGCTCATCTGGCCTGCCCTGAGCCTGGATATTCCGTGGCTCAGCTACGGCCGGATCCGTCCTCTGCACACCAACGCCGTGATTTTCGCCTTCGGCGGTTGTGCGCTGATGGGCACATCCTTCTATGTCGTACAGCGCACCTGCCATGTGCGCCTGTTCAGCGACACTCTGGCTTCATTCGTATTCTGGGGCTGGCAAGCAGTCATTGTGTTGGCGGTAATCAGCCTGCCGATGGGGTGGACGAGCGCCAAGGAATACGCGGAGCTCGAGTGGCCGATTGACATTCTGATCGCTGTTGTCTGGGTCGCGTATCTGATCGTCTACTTTGGAACGCTGATGAAGCGCCGGGTGCAACACATCTATGTTGCAAACTGGTTTTACGGGGCATTCATCATCACCACGGCCGTGCTCCACATCGTCAACAGCGCGGAGCTGCCTCTGACATTGACGAAGTCGTATTCGGCCTACGCAGGCACGGCGGACGCAATGGTGCAATGGTGGTACGGGCACAATGCAGTTGGTTTTTTCCTGACGGCGGGCTTCCTCGGAATGATGTACTACTTCCTCCCCAAGCAGGCCGGACGTCCGGTTTACTCCTATCGCCTGTCCATCGTCCATTTCTGGGCATTGATTTCAGTGTACATGTGGGCAGGCCCCCACCATCTGCACTACTCGACACTGCCGGACTGGGCGCAGACCCTGGGGATGGTGTTCTCGCTGATCCTGTTGGCGCCCTCGTGGGGCGGCATGATCAACGGCATCATGACTTTGTCGGGAGCCTGGGACAAGCTGCGGACGGACCCCATCCTGAAGTTCATGGTCGTCGCTCTTTCCTTCTATGGCATGTCGACCTTCGAAGGCCCGATGATGTCCATCAAGACAGTCAACGCGCTCTCGCACTTTACCGACTGGACAATCGGACACGTGCACTCCGGCGCGCTCGGCTGGGTCGCCATGATGACCATCGGATCGGTGTATGTGCTCATTCCGCGGTTGTACGGCCAGACTCAGATGTGGAGCACGCGCCTGATCTCCTGGCACTTCTGGACTACCACGATTGGAGTTGTTTTGTATGTAGCCGCGATGTGGATTGCCGGCCTGATGCAGGGCCTGATGTGGCGCGCGACCAATCCGGATGGGACGCTCACGTACACCTTCGTCGAGTCCCTGAAGGCAACTTACCCGTACTACGCGGTAAGACTATCGGGCGGATTGTTGGTCATCGGCGGCATGGTGTTGATGGCCTACAACTACCGGAAGACCGTTCAACAGGCGCACGGCGCCGTGCGGTCTGTCGCGGTTCCAGTCCCCGCCTGAAAGAGAACCTGCAAATGAAACATGAAATGATCGAAACCCGCGCGGGATTGCTCGGAATCCTGATTGCGGTAGTTATCAGCGTGGGCGGACTGGTCGAGATCGTACCCCTGTACTTTTCGAGCCAGGTCACGACGCCTGCTCCGGGCGTCAAACCCTACACGGCGTTGCAGCTCGAAGGACGCGACATCTTCATTCGCGAGGGATGCTACAACTGCCACTCGCAGATGGTGCGACCGCTGCGCGCCGAGACTGAGCGCTATGGGCACTATTCACTCGCCGGAGAATCCGTTTACGACCACCCGTTCCAGTTCGGGTCCAAGCGCACCGGGCCGGACCTGGCGCGCGTCGGCGGCCGCTACAGTGATGAATGGCACCGGGTTCACCTGAGCAATCCTCGTGATGTCGTGCCCGAATCAAACATGCCGGCCTACGCCTGGCTCGCCGACGAGCACATCGACGCAGCGCTGACACCAAAGAAACTGCAACTGATGCGCAAGCTGGGCGTGCCCTACTCGCAGCAGGAGATTGAACAGGCCGCTCATGACGTGCAGGACAAGACCGAGATGGAAGCGTTGATCGCCTATCTGCAGGGGCTGGGTGTTGCGTCAAAGGGGTGGCACTGATGAGTAGCGAAATGGAGGCATTCACCGGGGTGTTGCGGGGCGCGATGGCCGGCATTCTGCTCCTGATGTTTGTCGGGTTGTGGGTCTGGACATTTGGCAGCAAGCGGCGGGCAACGCTGGAGGCGGCCTCGCGTCTGCCGTTGGAAGAGGACAGGTCATGAATCCAACAGTCGCAATCATCATCTCGATTGTCGTGCTGCTCAACATCGCGGTACTGATGGTCCTTCTGTTCGGCCTGCGTCGCCGGGCCGGTGAACAATCGGTCACGACCGAGACCACCGGACACGTGTGGGACGAGGATCTGCGCGAGCTGAACAACCCGCTGCCACGCTGGTGGCTATGGCTCTTTGTACTCAGCACCGTCTTCGGGCTGGGATACCTGGTTGTCTACCCGGGTTTGGGAAACTATGCCGGTACCTTTGGTTGGACCTCCCAGAGGCAGCACGCCGAGCAGGCCGCCAGCGCGGAGGCATTGCTGGCGAAGACCTTCGAGTCGTTCGAACATCATACCGCCCTGGAATTGTCGCGAAATGCAGATGCGGTGCGCATCGGCCGCAATCTCTTCGTCAACAACTGCGCCGCCTGTCACGGCTCGGATGCACGCGGGGCACCCGGATTTCCCAACCTGACTGACCATGACTGGCTGTGGGGCGGCACGCCGGAAGCCATTGAGCAGTCCATTGCGCAGGGCCGAAGCAGCACCATGCCGGCCTGGAAGCAGGCCCTGGGCGGCGATTCCGGCGTGGAGGACACACTCCGGTACGTCATGAGCCTGTCGGGCCGTGAGTTGCCCGCGGGTGATCTGAACAGCGGCAAGGGCAAGTTCACCGCGATCTGCTCCGCCTGTCATGGCGCGGAGGGACATGGCAATCAGGCTCTCGGCGCACCAGATCTCGACGATCAGACCTGGCTGAATGGAGGTGCGATCGCGACAGTCAGAGAATCCATCGCCAACGGCCGCCACGCCGAGATGCCCGCGCATCTGGAACGACTCGGGCAGACACGTGTGAATCTGCTCACGGCGTATGTCATCAGCCTCGGAGGCGTTGACCTGGCATCCGCTCAACAGACGGCGAAGACACAGACGACTGAGCACGCACCATGAACCCGACCGCGTCGGCGAAGGCCCCCAGCGAAAGCAGCGTGACTCGCCGGCAGAGCCTTCGAGGGATAAAAGTGGTCTCTGAGACATCAGAGTCGCTCTACGAAGCGCAGAAGAAAGTCTATCCGCGAGAGATCTCGGGTCGATTCGCGCGGTTGCGAATTATCGCGGCCTGGGTCCTCCTCGGACTCTACTACCTCAACGCCTGGTGGCAGTGGAACGGCCGCCAGGCTTTCCTGTTCGACCTGCCGGCGCGCAAGTTCTACGTGCTGGGCGTGGTGTTCTGGCCTCAGGACTTCATCTTCCTCACGGGCTTGTTGGTCATCGCGGCGCTGTCCTTGTTCTTTTTCACGGCGCTGGCAGGCCGGCTGTGGTGTGGCTATGCCTGTCCCCAGACCGTGTGGACGGAGGTTTTCCTGTGGATGGAACGGGTGACCGAGGGTGACCGGGCCGAACGGATGAAGCTCGATGCCGCTCCATGGAGCACCTCGAAGCTCGTACGCAAATCGGTCAAACAGTTTCTTTGGGTGACATTCGCGCTATGGACGGGCTTCACTTTTGTCGGCTACTTCACTCCAATCCGCACGCTGTCACATGAGGTGCTGGCCGGAACCGTCGGCGGTTGGGAGTTGTTCTGGATAGTGTTTTACGGACTCGCAACATACGGCAACGCGGGCTATCTGCGCGAGCAGGTGTGCAAATACATGTGTCCCTACGCACGATTCCAGAGCGCCATGCTGGATCAGGACACACTGGTCATCACGTATGATGCTCTGCGCGGTGAGCCTCGAGGGCCCCGCCGCCGCGGAATTGACCCAAAAACAGCCAACCTCGGGTCATGCATCGATTGCACCTGGTGCGTACAGGTTTGTCCGACCGGCATCGATATCCGCCAGGGTCTACAACAGGAATGTATTGCCTGCGCCGCCTGTATCGATGCCTGCGATTCGATCATGGACAAGATGGAATATCCCCGCGGGTTGATCCGCTACAGCACGCAGCACGCCGTCGACCACAAACCTACCCACATTCTGCGCGCCCGGATCGTTCTGTATGCGACGCTGCTTCTACTGTTACTCGGTGGCTGGTCGACAGCCTTGTGGCTGCGCAAACCCGTCGCGCTGGATGTCATACGCGACCGCAATGCGCTGTATCGAATGATGGATGATGGCCGGGTAGAGAACGTCTACGACGTCAAGATCATCAACAAAAGCGAGCAACCACATCGCTTTCGCGTATCCGTAACCGGACCTGGAGCTCTCACATTGGATCCTGAGCCGGCCGTTTTCACCGTCGCCGCGGGAGAGGTCTTCCCGGCGGGAATCCGTATCCGCCGTTCCGCTTTCGATCCTGTCGGTTCCGAGTCGGTACGGATTACGGTCGAGGCGCAGGACAACGCCCAGCTGCGTGCATCCACGACCGCACGTTTCCTTGCCCCCAGCAAGTAGATCACCATGAGCACATCGAATCGAGTTCGCCGCGGGCCCAACGCCGCCGTCATTCTGATCATCGCGCTCCCCGCATTTGCCGTCCTGGCGAGCGTGGGTACCGCCTTTATTGCGACGACGAGTGGGGATCCTCCCCTGCCCGGTCAATACCATTGGGAAGGCGACAAGCTCGATCATGACTTCGCCGATGCACATCGGGCGACAGCGCTCGGGCTCGAAGCCACTCTCGACCTGCAACCATCGCAAGGTCTGTGTCACCTATCGCTGCAACTGGCTTCAGCCATGCCCGGTGAGGTGCTGCTGGATGTCATCCACGTCAGTCGTCCTGAGTTGGATCATCAGATGCGCTTTACTCGCAATGGCGGCTCAGGCCACTACACGGCTGCCTGCACGGCTCTGCCCTCAGGGCAGTGGCATCTGGAGCTGAAGTCACCCGCGGGCGATTGGAGCTATCGCCAGGATTGGACGGGAGACGACGGCCAGTTGAGACTGTCGTCCGCGGTGCGCTGATGGCTGCAATAGCCTCCGACACACGCACCGCATTCAGCATTGAGGGAATGCATTGTTCCAACTGCGCGACCTCGGTCGAGCGCGCACTGCGCAACCTGGATGGAATTCACGCGATCTCGGTCAATGCCGCGACCGGTAAAGCGCGGGTTGACTGGGATCCGGCAAAGCTGACCCTCAGGCCGATTTTCGAGGCGATTCGCAAGCTCGGTTTTCGGCCTGTTCCCCTTGCTGGCGAAGCTGCCGAGGCCGCCGCGGTTCAGGACCGTCGCCGGGCGTTGAAGCGGATCGGCGTCGCCGGCCTGGGAATGATGCAGACCATGATGTTCGTGTACGCCCTCTATGCCAGTGGGGCGCACGGAATCGATCCCGCAATCGCTCAATATCTGCGAATCGCCGGGATGCTGTTGACCACCCCGGTGCTCCTCTACTCAGGCATGCCGTTCTACCAGGCTGCCATTCACGATCTGCAGCGCCGCACGGTTGGAATGGACGTGCCGGTCGCAGTTGCCCTGACAGTTGCTTTCACGGCAAGCGTCTACCACACCTTGTTGGGATCAGGAGAGGTCTACTACGACTCGGTGACCATGTTCATATTCCTGCTGTCGTTGGGCCGGTTCGCCGAGATGTCGGTGCGGCAACGAAGTCTGAGTGCCAGCGAGGCGTTGGCTCGCACCGTCCCCGCAGTAGCCACCCGCGTACTGGCTGACGGCACAATCGAGAAGGTACCACTCGCCCGGATAGCGCCTGGTGACCGACTACGAGTCGCACGGGGCGCCGCGGTCCCCGTAGATGGGCAACTCGTAACCAGCACTGCATCGCTGGATGAATCACTGATCACAGGCGAGTCAAAGCCCATTGCCCGCAGGGAAGGTGATCCGGTTCCAGGCGGCGCCATCAACGCCGGCAATATGATCGAGATTGCCTGCGTGAAGCCGGCGCATCAATCGACGCTCGCCGGCATTATCGAGTTGCTGCAACTGGCCGGTTCCGAGAAGCCGCGCACCATAGCGGTTGCCAATCGCGTAGCCTCGTGGTTCTCCTTTGTGACATTGGCCCTGGCGGCCGCGGTCGCCGTATTCTGGAGCATCTTCGACCCGCAGCGGGCAATGCCCGCTACTCTCGCGGTGTTGGTCGTTACCTGTCCCTGCGCATTGTCGCTCGCGATCCCAGCAACGTTCGCTGCAGCTACTTCGTATCTGGCGCGCCAAGGGCTGCTCGTTGTCAAACCGGACGCGATCGAGCGCTTGTCGCGAATAGACTCGGTCATACTCGACAAGACGGGCACTTTGACTGAAGGGGCTCCCGTGGCCACTGTGATGACCACCACCGGCATCACTCCCGAACGTGCGCTCGGCATCGCCGCGGCGCTCGAGCGCGGTTCAGATCATCCCCTTGCGAGGGCGTTTCACCCTTTCGCCGACGCGAACGTAACCGCAGTCGATTTCCACGAGCACCCTGGCTCAGGAATCGAGGGAATCGTTCAGAATCAGCGCTGGCGTCTGGGCACCCGCGAGTTTGTGTATGAACGCGCCAGTGATGAGGAAGACTCACTGTTGTATCTCGGCTCGCCCGAGGGCGCAGTCGCGACACTGGCCATTCGCGACAGGGTCGTTGCGGAAGCCGTCAACTCAGTCCATGCCCTCCAGCAACGTGGCCTTGCAGTCATCATTGCAAGCGGCGACGCGCCCGAGGCAGTCAACAGCGTCGCGGAGGCCCTGGATATCCCGGAGCACTACGCGCGGATGACGCCGCAGGACAAGCTCAAATTCATCGAGCAGAAGCAGGCAGGCGGTCACAGCGTTCTGATGGTGGGAGATGGAATCAACGACGCTCCCGTTCTCGCGGCCGCCAGTGTCTCCTGTGCGATGACCCAGGGTGCCGCCATAGCCCAGGCGGCGGCGGATGTGCTGTTGTTGAATGGCTCTCTGAAAGCGCTGGCTGTGGCCATTGAGGTTGCGCAACACGCTCGCCGCATCGTACGGCAGAATCTCGCGTGGGCTCTGGTTTACAACCTGGTGTCCGTGCCACTGGCGGCCGCGGGGCTGATATCGCCGTGGGTTGCCGCGTTAGGCATGTCCATCAGTTCTCTCGCCGTCGTGACGAACGCTGCCCGCCTCGCCTGGTCACCTTCGCGAAAGCCTTCTCAGGTGCCGGAATGACAATCGTACTCCTGCTCATACCCCTGGGCCTGGTGCTCGTGGTCCTGGCCGCCTGGGCACTGTTCTGGGCTGTCGACTCGGGTCAATACGACGGTGACGTGGAAGCCCAGGGGCTCATCGCCGTCGAACGCGACGAGCCCAGCAACAGCCGAAGCTGATACGTACATGTGCGAATTCATTCCCGCGTCCTGGTTGCGGAAGATGAGTAGCCTCCAATTTCTCATTCCTCCAAGGGGCAATCATGAAGACCGATGCCGAGCTCGAGCAGGACCTGCGCGCAGAGCTGCGCTCGACTCCAGGGCTGGATACAACTGACATAGCGCTGAATGTCTACTGTGGGGTTGTCACCCTCACGGGATTCGCGCGCGCCTATCGCGACAAGATCGCGGCAGAAGATGCGGCCAAAAGAACCGCCGGTATCCGGGGTGTAGCGAATGAAATCGAGGTGCGAAACTCCTTGGACAGCGCGCCGACGGATCCTGAGATAGCGCGCGATGCCGTCGCCACATTGTCGAGAATTCTGCCGGGATTGCGTGAAAGTCTGAAGGTCATCGTGCACCAGGGACATCTCACCCTGGAAGGCACCGCACCCCTCTACTTCCAGCGGGAACAGGCTCAATCGATCCTGGCGAATCTCGTCGGCGTCAAGAGCATAACCAATGCAATCGCGGTCGTGCCGGGGAGCTCGCCATGAACACAATGATCATCCAATTGTTCGATGCGCAACTGGCTGCGCGACACTCACCCGATCTGCCCGATCCCGGTTGCACACATCCAGGTGTCGAACGCGCCTGGCGCGAGAAGCAGATCCGGGACGCTGCCTATTTCCGCTCGCTGCGCCGTCCCCCGTGTCCGGGGAAGGAAATGGAAGATTGGCTCGCCGCGGAACGAGAGATTGATCACGTGTGTGCGAAACGCCTCTAACGCTTACTCCAATCCGAAACGTCGGTGCAGCCACCCCTTCATGAGGTGGGTCAGCAAGAAGTACGCAATCAGTAACGCGACGAGTAACGGCCAGTAAAGAGCCGGCAGAGGTACAAATCCCAGTGCCGGGGCCAGTGGGGAGTACACCAGCGCGATTGCCATGAGGCACGCGCTCACGGTCGTCAAAGTGAGTGGCAGGCTCGCGCGGCTGTGAATGAAAGCGAGGTGGCGTGTTCGCAATACGTGAATGATCAGCGTCTGCGACAGTATGGACTCGACAAACCAACCGGTTTGGAACAGGGCGGCCTGCGCGGGCGTTTGCGCGCCGAAGATGAAGAACATCATCAGGAACGTGGCGTAGTCGAATACCGAGCTGATGGGGCCAATGAACAGCATGAACCGCGTAATGTTGCCGATTTCCCAACGTCGCGGTCGCTGCAGGTACTCGTCATCCACGGTGTCGGTCGGGATGCCGGTTTGGGAAACATCGTACAGCAGGTTGTTGGTCAGTACCTGGACGGGGAGCAAGGGCAGAAACGGCAGCCAGGCACTCGCGCCCAGCACGCTGAACATGTTCCCGAAGTTGGAGCTCGCCCCCATTTTGATGTATTTGACAACGTTGCCAAATACCTTGCGCCCTTCGGTGACCCCTGCATCGAGCACCAGTAGGCTTTTCTCGAGCAGGATGATATCCGCGGACTCCTTGGCAATGTCCACGGCGGTATCCACGGAAATCCCGACGTCGGCTGCCTTTAATGCAGGTCCATCATTGATTCCATCTCCGAGAAACCCTACCACGTGGCCACATGCCTGCAGCGCGGCGATCACCCGAGCCTTCTGCAGGGGAGACAGCTTTGCAAATACCTGCACACCTTCGACGGCCTCGCGCAACTGATCGTCGGTGAGAGACTCCAGCTCGCTTCCCAGCATGACGCGCACAACCGGCAGATTGACCTCGCGACAGATTTTTCGGGTAATGATTTCGTTGTCACCCGTGAGTACTTTCACGCTGACCCCGTGAGCAGCCAATGCTGCGATGGCCCGGGCGGCCGATTCCTTCGGAGGATCCAGAAACGCGATGTAACCCAGCAGGGTCAGCCCACTCTCATCCTGCAAGGTGCAGGTGTCACACCCGGCCGCGAGATCCCTGACGGCGATGGCAATTACCCGGAATCCGTCGGCATTCAGACTTTCAACGGTGGCGCGAAGTTGCCCGTGATGAGCGGCGTCCAGGGGAAATGTTTCACCGTCGACCCGTCCGGTCGTACAAACCGACAGCACTTCCTCCACCGCGCCTTTGCAGATCAACTGGCGGCGGCCGCGCCCCTCCACGGCAACCGACATCCGCCGGCGCTCGAAATCAAACGGCACTTCGTCGAGCTTGCGGAACTCGCCAGCGAGGCGTGATAAAACCTGTGCATCCGGGTGTTGCATGACCGCGGTGTCGAGCAGATTGCGCAGACCCGTCTGGTGGCAACTGTTGAGATAGGCGTATTCGAGAACCTCCTGGCTGTCGCGGTCGAACAGATCCACGTGCTTCTGAAGAATGACCCGATTCTGCGTGAGCGTGCCGGTCTTGTCGGTGCACAGAACATCCATGGCACCGAGGTTCTGAATGGAATTCAGCCGCTTGACAACGACCTTGCGGTGCGACATGGCAAGCGCGCCTTTCGCCAGATTCACGGTCACGATCATCGGCAGCATCTCGGGAGTGAGGCCGACAGCCACGGCAGTTGCAAACAAAAGTGCCTCCAACCAGTCGCCTTTCGTCACCCCGTTGATCACGAACACCAGCGGCGTCATGAGGAGAATGAACCGGATCATCAGCCACGCGAAACGGGTGGTGCCCCGGTCGAAGCTCGTTTGAATCCGCTGAGCGGCGATCGCCTGCGCAACGTGTCCAAAGAAGGCTCGCGCACCTGTTGCGACGACGACTCCTGTCGCCGTCCCGCTGACAACCGTGGTGCCCATGAAACACAGGTTGTTGAAGGATTCGAGGCTGGTGTCAGATATGGCCTGAGGGCTGGCGTGCTTCTCGGCCGGCAAAGGCTCACCGGTCAACGCCGCCTGGTTGACGAACAGGTCTTTCGCCGCGATGAGGCGCAGATCGGCCGGAATCATGTCACCCGCGCACAGATGCACGAGATCCCCGGGAACCAGCTCTTCTATCGGAATCTCGCGGGGTTGATCACCGCAGCCGCCGCGCACGACCGTCGCGGTTGTATGCACCATCGCGCGCAATTTTTTCGCCGCGGCATCCGACTTGCGCTCCTGGATGAGCGACAAGGACAAACTCAGTATGACCATTACAGCGATGAGCGCGGCCGCCTCATGGTCGCCCATGAGTGTCGAAACCCCCGCGAGGACGATCAGCAGGATGTTGAGAGGATTCAACAACCGCTGCACGAACTGGCGCAGGAATGTTTCACGCTCATCATGCGCCACGCGATTGGGTCCGAAGCGCTGCCGACGGGCCTCCACTTCCGTCACCGGCAGACCCGGCGCCGGGACATCCAGCCGGTGCAGCACCTGCTCTGCCGTGCAGCCGGCGAGCTCGAGCATCTCGGGTGACAAGCCCTCTTTGTGCGTGGAATCTCGTTTCACGCCTCAGTCTGTCTGACACTGCGAACGCGGTCCTATCCGTGTAACTGCGTATGGTCGACCTGCGGCGCGTCCGTCAACATCTGTCCCCAGTCAACGCATCGGAAGCAATCCATGCAGAAAATTCGGCGCATTCTCGTGGCGGTCAAGGATCCATTGGCCCGTTCCCTGCCTGCCGTCATGAAGGCTGCACAACTCGCTGAATCCCTGGGTGCGCACCTGGATCTGTTCCATTGCATCTCCATGCCACTGTTCGTGGCCCCCACTGCGAACGGCACGCTGGAGGATTTTCAACTGTCGACTCTCGAGCAACAGCAGGACCGGCTCGGGCGGCTGGCACGCAAACTGCGGGATCAGGGCCTGAAGCACGTCTCGGCGGACGCGCAATGGGACCATCCTGTTTTCGGGTCAATCATTCGGCGTGCCAATGAGACCAAGGCCGATCTCATCGTGGCTGAAAGACACGCCGGACGGCATTTCGCTGCGAGCCTGCTGCAGCTGACGGACTGGGAGCTGCTGAGAAACAGCCCGGTACCGGTGTTGCTGATCAAGACCGCAGGGGTTTATCAGAAGCCCGTGGTTCTGGCGGCAGTCGACCCCTCACACGCCAATGCCAAGCCGGGCAATCTGGATACGCGCATTCTGCAAGCGGGAGCGATGCTCAGTGAAACATTGGGGGGCAGCCTGCATGCAGTCCACTCCTACATTCCACTGCCGACCCCATTTCCAAGCGACTTGCTCACACGAGGCGCCGTCCGCTCATTGACTGCGGACATTGCCGCAAAGGCCACGCGCAGGTTTGATCGATTGCTCCGTTCGAGTGACATACCCAAGGCCCGTCGTCATCTGCGAGCGCAACACGCCGTCAACGCGATCGAAGATACCGCCCGTAAGCTGAACAGCGCCATCGTTGTCATGGGCGCGCTTTCTCGCTCCGGTCTCAAACGGCTGTTTATCGGCAACACCGCCGAAGCATTATTGGACTCGCTGTCGTGTGACTTTCTGATCGTCAAGCCGGAACACTTCAAATCGCCTGTGCAGCGGCGTCGCCGGGGCGCCCGGATCTCAGCGGTCGCCCCCGTTGTACTGCTGTAAATCAACGGCGGCCCTCTGGCCGCCCTCTTGTCACGCGGGCACGCAAATTGCCAAGGCGCGCGCGCTCGAGTAAAGTGGCTCAATCCACACTAACCCGGGCCCCTGCCTTGCGTGGGTCCGGGCCGAATCATCGCTCATCATGCGTTCCACCCCGCCCGAACTCGCGCGCAGCGCCCTGGATGCGGCACCCGATGCGATGATCATCATCGACTCCTCGGGTGAGATCTGCTTTGCCAACCGGCAGCTCTCGGTCCTGTTCGGTTACGAGCACGATGCGATCGTAGGAAAGAAAGTTGAGCACCTGTTGCCGGAGCGCTTCCGTAGTCACCACATCGGCCACCGGGTAGCCTATGCGCAGAGCATGCGCTTGCGCCCGATGGGCGCCAATCTCGATCTGTATGCGCTGAGGCAGGACGGAACCGAGTTTCCCGTCGAGGTGAGCCTGAGCCCGGTTCAGGATGGCGATCAGGTACTGGTTGCCGCGGCCATCCGCGACATCACGGAACGCAATCGCGTCAAGGCTGAGTTGATGGTCGCGGGTGAAGCTGCCGAGCAAGCCCGGAAAACCGCGGACGAGGCCCGGGACGTCGCGGACCGGGCCAATTTGGCCAAAAGTCGCTTCCTGGCCACCGCCAGTCACGACCTGCGCCAGCCCCTTCAAACACTCGCCCTGCTGAACGGCACGCTGCTGCGGTTGGTCCGCGACCCCGATGCCGTCGCTGCCGTAACCCAACAGGAACTGGCGATCTCCGCCATGTCGAGACTGCTGAATGCGCTGTTGGATATCAGCAAGCTCGAGTCCGGCGCCATCAGGCCCGAGCTGACCGACTTCAAGGTAGCAGCCATCTTCGAGGAGCTGCGCAATGAGTTTGCGACCATCGCGGCCCGCAAGGGCCTCGACCTGCAGGTTCAAAGCAGCGCACATCAGGTCTACAGCGACCCGTCCCTGGTCGAACAGATTCTGCGCAATCTGCTCTCCAACGCAATCAAGTACACCCGCGCCGGCCGGGTGATACTCCATTGCGAGCAGGATGGGGACTCCAAAGTGCGCATCGAAGTCACGGACACGGGGATTGGCATCCCCGCCGATCAACTACCGTACATCTATGACGAGTTCTATCAGATCGGTGTCCCAACCAACAGCACGCGCGATGGATACGGTCTGGGCTTGAGTATCGTTCAGCGCCTGGTGAAGCTGCTCGACCTCGGCTTCAATGTGCGATCTGAATTGGGCAAAGGATCCGCCTTTTCCCTCACTCTCCCGGGCTGCATGGCGCAACCGTCACCCGTTATTGTCAACACCGGGCAAACACCACCCCCGGCGCGGCCGCAAATGGGGAAAACACATGTTCTGCTGGTGGAAGATGACCGGGCGGTGCGTGACGCCACGAGGATGTTGCTTCGGGTGGAAGGCTTTCGAGTAAGCGTGGCAAGCTCGCTTGCCGAAGCACTGCAGAGTGCTCGCGAGAATTCGGACGTCGACCTGCTCGTGACCGATTATCATCTCGGCGGCTCGGAAACAGGCACGCAGGTGCTCGCATCATTACGCAAGCAATTGGGCCGGCCTGTCAAAGCCGTGCTGATCACGGGCGACACCTCCTCCGCGATGCGCGACCTCGCTGTCGACGATCGCGTCCGGGTCGCCAGCAAACCTATCAAAGCCGACGAACTGCTCGCGATGATGCGCGAGCTGCTCAACCAGTAACGCAACCTGGCATCTCGCATTCATTCGTACGCGGTGCTTCTACTGAGCTGTGTTCCGGCAGCCGGACCAGAAGCAGGTCGGAGTCGGTTGCATCCACGAGCTTGCTGCTCAGGCCGCCCGCCAGCGCGACCAGCCCCCTGCGGTGAGTGGGCGCACCCAACGCCAACACGTCATACCGCTTCTGCGCAACCAGTGCGGGCAGCTCAGAGTCAGGATCTCCCCGAAGAGCGATCACCCGATCGGGAGGAATATGGTACTCGTCTGTCAGCCGTTTCAATGCACTGCCCCGGTCCGAGATTTCCTCGGCGTCGTGCCCGGACTCACAGTAGATGACCTCCACGGGTCCACCACAGCCCAAAGACAGGTATTCGCAGGCATGCAGCACCGCTGCCGACAATCGCGGGATGGCGCGTTCCGAAACATTGACCAGGGCGCCAAATCGCAACTCGTGGGGCCAGACTCTCCCATGGACCAACATCAGGGTGGCAGGGCTGTTGCGGGCGAGCCGCCAGTCGTTGGAATCCAGGTTGAACAGCCGCAACGGATGTGATCCGGCGGGCACCTTCATGACCAGGTCGGGCTCGATCCGCGCAATCTCCTGAAGGATTGCCTCACTCGACGATTGGCCGTAGAGAGCGTGGCGCGTGATCGAGATGCCCGGAGCACGAAAGCGAGCGATCAGCGCATTCAGATATTCCACGTCATCGTCGAAACGCGCCTGCCATCCCTGCTCCGCTTTCGCGGTTTCCTGCTCCGTTCCAAGCGAGGCCCCCGATCGGGCATCGCAATAAAACAGATGGATTTTCGCACCGCAACCACGGGCGAGCCGCAGAGCCTTGCCGAGCAAGGCAGGGTCGGACGGGGTTCGACTGACCACGACCAGAATGGAATTCAGCTCTTCCATGGGAAGATACCTCGCACGAAGCCCAGTGCAGGCAGCATGGACCAAAGACCGCTGCCGCGGCATTCGCGCGACTGCGTAGCCCGCTTCGGAAAATACCTACCAGAAGCGGACGGGGCCGCTGTCCAGGTGAACGAAATCCGACCTCGGATAAAAGCCCACCCCGCCACGCCCCAGGGTGCGCGCCAGGGCATGTAACTCGCTGGTTGAAAAATCCGCCAACCGGAGGTCAATCGCCCGCCCTTGCATGTGGAAACTATGCTCCGCCACACCCGTCGAGTTACGGCGCAACGCAGCGTTGGTCTTGGGAGATCGATAACCGGAGATGATTTCGTAGGGGGCTTCATGGCCCGTCATGACCTGCAGATCATGCAGGATGTCCAATGTCCGGACGTCGATGGGGTGTACCTCGTCGGTCCGGAAGTCGCGCAGAAAGCGATTGATCCGGCCGAGCGCCTCCGGCACATACCCGTTCACATCCGAGTAAGTCGCGGTGAGACGCTCGCCCGTATGCGTATGGATCAGCGAAAGCGAGCGCGATCGTGATCCCACCGCCCCGGCTGCCGCCCCGCCGCCGGTCAGACACAGCGATGCGAGCGTGGCATTGCGCAGGAAAACGCGCCGGTCGATGTGTTTTCGTCGCATGCTGTTACTTCGGCTCTTGAATGCTCCGCAGGTACGCCACCAGGCGATCGACCTTGTCGATGGCATTCTGATGGGCCACTGCGTCGTTGGCTTCAGCCCCGAAAAACTCATACCCCCACACCGGCATGTGGCGAGCGCCGTGGAGGCTGCTTCCGGATTGACCATCGATCACCCGATAAACGCGCTCGGAGGGAAATTCTCCGCCGTTCCTGGCCGAAATACGGGTGAGATCCGGAACCGGGGCATTGATGTACTCCGCGATAGGACCATTTCCCTGGGCGTTGGTTCCATGACAGCCGGCACAGTTGATCCTGAACAGTGCCGCCCCGGGTGCGGATGCGGATGTGTCGAGACATTGGCGGCTTGCGCATGCCGTCAACGACGTGCAGAGCAGGAGAAATATCAGGCGGCAGCTCATTCCGGAGGTCCTTTCGGTTGACGACCCATGATGCCGGGAAGGGAAAGCCGGCTGAATATGTAGTTGTTCGTATTTGCCTGGGAACCAGAGGGCTCTAATGTGGGCACACCACTCACGGAAAATGCACATGCTCCTCAACTCCTTTTGCATGTTGGACGTTGCGCACTGCAGCCCACGGACGACGGTGCTCGAGGCCGCACACCTCATGCGCCGTCATCACACCGGTGATCTCGTCGTCGTCGACGATGACGACGGTGGTGACGACAGAATGACACCCCTTGGCGTCATCACTGACCGGGACATTGTCGTTGAAGTCCTTGCCAAAGGAGCGGATCCCGCTCACACGCTGGTGAGCCAGGTCATTCATACACCAGTGGTGATTGCGAACTCACACGAGGATTCATCTACCGTGCTCGAGCGCATGCGTACTCACGGTGTCAGACGAATCCCGGTAGTAGGCGATGACGGTGTGCTCGTCGGGATCGTAACCTCCGACGACATGTGGAAGCGCCTCGCGGCCGACGCGCACATGCTGACCGAAATCGTCAATAAGGAACAGAATCACGAACAGCGGGCCCGACGCTGAGGGCGGAAAGGTGGACCACACGGAGATAACTCATGACTTCAGACAATGACATCGGAAATGAAATCGAGATCGAATTACGTAGCAGTCCCGACATTGATGACACCGACATCGCGGTGAAAGTCCATGGCAGTGAAGTCACGCTGAGCGGCTTCGCCAACAGTTACATGTCGAAGTATCACGCTGAGATCGCGACCCGGCGGATCGAGGGCGTCACGGCAGTTGCCAACGACATCGTAGTCAGGCCACTCGCCGCCGCCCCTACCGATCCGGAGATCGCCCGCGCAGCCGTGGAAGCACTGAAGACAGAGCTACCGGTGGCCTGGGAGTACATCGAGCCGGCGGTGAAAGGCGGTCATGTGCACCTCGAAGGCATCGTGGAATGGCACTACCAGCGCGAACGGGCTGAAAGCGTGGTTCGAGCGCTGACCGGTGTCATCAGCCTTCGCAACTCGATCAAGATCCGTCCCTCGACACTGGCTCCGCAGAACGTCAAGCATAGGATCGAAGAAGCGTTTCGACGTCTCGCGCAGTTGGATGCAGAGCACATCATTGTCGACACCGCGGGGTCGGAAGTGGTCCTGCGCGGCGAGGTCAGCTCGTGCTCTGAGCGTGATCAGGCACAACGCACGGCGTGGTCAGCACCGGGCGTTACCAACGTCAAGAACGAGCTGATCGTCAGAAGTTGAGTCATGAGCACAGATAACCTGATAGAAAACTCAGTTCGATCCGAGCTCCACTGGAGCCCGCACCTGGATACCCGCGACGTGGCCGTGAATGTTCACGAGGGCGTGGTGACGCTGACCGGCTCCGCCAGCGATGCGTGCGAAAGTGGCGAGATCGAGGACCTTACAAAGCGGATCGCCGGCGTGTTGGCCGTGGCAAATGACCTGGAGGTCCGCGGTCCAGCCGATGCTGTTCACTCCGACACGCGGATTGCGACAGCCATTGTCAACACATTAAAGCTGGAAATCCCCACCCTGGTTACGAGCATCAAGGTCCTCGTCAATCACGGGAGAGTCACCTTGGAGGGAAACACGGAACATCGCTTCCTGCGTGACCAGGCCGAAACGCTCGCGCGCCGCATTGAGGGTGTGTCGGATGTGTCGAACAACATTATCGTGAAACTCAGAGCAGACCCCGACGAGATCAAGCGACGCATCGAGTCTGCGTTTCGCAGGATCATTGAGGTCGATTGTCATTCCATAAAGGTGGAGGCTCGCGGTTGTATCGTCACTCTCGACGGAGAGGTTCGCTCACAGTCCGAGCGCATGGAAGCCGAGCGCACCGCGGCGGAGACGCCGGGTGTCACTGAAGTCAGAAACAACATCGTCGTGCTGAAATGACCTGCATGAAAAGGCGCACTGCCCCGATTTTTCCGGCGATACTGAGTGTCGCGCCACTGCTCTTCACCGCGACCACGTTCGCCGACTCCCCGAATTCCGCGGCGGAGAGGGAATTCGCCGCCGTATTGCGCCTGAAACCAGACGCAGTCCATGGCGAGCAGATATTTGACACATGCGCAGCCTGTCACGGCGACAACGGGCATGGCGCAAGCGATGGCTCAGTGCCTGCGATTGCGGGCCAGAACTTCCGAGTCATCGTCCGGGAGTTGGTCATGTTTCGCCACGGCGGCCGCTCGGACCCGCGCATGCAACATTTTACCGACCGGACACACCTGACTCGGGGAGCCCAGGACATCGCCGATGTCGCTGCATACGTGAGCCAATTGCAACCTTCAGCGTCCACATCAAACACCAGCGTCAACCGATGAGGGAGACGGCCTGACTCGCGTGACGCACACGCAAGCAGCAGTACCTCATTGCGCCTCGCGCGCTCACAGACCGCGGGTTCCGAGTTCCTGAACCTTCAGAAGCCATTCCCCCCGCTGCTGCGAGGTCATGCTTTCAACCATTCCAACCACACAGGCACGAATGGGCCGAAAGCCGCAAAAACGCAGGATATTTCGTTGCAGACTCTTGAGGCTGTGAGCGCGGAAGTACCAGCGATAGAACAGCCCCGGCATGCCCATGGTAACGATGATGCGGGCACTTCTTCCACTGAGCAGTTTCTTTGGAAACCCATGGCGCGCCGACTCGGCAAATGCAAACCCCGGCCTCAATACCTGTTCCAGGAATCCCTTCAACAGCGCGGGCATCGAGCCCAGCCATAGAGGGAACAAGATCACAACGTGGTCCGCCCACGCAATCAACTCCTGAGAGGAGCGGATGGAGGCGCACGCCTCTCCCTCCCGAAAGTCTTCGGTGGTCCGCAGCAGCGGAAATTCCAGTTCGCTCACGATGATGCTGCGAACCTCGTGTCCACCGGCGCGAGCTCCATCGCAATACGCCTTGGACAGTGCATGAACATAATGGTCGACACGGGAATCCGGATGACCATCGATAATGAGAATCCGCTTGAGCATTCATCAACACAGTGCTCGGCAAGGCTGGCTGCGCGAATCAGGACTTCTACGTATGCAGCGAACCCGGATATAGGTGTTTGCCCCGATGCCGGCGCTCAGCCGTCCAGTCAGGCTTTGCAGCATCGTCATTACGTCGAGCTGACTATGCGCACCGTTACCAGAATTCTCGCGGCCACCGTCTTTTCGCCCGCGGGAGCCTAGACCCCGGCGGCGAACCTATGGAATGCTTCAGACAATTCGCGGCACTCTTCTGGTGTCTTCTTACTCTGGGCTCCCACAGCGATCCGGCGCTGTCGCAGCAGCTGTACGCCGATCAGATTCACGTCCGGATCGGACCGACCGATCCGACATGGCAGGTGTACGCGGTCCGCGGGTTTGCACCCGTCTGGATCCGGAATGACACGCTGACCCCTCAGGCCATCGCGCTGGTGCATGAGATCTGCACCGCGGAAAGCTACGGCCTCAGGTCGGTCGAGTATCTCGACTGCGCCGGGTCTGCACGGGCCAGCGCCGACACCGATTTGAAAATCACGGCCGCGGCCATCCGGTTCCTCAGCGATCTGCATTTCGGCCGAGTGGACCCGCGGAAGGCGGGATTCGACTTTGGGATCGCGCGCCAGGCGCTCGACTATCCAAAGATCCTCGAAGGCCTGGCCACCACATCCGATCTGACGTCGATACTCACGTCGGTGGAGCCTCCGTTTGAGCATTATCGTCTGCTCAAACAGGCCTTGGCGCGCTATCGGTCACTGAACGGGGGACAGGCAGTCGCGACTCGCGCCGAGCTGCGCAATGCTCCCTACGATGAGCGCATCCGGCAGATCGAGCTGACCTTGGAACGGTGGCGCTGGTTGCCCGAATTCAATACCCCGCCCATTCTCGTCAACATACCGCAGTTCAGGCTCTTCGCCTTCCAATCCACGCGGGACCTCAGGGCCGAAATACTGCAAATGGATGTCATCGTCGGGCGTACGTTTCCCAAGTTGCAGACCCCCGTTTTCGCGGCGGACCTGAAGTACGTGGTCTTTCGCCCGTATTGGGATATTCCTTTCAGCATCATGAAGAAGGAGATGCTGCCGGAGCTGCGGCGCAGTGTCGACTTCGCGAAGAAGCAGCATCTCGAGATCGTCGATGGACAGAGCGATGAAGCGCCGGTCCTGCCATTTACTCCCGCTAACCTCGATCGCCTGGAGACCGGTAAATTGCGCCTTCGGCAGCAGCCCGGCAATGACAACGCGCTCGGGCTCATCAAGTTCATGCTTCCCAATTCCTACAATGTCTATTTACACTCGACACCAGCGCACCATCTTTTCGCTCGCTCACGCCGAGCTTTCAGTCATGGCTGCATCCGCGTCAGCGACCCCGTCGCTCTCGCTGCCCAGGTATTGCGCAACGCCGGTGATGCCTGGACTCCGGAAGCCATCACTGCAGCAATGAACGGCACAGAGACTTTCCGCGTCAATCTCAAAACCCCGATTCGGGTAATGATTGTTTACGCGACCGCACTGGCGCAGGAGGATGGTTCCATCCTGTTCTTCGATGACGTCTACGGGCACGACCGCAAGCTGGAGAAATTGTTGGGGCTTGCCTCGAAGGCATCGATCCGATCCGCCATGAATGGGAGGCAGTAGATGGCGACGCTCTACCCTGCAGATTGGGAACGTATTGCCACAACCCGGGATGGCGCGCCCTTTCGCGTACGTCCCATTCGCCCGGACGATGAAGACCGGGAGCGCAGATTCATCCGCCGGCTGAGCCCGGAATCCCGCTACCGCCGCATGATGAACGCAATGAAAGAGCTTCCGCCAGCCCTGCTGCACCAGTTTGTGCACGTTGACTACGATCATGACATGGCATTTGTTGCTTTGACAGGCGAACCGCCCAATGAGGAAATCATCGGTGTTGCCCGCTACGGGCAGGACAGAGGCGGACCTGGTTGCGAGTTTGCGGTGGTTGTTGCAGATGACTGGCAGGCGCGCGGCGTGGGGGCAACCCTCATGGGTCTGCTGTTCGAATACGCCCATGCTCGTGGAGTGCACACGCTCCACGGCGAGATTCTGGCTGACAACGCGCAGATGATCGAGCTTGCGCGTTGGCTCGGCATGAACACGAAGCAATGCGCAGAAGACCAGCGTCTCGTGCAGGCCTCCTGCAAAGTCTGACGCTGAAGATTATCCGTTCACCGTAAATAGGCCTCCGTGGCATACCGCCGCATCATCCGATGAGTGTTGAAATACATGGGGTTCTTGCTGAGTGTTCCCTTCATGACCTCGATCCACCGGCTGCCATAAAACAAAGGCAACACGACGTGCTCGAGCTTTTCGTACAAGGAATTCGAATCATCCACCGACCACCCCGTGACGCCTTCGATACATCCCTCCATCCACCATCCGTCCGCGACGGACAGGCTCGGTACACCGTTGAAGGCTGCTTTCATGCCGCTGGTGCCCGAGGCCTCCATCGGGGGTAACGGCGTGTTGACCCAGATATCACTTCCCGCAACCAGAAGTTGAGCGAGCGCCAGATCGTAGTTCGGCAGAAACACAACGGAGATGGCGCCTTCCAACGAGCGTGCGTGTTCGTGCAGAACCCGGATGAGTCGTTTGCCCTCCTCGTCCCGGGGATGCGCCTTGCCCGCAACTACGATCTGAATGGGGTGCGCGCGCGCAATCGATCGGAGTCGCTCCAGGTCCGTAAACAACAGATCCGGTCGCTTGTAGGCTGTCATGCGACGGGCGAATCCGAGAATAGCGACGCCGGGGCTCAGTGCGACTCCGGCAATGTTATGGACTCGGTCGATCAGCGCTCGCTTGGCAACTGCATGTGCCTGTGTGATTTCGGCATCGGGAATCGTGTCAGCCCTGCTCAGAAGCTCCGGTTCGTGACACCAGCCCGGCACGTACCGATCAAACAGGTCACGGAAGCTGGTCGAGGTCCAGGTGTAGGGATGCACTCCGTTCGTGATGGCACGCACCTGATAACCGGGAAACATTTTCGCTGAAATTTCCGCATGGCGCTTCGCAACGCCGTTCACAAAATCACTGACTGACAACGCCAGGCGGGTCATGTTGAGACAGTCCTGGCCGGCCAACTCGCGCAGCAGCTCGAAATCGATCGGCCCGGCGACACCATTGTGACTTTCGTATGTTTCGCTCGTGAACAGCCGCTCGACGAGCGGGTAAGGGAACCGGTCGTGGCCTGCCTCCACGGGTGTGTGTGTCGTAAACCGACACAAATCGCGAACCCGCGGCAAATCGTATGGCGACTCCCCTGCCCGCAGATCATCCGGTGAATAGGTGTGTGTGCGCAGAAGCTCGATGCCAAGCAGGGCCGAATGGCCCTCGTTCATGTGATAGGCGCTGATTTCGAAACCCAGCGCGTGGAGGATGCGAATGCCGGCCATTCCCAGGACCATCTCCTGTTTCAGGCGATAGACATCATCACCGCCGTAGAGGACATCCGTGATCTGTCTATCGGACGCCGCGTTTTCGGCCAGATCCGTATCCAGCAGAATGACCGGCGACCGGCCGCCCAGATGACTCTCGATGACGTACAGCCAGGCTCCGACCCAGACAGCCCGATTCTCGATACGGACCGCAACCTTGGCGTCCAACTGACGCGCCCACCCCGAAGGGTCCCAGTTTTCCGGCCGCTCCTGCTGGTTGCCTCGGGTATCGAGCTCCTGGTGAAAATAACCCGCTCGGCTGATCAGGGTGACCCCGACGAGTGGCAAGCGCAGGTCCGCTGACGAGCGCAATGTGTCACCCGCCAGCACTCCCAGGCCACCCGCGTAGGTGGGGATCTCGTTCCGCAACGCAATCTCCATCGAAAAATAGGCGACACGCGGCTCCTGCAGAAACTCCCCGAGCATCAGACACCTCGCAACTGCACGATGGCGATCATCTTCCTGAACCGGCTGAGCGCGATCGCGAAGAACAGCACACCGATTGCGCCGGTGAGCAGTATCTCGCCGCCCACGGCTTTGAGATCCGCGCCCCGGTAAAGGATTGCCAGTGCCGTATTGACGAAGTGGACGGCGGGCGAGAGTTGAATAACGGATTGCAGCCAGTCCGGCATGCTGTCGAGCGGTGTCGCGCCACCCGACAACATGTTGAGTACCAGGAAGACGAGAAATGCCAGCAGGCCGAACTGAGGCATGGAACGCGCAACCGTTGCAAGCAGAATTCCCAGCGAGGTCACTGAGAACAGATAGACGATCGCATCGAATATGAAAAGCGTAATGGAACCTGCTATGGGCACCTGCAGCAGGCCTTTTACGATGACAAACAGGGAGAGGGTGGCAACGGTTACGATCGTAAAGCCATTGGCGGCGATCTTGGCCAACATGATGTCACTGGGCCGCAATGGTAGAACCAGCAGATGCTCGATCGTTCCATGTTCGCGCTCTCGGACCACGGCTGCCCCGGACAGAATCACGGCAAGCAGCGTGATGTTGCTGACGATTTGGGATACGCCGAGAAACCAGGTATCGAGCAGATTGGGATTGAATCTGGAACGCACGACGAGCCGGACTGGCGCCTTCCGCCCAGGGGGTTGATGGACAAACCGGGCGATCTCCGCGGCGAAGATTTCGCCGATGTAGCCCGCCCCGCGCCCTGCCTGGCTCATGGCCGTGGCGTCGATGTTGATCTGCAGAGCGGGTTGCCGCCCCGCGACGACATCCGCCTGAAACCGGGGCGGGATATCGACGATGAAGGTGAAGCGGCCCGCATCCATCGCCGCGTCAATTTGCGCACGATCCAGATACTGCGGAGTCTGGAACAGAGGCTGCAGCAATGCATCAGCCAGACGAGCTGACAATGTCGAACGATCCTCATCGACGATGGCCACCGCGGCATTGCGCAACTCCATCCGTGCCCCCTTGGCGGGGCCGTATATCGCATAAGTAAACGCGTAGATGATCAGGCCAACGAGCGCGAAGTCACGGGACAGGCTCGCCAGTTCCTTCAGCGCCAGGCGGTAGATACTGCTGAGGCGCTCCACCTTCAGGCCTCCTGTGCCGGAAGGGCCGCGCGGGCTATTGCGGTGATAACCACGGCAATGAGGCTCAACGCGAGCAGGTCGAGGCTGACGCCGGGCAGATCGAGGGCTTTGGTGAAGGTCCCGAGACTGAGATGCAGGAAATAGGTGCTCGCAAATGCGCCACCAATAATTTGCCCATCCGCGGACAACGATGAAACTGGAGTGACAAAGCCCGAATATTCAATCGCGGGCATGGTCGTGATGATGGCGGTCGCGAAGATGGCGGCAATCTGAGTACTGACGAAATTCGAGATGAGCAGGCCAAATGCCGTGCTCGAAATGACGTAGATCACGGCACCCAGCACGAGCGCCAGCAGACTGCCTTTGACGGGAACACCGAACAGACCCACCGCAAGTACCAGGAGCATCGCGAAATTGACCAGCCCCAACACGACATAGGGCAGTTGCTTTCCCAACAGAAACTCGAGCTTCGTGGTCGGCGTGACCCGGAAGTTGACAATGGACCCCAACTCCTTCTCTCTGACAACGCCGAGCGCGGTCATGATGGCCGGCATGAACAGCAGGAGCATCATGATGGTCCCGGGCACGACGGCGTACACGCTGCGGAAGTCCTGGTTGTATCTGAATCGCGCTTCAATTCGGGCGGGCGCGGCGCTCCGCGATGAGGTCGCGAGACGATCGAGATACATCTGGTGCACGCCCTCCACGTACGCCCTCGTTGTCTCAGCCCGGAATGGAAATGCACCGTCCACCCACAAACCCACTTCCGGGGATCGCCCGGAGTGCAGGTCGCGTCCGAACCCAGGTGGCACCTCGATGACAAACCGCAATTCACCTCCGCGCATGCGCTTTTCGAGATCGACCCCGTCCCTGACCTCCCGATGTAACGCAAAGTAGCGGGAACTGGAAAAGCCCTCCAGGTAGGTACGGCTGTCCGGGGAGCGATCGTAGTCGAGCACTGCATAAGAAAGTCGTTCGACGTCGAAGGTGATCCCGTAGCCGAAAACGATCATGAGAACGATCGGGCCCACGAGCGCGAAGGCGAGACGGATGGGGTCACGCCGGATCTCCATCCATTCGCGGCGCGAATAGGTCCACAGTCGTTGCAACCTGAATCCGGCTTCATGCGTTTGCATGCGGCGCGGTTCGAGCTCTGTCACGACACGTTCCGGCGGCGCCGGCGCAACGGCTTTCTCGAGTCGCGCGATGAAGGCCTGCTCGAGCGTTTGCGCCCCTGCTTCCTCAATGATGTCCGAGGGCTTACCCGTCGTCAGGATTTTTCCTTCATACATGAGCGCAATGCGATCGCAGCGCGCCGCCTCGTTCATGAAGTGGGTGGAAATGAAAATGGTGATCCCACGGTCGCGGGCG
>Ga0207703_10000710_pt1 | contig 32876 bp, 31 predicted proteins | sample KBSSwiS12_FD_184304 | JGI IMG/M metagenome (GOLD analysis project Ga0207703, IMG submission 184304) | Switchgrass rhizosphere microbial communities from Kellogg Biological Station, Michigan, USA - KBS Switchgrass S1-2 (SPAdes) (version 2) | ecosystem: Host-associated > Plants > Roots >... | reverse complement strand
GCGGTGGAATCATCCCACCCTGGGGGCCATTGCGCCGCACGAGTTCCTGCCGATTGCCGCGGATTCCGGTCTGATGGGTGCGCTCGGTCCGTGGATGTTGGATGAGGCATGCCGGGCCCTGGCGCAGTGGCGCCGGCAGGACCTCGAACGCGCACCCGCGAAGATCAGTTTGAGCATCTCGCATTCCGAGCTCGCACGGGTGGACCGGTTCATTGAGCAGGTATGTGGCACGCTGCGCGCGACGGCGCTTCCGGCTCAATGTCTGCAGATCGAAGTATCCGAGCGGGAAGTGATGCGCGATACTGAAAGTGTCCGACGGCTGCTCACTGAGTTGCAGAGCCAGGGAGTCAAGCTCGCCCTGCGGGATTTTGGCGCCGGTCACTGCTCGCTGTCAGTGCTGCGGGAGTTTCCGTTTGACACGGTCAAGATCGACCGGGCATTCACACCGGACTTGCAGGCGGGGCATGCGGGGTTGGCCATCGTTGGCGCGACTTTGTCGCTCATTCGTAACCTCGGCCGCTTGAGTGTGGCCGACGGGGTGGAGAATGCGGCGCAGTTGGCTGTTTTACAGGTGCTGGGATGTGATTGCGGGCATGGCGCCTTGTTTGGAGAGGCGCTCTCAGGTGAGGCGGTCCTCACCGGAAGTCAGGGATTCCAGTGCGCGGCAGGTACCGAAACAATCGAGTCGCTCGCGGCGCGCTGATCGGGCGCGTCGTCGCCTCATTGACCGCTTTCCAACAGTCGTACGGCAACGGGAATCAGGGCGAGAAGACGTTTCTTCGGAATGCCATCGCGCGCCTGGACCGACAGGCCGTGTAGCAAGGCTGCAAAGTAGTCCCCTAACGCCTCGACGCCCGTATCGGCAGGCAGCTCGCCCATCTCAACAGCCTGCCTGAGGCGCTCGATGATGGATGCTGTGCGCTCGCGACGGTGCGTTGCGAGCCAAGCTAGTACCGCATCGTTTGTGCTCGAGCAATTCGTCGCTGCTGATACGACCATGCAGCCCTTTGGCTTGCCGGGTCGGGTATATGTCTCGACTGCGCTGCGCAGCATGCGTTCGATCGCGCGCCGTGCGCTCGACTCCTCCTGGAGCGCACGGTCCGCGAAGCCACCTTCGTTGGCTTCGTAATTCGCGATCGCCTCGCGGAACAGGGCCTCCTTGGACCCGAAGGCGGCGTAGATTCGCGCCGAGGCGATGCCCAGCTCCGATACGAGATCCGCCATCGACACCCCTTCGTAGCCGCGCTTCCAGAACAGGTCGCGCGCCTTCAGAAGGGCCTCGTCCCGAGCAAATTCCCGAGGCCTTCCGGCCATGTGCATCCCCAATTGTTTGTCGAGCAGCAAATAATATCCTTGACGTCCAACTTCGCAAGTCCCTATTATTTGTCAATCGACAAACAATGCTTGGAGGACGTCATGCGTGCAGCCGTTGTCGAGGCTCTCAACCAGCCGCTCGTCGTGCGCGACATTCCCGATCCAATCTGCCCGTCTGACGGCGCGATCGTGCGCGTCGGCGCGAACGGCATCTGCAGGACCGATTGGCATTTGTGGACCGACGATTGGAGCTGGCGCGGCCTGGCGATCCAACCCCCTTTCGTGCTGGGCCACGAATTCAGCGGTGTCATCGAAGAGACAGGTTGTGAAGTTACAGGGTGGCGCAAGGGTGATCGGGTGATCTTTCCGATGAATCCCGGCGAAGGAACCTGTGATTGGTGCCGCGGTGGGAGCCAGCACGTTTGCGATTCCGGTGCCACGCTGGTGCCGGGCGTATCCTACTGGGGAGCTTTTGCCGAATACGTTGCGGTTCGGCATGCGGACGTCAATCTGGTCCGGCTACCTGACTCTCTGTCCTTCGTGGAGTCGGCCGGTATGGCTTGCCGCTACATGGCCGCATTTCACGGGATCGTCGATCAGGCCCAGGTGCGTGCCGGCGAGTGGGTCGTTGTCCACGGCTGTGGCGGCATGGGCCTGTCAGCGGTGCAGATTGCCGCGGCTGTCGGCGCCAGGGTCATCGCAGTCGATGTGTCGCAGACAGCGCTTGCAGTCGCGCGCGAGCTCGGCGCTGAGCACCTCATTGACGCGAAGGCCGTCGATCCGGTTGAAGCCATCGAGTCGCTCACCCGGGGAGGTGCGCAGGTATCAATCGATGCCCTCGGCATCGGAGATACTTGCCGAAACTCGGTCCTCTCGCTTCGGAAACTCGGCCGTCACGTCCAGCTCGGACACACTACACGGAAAGAAGCCGGCTACGTGCCGCTGCCCATCGACATCATCCTTCTGAACGAGCTCAGGCTGTTTGGCGCCTTCGGCATGCAAGGTCAGCGCTTCGGCAACATGTTGGCGATGTGCGAGGTGGGAACGTTGCAACCGGGTAAGGTCGTTCGGCGGAGAGTGGGCCTCGATGAGGTCACGGAGGTCTTTGAAGCTATGGGTAACTACGATACGACGGGGTTGGTCGTGATAGATCGATTCCGATGACCTGCTTGACACTCATGGCATGTAGCCACCATCGACGGCCTCGCCGCGCCGCATCCGATGTCCCTTCCGGGCTTCATGAAGCATCTGCCCGTCCTCGAGTCCGCTGATCTCATTGCGGCACCCGGCGGGCAAGTGTTCGGTATCGTTCCTCTGCCGGCGACACGAGGTCTTACTCACCGTGATGATGTTCCATCGGCGGCGGTGGCGCTGGAGAACCGTCCGACCAACGTTGCACGGGAATGAACAGTACGGTTGGCTCGCTGGGAAGACCGTCCTTACCCAGAATGGGTGAGCCTTCCAGTCCCGCGGCCCAAACAGCAGTTTCACCGTGTTTTATGAAGAACATCACGTGTGGCAGCCAGGGGCCGCCTGCCGCCTGATCGCCCAAATTCCCCTGCTTCGACAGCATGAAAGAGAACGAACCCGCCTCCGGATCGGTGAATTGATGGGCGGCCAGTGCCGCGCGCGCTTTCCCGATCATCTGGTCTTTCGCAATTCCCGCCAGCACCCATTCGGTGCGCCGCAGGTACTGTGGTAACACGCTGCGCACGGCCGGTGGATTGAAGCAGTTGGGCCCGCGGATTTTCGGATTCCAAAATTCGGGGTCGTCGAAATCCGCGGTCCAAGAGCGTTCCACAACGCATACGAAGCCGTTGCTGCCGCTGACTGCGGTTTCGTAACCGTGCTTTCCTAGCACGAGTATCTTCGCGCCTGCGGAAATAGAAGCAGGTGCCGCACTGCGGGCGAGTGCAATTTCTTCCTGCACGTCGAGGCTGCGGTATTGTTCCACCGGCGCCATTGCAGGGTAGGGCATCGGTTTTTTTTCCTGCGCGCCAGCCAGACCTATCAGGCCAATCAGCACAAGAATCGACAGGGGTTGCGGGTTTTTCATGTGATCTCCGACCGTCAGGTGCACTCGCCATTCGTATGTAGACGAATGAGGACTTCCGAGATCGACAGCACCTGGCGATTTTAATGACTGATTACGGGCGCCGGGCTCGCAGGGGACTGGAGTGGTGGCAAGCAGAATCGGTCACGGGGCTTAGAATGTGCCCGTGTTCCACTTGCGAATGCGCTGTCATGCCGTACACACCAATTCTCGCGACGCTCGGCTACGTGCTCTCGCCTGACTCCCGGCGGACTCTTATGATTCACCGTAACCTTCGCGACGATGACCTCCATCTGGGCAAGTACGTGGGTCTCGGGGGAAAACTCGAGGCGAATGAGGACGCTGCCGCCGGAATGCGTCGCGAAATTCGGGAGGAAGCGGGTATCGAATGCCTCGACCTGATTCTTCGCGGCACGATCAGCTGGCCGGGCTTCGGCAAGAGCGGCGAAGACTGGTTCGGGTTCCTATTTATTGTCCCGCGCTTCGAGGGCACGTTGCTCGAGCGCAATCCAGAGGGGACGCTCGAATGGGTCGAAATCGAGAAAGTCGAAAAGCTACCCTTGTGGGAAGGCGACCGATCCTTTCTGCCGCTCCTGTTTGATGCCGATCCACGTCCGTTTCATGGCGTTATGCCATATCGCGACGGGCGCATGCTGAGTTGGACATACACCCGAGGCTGAGTTGGTCGCGAAATTGTCAGGTGCGGTGCTCCTCGGGTGATTGCTTAGGCCAGCTTACAAGGATGTTAAGCGCCAGGGTATTAATCGGTCCGGCCCCGAGTTGTAGAGTCTTCACGCAACGAGCGGGTGGTAACGGGGAGCTTCATGGATACCGATATTCGTGCTTTGGCCGCGATAGCGAAGACCTATTGCGATGCCGCCTACGAAATGGATGCCGACAAGTTCGCTTCCCTGTTTCATCCCTCCTGTTCGGTAACGAAAGCCGGCGAGGACGGTCACGTCAGCGTGACACCGATTGAGATGTGGCTGGCGGGGGTCCGGAGCATGAAGGCCCCGAAACTACAGGGGTTGGAGCGCCACGATGAGATATTGTCGATAGACGTCGTAAGAGATCTCGCGCTTTTGAAGTTGAAATTGCAGATTCCGCCACGCTACTTCACTGACATGTTGTCGTGCCTGAAAGTTGACGGAGCCTGGAGGATCGTTCAGAAGGTGACGACCATCGAAACGCGTTGATTGCGGCGCGGATTCTTTTGAAGAGCTATCTCGCCGGAGCGATCGTGCCGTCATTCGCGGGTGCGTGGATCTCGAGAAACTCATTGAGATGCTGGAGGTACAGTGCACGGTGCTGCCGCGAACCGTGGATCATATGTCCACAGCCATTGACCGTAACCACCGGGACATTCGGATGACTGTCAGCCAGGCGCTGGGTGTCTTCCGCTCGCAATGCTGCGCCCAGGCCCGGGTCAGCGGCGAGAATGAGCGCCGGTACCCTGACTGGTGTGCTCAGGTCAACTGGCGCAAGTGTCGAGCAATTCAAGATGGCGTCAATGACAGTTGGGTCGAGCCGGAGCATGCCGAGCGCCATGGCACGCAGTGTATCTTCGGTGGTTACTTTGCTCAGCGTGGAGCCGTCCGGCGTCGGCATGTTGGAGAGCTGTAGCACAATCTCGTCTTCTGAGCTGTTTTGGGCCTGAATCGCAGAAACCGCCTCGCGCACCGCAAGGAACACCTCGCGATACCCCGAGCGATCGAAAGTCTCGCGATTGCCAAGGAACAGGGGAGGGTCTTCCATCAGGGCCGCGGACACAACATCTGCGCAATGTTGCGCCAGGTGCCACGCGATGCAACCTCCCAGCGAATGACCTACGATTACGGCCGGGTGTCCGACTCGCTCGCGGACGATCGAGGCAATATCCTCCGCATGTCTGTCGAGCGTGTAACCGCCTGGCATCCATTCTGATTGTCCGTGACCACGCAGATCAACACGCAGGATCCGGCGGCCGCGCATGATTTCGCCGGGCAGCCATCCATATGACTGCGAATTCAATGTCACGCCATGTATGAATACCACGGCGGGTGCTGTTGTCTCGCCAGAGTCGGTAATTGACAGCCGGACGCGATTGTTGTCGAGATGCATTCGTTTCACCCCCGCTCTTCAAACACTCTAACGCATTTTCGGAAGCGGGGAGTGTCGCCTGGGCGATCATCGCACGTCTGGGTGGCTGGAAGCGATCTATTGTCAACCTGTTGGAGGTCGGCGGGGACCCGGCCGCCTGCCAGTTGGCTGCGTACCGGAGGTTGCCAGTAGTGCCCCTGCGCCACCGTGCTTGCGTAGCCGGTACTCGAATGCCGGCCTGCTCAAACCCAGCTCGCGGGCTGCTGCCGAGATGTTGCCTTTGGAGCGTGCCAACGCCTGTGCGTACAACTCCCGTTCCATGTCGGCGAACGTGCGCGCCACCTCGGGTGGTGCGGGGGCATGACTCGCCTCGGTGGCGGCGCCCTGCACGAGCCCGCCAGTTGGGCCGACCTGCAGGAGCTTGGGTGACAACACCTCGCCGCAATGAAACATGTGCACCGTGTCAATCAGGCCGTCGTTGCCGGCGAATACCACACCTCGCTCGATCAGGTTCTGCAGCTCGCGGACATTGCCAGGGTAGTCATAGCCGAGCAGGGACTCCACGGCGCGACGAGTGAAGCCGCGGGGCTTGATGGCGTGTTCATGGGCGTACAGTCGCAGGAAGTGTTCCATCAGCAGGGGAATGTCATCCCGACGGGCCCTGAGCGGGGGCAGCTCGATCGGAAAGACATTGAGGCGAAAAAACAGATCCTGACGAAAGTGACCCTCGGCTACTGCCTGACGCAAGTCGATGTTGCTCGCGGCCACCAGCCGTACGTTCACTGGGATTGTCCGCGAACCGCCGACGCGCTCAATCTCACGCTCCTGGATGGCGCGCAACAACTTCCCCTGGGCTACCAGGCTCAACGAGGCTACCTCATCGAGAAACAGGGTGCCGCCATCAGCCCGCTCGAATCGACCGGCCCGGGAGCTCGTCGCTCCGGTGTAGGCGCCTTTCTCGATACCGAAGAGCTCGGCTTCCACCAGCGTGTCGGGTACCGCGGCGCAGTTGAGCGCAACGAACGGACGCGCGCGCCTGGGGCCCTCATCATGCAGGGTGCGCGCGAACAACTCCTTGCCGGTGCCGGACTCCCCGGTGAGCAGAACCGTCGCATGCGTCGGTGCGACGCGGTCGAGCATGTGCCGGGCCGCCATGAATCGCGCCGAGATTCCAACTGCAGGGGTGACCGTGACTGACTCGCACGGCTCCGTGGGCGGGTAATAGGCCTCCAGATCCGCTCCTCGCGCGTCTGGTCCCCAGGCATCCAGGGGCTGCGCGATACAGCGGCACTGCGCGGCTCCCATGCCGCGACACTCCATCTCTCGAAAAACGATCGGTTTGCCAAACAACCAACTCGTGTATCCCGTGGCGTAGGCGGTTTGCAGCCAACAGACCGGCTCGTTGCTCACACCGAAGCTCGCGAGATGCTCATCCGCCTCGCTGGACTCGTGCCAGAGGAACTCGCCCGAGTAATGCCCCCTCTCCAGGTCGAAATCAAAGCGCACGGTAGAAGCGCGCACAAACCCCTCGAGTGTGTGAATACGAGGTCCAGCCGCCAGTGCGTGAGTGAGGTCCTCGTTGGGCCAGCGCGTGCGAATCAAGCGCGCATCCGCGGCTCCCTGCGCGTAACCCGTACGGGTAAACAAGCCCTGGGCCCGTTCGCGGCCTACCAACTCGATGAGCTCGCGGCGGATTCTTCCCAGGGAAGCGCTATGAAACAACACCATCCGCTGGTCGTTCAGCCAAATGCGTCCGTCTCCGGGCGCGAAGTAAACGCATTCCGCCAGTTCCTCCAACGTTGGCGAAGCGTTCGGGAGCAGATCGTCGCTGCGGCCTCGCTCGAACATCTTGCCGGACTTGCGCGCGGCTTCGGCCAGTGAGATGAGGCTGTCGGTCGAGTGGGTGTTGCCTGGTTTCGTCATTTCATGAATTTACCATCCCCAAGTTCACGATATCGTGAAGTGCCTCGTGGCGTCCAGCGACCTGACTCCATTCGACATCCTTTCTTCGGTATTGCATAACTAATTGAAACTACGAGGCTATCTGGCTGCGGCGCGGCGAAGAACCGGATCAACGGGATATTGGTACGCGATTTGCCTAATCCCCTGCCAACGATGGCTCGCACTGCCATCACTGAAACAGAGCTGGATCCGTCCGGACAACGAGGGGGCAAGTTATGAGTTTGAAGTACCGCTGCACTTCAGTGCAGGCGGCCGTCGTGGCCGCGCTGTTTGGCACTGCATTGGCGGCGAGCGCCGCGGAGGCTGACAAGGAAGGGCTCGAGGAGATTGTCGTTACCGCGCAGAAGCGCGCCGAAAACGTGCAGGACGTGCCGATCGCGATCACCGCGCTCAACGCCGCAGCGCTCGAAAGCCGCGGCATCACCAACATCGCGCAGGTCTCCTCGTTCTCACCCAACATTCAGATCGATCGCGCTTCTCCCTTTGCCGGCTCTTCGTCCATCATCAGCGCATACGTGCGCGGCATTGGCCAGAACGATTTCGCTTTCAACATGGAACCCGGAGTCGGCCTGTACGTAGATGGCGTCTATTACGCGCGCACGGTGGGTGCAGCGGTCGATCTGCTCGATGTAGAGAGAATCGAGGTGCTCAAGGGACCGCAAGGGACCCTGTTTGGGCGCAACACCATCGGCGGTGCCATGTCCATCATTACGCGCAATCCCGGAACGGAATTCGCGGCGCAGGGTGATCTCACGCTCGGCGCACTGAACCGCCACGACGAGCGTGGTTCGGTGGATATTCCATTGATCGACGGGCTGCTGTACTCCTTGATCTCGTTCTCAGCGGAGCAGCGCGATGGCTATCAGCACCGGATCGCGTTCGATCCAACCAGGACGGACGTGGTCAATCCGGTCACCGGTGCGCCCTACACGGGAACGAGTTACTCCACGGATTCGCCATTCTTCGTGCGGGCGCAGTCCAACTACAGCGGTTCTTCCACGCAAGGTGGACAGAACTCGCGCACCGCTCGTGTGAAGTTTCTTTTGACGCCTACCGATGACTTGCGGTTGGTGCTCGCGGCGGATTTGACGGATGCGCCCGAAGAGGCGAATCCGGAGACTTTCATCAGAGCTTACGCTACGAGTCCGGCGACTCTGTTCGGCTTCATTTACAACGCCTGCGTGGGTGGTATCCCGCTGGATCTGGGCAACGGGAATGTATGCACCAAGCCGCGGGGTACGGTGGGAACCTCATTGGCCAGTAAGGCGTCGAGTGGACTGCCTCTCGGGAATTTCTTCAGAACGGGCAACATCGACAGCACCTACGCCAACGGCAGCAACTTTTCAAACGTGCGTACGTGGGGTACGAGCGCGACTGCCGACTGGCGTCTGAGCGAGACTGCGTCAATCAAGTCGATCACCGCGTATCGGCGTCTCGAATCGAAGTTCGGCACGGACGCGGCGGCAACTCCGATTGACATGATCGACACCTCCTTCACCATGAACCAGAAGCAGTTCAGCCAGGAGTTGCAGCTGAATGCAACGACATTTCACGAACGGCTGAAGTCGGTCCTGGGCGCGTATTACTTCACCGAGCAGGGAGGTTTGCTGGATACGGTGACTTTCGCGGAGGGACTATTGCAGGTCTATGGCCCCAACTCCTTCAAAAACAGGGCATGGGCCTTGTTCACCCACAACAACCTCGCCATCACCGAGAAGCTGGGGGCGACTTTCGGGGTGCGTTACACCGCCGAAACCAAGTATTTCACGGGCGGGCAGAGCGACCTCAACAACTTCGGCAATGACTTCCTGGGCATACCTGCGGTGGTATTCCCGGATCCTGCCAACCCGCAGCTTTTGTTCCCGGTGGGCCAGAATAAGCGTGATTTCACCAATACCTCTGTGCGGGCCGGACTGGAGTACAGATTCAGTCCGGACGTGTTGACATACGCCTCCTTCGCGCAAGGTTATAAAAGCGGTGGCTGGACCACGCGCCTGGCTGTCCCGGTACTCGTCTCAGTCGGCGCTGGTGCGCCGGTTGATCCGACCAAACCACCGCAGTTTGACCCCGAGAAGGCCAACACCTATGAGGTCGGCCTCAAGTCCGAGCTTCTGGACCATCGTCTGCGTTTGAACGGGGCGGCTTTCTGGACGAGCTATAAAGACATGCAGATCGGTGCCGCTCCGGCATTCACCTTCGGTGCGCCTTGGTTCTTCAACGCCGGCGAGGCACGCATTCGCGGCGTAGAGATCGAATCCAACGCCCGGTTGAGCGCGCATTTCGAAGCGAACGCTTCAGTAGGCTTTCTCGACGGACGTTATACAAACCTCAGCCCGGTGGCTTTGGCTGGCGGTCTGAGCGTACATGACATGTTGATAAACTTGCCGAAGTGGTCGGCGACGCTCGGCGGTAGTTATAGGCTCTCCTTGCCGGATGACCGCAATGGCGGCGTGCGTTTGGACTATAGCTTCAAGGATCGCATGGCGCGTGATTCGCTCAATACGCCTGAGTTGATTTCAGGCTCCTTCGGGATTCTCAGTTCCTCGATGTTCTATGGGCCGGACTCCGGACACTGGCAGCTCGTGTTGGGTGTCGAGAATCTGACTGACAAGCGATACCTGGTGACCGGTAACAACAACCCGTCCGTGGGCGTGATCTCGGGCACGTACAGCACGCCGCGCGAGTGGTATTTCACCGTGCGCTTCCGACACTGAGTACGGCGAGGGGCAATTGGCATGAGCGATTCGGCTGAAAGCAGGCTGTTGGCGGGTTACCGCTGGGTTGGCAAGATCTTCAACGGGGAGTGGATTGCCTCCCATGGAGGCACGCGCGAGATCACGCAGCCGGCCAACGGCAGTTTTCTGGCCAACATTGGCGTGGGCAATGCAGTTGATATCGAGGCTGCGGCCGAACGAGCGGCCTTCGCGCAGAAGTCCTGGGCAGCGCTGGGGGAGCGTCGGCGCGCGGCCATCCTGCGGGGAGCTGCCGAGTACCTGGAGCAGGACAGGGCGGCACTGTCGTTACTGGTGGCTCGCGAGTCCGGCGGGATCTTACCCAAAGGCCAGCACGAAGTGCGCGAAAGTGTCGCGATCCTTCACATGGCCGCAGGACTTGCACTGCAGCCACGCGGCGAAGTCCTCTCCAATACACCCGGCCGGCTGAGCTATGCGCGTCGGGTCCCACGCGGAGTCGTGGGTGTCATATCGCCGTTCAACTTTCCGTTGCTTCTGGCGATGCGCGCCGTGGCACCAGCGTTGGCCACGGGCAACGCCGTAGTACTCAAGCCCGACGCTCAGACTTCTCTCACCGGCGGGGTCATCATTGCGCGTGCTTTTGAAGAGGCAGGCCTGCCGTCAGGCGTGTTGCATCTGGTTCCTGGAGGGCCGGATGCGGGCGAAGCGCTCTGCCGGTCCAGGCATGTGCACATGATCCAGTTCACCGGTTCGACAGCGGTAGGTCGGCGTGTGGCAGAGCTGGCCGGCAGGACCCTGAAAAAGGTGTCGTTGGAGCTCGGTGGCAACAACGCGCTGATTGTGTTGGACGATGCGGACATCGACGCGGCCGTCAACAACGCCGCCTGGGGCGCCTTTCTTCACCAGGGGCAGATCTGTATGGCTTCGAGCCGGATCTTCGTACAGCAGTCGATCGCTGCACGCTTTACGCAGGCAATGGCCGAAAAGGCTCGCGCCTTGCCGGTCGGAGATCCGAGCGTGGGCCCGTTCGCGCTGGGCCCGCTCATCAACATCCGGCAGGCGCAAAGGCTGCGCTCAATCCTGGAGGATACCCTTGAGGCCGGTGCCAGGATCGAGGCAGGTGGGGAGCTGAACGGGTTGTTTCATGAAGCCACCGTGTTGTCGGGTGTGAAGCCCGGAATGCGTGCGTTCGATGAGGAAACCTTCGGTCCGATCGCGAGCATCATCACTTTCCACACGGATGAAGAGGCGGTCGGTCTTGCAAACCTGCATGAGGGGGCGCTAGCTGCCGCCGTCATCTCGTCGGACGTTGGGCGGGCCATGCGTATTGCGGATCGGCTGAACGCCGGCATGGTGCACGTGAACGACCAGACAGTGAACGACGATGCCAACAATCCGTTCGGCGGCCCGGGCGTCGCGGGCGCCGGGGCGGCCGTAGGGGGACCGGCTGATCTCGAGGAATATACCGCCTGGCAGTGGGTCACTATCAAGGACACCCCGCCCCACTATCCGTTCTGACACGGCTCCGCGCATACGCGTGAAAACGCGCATCGTCGTGGTTGCACAAGTCGTTGCCGGCAACTGTCGATTCGCTTTTACCTCGATGTTCAAGGTTGGGAGTACCGTCACGAGTGAGCTGCGCCCTGGCCTGATAGCCTTGCAGGCTAAGGAGATGGCCGAAATGACCACAACACCTGCTGGACGCGACCCTACAACTCCCCACGATGGGAGCCCTCCCGGCGATACCACGGACACAGCCGCATTTCGCTTCGTGCAGTTCCTGGGCCGGGAACTGTCGACCGGGACTTTGGACTTACCCAGCTTCCCGGACATTGCGATCCGTGTCCGCCAGGTGCTCGCAGACGAAGATGTAACGCCTGAGAAGGTCGTTCGTGTTGTGAGCGCCGAGCCTGCACTTGCGGCGCGTCTTCTACATATTGCCAATTCGGCGGCGATCAGTTTCAGTGGCAAGACCGTTACCGACCTGCGGACCGCAGTCGCGCGACTGGGCCTCAACATGGTGCGCAGCGCAGCGATTGCATTCGCCGTATGGCAACTGAGAAAGTCAGAGGCTCTGAAGGGCCTCGAGAAGCAGCTCCAAGAGTTATGGGAATCGAGCACAGCCGTCGCCGCCGTGGCGTACGTGATCGCTCGCAGGTTGGGCGGAGCCAATCCAGATACGGCCTTGCTCGCCGGCCTGTTGCAAGGGGTCGGTAAGCTTTACATCCTGAGTAGGGCGCACCAGCACCAGGAGCTGCTGGCCGATCCAACGACGTATTCCGCCATCGTTCGGGATTGGCATTCGAACATTGCCAAGGCGCTTCTGGAGAAGTGGCAGATGCCCGAGGAAATCGTTATCGCGGTCAACGAATGCGAAGAGCTCGACCGGGATCACGCAGGGGCTGCTGATCTGAGCGACGTGCTCACCATCGCCTGCCTGCTGGTTCGGCTCAAGGACCACCCGGAGGAGATCGATCTTCAGCTCCAGGGACTGGGAGCGGCACAACGCCTGCAGCTTTGGCCCGAAGCCTGTTGGCAGTTGCTGCAGGAATCCACGGGCGAAATCGCCGCGATGGAGCAGGCACTGGGTTGGTAGGTTGCGGTGACTCCAACAGAGCTCGTTGGCGCGCTTCAGGAACGCAATGGCCCGGCGAGGGTCAGTGCTATCAACATGTCAATTTCACTGTTCGACGAGCTCCACGCGGCGGTTCTTCGCGCGCCCGGCTTCGGTGCGGTTCGTGGCGACCGGGGCAAAGCTCGCGATACCCCGCGAGCGCAGCTGGCCGGCATCGACTTTGTACTCCGACACGAGCGCGGCGACGATCGCATCGGCACGGCGCTGTGACAGGGTGACATTCCCCTCCATCGTGCCCTGGTTGTCGGTGTGGCCCACGATGTAGACCTTCAGCGACTTGTCCGACGTCAGCAGGCGCGCCATCTCGTCGAGCTGCGGCTTCGAGTCGGGTTTGAGCTCCGCGCGGCCGGTATCGAAGTAGATGCCGTAGAGCGCGATCTCGCCGTTCTCGGCCAGTCCCTTTTTCAGCTGACCGGTATTGACCACGACGTTGCCGGTTTCCATCGGCGTCGGCTCGGCGATGACAACCGCTGCGACCGGGGCCTGCCATATGGAGTTCGGCTCGGCCACATAGAGGATCACGAATGTCTCCTTGCCGTCGCGACTCATCTTGGCGCTGAGGAAGCGCACGTCGCGATCGAACGAGCTGGTTGGATCGACACGACCCGCGGCCCACTTCCGCGGAGCGAGCAGCTCAGCCGAAAAGGGCTCGCGGATCCGGGCGGCGTCGCAGGCGCTCAGCTCGCAGGTGAACAGCATCGCAAACCCCGCGCCTTTCAAGGCTGACTGGTAATTGCGAAAGACCTCCAGGGCGCTTCGTTCCTTCGGCGCGACGTAGAAGAAGGTGCTGATATGGCCTTCAACCGTCGTGGCGTTGGCGAACGTCAACCCGGCGTTCTCCACGCGGCCCGGTCCGGCGGGGACGCGGATCGACGCGTATTTCTCGTCCGCCGCGTTCTGCAGTACCGAACCCGTAAAGCGGCTGACGAGAACGGGGTCGTGAGCGCCCGGCACTTCGGAGACCTTGGCCTGTGCGAAAACCGATGAGGCGATGGGGAGGACGAGAAACAGGAACAGCAGACGTCGCATTCTTCTGACCTTTCGATAAACCATCTGTAATGACCTGAGACGAGAGTAGCAAGAAATTGTCGCTAACATCACCGCCCGCGTCACTGCTGAACGTGTACGAGCATTTCAACATCACAAGTGATACCCACCGTCGATTGGCACGATAGCTCCACTGATGAAGCCAGCTTGGGGAGTGCACAGGAAGGCGACGACCTCACCGATGTCCTTCGGCACGCCGATGCGCTTCAGCGCCGTGTTGCCGATGATGTAGTCGCGCGCAACCGGCATGCGCTCGAATAGCGGCGCATTGAAGTCGTCGTCGAGTCCACCGGGCGCTACCGCGTTGACCGTGATGCCTTTAGCGCCGAAATGGCTGGCGAGATACAGCGTAAGACTCTGCAGGGCGGCTTTAAACGGGCCGTAACTGATCAACGGACCGAACGCGATCCGCGCGGTGCCCGAGCCCAGATTCACGATGCGCCCGCCATCCGTGAGCAACGGGCCGAGCTGCTGAGTCAGAAAGAACACGCTCTTGTAGTTGGTCTGGTAGATGTGATCGATGTCGGCTTCCGTGATCTCTTCAAACGAGCCGAGGCGCAGCGCACCGGCGTTGTTGATCAGAATGTCGAACTGCGGACGCTGCCAGCGCGCCAGCACGCTCTTGAATGCATCGATGAGCTTCGGCAATTGCGCAGATCCTGTGAGATCGATTTGCAGGGCCTCAGCGCGAACGCCGAGGCCCTGAAGCTCCACGACAGCGCGCCGCGCTTCTGCTTCGCGCTCACGGTAGGTGAGGACCACATCCGCACCCTGGGCACCGAGCGCCATGGCGATGTTGCGACCAATATTGCGGCTACCTCCCGTGATGAGTGCGACTTTGCCGTGCAGGGATTTGTTCATAACACGCCGACTCCTGGAATCATGTGATGATTCAAGTGTCGTGGCTCGATTACACGAGGTCTTGTACGTTCAAAGTCGCCCGAGGATGAATCGCTGATTCGGGTCGCGCAGCTCGCGAGGCGTACGATCGAGGATGCGTCGCGTGTGTCGGGCCAGATGACTCTGATCGTAGAAACCCACGGCAGCGGCGATGGCTGCGGTCGACATGTCGTCCTTCATCAGCATCGCGGCGGCCCGGGCGACACGCCGACGGATCACGAACTCGTGCGGTGCGAAGCCCGTAGCTTGCCTAAAGAGCAGCGAAAAGTGTGAAACGCTCACGCCGCCAAGAGTCGCCAGCTCTTGCAGCGAGAGCGTGGAGGAAAGATGGTCGTCAATGTACGCGAGCACTCTGCGTAGAGTCTTGGCACCTAGGCGGATCTCAGCGTTTCGCTCGGAAGACACCGCAGTCGCGTGCGTGCGTAACAGGAGACCGGCGAGCGCCACGCCGAGTCCTTCAGCATAGAGTGGACCATTGCAGCCGCCGCGCGCGACTTCAGCGTGCAACGCGCGTGCAATACCGGTAAGCGGCGGGCTATCCAGGCAATACCCGTTGACGAGCTCGACATCGCCGCCACCACGGCGCCTCGCTTCGTGACTGACTCTCGCCATCAATTGTGACCCCAAAGAGAGCGCGAGGAATTCAGAGGGCTCGCTGTGCTTCCATATCGCGTCAACTCCAGCCGGAACGATCTGGGACACTCCCGCCATGATCGTGTCATTGCGATGGACCCCGTCTCGCCGCTGGCCGAGGACCATTGGCTGCCCGAGATAGACGCAGACCAATGGGCTGGCTAGCGCTGGCGTATCCCACGCTCCGGGGTCATGGCGTCGATGTTCGATGGAAATGCCCTGCCAGTGCAGCCTCGCACTGCTTGCGAGCAGGTGGCGTCCAGGATCTGCGCGAAATACTTGCATGCGGCCAAGGATAGTCGAGGAAGCACTACCAGTGCCTCAGCCTCGGGTCTGACTGCCTTCAGGCAGCTTCGCGATCACCTTGATTTCGAAGTCGAACCCATACAGCCACGTCACGCCGATTCCAGTCAGCGTCGGGTGCGGCGCGTCGCCCCAATAGTCACCTACCACCTTCCAGATCTTTTCCAGCTTGGAGGCGGGATCGACGATGAAGACCGTGACGTCGACGACGTCTTCGAACGTGCAATCAGCGGCCCGCAGGATTGCATTCAGGTTGTCGAATGCCAGCCGGACTTGCGCCTCCAGATCGGGTTCGGGTGATCCGTCCGGACGGCTGCCCACCTGACCTGAAACGAACAGAAAGCCGTTTGAGCGTATCGCCGGCGAGTACCGGTTACGCTCGTACAGCGCCTGGCGGCCGGCCGGAAAAACCACATCACGTTTGGACATGTGCCAAGCTCCTCGAAAGAAGATGTTTGCGATGGGATTAACTTTAGGAGCCGGCATCTTCCCGATAAACAAGCAAAGCGCACAATGACTGTTTGTTCCCGACAAACAATCTTTCGGGTTCTGGAGGTCTGATGGATCGATTCGATGCGCTACGCGTCTTCGCCCGTGTCGTGGAGGCCGGCAGCTTCACAAAGGCGGCGCAGACGCTGCATATGAGCAAGACCACCGTGACGCAACTGGTGCAGCAGTTGGAGGCGCGGCTGCGGGTCAAGCTGCTGAACCGCACTACGCGCCAGGTCAAGGTGACTGCGGACGGAGCGGCTTATTACGAGCGGGTTGTGCAACTGCTCGCCGACCTGGAGGATGCAGACAGCAGCGTCTCCGGGGAGTCCGCCCAGCCAAGGGGGCGCTTGCGCGTGGATGTGCCAAGTCCGCTCGCGCGGATCCTGCTGATGCCGGCACTGCCAGCGTTCCACGCGCGCTATCCCGAAATCCAGCTCGACATGGGCGTCAGTATCTGACGCATGCCGGCCGGCCATCGCATCCGCGGGAGCTGGAAGGCACCCACCACCGTATCGTCGGCTTCCTGCGCAGCACGCGCCGGTCGCGGTGGTGGCGGCCCGCGTGGATCGACCTCGATCTGCTTGAAATCGGAAGGGACGGTGAACAGCGCGGGATCCGGCTCCGCCCGTATCACCGTGTGCAAACGAGAGGTCATTTCGTCCATTCGGCTACCGATACTGCTCGTCTCGGAGTGCTCGACGACGACGCCCAGCTCGGGGCTGAACCACTGCTCGGCGGTGACCGTGATCGGCAGCCCGTTCCCAAGGTCTCCGACGGAAATAACGTGCACGCGGCGACTGCCAACGACCTTGATTCCGTCGATTTTCTTCTCGCCGAGCGCAACCGTCTCCGCGGCAGCATCGGGCGGCTTTGGGCCGTGACCGGGCAGCGAGAAACTGATGTCAACATCGGGCGTAGGGACGGGAGGTCGAAGGGGCGCGGCGGTGGTTGGGCCGCGTACGCTGAGCACCGCTGCGGTCCTCTTGAGCGGAAACAGCATGTACCGCTTACCACTGATGTGATCGATGATCAGGACGGATCCCGCCTCGAAGTTGTGTGGCGAGCCGGCGCTTTCGGGATGACCGGTGCCGAAGTCGAGATCAACACGCACACGTCCCTGGCCGTCCCTGTAGTACCAGACCGACTTGGTCTGAACCGAACGACGGCCATCTGTGGCTCGAGATGCGAATTGTGTCGTGGCAACGCCGGAAAATGGTGCACCCACCAGTGTTTGGAGTCCTTCCACTGAATAGACGTCCCACCCAATAGGCGACGCGGCGGAATGTCCGTAAGCATCCGTCCCGAGGAGCACGCCGGCGCCGGATGTCGGCGGCACTTGAGCCTGGTCGAGAGTCGGCGCCAGAGTGAACAGGATGCATGCAGCGGCACTGACGAATGAGCCGGAGGCGCGAGCTTTCCATGTCATGGCGAGTCACCGGATTCCAGTTTCACGTCGACATCACTCTACCGCGCCGAGCGCACGCAACAACTCGACAGATGTTTGATTGTTGTGGTGCCGCGCCCAGCCTAGTGGAGTGGAGTGATAGATTTCGTCGCGTCTCGTCAGGTCCGCGCCGTGGTCCAGCAGGAACCTTGCGACCTGCTCCAGCGTTGGCGGCCCGGTCCAGCACTGGGTATTCATCAACGCGAGTCGATGCAGGATCGTTATTCGGGAATCCAGACCGGGCACGATGACGTTGATTTCGGCTCCCTGCGAGATCAGAAACTCCGCGATCTCGAGCCGGCCGTGAGCACACGCGAAGTACAGAGATTGATTGACGATGTTCGGGCGCGTCCGCTCGCAGCGGTACGGCGATTGGCCCTTCAGCTTGCGCTCGAGCGGATAGGGATCGACCAACTCGCCGGCACCGGGCTTCAGTGAGCCGTCGCCGTTGAACCAGCTCTTTACGGCATCGAGCCGTCCCAGGCCCGCCGCGAATCTCAGATCGGTCTTCGCACCCCGCTGCGCGAGGAGTTGGGCACACTCCCAGTGGCCGAACTGGAGGGCGTAGGCGAGGGGAGAGCCGTCGTGATCCGGTCCATCGACGGCTGCGCCGCAGTCGAGGAATGCTTCTACGGCGCGCGGGATATTGGCGCTGATAGCCGTGTTCATGGGCATTCCGCATTGGATATCCACATCGGCGCCGGCGCGGACGAGGTCGCACACGAGCTCGTACTCGTTGCCGCGCATGTTGTACGGCTTATCCCAGCGCTCCGAAATGCAGAAGAGTGGAATCGAATCGTTCGGCACGAGCTGCGGCGGTGGAAAGCCCTCGACCCAGCGCGGGTTCGCGGCCCACGGCTCGTCGCGAAGGATCTTTCGCAGCCGCTCCCGATCTCCGGTGCGCACGGCGGCGATGACACTCTGCACGGAGGGATCCAAGTGCAGATAGCTCTCATACTTCTGCCAGAAGGCATAGCCCTCTTCGTTGGCGATCAGGAGGCGGGCGTCAGCTTCGGAAATCGATTCCGCATCCGGATCGAAGCGTTCGAATCTTCGCGCATCGTGCGCTGGCTTGAGCAGACGCTGACGCGTCGCGCCGTCACTCTGAGCGAACGACGCACGCAGATCAGCTACGCGACGTTCCACGGCTTCGAGTCCTTCGACGTGGTGTTTGATTTTGGGCCAGCTCGCGAACCCATATTCGCGCGCGATCGTGAGGAGCGCATCGGACTGCGCGATTGTCGCGGCGGCGATCGCGTTCTCCGTCGCATCGCCGAAGTGCGGATGGAACTCGCGGATACGCCGGATCGCGTCCGGCTTGCCGAGGCGATGCTCGGCGCACAGGTCCGCGGCTTGGTGCTTCAGGTGACGCAGGTTGGGATGGACGGGCAGGTGCTTGTGGGGCATACGAACTTCCTTTCTAACGTTATGCCTAGCGTCCGCGTCTGTAGGCAGAAAGGTCAGTTCGTGCTGACTGATCGACTCGAAGGGTGGACTTCTATCCTTTCCGCGGACTGGGTGCGCCCCTTGACGCGGTAGCATCCTACCATGAAAGAGCCCGGCCGTAGTCGGGACCTCGCTTCTGCGGCGTCCCGAATCGCGCGGTGGTCAAGAACTCGACTTACCGTGCCCTCGCGGACACCGGGCGCATCAGAAGGAAGGTCCCATGTCGGAGCGGAAGTCGATGGTAGTGGCAGCGTTACCGCCGATGGCTCCAGCCCCACGCGCGCGCTGCTTCGAGGTTGAAATGGTAGATTGGGGGGGTGAGAAAGTTGGCCAAAAAGACCATCCTCGGATTTACGCAACTCATCGTCGCGTTGGGGACGTTGCTTTTTGGGACAGCATGGACGTTCGATTACTGGCACGCGTGGGCCTACCTGTTCGTTTTTGCGGCGTCATGCGCCCTGATTACCGCATACCTATGGAAAAAAGATCCTGAGCTCCTCGCGCGCCGAGTGAATGCGGGTTCTGGAGCCGAGAAAGAAAAAAGCCAGAAGCTGATACAGCGGTACGCGTCCCTTGCATTCATTGGCATGTTGGTTCTTCCGTCGGTTGATCATCGCTTCTCGTGGTCGGTGGTCCCGCTTCCAGTAGTGATTGCGGGAGACATTTTGGTGGCGCTGGGTTTTCTCGTCGTCTTCCTGGTGTTCAAGGAAAATACGTTTACAGCCGCGACGATTGAGGTAGCTCCCAACCAGAAGGTTGTTTCAACAGGGCCTTACGCGATAGTGCGTCACCCTATGTACTCGGGGGCGCTCGTCATGCTGTTTGGTACGCCTCTCGCGCTCGGGTCCTGGTGGGGACTGCTGATGCTCTTCCCGATGACTTTCAGCATCGCGTTTCGAGTCGTCAATGAAGAGAGTTTTCTTTCCAAGAATTTATCCGGCTACAAGCACTATTGTCAGATGGTTCGATATCGTCTGGCGCCGTTCATTTGGTAGTAGGGAGATCGATCCCGAACGCGTGACCCCAAAGAGCCCGGAACGCACCGCACCCTGAACAGGGTTGTCGTTGCGGTTTATCACGGGCTCGGGGATTCCGTTCATCCGTTCGGCAGGATGATCAAGGGTTTCGTGGCCTCGTCGGTTAACCAGTATCGCGCAAGTGCCTTCTGAGCATTTGACGCAATAGAGTCAGTGCGACACTTTGCAACGAACCTGAGAAATGCAATGACAGCCTCGCGCTGGTCTGGCGTTCGGTGTGTAACCGAGAAGACGACTGAGCCGATGAGAGTCCAAGCGGGATGCTGCCACTCGACCGTACAGTAGCGCAGCGCGAAGAGCAGGTAAGCCGGCAGGTAATAGACGAAGGACTGCTCGTCGAGATGAGATAGCGCTGCATCGCAGGCGATCAGGTCGTCATCGGAAAACTCGTTCCAACTGCGCCCTCTATCGAGTTCGCCTGCACGTCTCCATTCCTCGTCAGTGATCTCCCTGCTCATCGATTGGTCCGCTAGCTGAGCCTGATGCAGTGACATCTGCGGAAGGGGCCGCAGTGGAAACGCCGCCGCTATGAAATCGAGCAAGCGGGTCGAGCTAATGCCCTGGTCTGGTTCCGGAATGTCCATTTCAGTCAATTAGCATACGCCAGTTTCTGCGGAAATCGATCCTCCCGTATGGCGGCCGATAACCTGCCGCTGGCCGTTTTTGGTGGGGCCGGAGAGGAGTTCGGTGCCCGTTATGTTGTAAGACTAGCCTTCAACAACAAATTGGCTGCTTCATGGACCCCAGGTCAACCGACACGGCATGTTGCGAAGCAGCAGAATCAGGTCACTCTTGCTGCAAGAAGAGGCATAACCCGACATCCCGCCGATGGTAGCTGCGGGTACAATGGCTATTAAATTGAGCGCACACTCCTTTTGCGATCAGTTGAAGCCCGCGGAGACGATACGACGGGTGGACCAAGCGAAACACCGACAGGCCGCTCGGCGGCTGTCGATCTCGTGACTCGGGAACCTAGACATGGCGGATGATACTGCACAGTCACTCTTGCCCACTCGCAGAGGGCTGAGTACTGGGCAGAATTGGTCGGAGCCTCTGATTTCCGCCATGCTCGAATTTCTCGCGCAAACAGGTCGGACAGAACATGGAGGCGACTTTTTACGCGCGCTGGTCGAACACATCGGCCGAATAACCAATGTGGATTACGTCATCGTCGACAGGCTGACCGTCGATCCACAAATCGCCGCGACTGTCGCTATATTCGCGCAGGGCAGCGTCATGCCGAATCGGAAATACAACCTGAAGGGCGCGCCGTGCGAGAACGTCATCGGCAAGGAGCTTTGCTGTTACTCCCACGGAGTTCAGCGCCTGTTCCCCGATGACGCACTACTGGTCGAGATGCAGGCGGAAAGCTACATCGGCATGCCGTTGTGGGATTCCAACGGCCAGCCATTGGGGTCAATTGCTCTCATCGACCGTCGGCCAATGCTCTCGTCCGAACCTTATGCCGCGCTCCTTAGACTCGCAGCGACCCATGCGGCGGCGGAGCTCGAGCGCGGACGCGCAATGGCCGAACTCGCCCGAAAGAACCGTGCCCTGCGGATGTTGAGCAGTTCCAACCGGGCATTGAGCCGGATTTCGGAGGAAGTCGCCCTGTCGCAGGAAATTTGCCGCATTGCGGTCGATGAGGGCGGTCATCACCTGGCGTTGGTGTTGTTTGCAGAACCGGATCACCCCAAAGCATGGCGGGAAGTGGCCCATGCCGGTGCCGATCCTGCGTTCGCGCGATCGGCGACAGAAACCTGGTGGCACGAAGCCCTGGCTGGCCAGGGACCTGGCTGGATCGCGGCGCGCACCGGGCAACCAACAGTTGTTCGCGACATTCTCAATGAACCGGCCGCCGCCTGGCGCGAGGAGGCCTTACGGTCTGGCTATCGATGCGTGGTGATATTGCCATTGAAGAGCGAGGAACTGACTTTCGCAGCGCTGGTCATCGGTTCCATCGCAGTTGATGTTTTCGATGCCGAGGAAGTGGCCATTCTCAACGAATTGGCTGGCAATCTCTCATTCGGCGTCATGGCCTTTCGCGAGCGCAAGCGAGTTGAGGCGCAGAGCGATGCACGGGGGATGGCGATCGCGAATGAGGCCAAGAACGCGTTCGTGGCGCAGTTGAGCCATGAGTTGCGCACGCCGCTCAACGCCATCCTGGGGTTTACCCAGATCCTGCAACGCGACCAGTCGTTGAACGAGCGACACACCAGGGCGCTAAAGATCATCCAGGAGAGCGGGCAGGATCTGCTCACGCTGATCAACAACATCGTCGATTTGGCGCGCAGCGACGCGGCCAAACTCGAACTGTTTCCGCATCAGGTTGACTTACCTGTATTTCTGCGGCTCGTTGGCGACACGATCCGAGTCAAGGCGGATGAGAAGAATCTTCTATTTGCTTATCACGGCGACTCCGATCTGCCCGGCACCGTCTGCGCGGACGAGAAGCGCCTGCGGCAAATCTTGCTCAACCTGCTGTCGAATGCGGTGAAGTTTACGGACGGGGGCCAGATAACGCTGCGGGTGATGCGTCTGGCGATGCCAGCCGCCGGCGCCGTGGCTCGGCTGCGCTTCGAAATCGAGGGTCAGGGCGACGGTATGAGCCAGGCTCGGCTGTTCCAACCTGAGCAGGTGGCCGAGGCTAAACGGGGAAAAGGCGGTACCGGGCTCGGCTTGACGGTCACCCGCCGGCTGATCCTTCTGATGGGCGGAGACATCGAGGTCCACAGTCGGCTGGGTGAGGGCAGCGTGTTCGCGTTTGAGATCGAGTTGCCGGTGTCGGAGGCGCCCGTCAGGCAGGTGTCGATTCGTGAACAGGCCGCACCAGTCCCGCAGGAGGCGACGAACGACGAGGGCACTCTGATTGCGCCGCCAGCCGAAGAGATGTCGGTGTTGCGCGAGCTGGCCCGCTCCGGTGACATGCGCTCCATTCTTGGGCGGGCGGACTATGTCAGGACACTGGACCCCAGGTACGCAGCTTTTGCCGCTCGGCTGCGCGCCCTCGCGGAGCGCTATCAGTCGAGCGCAATCACCACGATGATCGAGCGTTACAGCAATCCCCTTGGACCGACGGATACGTAGGCACCGGTGTTAGATTGGCACAGCTTGCAATGAGGCACAGTGGCCGAGACCGCCAGGGCAAGTCGCCGCGCCGTGGATTTCTGACTTCAATTTCGCAAGTCCCGGCGGGTGGTATCGCAACCGCGGTGCTGATCCGCGTAGTGCTTTTCAGCACGCTGGTGACGCTGGTGGTGACAGTCCTGCAGCTGTCCTTGAGTTACCGAAGCGAAAGACAGCGTCTCGAGAGCCGGTTCGCCGAGATCGATCAAGCCACCTCGCGCAGCCTCAGCGAGAGTCTATGGGCGCTGGACACGCAGCTAATCCAGAAGCAACTCGAAGGCATACTGCGCCTGCCCTCCATGCGCGCGGCGGAGGTGCGGGAGATTAGCGCGTCCGCCCAAGGACTGACGGTTTTACGTGGCGAGCGTCAAACGGCCCGGGCCGTTGTCAGAGAATTTCCGCTGGCCTGCTGCGGAGAACACCCGCAGGTCATCGGTTTGCTTCATATCGAAGCAACTCTGTCCGATATTTATCGCGACGTGGCAGCGCAAGCCATCGTGATTCTCCTCAGCAATGCTGCCAAGACCTTCGTGGTTGCACTGTTCATCCTGTTCGTCGTGCATCGGCTGGTTACGCGCCACCTGCTCGACATGGCCGCCTCATTGGGCAACGAGTCCCCCGATACAGCGGCGGCGCCGTTGCAATTGCGGCGACCACCGGGCAAAGGCGACGAACTCGATAAGCTGGTGGACGCCCTCAACGCGCAGCGCGCGGGGCTGCGGCAACATGCAGTGGAAATAGGAAACGCAAATGCGCGCATGGCAGCAATCCTGGATAACATCCCAGACCTGGCGTGGGTCAAAGACGCCAGCGGCCACTTCATCGCTGTCAATCGAGCCTTCGCGGTCGCGAAAGGATTTGCTCAGCCGGGTGAGATGATCGGCAAGACCGACTTCGAGGTTCACCCACTGGAATTGGCCGAGCACTATCGGCGTGACGACGCCGAAGTCATGGCATCGGGGGGATCCAAACGGATCGAAGAGCGCCACGTCGATTCGAATGGCGATGACACCCTGATCGAGACCATCAAGACTGCGCTCCGCGGCGGCGACGGCCGTGTGGCCGGCACCGTCGGCATCGCTCGTGACATCACAGCTCGCGTGCAGGCCGAGGCGGATCGGAAGGCGCGAGAGGTCGCCGAGGCCGCGAACCAGGCCAAGAGTGCGTTCGTCGCCAACATGAGTCATGAGATCCGCACTCCGATGAACGCGATCCTCGGCATGACTGCTCTGGTACTCCGTGATTCCCTCGAGCCTCGACAGAGAAACTATCTCCAGAAGGCGCATGCGTCGGCCGAGTTACTGCTGCAAATCCTCAATGACATTCTCGACTTTGCGAAAATCGAGGCCGGCAGGGTTGATGTGGAGTCGATCCCGTTCTCGCTCGATGACGTGTTGAACAACATCGTCAGTGTCTTGAGTGCGAAGGCAGAAGCTGCGGGGTTGGAACTGTTGCTCGCCCTGCCACCGAGGCTGCCCTCGGCCCTCGTGGGCGATCCCTGGCGCCTGGGTCAGGTCTTGCTCAATCTAGCCAACAATGCGGTCAAATTCACGGAGCGGGGCGAGGTGATCGTGGCGATAAAGCTCGTCGAGCAGGATGCTCAGTTTGTGAAACTGCGTTTCGAAGTGCGTGACACCGGCATCGGCATGAGCGCCGAAGAGCAGCAGCGCTTGTTCGAGCCGTTCTCGCAGGCCGACGCCTCCATCAGCCGTCGCTATGGCGGGACTGGGCTCGGGCTGGCGATCAGCTGGAATCTGGTGCAACTGATGGGTGGCGAGCTTCAGGTCAACAGTGCACCGGGTTCTGGCAGCCGTTTTTACTTCACCCTTCCCTTTAAGCTGCAGGCGGACGTGGCCGCGACCGCGGGCCGCTCTGGCACGGCGCCGCTTCGTGGCGCGCGCGTGCTCGTCGTCGATGACAATGCTGCGGCGCGGATCCTGCTTGCCGACATGTGCGCGGACCTGGGATTTCAGGCCGACGTGGCCGTCGACGGCAAGCAGGCGGTCCATCTCGTGATTGCGGCCGACAAGCAGGACGTTCCCTACCGGTTGGTGCTGCTCGATTGGAAGATGCCCGGGATGGATGGCGTTGAATGCGCACGCATGCTCGGCGAGCGGCATCTTCTTCGGCATCCGGCACCCGTCATCCTGATGGTGACCGCATACTCGCTCGACGAAGCGACAAAGCAGCTGTCGCAGAATCAGGTCACAGTTGGCGCGATGCTCAACAAGCCCGTCACCCCATCGACCTTGCTCGACGCGTGCACTACGGTGCTTGGCAAATTGGCGCCGCCCCCCAGTTCGCGGGCACGACCGAGCGGCCAAACAGCTGAGGTTGGTTCGCCCGGTAGCTTGGAGGGCGCCCGCATTCTGTTAGTGGAAGACAATGAAATCAACGCGGAGCTCGCCGTGGGCTTATTGACTGAAGCAGGTGTGTGCGTCAGCGTGGCCCGCAACGGGAAGGAGGCGCTCGACTCACTTGCCGTCCGGCAATTCGACGCGGTCCTGATGGACTGTCAGATGCCGGTGATGGACGGCTACAGTGCCACACGCGCGTTGCGCCAAGTGAAGAGGCTGCAAGAACTTCCCGTCATCGCTATGACGGCCAATGCCATGGTCGGTGACCGAGAGGCCGCGCTCGCCGCTGGCATGAACGATCAGATTACCAAGCCCATTGTCATAGAAGAGATGTTTGCCACGCTGGCTCGCTGGTTGCCGACGGAAAGCTCACTCAACGCCCGCTCCTGAAGTCGTACCAGAGTTCAGGTCGATTGGAGGGCGTCTCGGGTGTCAGCAAAGGGTTTTGCAATTCAATCACCGTGCGCGTTTCCAGGTGCGCCTTGCGAATCCGCTCACCGAAATACTGTTGAAAGAGCTTGTCGAATGAGCCGTCGAGAATCGCCCTTTCGAGGCCGTCGCGGATATCTTGCGCAAGCCTCGTGTTTTTGCGGTTCACCATATAGTAGGAATCGTAGTAATAATGCAGTGCGAGGTGAGGCTCAACTACCAGCCTGTCTGCGTTGTTCGCCTGTTCGTCCCAAATTTCCATGACACTGCGCGGAAAATAGTCAAAGCGCTTGGCCTCGAGCATCTTGAACAGTCCTTCGTACCTCGGGGCGGTGATCACACTGATGCCATTAGCCTCGAGGATCTTCGTGTCCGGCCATTCCTGGCCCTGCGCGAGACTCACGCTTTGTAGGCTCTTCAGCGAGTTGACGCGCGCGAGCAGTTCCTGGTCGCCTTTGCGAATCAGGCCGATTCGCCAGCCGAGCGCGCCCTTGTGAATTGGAATGCGGATGGGCAGAAGGCGCGCCTCGCGTTCGGCAGAGCTGGGAATCGAGGCTACGTCGATCGTCCGTCCTGCCTCGATTTCCAACACCTGGCGTTCCTGGTTCATGGGGACCTGGGCCAGTTGGATTCGATACTCGATGCCCGTCTTCGACAGCGCGAGCTGCAGCAACTGCAATGCATAATCGTTGCGGCGATCGCCCCTGAACTCGGGCTTCGGGATGCGGATGACTTCCGCACCGATGGCGGCCACGTGCCACGCAAGTAGCATGCAGGCCAACAGACGAGGCATTATTGACATGATGCTCTCCGCGGTTTCCCGAAATCTGACGATCCGGACGGATTCCAAGTCCACCTGAACAAACTGCGCTTTGTAAAGATCTGCCGCCGCCATGCAGCTGTACAGTACATCCCAACCGAATTCAGTTCCGCATTGGGCATGAGGCGAGGAGCTCGACCAGTCGTGTCTCGCAATCGGAAAACGAGTACCCGCGCCGTTGCGAGATCATGAAGGTAAGTGGACGCATGTGCCATGCGCGCCGTTGGAGTTCGACGAGTGTTGCATTCGCGAGGTCTTCCGCAACCATATGATGCGGCATGTGCCCCCAGCACAAGCCTCCCCTGAGCAGATCGTGCTTCGCGCCGAGATCATTCACCAGCCACTGGCGTTCACTGGCGACTCCCTGTTGTGTCTTTTCCGAATCGGGCTGATTGTCGGTCACGACAAGTTGAATGTGCCGGCCAAATTCCTCCCGCGGGATTGGCCCGGCGATTGCGGCCAGCGGATGCGATGGCGCACAGACGGTCACCATTTGCACTTCACGTAAATGCTGCCTTTCGATGGTACCCGGGCTCAGCTCCGGCACGTCCAGGATTGTCACCGCCAATGCGCATGTGCCCTCGAGAACCAAACTCTCGCCGCCCTGCATGGTTGTGATGCGCAGATTGATTGCAACAGTTGAAAAGTCCGCCTGCAGGCCGCGCAGGCATTCGATCAGGTGCGCGCGCGGAAAATAGGTATCCACCGCAATCGAGACTTGCGGTGCCCCGGCTTCAGCAATCGAAACCGCGCGCGTCTTCATTTCCTCGGTGCGTGAGATCACCGCACGAGCATCCGGCAGGAGACTGCGGCCCGCGGACGTAAGCGTCGCTTTGCGGGTATTGCGCTCGAACAGCTCCACATCAAAAGCCGTCTCGAGTGCCTTGATCGCATGACTGATTGCCGATTGTGCACGGTTTAGCTCCCGTGCAGCCCCGGAAAAGCTTCCTTGGTCACAGACCGCAACGAAGGCCCGAAGTTGATTGATGGTGACGTTATCCAGCATGGGTATCTAAACAATAGATCGTGGTGATCGATATTTGGTCAATTGTCTTCATGAGTAAACACCCAAAATCCACCGGGAGCAGTTACCTGCTTCCGTACCACTCCAGAAGATATGCACCTCATGAACAGACTGAATGGAAAGACCGCGGTGATTACCGGTGGCGCTACCGGTATCGGCCGCGCCGCAGCAAAACGCTTTATCGACGAAGGCGCCTTTGTCTTTATCTTCGGTCGCCGGCAGAAAGAGCTCGACGCCGCTGTGACCTATCTCGGGCCCAATGCCCGCGCGGTGAAGGGCTCGGTTTCCGATCTGGCCGACCTCGATCGACTTTACGCGGCGGTGAAGGTCGAGCGCGGAACTCTCGACATCGTCTTCGCCAATGCCGGGACGGGAAGGCAGCTTCGGCTCGGCGAGATCACCGCCGAGCACATTGACGAAACCTTCGACACCAATGTGAAGGGAACGGTCTTCACGGTGCAGAAGGCGCTGCCGCTGATGGGCAAGGGCGGTTCGATCATCCTGACCGGATCGAGTGCCGGTACCACGGGCGCCCCGGCAATGAGTGCCTACGGCGCGAGTAAGGCGGCAGTGCGCAACCTCGCGCGGAGCTGGGCGGAGGACCTGAAGGGCACCGGCATCCGGGTCAATGTGCTGTCGCCCGGGGCGACAGCGACCGAACTCGCGAAGGAAGCGCTGGGCGAAGAGGGCCAGAAGGTCTTCGCCTCGATGACTCCGCTCCAGCGCATGGCCGATCCGGCGGAGATCGCGGCGGTGGCTGTCTTTCTCGCCTCGTCGGACAGCAGCTTCATGACCGCCAGCGAGGTCGCCGTCGACGGCGGCCTGGCACAACTCTGACAAAACACCGAACGAAGGACAAATGATCATGAAAAAACTGGAAGGTAAGGTCGCAGTCATCACCGGCGGAAGCAGCGGAATTGGCTTGGCTACAGCCAAACGCTTTGTGGACGAAGGCGCTCACGTCGTGATCACCGGGCGACGAGAGGAAGAGCTGAAGGAGGCTGCAGCTTCGATCAAGACAAACGTTACGACGGTCGTGAGCGACGTGTCGCGCGTGGAGGATCTGGACCGGCTCTATGCCGTCGTGAAAGAGAAACATGGTCGCATCGACATTCTCTTCGCGAACGCGGGCGCGGGAACGATCGCTCCGCTCGAATTGGCGACCGAAGCCCATTTTGACCAGACCTTCGACGTGAACGTGAAGGGGCTGTTCTTCACGGTGCAGAAGGCCCTTCCGCTCTTCGAGGACGGCGGATCGATCGTCCTGAATTCTTCAGTTTCGAACGTGTTGGGACTGCCAGGGTTTAGCACCTACGCCGCGAGTAAGGCGGCCGTGCGCAACTTCGCGCGCGCTTGGACTCTGGAGCTGAAAGACCGCAAAATCCGCGTAAATTCGATGAGTCCCGGGCCCACCGAGACCCCAGCCCTGGAAACAACTACGGGCCTTACTGCTGAGCAAGCCCAGCAAGCGGCCTCCCAATTTGCTTCACAAATCCCAATGGGTCGCAGGGGCAAGCCAGAGGAAATTGCGGCCGCCGTCACGTTCCTCGCCTCCGAGGAAAGTTCTTTCATAACCGGCGTAGATCTCGCCGTAGATGGAGGCATGGCGCAGGTCTGAGCCCGGCGTTAACACAGGATTGGAGAAACATTGTGAGCTATTCAATTATTGGGAAGTTTTTATGAGCACTCGAGAGAATGTCGAGATTGTGAAGGAGTTTTTTGCAGCGATCGGCCGCGGCGACAAACAACGTCTGCTCGCGTTGGTTGCCGAAGATGTTGAGTGGATCATTCCAGGTGAGGACTGGCCGCTGGCCGGCACGCACCGCGGACACGCGGGACTGGCGGAAGTGCTTAAGAAGGCTTCCGTCGAGGTGGAAACGACATACCCAGAGCCCCCGGAATTCGTCGCGCAGGGAGACCGAGTCGTGGTCGTCGGCGTCGCTACCGGGAAAATCAAAGCCACGAACAGGGCGTTCAGGGACGACTGGGTCTTCGCCATCACCGTTCAAAACGGCAAGGTGACGAAGATCCGGGAATACATCGACACCCAAGCACTGGCGCGGGCCTCGCACCCCGCGCGCTCGTCGAATGCCCAACCGTAAAGGGGATCCCGATGTACGACCAATCCAAGCTATCCGAGTTGATCCGGTTCGCACGAGTCGATGCGGGCTCCACCGTCGTTGACGTTTACCCAGGCGACGGCGACTGGACCCGTCTCTTCTCCAACATCGTGGGACCCGAAGGTCAGGTCTACAGCTTCGTGCCGGCCGAAGTTGCTCACTTCAAGAACGATCCGGTCGGCCGCATGCGGACGCTTGCGAAGGAGCCGGGCCGAGAGAACGTCGAAGCCGTCTCGGCGGACCTCGTGGCGATGCCGGAGGCCACGCAACCGGCGGATGTCCTGTGGCTGCACCTGTTCTATCACGATCTCCACACCGCGCTGATCCAAGCCAGGGGCGCGACGGCGGCCCACTTCAATCGAGCCGTCTACGAGCGGCTGAAGCCCGGTGGGTTCTACGTTATCGTAGACCACGCCGCCGCCGTCGGAGCGGGCACGAGCGACGCCCAGTCGCTGCATCGGATTGAGCCTGCATCCGTTCGCGCGGAAGTGGAGGCGGCCGGCTTCGTACTGGACGCGGAAAGCACCCTGCTCGCGAACGAGGACGATCCGCACTCGACCAAAGTGTTTGATCCCGCGATCAAGGGCGAGACCGATCGCTTCGCCTATCGGTTCGTGAAGCGTTGACAGATCCCGGCGCCGACTTCATGTCGACCTCCCGCATTGGGTGCAAGCCGGTCGAGTCAAGGATGGCCAGTCGCATCCGACGCTTGATCCTCCTGAAGGCAAACTCGTAGCACTGCCGTTCACCCGGAGCGCGTTTTACGCGCGCTCGGTTGGGCCTCAACATGGTGCGCAGCGCAGCGATTGCATTCGCCGTATGGCAACTGAGAAAGTCAGAGGCTCTGAAGGGCCTCGAGAAGCAGCTCCAAGAGTATGGGAATCGAGCACAGCCGTCGCAGCCGTGGCGTACGTGATCGCTCGCAGGTTGGGCGGAGCCAATGCGGATACGGTCTTGCGTCGAGCGTGATCTGCTTGGCGACCGGGGCGCTGCTGGATGCGCCAATGGGACCTCATGCGTAAGAACTCCGTAAACCGCGTTGTACACAAAGGCAGTGGCCTCTGTTTGCCAGCTTCAGACCCAGCGAGATCCAGGCGACTTACGCGCTCCCGAACCTCTTGGAGGTAACGAGGACATTGAGCGAGTCGCTCAGCGCTTCGATATCTCTTGAACTCCACCCACGTTCGCGGCATTGACGCAGCGCTGCGCGGGCAGCGGCAATGACACTGTGAGTCAGTTGGTTTCTGTCGATCATCGCTCGGTCAATTTCCTGATCATGACGAGCTCCCGACATCAAGAGCGTGACATCGAGTCGCCCCTCATCGAGTGATTCGAGCTCGACCCGATATGGGCCATCCATAAAGTGGACAGTGATAGGTCCCGATTCGCCCTGATGCAGGCGTTCCAAAGCAGAACACCACCACTCGAGAACAACAACCGCGAAGTCCGACCAAGCCGCATCTGGAAAGCAGCGATCCCCGAGCTTGAGGTAAAGCGTCCCGATCAAGGCGCCTGAGGCAGAGCACGAGATATCTCTAGCATGCAGTTCAGCGATAATCATCGATGGTATGTCGGGAACTCGGTAGGACAACTGCAATTGGCGGTAACGCCGTGAGTTCGAAGAACAGGCTTAACGTTCCACGGAAGCAGAGCTTCAAGTGCCTCGGCAGTGCTCGCTTTCGGCAACTCCTCGAAGAGATAGCGCAAGTAGGCGTGGGGCTCAAGCAGCACTGTACCGGATTTCTCCCGCTCTTCGCGCAGATCCTTGATCTGGCGTTCCGCTGCATAGATCTTGCCGATGTAATCATCAATCGCCACTCGCGCGAGGTTCTTTCCGGAGGGCAGCTCCGTCACCTTCGCCGCCTTGTGATAGTACATTCGACAGTGTTGCAGGCAGCCGAAGTGAACCAACTTCAGAGCTTCCGCCACAGGGTCATACAGCTCAAGACCATCGGTGAGCAGCTTGCCGGTGTACGGACCTTGCGGGCCGATCAGCAGGTTCTGCAGCGCTGCGACCGTGCGTGAGGGCTCATAGTTGAACAGGATGATCCGTCGGCCCGGTGGACCGGCCGCTCGCACGACCATGTAGTGATCCGATGCGGGTGCCTTCTCGCTGCGCACCACCTGCAGATACGTTTCGTCCATCTGCACGAACGACTCGCTCAGCAGGCTTCGTGCATCAAGTTGATCAGCGGTAGAACGGTCTCGCCGACGGCATTGACCCAGGTGCCGGCTACTCCCGGGCTCAAACTCACATCCTGGCGCTTCAGCTGCTGGCACACCCGATAGATCGGCAGGCCATCCACGAACTTGCTGGCTACGAGGTACGCCAGGAGGGAGGCGCTCGCATTGCTCTTAGGCAGGATCTGCGGAGGGCAGGGGGCGATGTGTACCCCCTGGTGGCATCGAGTACAGGACCACTTCGGCCGGATCTGCCGTTCCACCCAGACCTTCGGAGGTTCGTAATGATAGCGCTCGCTGATCTCTTGCCCGATGCGCTCCATCGCCCAGCACCCCCTTCGTGCTCGCAGTGATTGCCCGCATTGGGTGGGTCGATCACGACCTCCTTGCGGGGCAGATGCGCCGGGATCGCCTCACGACCCCCGGTATGGGCCTTACGTTCGTGAGCGGGAATGGCCGTGGTGCGCGCTGCTTGTGCGGCATCCGCCTCCTCAATCGCGCTGAGCACCTCGGCTTCATTGAAGAGCATCTTCTGCTCGGCGCTCATCTCCGAGGACATGTCGCGCCCGCTGCGAAGGTCAACTCAACGCCCGTGCCTGAAGTCGTACCAGAGATCAGGTCGATTGGTGGGCGACTCCTCGGGTGACAGCAATGGATTTTGCAACTCGATCACCGTGCGCGTTTCCAGGTGCGCCTTGCGAATCTGCTCACCGAAATATTGCTGAAACAGTTTGTCGAACGAGCCGTCGCGAATCGCCCGTTCGAGACCATCGTGGATAAC
>Ga0207703_10000708_pt1 | contig 32998 bp, 34 predicted proteins | sample KBSSwiS12_FD_184304 | JGI IMG/M metagenome (GOLD analysis project Ga0207703, IMG submission 184304) | Switchgrass rhizosphere microbial communities from Kellogg Biological Station, Michigan, USA - KBS Switchgrass S1-2 (SPAdes) (version 2) | ecosystem: Host-associated > Plants > Roots >... | reverse complement strand
AGGGTCAAAAGCCCTTCGAGGGTTCGAATCCCTCTCTCTCCGCCAAAATTTAAGCGGTACAAACCCGCCATCCGGCGTTAGTCCACTCTAGGTCTTAGCCCGCACAAGAGAGGGATAACGACCGTACTGCCAGCCTACTGCCGAAACAGCGCGTCCGCCTGCGTATGTAAGCTGCGGACCATGGGCACGGCTATCTCGCAACATCTTGTTTTGTAACGACCGCGTTTCTTCGACGCGGCGACGCGGCGGAAATGCAGCGGATCGCTACGACTGTAAGGGCGAGCCACACTTACAGCCTTGCGAGTGAGTGATGTTCGCGCGACAGCAGCTGCCCAAACAACGAGGACGCGCCGGCGCGCCGTTAAATCGGATCACTTCCGAAAGCTTGCCGATGCTGTTCGTCATCCCTAGTTGACTCATCAGATTCCAACAGGCTGCACGCTAACCCTCTGGCATACCACGACGTGCCGCTGCCTTGCGCTTGCCATTGGTCTTTTGTCTACGAGCCCAAAGAGCGCTCAATGACACCGCCAACAGTTGGTCTCCAAAAGGCACTACGTGTTCGCCGTCGTATAGGACTATGCGGTAGGGCTGAGTCGACCTGAGGATTGGCGTCCTGCTCGTCGGCGTATTGCCGGGAAGGGCTTGCGTATGATCGAGAGACTCGAGAGCGAGGGGTTGAGAAATCGGGCGATCGCGCAGCGCTTGGAAGTGAATGAGAAGGCCACAAGGTCCGCGTAAGATGCTGTCCGCTTCGTATTGACCGAAGTGCACAACTACTATATTTTCCGATGTCTTGTTGGTCTGTGCTCACCGTCGCGTATTGCTGTGTTGGTGGGCGATTTTCGTCAGGCCCGCGGCGGCGAACTCTCCCGCCGCAAACGCTTTGCTTCCCGGCGAGCTGCCTTTTTCTCTTCCAGAAGGCGGGCGGGTTCCTCAATGGAATACACGACGTCAGGTCGATCTTTGCCATAGCGTTTATGGTAGAGCAATTCGATGAACGCCGGCAGCGGTAGCTTCCATGGTTCCTGATCGGCGTTATCAATCTTACCGAGTGTTTTTGGGTTCATTCCAAGCTCGCGTGCCATCTGCACGTGAGCGTGGGAGAGATGGTGACGCTTGCGTGCCGTGATCCAGGCTTGGAGCTGATCGGGAATGCGCGCGGGTTTCGAGGTCATGTTGGATTATTCGCGAGCAGGAAGGCCAGTGACCGGGCCAGATTCTCGAGCGCAGTCTCGTTTGGCAACGTCACGGTGAGCCGCGGTCGCCCCTGTTCGTCCCGCTCCAGACACTCGTCGAGACATGCCTTGAGCTCGCCGGCCATCTTCGCCGCTCCATTGGTCGGCTCCCGTTGCGGGATCATTTCCCCAAGGAATGCGAACGCCGCCGCAACGAGTTGACCGCCAGCTTCCGCAACACGCGAGTGCCGTGCAAGCCGTTCTACCTCCTGCTCTCGCCGCTGCTTTTCCGTCTCGTCCACTGGGCCGTGCGCCTTCGCGCCGAGCAGCACCTCGAGGCGCTGCTTCAGCTCATCGATGCCGGATGCGAGCGCCACCTCCCGCACATCGGAGTCCATATCCAGCGCGGCGAGCGCAAGATCGTGTTTGGCGGACAGCGTCCCCAGCAACTTCTCCTCGATCGTACCCTCCGTCACCAACAGATAGACCTGCACCGGGTTCTTTTGCCCCATCCGATGGGCTCGAGCGATACGCTGTTCGAGGACGGCGGGATTCCACGGCAGATCGACGTTGATGACAGTGTTCGCGGCCTGAAGGTTGAGCCCCGTCGAGCCCGCGTTGGTCGTGAGGAACACGCGGCAGGTTGGATCACGCTGAAACTGGTGTACGAGCTGTTGACGTTTCTTCTGCGGGACGGAGCCGTCCAGCCTGACATAGTCGAGCCTGATGCGCCGGATCTGACGCTCGATCAAGCCGAGCATGGTCGTCCATTCCGAGAACAACACGATCTTGCGCTCTTCTTCCGCAGCCAGCTCCTCCAGCAGTTCCTGCAACCGCTCCAGCTTGGTCGAGAATCCCGGAGGATGCTTGTCCACGAGAAAAGTGCTGTCCGCATTCATCCGTGCCATGAGCAGGGCCTTCTGCAGGCGCAGCAGATCCATTTCCGAGATGTACGGCTTGCGGACGATCGCACTCACGATCTTCATCTGCTCGACTTCGATGCAGGCCTGCTCATCGGAAGGCGCAATGCGCACAATCTCCGTGGTGCGTGGCGGCAGATCCTTCATCACCGAGCTACGCGTCCGGCGCAGCAGTACCGGCCTGAGCATCTGGCGCAGGACATCGAGATCCTTGTAGCCGAGAACCTTGCCCTTCTCGTCAGTGACTCGGTGGCGGTTATAAAAACGAAACGCGGGCCCGAGCCGCCGGTCATCGATGAACTCGACTACGGAAAATAGATCATCGAGCCGATTCTCCAGCGGCGTCCCGGACAGCACCAACGCAAACGGCGAGCGCAGGCTCTTGACAGTCTGTGTCGTCTTCGCCTCCCAGTTCTTGATCCGCTGACCTTCATCCAGAATGATCAGATCCCATTTCGCACGTTCGATCGCCAGAATATCCCGCAGCACCTGCTCGTAGTTACAGATGGTGAAGAAGCACCCGTTCTCGTATTGAGCGCCGCGCTCGCCGGCGCTCCCGAGCACAATCTGACAATCGCGCTCCGAGAACCGGAGGATCTCGCTACGCCACTGGGATTTGACTGAAGCCGGGCAAACGACCAACACCTTGCGAATGGCCGCTTCCCGCCCCAGCAGCTCCGCCACGCCGATTCCCTGAAGCGTCTTTCCCAGCCCCATATCATCCGCCAGAATCGCGCGACCTGCGCCCGCGGCGAAGGCAATTCCGTCCAGTTGGTACGGAAGGACGTCGATCTTCAGCAGCGTTTTGCGCAGGGGGTGCGCCTTCGGACTGCGACGGATCTCGGCGACCGCTGCGGCGATGCGTTGCTGTAGCAGGCGCGTTTGGATGTACTCCTCCGCATCCGGATATACCGTCACGGCGACGTCCCGTGCTTCGAGCCGGCGGATGCGTTTGAGCAGGTCCTGCAAATCGGTGATGGGTCTATCGCGGATCGGGCGCACGATGGCACTCGTTGCGTCATCGAGGCGCGCCGGCACCAACAGCCGCAGCTCCAGCTCCTTGCCGTACGACAGATGCACGCAGAGATCCCGCTGCCGGTACGGCCGATTGCGCTCGGATTCCGAGAATCGCCGCCAGACCTTGGCGAGCGCGTAGAGAATATGCTTGCAAGTGCCGAGCGTGTTCTTCCGGAAGTCCGGGCACGAGCAGTACGACTGACCTGGTTCCCACCCACGCAGAGCGACGCGGTACGACTTGCCGGAGGCCGCATTGGTCAGCGTGTAGTCTGACCAGATCTCCTGTGCATCGACAGAGGTGAGTCGCATTTTCTCGGTCCGAGCACGCTCTTCCCGCTCCGCGATCGCCTGCGCGACCAGTGCTTCGTCGCTCACGCTTTCAACCGCCGCAGGCTCCGGTGGTGCGCTGGCCAATCCCAACGCCAGCTTCTCTTCTAGAATCAGAGAGAAGGCCGCGCCAGCGTGCTCACACGGCAGCTCGCACTTATCGCATCGCCATTCGAGACGGTCGCGACGCGCCGGGCTGAGATTCAACATGACCGTAGCACCGCCCAGCGCCAACTGAAACCGGTCCCGATTGAATTTGACCTGAGTGGTGATGTCGATGTCGTATTTGCCACCCTCGGCAATGAGCCGACTCCCTTTGGCACCGAGTAGCTTGACCGCTCTGACGAAAGTGAGCTGCGACAACCTGTCGAAGAGCGTCAGCTCAGCGCTCGTTTTCGTTAACATGCGGTATTCAGTAGTCTCATGCCTGTCACTCCGTTGGAATGAATTCCACTTCACAGCCAACGGCTTGCACCTCGGAGATCCGGCTTGGGTCGAGAATCTTTACTTCAGATTCGCCGGCAAAGAACGTGGTGATCCGGATGTTGTTCAAGGGAGTTCTTATCACGACATGGTTCGGGCCGAATTTGCGCACACCCATCACCGGGTCCAGGGAATAGGACTGCTGGGCCGCGTGCCAGAGGTCCTTGGCGAACCCTGGCGATTCAATGTCGAGTCCGGCCTGCGCCGCCAGCTTGTCTCCGAGCCACGTTCCATCGCGCAGACCGCCGGTTTCACACCTCTTGATGCGGTCGTGAATGGTGTTGAACGATAGTACGGAGTCCGACAGCATGTTTGCCTGGAGGCCCAGGTACCTTCGCCATATCTCCCGGTTCGCAAGAGAGAGACTCTGTTGCTGGAACCGCAGGCAACGGAAGAGGGTGGCCTGCCCTATACCGCGATAGAGCAGGACTTCCCCGTCCTCGACGTGTGGTTGATCCTCAAGCGAAATCCATTGATAACTGCCGTGTTGAATCAGCAGGGATCCGTCGGTGTTGTAAAGCTTGCGCACGTAGCGATACGCCGCGATGGGCGTTCTGACTTCATCGTCCGAGAGGGCGCCGAGCTGGCAATATCGTTGCTGCGCTGCCCCGTGGCCGCTGCGCGCGTTTGCCCAGAAGTCGAAGAGGAAACGCGCACTGTGCTTGAGGGGGCTGCCGAAGTAACGGTGCTCGCGCAGATTGGTCTGCGGGTTGAAGAGTTCCGGGAGGATCCAAGTGTACTGAAAGAAGTAGTCTCTGTCGGGAGGCTCAACTGGGCTGTACGCCAAGGGTCCCTCGGCAGCAAGCCAGGGAACCAGATGTTTGGAGTTCACGACGGTGCGGGTGGGAAAGCGGGTGCGCGCGGCCATAGTGGAGATTTATGCTGATGGGCCCAATAGCATCTCGATGGCACTGCGAGTTTCGGGGCTCAAGGCCGAGAGCTCGTCATCGGTCAGTAGTCCTTCAGAGCGAATTCCGGTCAGCATCGTCAGCGCCAGCGAACGCTTTGGATCATTGAAGAGGCGCGCGATGTCGCGGTCGCCCTGCTCAACGATCCTGTAGATGTCGACGTATCGCTGATGGGCGCTCTGCATGCGGCTCTTTGTCACCTGTTCGATTTCCGCAAGCACGCGTTCGCAGAAGCGTTCGAGCGCGAGCGGATGCAAGCGTCTCAGTACTTTCCAGTCGGCTTCCGCGATCGTGTGTGCCACAGGCGTACCTTACTCACCTTCAAGCTCCGCTGGAGGAACCTGAGGGAGTGTATCCATCGGAGTTCGGCGTCGGCTGCGCGGTGGGTGGTGAACATCCCACACGACTCGCCGCGGGTCAACAATCCTGCGAGATACGGGTCGTACTCTCCGACGAGTAGGCGAGCTGGCAAGATAGGGACCAGAGGCCGCACATCGCTGTAGCATCTGGAGTAAACGGTGGTGGCTCACCGACGCCAACAGCGCGACTCGCCCCAAATACGAAAGGAAGTTGCGACGGGATGATGGGCGTACCACGGCTGCCGTGGATCGGCAAACGTCAACGAGGTGTTGCTCATGAAAAGACCGAAATACTATGTCCGCGTAATGCGCCCGATTTTTCAGCGCGCGATTCTCACCGTCGAGGCCACGTCTGACGAAGCGGCTTTGCATTCAGCTCTGGAACAGGCCGAGCGGCTCACGGAAAGAGATTGGTCGCGGCTTGGAGCCGAGCGAGAGCAACCGCTGATTGAGATTGTTTTACCCGAGGAAGAGAAGGAGGGGCACGGTCAGACAGATGCTCTGGATTTCTTGAGTGAAATCCGGCATGTCTACGCCTTGTTGCAAGCCGATCTCGAGGCCGGCGAAGGCGCTTTCATCGCGCCCACTTGGCTCCGGCGCCAATCAGCCCTGATGGTTGCCGACATCACTCAGGATTGGAGTGAGGCGCTGGCGAGCATCTCCGATGCAGGTGCCGCCGCGTTCTACAATTGGTTGAGTCGGCAGGGGCATCCGGCCAACGTGGTGGATTTCTTGGCGGAGCGCGACAAGCGGCGCGGAAAACCTCCACAAGGCCAAGATGCTGACGACTAACGGGCTAGGCGGGGACGCATTCATGCGCTGAATCGTAAGCACGCAGGAAGCGCTGCGTGTTGATGGCTCAAGACACCGTGCGTTGCGGAGATTCAAAGGGGGTCCTCGAGGACTGGGCATCGGCCGGGAGCGACGGTTCCAACAATTCAGCGCTTCTCGAAGGTTGATTACATGCGCAAGGAGGTGAAAGTTCAGCGGGCAGTCAAAAGCCGTAAAGCCTCTTCCACTTTTTTTAGGAGATTGGGCGGCACCGTGCAATAGCGAAACATGAAGCGAGCGTTTGAGATCGCGCGGATCTGGTCGATGAGCAGGTCCGTGTCATGCTTCAAATCAGCCGTCTTCTGAATGCGCACTCGCAACGGGAAGTGATCTCCAGGGGGCAGCGCGTCGTCCACTTGACTTGTGCCTGGAACGACAATGGTCGTCGGATGGCCGGCTTTGTTGAGCGCGTCGGTTTGGATAACGAGTGCCGGCCGTTCTTTCTTGCCAGGCTCCTGCCGGTGCGTCTGAGGCTCAAAGTCGATGGCCCAGACCTCACCCCGCCGAATGGCCTTGGTCATTCAAGGCCGTCCGAGGTGCTGCTCTCCATCGACCGAGCGGTGGAAGCGCTGTGAGTGGCGAGCCGGCGCGAGAGATCGGCAATGCGCTCCTCCATTAACCGCTGCTCGAACTCCTCCATTGCTCGACGTGCGTACTCGGATTTGCTCACGCCCAAGCGCTTGGCAGTGGCCTCTATGCTAGCGGCCAAGGTCTTGGGGATACGAAGGGAAAAGGAGGTGAGGTCGTCCATATGAGCACTAAGTGAGTGTCGTATGACAAATTGTATTACAAAAGACCGTGCTGTCAAGTAGTACAGGACCGCGTCACATTTCCGCTGTGCCGGGCTGGAGCCCCTCGAGCGGGGGCGGCGGTCTACTGCCAGATCTACTGCCAGCGAGGGGGATTTGGAGGGATTCAAGGGGACTACCGTTTCCAAGGAAATCAGTAAGTTGCTGATTCCTAAGACCTCTCTGTCGGGTCAAAAGCCCTTCGAGGGTTCGAATCCCTCTCTCTCTCTCTCCGCCAAAATTACTTCGATCCGAGCAGCCGCTCGGCGTGAGTCCACTCTAGTACGGGGCCCGCACCAGAGAGGGATAACGACCGTAGGGTACACACGTCGGCGCGCGTCTCGAGTTGTGCCGAGGTGGCATGGTGTTCGAGTTATCGGTTTTCCCAACACCCGAAGGTCGGCCCCGGAGGGGCGAGGCGCTCCGCGCCGAGTAATCCCTCTCTCACCGCGGTACGAATAACCGCTCGGCGGTAGTGAATAAAGCCCGTAGGGTACACACGTTGACTCGCGTCTCTCGTCGAGCCGTGGTGGCATGCTCCCTGAGCCACCGGTTTTCCTAACACCCGAAGGGCGATCCTAAAGAGGGCAAGCCACACTTGCACCCTTACACGTGGGGATGTCTGAACGACAGCAGGGGTCCGAATAACCAGGACGCCGACGCGCCGTTCAATCGCCGCAATCGGAAGCTCGACGATGTTGTTAGCCACCCGTAGCTGACACATTGGATTCCAACACGCCGAACGCTGGCTCGCTGCTATACCACGACGTGTCACTGGCTTGCGCTTGCCAGCGCTCTTTGGTTTACGAGCCCAAAGCGCGCTCAACGGCACCGCCAACAGTTGATCTCCAAAAGGCAGTACGTGTTCGCCGTCGTATAGGACTATGCCGACATGGAATTGAGATCCGAGCAGTTGGAGAGAGCGATGGGCGGTCATGTTTTTCTGAAACTCTTCCTGCGACACCGTCGGAAGTTCGTTGGTTGGAGCTCCATCAAATTGAGGGTGTTGCCGAGAATGGGGTATATCACGTATCGGTGTTGATTCGTAAGAAGGGGCACCCACGAGCGTGCACTCGAACGGCAGTTGCTCGAAAACAGTCTGCGCCATGTCCTGGAGCGGCAGGAATCCTTGTTGCACTTTCAGCCGAAATTAAACTACGGACGCAGGCGATCATCGGCGTTGAGGCATTGATCCGGCGGCATCATCCGCGCCACGGTCTGGTGCTGCCGAGTGAGTTCGGACCTATTGCGGACGAAAGCGGACTCATCGTACCCATCGATTCGTCGCCTCCCGCATCTCGACAATGGCGGCTCGTAGGGCCAGGTGCTGTGCGCTGCGAAACCCGGTGAGTCTCGAAGGGGCATCCGCGCCATGCTGGGCAGATCATCCACCTCCTTCAAATCCATCTTCGTCGCAACAGCCACATCTTTACGCCCTGCGTCAGGAGGACGTAACACAACAGTGTGGCCGCCAGGAGCGGCCAGTAGAGCGGCGGTAGCATCGAGAATCCCAGATAAGAGCCCAAGGGTGAGAACGGGATAGCGATTCCGAAGGCCACGATGATCAGGCTCATCAGCAGCATCGGCCAGGATGACCGGCTCTGCAGCAGCGGAATCTTATTGGTTCGAATGACGTGAATGATGAGCGTCTGCGTCAACAGGCTCTCGACGAACCAGCCGCTCTGAAAGAGGCTCGCGCTGTGCGCTGCGGCCTGTGCCGTCGAGATGTCCCAGCAGTTGAAGAGGTACAGCATCATGAGGAAGGTGGTGTAGTCGAAGACCGATGAGCACGGGCCGATAAAGAGGACGAAGCGCGTGAGCTCTCCGAGATCCCAGCGGCGCGGCTCGACGAGCCGTTCGGGATCGACCGCGTCGGTGGGAATCGTGGTCTGTCCGATATCGTACAGCAAGTTGTTGGCGAGAATCTGTACCGGCAGCATCGGCAGGAACGGCACGAAGACACTGGCCCCCAACACGCTGAACATGTTGCCAAAGTTGCTCGATGCCCCCATGCGAACGTACTTGATGATATTTGAGAAGACCTTGCGGCCCTCGATCACGCCTTCATCCAGCACGAGCAGCGATTTCTCCAAGAGGATCATGTCGGCCGCCTCTTTGGCGATGTCCACGGCGGTGTCGACGCTGATACCCACATCGGCGGTGTGGAGCGCGGGGGCGTCGTTGATGCCGTCGCCCATGAATCCGACGGTGTGCATGCGAGACTGCAGCGCCTGAATGATCCTCTGTTTGTGCGCCGGTGAGACACGGGCAAAAAGAGTGGTTTTCTCGGCGGCGTCGGCGAGCTCTTCGGCGCTCATCTTCTCGATCTGATCACCCAACAATACAGAATCGGACGAGAGCCCCACCTCCCTGCAGATCTTGCGGGCCACCAGGTCGTTGTCGCCGGTCACAACCTTGATCGCAACACCGTGTTGCTGCAAAGCCTCGATCGCCGCTGTGGCGCCTTCCTTGGGCGGATCGAGAAATGCCAGGTAGCCCCGTAGGATCAAATCGCTCTCGTCGGCCTTGCCGTAAGGCGTAGCGTCGCCGGCCACAGTGCCACGTGGCTCCATGTCTTTGGTAGCGATGGCCAACACCCGGAAGCCGTCGGCACTGAGTAACTCGTGCTCCTTCTTGAGATCCTCGATGTGCTGGTGGTCCATCGCCACGAGCGTGCCGTCGAGCTCGGCGCTCGTGCATTTCGGCAGGATCGACTCCGGAGCGCCCTTGGCGATGATACGGTCCTTGCCGTCGGGGGTACGGACCACAACAGACATGATGCGTCGCTGGAAGTCGAAAGGGATTTCGTCGACCTTGGTGAATGCGCTCACGCCGGCCTGGATTTGTGTCTCCGAGTGCGCCAACACCGCACGGTCGAGGGCATTCCTCAGACCGGTCTGGAAGTGGCTGTTCAGATACGCGAGCGCAAGAACGCCGTCGTCCTCGCGAAGCATCGTGTTGCAATGGCGCTCGAGAACGACTCGGTCCGTCGTCAACGTTCCGGTCTTGTCCGTACAGAGCACATCCATCGCGCCCAGGTTTTGAATGGCGTTGATTCGTTTGACGATGACCTTCTTGTGTCCCATCGCGACCGCACCCTGGGACAGGCACACCGTCACGATCATCGGCAGCATTTCCGGCGTTAGGCCGACGGCCACCGCCAGGGCGAAGAAGAAGGCCTGTATCCAATTGCCCTTGGTCACGCCGTTGATGACGAACACCAACGGCACCATCACGAGCATGAAGCGGAGCATGAGCCACGTGAAGCGCGATATCCCGCGATCGAAAGCCGTCTCGGTTTGCGGCTCCTGCAGCGACTGCGCCATGCTGCCTAAATATGTGTTCTTGCCCGTAGCTACGAGCACCGCAGTGGCCGAGCCACTTTCCACGCTCGTGCCCAGAAACGCGATGCTGCGAAGTGCGATCGGCGCGGTCGCCGCTTCGGTGGCGCTTGCCTGGACCTCGGACTTCTCCACCGGAAAGCTCTCGCCCGTGAGCGAGCCCTGGTTCACGAAGAGATCCTTCGCCTGGACTATCCTCACGTCGCCTGGAACCATATCTCCAGCATTGAGCTGCACCACATCGCCGGGAACCAGTTGCGCGACTGGGATCTCCCATGCGGTGCCGTCTCGGGACACGGAAGCCGTCACCGAAATCATCGCCTTGAGTTTTGCCGCGGCACTGCCGGCCTTGGCCTCCTGCACCAACTTCAGGCCGACGCTGAGGACGATCATGAACACCATCATGAGACCGGCCCGCAGGTCGCCAGTCGCAAATGAAATCGTCGCCAGCGCCGCTAGCAGCAGCACCAGCGGGTTGAGTATCGATCGCCAGAGTAGTTTGCCGATTCCCGCGCGCCGATCCTTGGCGAGCACATTCGGGCCGAACTGCTCGAGACGCGCCTTCGCTTCTGCGACGGTCAGCCCCTCGGCGCGGGTACTCAACCTCGCATAGACGTGTGCCGCGTCCATGGCGGCCGACTCCAACACCATTGGCGAGACGCGAATCGTGGGGAGCCGATGCTGACCGGAGGCCAGCAGGCGTTTGGGCAGAACGGAGGTCAAGCTATGGCCTCGTATGCTTGGCCACGCGGCCTGTATTTGCAGCAGGTGATGCGGCTAGCTCTTCTTGCTTCCGAAGAGCAGCAGCGCTCCGCCAATTACAATTGCCCCTACGCCTGCCCATACGGGAACGTTGACCGTCTGCTTGTCCTTTACCGACAGTTCGATCGGACCCAACTTGGCCTCATGGGTCTGCCTGGTGTAGGTGAAGCCACCATATACCAGTCCCAGGATACCGCCCAAGATCAGCACGATGGCTGCGATCTTGACTGCGTTCATGCTCGTTCCTCATCTATAGGCGCAGACGTTGGATGACGCGAACCACGATTGCGATGACCAGGAGACAATGAATGTCGTCGCCAACAGCGAATCAACGCCTGTTGGATACATTCTGAATATCACGTCGTCACCACCAACAATCAGGTGCGATTTGGGTACATTATTCGCATGTGCCGCAAATGCGCGTCCGTATTTCACGCAATTGTGAGATGTGGCGCTGAGTGTACGGTAGCGTACATGGGGCGGCGCAACTTTCTTACCCAGCTACTCGGTTTTCACCGGTTATCGCAGGCATAACTTCCATGGCGGATCCAACGCTCCACAACAGAACAGGCTGCTCGCCGCGCTGTCTTTCGCGGAGCGCGAACGAGTCTGTCCGCACCTGCGGCTGGTTCAGATGCCGCTGGGAAAAGTCTTGTGCGAGCCCGGTGCCGTGCTGCAGAATGTCTATTTTCCGACCGACTCCGTCATATCGCAGGTGTACGTGACTGCAGACGGTGCGTCGGCGCAAGTCTCGAGCGTGGGGAACGACGGCGCGCTTGGGATCGCACTGTTTCTGAGCGGGCAAAGCATGACCGGCCATGCAATCGTACAATTCGCCGGTTCCGCGTATTGTCTGACGAAGGGTAGATTCCAGCAGGAGCTCGCGCGGCACGGTGAGATGCAGCGCATAATGTTGCACTACACTCATGCCCTGCTGACCGAGACAGCCCAGACAGTGGTCTGCAATCGCTACCATTCGGTGGACCAACAGCTATGCCGGTGGCTGCTCGTGGCCCCGGCTCGTCTGCCGTCCAACCGATTGGCCATCACGCAGGAACTCCTTGGAGGCATCCTGGGGGTGCGTCGTGAGAGCGTCACCGAAGCCGCCGGGCAAGTGACAGAAGGTCGGTGCGATCGCTTACCGCCGGGGAAAGATCACGGTAATCGACCGGATCCTGTTGGAAAGGTTGTGTTGCGAGTGTTACGCGGTGGTCAGGAAGGAAACGGATCGACTGTCGCGGTGTCGTTCACCGCTCACCAACCCGATTATGAGTTGCGTGCCTGCCGAGATTGTTGTTCCCCAAATGGATCGATGCGCGCCAGCAGTCCGCAATTTCAGCTGAGGCGCGCTCGACCCAGAGGTTCAGCCGTCCATGTGTGCCCGCCACGAGTGGCCGCTGGGTGGTGCGCTCGCGAACGCCTTGCTTTGGGGGTTGGCGTCGCTCCCATCGGAAGTCGCTACTTACTATAGATAAGTCCGTCACGTGAACCCGACATCGTCCTCAGACACGAGATCGCTCAACCAGACTTCCGCTGTTCTGCAGCGGCTGCATGACGAGGCGCCGACGGACCACTTCACTCTTGGATGGCTGATGGGCAGCCTGGACAGGCGGTCCTTTGGCATGATCATGCTTCTGCTCTCCGTGGTCGCTATCGCGCCAGGCGTTTCAATTGTTGCCGGCTTGCTGCTGATGATTCCTGCCTGGCAGATGATGTCGGGCCGGTCCTCCCCCGTTTTCCCGCGCCGTATCGCCACCCGTCCTTTACCGACGCGATATTTTGCCGCGCTGGTGCAGCGTGCCGTGCCGGTGCTCAGCTATTTGGAGAAAATTATCCATCCTCGCTGGCCGACCCCGTTAGAGGCAACAAAGCGTCTGGTCGGCACCGTTGTTTTGTTTCTGAGCATCACCCTGGTGTTCACGCCAATTCCGCTGAGCAACATCGTACCCGCCCTGGTGATTGCCTTGATATCGCTCGCCTATCTGGAGGAGGATGGTCTCCTGCTGTCGATTGCCCTGGCGGCCGCGGTCATCGTACTGACGGCTGCGCTGCTGGCGATCTGGGAAACTGTCCTCGGTGCGAAGTGGCTTGGTCACTTCTGGTAGCCGAATACGAAGGCTCGTCCAAGGCGTGGGCCGCCCCGGTGAACGCAGCGACTGCTGCGTTCAGTAGGAATTCTTCCGTATCCCAGGAGTGCTACGGTGACTCTACCGTAGCGCATCACCTCGGTATTTGGCTAACGTCCGAAGGTACCTCACCCGAACGCCGGACGCGGCAGCGGGCAATCGGTTTCATTCTTGAGGATGGCATAACACTCGCAACACAACAACCGGGTTTAACATCTGCCCAGGACGAGCTCACTCGGGTGTTCGATTTCAGAATCACGTACGGTTCGCAGACAGCAGCGCATTCTTTATTGCCCACGAGACCCTGTCGGTTTACGCAATTGTCCCGAACAGAGACCCTATTACTGCGGTCAGTGCCATGGCCAGTGCACCCCAGAAGGTAACGCGCGCCGCGCCGATCGTCACTCCAGCGCCACCGGCCCACGCGGCCAACCCACCCAGAAGTGCAAGGAAAATCAGAGAAGTCCCGGATACAAGAGGAATCAGACCCCTGGCGGGGGCTATGGCAGCGACCAACAGCGGGAGGACCGCTCCAATGGCGAAGCTGCCAGCCGAGGCCAGTGCGGCTTGGATGGGGCGCGCGCGCAGGGTTTCAGAGATCCCGAGCTCATCGCGAGCATGCGCACCCAACGCATCATGCGCCATGAGTTGTTGGGCAACCTCCTTGGCGAGAGCCGGATCGAGTCCGCGAGCGACATAAATGGCCGCGAGCTCCTGATGCTCGCCCTTGTCATCGGCCGCGAGTTCCGCGCGCTCGCGCTCGAACTCGGCGCTTTCGCTGTCAGCCTGGGAATGAACGGAAACATACTCGCCTGCAGCCATTGACATGGCTCCAGCGACGAGCCCAGCGACTCCAGCAATCATCACATTGTTGTGAGCCGCGTGTGCAGCCACCACTCCGAGTACCAGGCTCGATGTAGAAACGATTCCGTCGTTCGCTCCCAGTACGGCCGCACGTAACCAACCGATGCGTCCTGTGCGGTGTCGTTCGACGATACTCAAAGGCATTGCCGGGGCACTCTTCTTTGGTGTTGCCGTAGACCGTTCCATGAACTCCCCACAAGTCAGGACCCGAATGTCCCGCGTGCGCAGTGGTCATACACGCAGGCCGGTACTGCTCGAGGAGCATTGGGTCGGTCCGCACGCTGGCCACTGGGTACCGCGCCGCCAAACTTCCGGATCAAACACGCTTCCTCGATATGCGTGCCTGCAGGTGAATGCAGGCACGTGTTGGTGCAGTTCAGTTCAGAACGATCGTGGATGAGGCTGTGTCATCGGGATCCGAGATGACACCGAGCGCACGCTCCGGTACCCAAAACGTCAACACATCGTCCTTGCGCAGCTTCGAGTAGTCGATCTTCTTGCCGGCTATCTCGACTCGCGCATTGGGGCCCGGCTCGAGCGACATCTCGCGACCCTGCTCACCACCGCTGCTCAGGAATCGTACCGTGACGTTGTCGGATTTGACCGATGTAACTTTGGCCGTGAAGCGCGCGAAGTTCTTGCCGTTGCGGACGGCGATCTCCTGGCACGCTGCCGGCGCGCGTGGATACGCCTCGAGAAATTCCGCGTTCCATTGAATGTCCATGCAGGTAGGCCCCGCCGGATGTTGAGCCATTGCTGTCAGTGGGCCCAGCGAGGCTACACATAGCAGCATCGTCGTCGCTGCCATAACCTGAAATTTGTTGCTCACAATCGTTCTCCCGATGTTGTCCGTGCAAGTGATCCAGAATGCGTCGGGCGTCGAGATCCAACTCGCGCTCGGAACCGCTCGACACAGACTAGTCGTCTCATGTGGCGGAGGATATTGCTATTGATACGGATATCCCTGTCCGCTCCAGCGGTAACAGAAACGATAAGAACATCAACACTGATGTTGGGTAGAGGCCGTGATACGCCGTCTGTGCGGCAACGTACAGACCGGTGGCGCGGCGCTGTACTATGCATGGCGCGCCTTGATCCTGCGCAGGCGGCGTCAGCTGTCGGGACTGGCGGGCCATACGCAAGACCACGGATGTGGTGATAGCCCCGTTTCATCATAATTGCGGTCGCGGACCATCAAAGTGTCGCAGACGGTATCAACAGAAGGAAGTCAGATAGACCATGAAGAACAAACATGCAATCACCTGCGTGGTTTTCGGGATGTTACTCGGGTCTGCCTTGGCTCAGGCTGATCAGGATGCGGATGCGGCCCGTCCACACCCGAAAGCATTCGTGAAGGATTCGGCCATCACGATGAAGATCAAAACCAAACTGGCCGCAGAACATATCACCACCCTGGGGCGGATCCATGTCGATACTGACAAGGATGGCGTCGTGTGGCTGACGGGCAGCGCGCGGACGCAGGACGCGGCAGACAAAGCCGAGGCGATTGCGCGGGCGACCGAAGGGGTCAAGGCGGTTCACAGTCACATCAAAGTCAAGAAGGACGACTGAATATCTGAGTCAGGCTAGCTGAGGAGATCGACATGAATGAGGATCAGGTCAAAGGCGCGGCAAAAGACATCGCCGGAAAAATTCAGGAGGAAACCGGCAAATTGGTCGGCAGCAAGCCGCAACAGGCAAAGGGCCTGGAGAAGCAGTTGGAAGGAAAAGTGCAGCAGAAAGTTGGCGATCTGAAGCAAGCGGTCCAGGACGTCGCCAAGCACGGAATGTAGTGGATACCCAGGCGATAGCGTGGTAGGCAAGCAGCCGCATGTGCGGCCGCTTGCTTGCGCCACGGAGCTGAAGTTGCAAACGTTGCCTCAGTCTCTCACACGGCAATGGACCATGTCGGAGCCCCACAAATGGTGGCCAGGGTGTCGCCAATCTCTGTTTCCGTGATGTCTTTCCGTGGGTGTGCGCGCTCCCGCGCCGCGAGCTTGGCCAAGTCGGCAAGAGAGATCATTCCGACCAAGGAGCCCTTCTCGTCGATGACAGGTAGCCGCCGGATTCTGGCTTCCTGCATGGTCTTCTCGGCCTGAGCAAACGAATCGCCCGGGTGGCATACGTGAATGTCCTTCGCCATCGCATCGCGAACATGCAGGTCGCGCAGCGCCATACCTTGAAACAGTGCGTGCATGCAAATGTCACGATCAGTTATCACACCGATCATCTTGCTTGCGTCGTCGTTGCCTCTCATGCAAACGGGAATGCATCCGCAGTCGTGATCCCACATTAGTTGAGCCGCGGTCTCGAGCGAATCTTCGGCCTGGCATGAATGAACTTCACGGGCCATCAGGTCTTGCACACGCATAACAACGTCCTCCGGTTGGAGTTGAAAGAATGGCAGCTCGCCCGCGCCACTTGCGATTTCGAGCGAGCCGACTGCGCGAATTTTCCTCCGATGCGCCCGCCACACAATTCGTATCAGTCCTGATGTGAGGCAGGGTCCGAAGGGCCGATACGCGCCCCAGTCGTGAAAGATACTTATTGCCGGATTCGGTTCAGCGATCGACACTTCAACTTCTACGAGGCGCAGTGGGGAGGAGGCATTAGCATCGGTCGCAGAGGAGTTGCAGAAAGTAATGCGCGTGCGTAGACGGTTGACCTTTCTCGGCGCCGTGGGCACGCTCACCGGATCGCGCTAACTCCCCGGCTGCGCCGCGCCAAACGTTTGTTATTCACGGCGAAACTGATGCGAGCGACGCGCTTCGTTATCGGATCGATCATGAGCTCGGCTGGATTGTCATGGTCCCTGAGCATCAGGAAGGAGTCGACCTCGATCACTTCGCTGCGAAAACCGCGGTCTCATCCGGCATATCCTGACCGCATGGCCGGAATCGCATGGACGAACTGCCGCCAAAGTTCGCAGGATCCATTGACTCGTTAGTTTGGAGACAGATGATGAAAGACAAAGTCGGCGTTTGGATCGATCATCGTAAAGCCGTCATCGTCCTGGTGACTGCGACCGGGGAACATACCTCCGTCATTGTCTCCAAGGTCGAAAAGCACCCATCGCGCTCAGGGGACTCGCCGCTGGGGGCGAGCTACGAATCACGTCAGGTACCGAGGGACGATAGTCGCCAGAGGGCGCTCACAGGGCACCTCAACATCTACTACGACACCGTGATCGCGGCGCTTCGCAATGCCGAGTCGCTCTTCATCTTTGGACCGGGAGAGGCGAAGGGCGAGTTGAAGAAACGGCTGGTAAAGAACAATCGCGGCGGAAGAGTCGTCGCGGTTGAGACGGTGGACAAGATGACCGATCGGCAGATTGCTACCAAGGTTCACGAGTATTTCTCACGCTCGGCCGTCCAACAGGTTGACATACGGCCCACGCACGGCTGACCGCCGGGCAAGCTGAAATGTCGAACACGGCCGCCGTCGCTGAGCTCGATCTTCGGAATGCCGGGGATCCAATCCGGTAACGAATTGAATCCGCCGATCAGGCTCCAGACGGCGTCGGGGGGTGAGGAAACATCGAGTGTGGCTGAGGCTTGGGACATGACGGATCTCCGGAGCAGGCGCTCGCCGCCTCGATACAGGAAGTAGTTCCGTGATTGCGGGTAGTCCTGTGCAAAGGCTCGCAGTCCTTTCGAGTCCTCGGGTCTGACGCGGTTGGAGTTCTTGACTTCGACAGCGAATAATCCTGATTCTCCATATAGGATAAAACCAACCTCCAGGCCCGTGCGCGTATGCCAGTAGTGCAGTTGGTGCGGCGTTCGTGTGTGGTCGCACCAGGCTCGCAGATGCTGGGCTACCGGGCCTTCCAGAGCGAACCCGTTGAGTTCCGCTGTCGAATCCAACGGTCGGAGTGGACGGTTGGCGCGGAAAATTCCTGTGTCGAAGAGGTAGAATTTTGGGTGGCCGGCGAGCGAACCGCGAAAGATCGAGCGGCGCGGCCGCCGGGGTCCGATTGAGTCGGACCCCCGCGGGCAACGCCTCCAGGCTCAGGCAGCGCGTTGCTGTCCGGTAGACACGCAGATTGCGGCGAGTGTATCCCCGACGTGTGCTTCGCTGACTGACTTGTTGGTAGCTCCGTGCTCGCGGACTGCCTCTCGGGCGAGATCGGCGAGGGCAATGATGCCGATCAAAGCGCCTCGATCGTCGATCACCGGAAGACGGCGAACTCGCGCGCGACGCATGGTGCTTTCAACATCAGACAAGGCGTCTCGTGCACTGCATGCCATCAGCTTCTTGGCCATTGCATCGGATACATGCAGGTCGTGGAGCGGCTTTCCCTGGAACAGAGCCGACATGCAGATATCTCGATCCGTGATCACGCCCACGACTCGATTGATGCCGTTGCCTGTGCATACTGGCAGACACCCGCAATCCCCCTCCCACATGAGGTGGGCGGCCCGCTGGAGCGTGTCTTCGGGGCGGCATGATTTAACTTGCTTCGTCATGAGATGTTCTACTTGCATGAGTATATTCCTATGTCCGCTGAGTGCATCCGCCCGCGACACAGCTGAGTCATCGCGTTGGCAGGTTTGAGTGCATAGTGAAGCATGTCGAGGATCAACGGTCGGGGCGCTGCCGCACCCTGCGGCCGTGTAGTCCTATGCACGCACTGAAGGGCGCCTGTGGTCGGTGGCGCGCACGCCGCCTGCGCGCGCTGTCGGATTCAGTCGAGCCCTTTGAGAAGGGCAGCAAATTCCTTTCGACGGGATCTCGTGCGCGGAACGAGTCCTCGCCATCCGGATCCGGCGAGTCGCGCTGACGGCTTGTGCTCAGTGCGCAGCAAACGAAGGTGCCGGAAGGCATCGTGTCGTGGCGTAAGCTTTACAGTCAGTTGCTTCAACCGAGAGATAATCTGTGTGACTGTCTGCATTTCCTGGACCTCTCGCTGAAAGATCGCAGCGTGCGCGACCGGGTCATCGCGCTCTGTTCGGCGCCGCACACAGGCGCCACAGTAAAGGCCCCTGACGAGCAAGCCTCCGGTTGTAACAATCGATCAAAGGGCGGTGGCTTCAACCGAAGCGCCGCCTTGGGGTCTACATAACACGCGTGTGCAGAAGCTCGGCCGCAGTAAATGCCAGATTCTGATGGGGCCGCGGCTGTAGCGGATCAGGGCAGCCGTTTGCAATGTCGGACCGCCGCGGAAATGCCCACAGCCGGCGCGCGCCCTGCAGGCTGGCGATCGCGCTCTGAGATGAATCTCGCCGATGTCGGCGTAGTCGTTCATCGTGAGCAGGCATCGGCGGCGGTGTTCTTGGACGATACAAAGCGTGTCTGCGCACAGACGGCCGCGGCAGTCTGACGCAAGATGACGATCCTCTGCCACGGGCTCCTGTGGCGAGATGCCGCACCGGCGCACGTCCGCCCGGAGGCGACTCCCCACAAACACTCATTATGCCCAATCGGAGATGTATATCTTGAAAACAACCAATCTTCTGGCCGCAAGCGGCCTGGCGATGCTCGCTCTCTTTGTGAGCGTGACATCCTTTGCCGAAAGCAAGGCAAAGATCGATGTAGGTGCCAGCGAGGCACTGGCGCAGTTCTACAAACTCAACCCTTCCAACGAACAGCTCGCGCAAAGAGCGGCGGGCGTTCTGATCTTTCCGGAAGTCACCAAGGCGGGCGCGGGCGTCGCGGGTGAGCACGGGAACGGCGTACTCCAGGTCCATGGCAAGGCGGTGGGTTACTACAGCTCCACAGCTGCCTCCGTCGGCGTGACGTTGGGCGTCGGCAAGCGCAGCGAAGTCATCCTGTTCATGACACAGGAAGCGCTGGATCACTTCACGAGTAGCAAAGGATGGCACATTGGAGCCGACACGGGGATCGCCATCGCCAAGGCAGGTGCCGGTGGTGAGTACGACAGCGAGACCCTGAAGAAGTCCATCGTGGGCTTTGTATTCGGCGAGAAGGGTTTGATCGCGGATGCGTCTCTCGAGGGCTCCAAGATCAGCAAGATCAAGACGACCTGAGTCTTGCGGCATGCTGATTGATGCACCTCGCTCGTGGCATCAATCAGCGCGCCGGGAGGCTCTTGCGTCCCAGCAGATGTCAGAATGAAAGCTTTGGTCTATTAGGGTCCTGGTAAGAAAGCGCTGCAGGAGCGCCAGAAGCCTGACATTGTCCTGCCCACGGACGCAATTGTCAGGTCACCCACACCACCCTCTGCGGAACAGATCTGCATATACTCGAGGGTGACGTTCCCACGTGTGAGCCGGGACGCATTCTGGGTCATGAAGGTACAGGGGTCGTCGATAAGACGGGGGGCTGCTGTCACGGCATTCAAGGCGGGTGACCGTGTGTTGATCTCCTGCATCAGCGCCTGTGGCAAGTGCGCTTACTGCCGCAAGCTTGATGTACTCACACTGCACGACTGGCGGCTGGATCCTCGGCAATCGCATCGATGGCACGCAGGCGGAGTTCGTCCGCATTCCAACACGATCGGGTGAGCGCAGACTATGTGAAACTCGTGAATGTAGGTTTGTGGTGATCGGCAGTTGCACCTGACATGCGTGCAACTCACCGTGCAGTTGGTGCGCGATCCGTTTCCGACCTCCGACAACCGCCGATCGAGCTCCGCAGTCGTAGGCCACCGCCGGGTAGAACACTGCTGCAAGTGCTTGCCGCTCGAGTGCCCTGGGGATCTGAAGGGCGCAGGCGAAGGAGCGACGGTTTTTCAACCCTGATAGCCACCGCGAATGGGATCGAAGTAATCAGTAAGAGCTGACATCATTGTGTCTGACTGGCAAAACATTGTGGAGTAGCCGCAAGCGTGGCAATTCAATTCGGGAGTATCGACGTACTACTCGAGCACAATTCGCGAGGCCTTTTCGATTTGTGTCGGATCCAAGCAGACCGGCCGGGTCTGGAACAGCTGTGTTGCGAGTGCTATGCCGTGGTCAAGAAGGAGACCGATCGCCTGCTGCCACTGCGTCCGTTTCATTTGCGCGGCGAACAGCCGCTTGCTTCCCGCGATGTCGGGAAGGAGCGAAAGTGAAAAAAACCAAGCGTCATCCGTCCGGGAAGCCCGTCAAGAACGAGATTCTTCGGGCGCTCCTCGACTCTGAATACAAACGCCTCAGTCCTATGCTCGAGCGAGTAGATCTCAACCTCGGTGAGATTATTTATCAGGCCGATCAACGCATCGATCACGTTTACTTTCCGGAAACGGCCGTCGTGGCCATGGTCGACACCGTGGAAGACGGCGCCACGGTAGAGGTCGGCATTATCGGTCACGAAGGCATGGTGGGAATCAATATCTTTCTGGGCTGCCTGGTGACACCCGACAAGGCGATCGTGCAGATTTCCGGCAGCGCGATGAGAATGAAGACCAACGACCTGCGGAGAGAACTTCGCTTCGGTAGTCCGCTGCAGCACCTGCTCCTGCGTTACACCCAGGTGTTGCTGGCCATCATCAGTCAATCGGTCGCGTGCAGCCAGCACCACACCGTGGGGCAGCGCCTCGCCCGCTGGCTGCTCACGATGCATGACCATGCTGAATCGAACGAGTTTGAGATGTCCCACAAATCCATCGCCGCGATGCTGGGGGTCCGCAGAGAGGGTGTTACCGAGGACGCCATGAAGCTCCAAGCGTCCGGGTTGATCACCTACAGCCGCGCCCGCATACAGATTCTCGACGAGGCAGGCTTGAAGAAGAAGTCGTGCGAGTGTTATCGGTTTATAAGGCGGCAGTTCGACGGTCTGCTCGAGGAGGTGCCGGGCTTCTTGTCAGGCACGCCTCGAATTTCAGGCTACCGCGCTCCGTAACGGCAGCTCTGCCGCTACATCTCACCGGCACGGGCCACCTAGTAGACCCACATAGCCGCAATGTCGCTCGTGTGGTTGACGGAGCGTCCCACGGCGGCCGGCATCATCGTTCGTGCCCGGTACCTCACACCCTGCGCACAAAGTAGACAATGAGAGCAATGATCAGAATGGTTCCAAGGATGCCACCGATGTACATATGACTCTCCGTTGATTTGTCAGGCTGTATTGAACGGCGGATCGACGGGCGTCGTCGGTGTGCTGCCGCACACATACCCTGAGCGGATTGCCTGCGAGGAACGACCGCAGCTGGGCGGTTAGACCCTGCTCGTGATCTTGATGGAGCAAAGCGTCTGGAATGAGCAGCCAGACGATTGCAGCGCGCACCACTGCAACGCGCTGTGTCCGTGGATACGTTCATGCCACACCAGCGGCCGATCTCGGCGCGGAGTCGGCGTTTGCTCTGCTCTGCGGCTCCTCGAGCCTTTACTATCTCATCGATGAGCTTTCGAGCCATGAAGGTTCGGAGGCGCGACGCGATCGGGATCTCGATGCGGCTCTCGGCTCGAGGGACCAAGGGCCCGCGCGACTGGATCCGCCGAATCACAGATGGCGGCGAGAAACACGCTGCCCAGGAGATCTCGATCAACTCGACTACCTGCGCGCGCCGCTCTCCGACTTCCATACGCCAGATGAAACTCTTATCTCGCCCCAGACGGGTTGCGAAATCGCGTTGGTTGAGATTCGTCGCCTCCCGCATCTCGACGAGGGCGGCTCGTAGGGCCAGGTGCTGCGCGCTGCGAAGTCGGGTCAATCGCTGCCTCCAAAACGGACGCAGCAGTTAAATTAAAAAGACGATTGCCTCCAGTTTGGTCATGGCATTTTCGTCAACTGCCAGGCCGGACTCGATAGCCGCGGTATGAAAGGGTTGAGCTCGTGGAACGTTCCCGGACGGAAGTGGGGGGGCTGGGTCTACACGCGTCTGTGGCTTTCAACTGCTCTCGGCCAAGACCGCGGACGACAGGGACGCCGCCTGTGATGTGTCTCCGTGGGGGAGTGTGCGTTGCTTGTCAGATATGATATGGCGCAGCGCGTTAGGTGCAGATCTTTGACCAGAATACATGGCCTCAGCGTCGAGTTGACATTGTCCGGCCGCAGCGATGAGGTTGTCACAGAACGCACTGCGCCGAATGTGTAATGCTGAGGACTGATTTAAATCGCGCCCACTTCGAATTGAGTGCCTATCACAGGTCGACTTTATGCACTGGGTTTAGTGTGATTGCCATATGAGCAGAACCCTCGAGGATAGTAGCGGACGCATTCTTCTGATCGATGACAATTCGGCCACTCATCAGGACTTCCGGAAAGTCTTCGGACCGGGTTTGACCTGCACGGTCACCTTGTCCGCATCCGAGGCGGCCTTATTCAGTGCGCCCATCAAAAGCCCAACGCTTCCGTTGTTTCAGCTCGATTGCGCCTCTCAGGGACAACAGGGCGTCGAGTTGGTTCGCCGGGCGCTGCAAGAGAAGCGCCCCTATGCCATGGCCTTTGTTGATATGCGAATGCCCTCGGGATGGGATGGAATCGAGACCATCACGCGACTGTGGGAGCAGGATCCGAATGTCCAGGTGGTCATTTGCACCGCGCATTCAGACTACTCCTGGGAGCAGATGCGGGAGAGGCTCCGGCACGCGGATCAGTTCGTAGTTCTGAAGAAGCCGTTCGACCGCATCGAGGTACTGCAGCTCGCCGAATCGCTCACGCAGAAGTGGCGTCTGGCGCGGCAAGAACGGTGCCGTCTGCAGGAGCTGGAGCAGCGAATCCAGGAGCATCATCGCGATTTGCAGTCGATGCAAAGCATCAATGCGCAATTGGCGCCGCCAACCGAAAACTCACTCGCACGGAATCTGCTGGCGACTTGCAGCAGCAAAAACGTCGTGCCCTCGAGCACGATCTGCGACTTGCAGTGCAAGCCCGCGAGCTCACCGTTCACTACCAACCACTGGTCGAGATAGCTAGCCGGCAGATCATGGGACTGGAGGCCCTCGTACGCTGGACGCACCCCACACTCGGGTCCATACCGCCGAGCGAGTTCATTCCTGTTGCAGAGGAGAGCGGACTCATTGTTCCGTTGGGTGAGCTCGTCCTGCGCAAGGTGTGTGAGCAGCTCGCGTGCTGGGCGCAAGAGGAGGTCCCTGGGGTCCGGGTCGCAGTCAATCTTTCGGCAGTACAGCTCGAGCGGCAATCTATTCGGGAGTTGGTCAGGAGCATCCTGCGTGACACCCGCGTGCAGATTGAGATTGATGATTTTGGCACAGGTTATTCGAGCCTGAGCTGTCTGAAGCAACTACCCGTGGATACTCTCAAAATAGACCGGAGCTTCATCCGTCATCTGGACACTAATGGATCCGACGAAGCGATCGTTAGGGCCATCCTCGCCTTGGCGCGCAACTTGCGTCTTCGCGTGGTGGCCGAGGGCGTCGAGACTCCGGCTCAACTCCAGGTGTTGGGACGCCACGGTTGCGAGGTCGCGCAGGGCTACTATTTCAGTCGCCCGCTGCCCGCCGGAGAATGCCGCGAGCTGCTTCTGGAGCTCGCACAACGGACATCGTTTACGGACACACTGCGTCTGAGGATTACGCGCCCGGCCGACGCCCCGCCGTGAATCCTACCCCGCCAGGAGTGGAAGGACATCCTGTTGAGGGGCCGGGAACCGGCGAATCTTGCGAAGTAAAGGGCACCCAGCCCGGGGGCCATCAAACATTGAATGGTTGAGCCGAAGCTTGGCGCGTTGGTGGCCGTCAGGAATCCGTTGTTTGTTGCGATGTGATAGTTCCGTCCACCCGATGCGCCGGGCAGAAAAGGAGGCGTGGGAAACTGAGTCGAGGCGGTCATTTCCCGTTTGGATTCCGGTCTGTCCGGTCGAGCAAACTGCATCAACAGTGGAGACCGACCGGCCGCGCCGCACAAACAGCGCTGCCGTCGCGCTGAAGCTCAAAGGAGTTGATCAAACATGAAGGCGAGCGAACCGCCATCGAGTCTCTTGATCTTCGAAATGAGAGGCGCGATCGCATGGAATGCAACACCACATCTCCGTTTTCTTCGGAGAAACCTCCAAACCGTGATCCCCGTCGCAGCGGCTCCGCTCCGCGTGCAGTGCAATCTATAGCGCGTGGTTCTCAAGGATAGATTCATATAGCGAGGCTTGCCGCACACCACATAACGCCTTGATCCGGGGGTGGGTCTGATCGCATGCTGACCAGAGAATCTCCTCCTCCTGATGCAAGTGATCAGGAGAACGTTGGATCTCGTGCTGGCGTGTCGACGGAGCGCAGAATTTATCTGGGTTTCGCTGTAGCCCTGGTGTGTATGGTGCTGGTGGTTGCCATGTCTTACCTCAGCGCCCTTGGATCCAACGAGAGCGTGCGCTGGGTCGATCACACCCATACAGTCTTATCTCGGCTCGACCAATTGCTCTCGGTTGTGACCGATGCGGAGACCGCCGAGCGCGGCTACGTCATTACCGGTGACGAGAGCTATCTCGAGCCTTACCGCCAGTCCCTGCAGCGTAGCAAAGAGATCCAGAGGCAACTTGCTGTGCTGACGGCGGACAATCCTGTCCAGCAGCAACGGCTGCAGGCGCTTCGCGCAGTGGTGCGTGAGCGCCTCGTGCAGTTCGAAGTTGTCATGAAACTGCGCCGAACACAGGGCTTTGAGGCCGCGCAGCGCGAGATTCTCAAGGGCCTGGGCAAGCGGATGCATCAACAGATTCGCGGCCTCATTGACGAGATGATGCTGACCGAGCAGCGCTTGCTCGATGAGCGCCAAGGCAGAGCGCATCGCGGCGCACTTCTCACCGAGTCGGTGACCTGGGGCGGGGGCATACTCGCGGTAGCCATCGTGGCGCTGGCAGCGCTGGCTATTCGACGGGATCTCATGGGCCGGGAGCGCGCCGAGGGGGGACTGCGCCAGGCAAGGGACGAACTCGAGTTACGAGTCCGGCAGCGCACGGCTGAACTTGCGGCCGCGAATGACTCCCTGAGGGAAAGTGAGCGGCGGTTCCGAGCCTTCGTGAGCGCGACATCGGATGTCGTCTATCGCAAGGGTCCCGACTGGAGCGAAATGCGCAACGTCGAGGGGCCAGAGCTCATTCCCAACACCAGCCTGCATTCGAGCGGCAATCGGATCGCGAAATACATTCATCCCGATGATCAGGCACGGGTCAAGGAGGCGATTCGCGAGGCCATTCGCACCAAGAGCACCTTGGAGGTGGAGCATCGCATCCTGGCCGAGGATGGAACGCTGGGATGGATCTTCTCGCGCGCGGTACCCCTTCTGGACGAGAGCGGCGAGATGGTGGAGTGGTTCGGCACCGCGAGCGACGTGACGGCACGCAAGCAGGCCGAATTCAAAGCCCACGCGCAACTCGAGCGACTGGCATTGTTGAGCCAGATTACTCGCGCGATCGGGCAGCGGCAGGATATCAAGAGCATCTTTCAGGTGGTGATCCGGACGCTCGAGGAGCATTTGCCGGTGGACTTCTGCTCCATCTGCCTCTACGAACCGGAGGCAAAGGAACTCACAGTCACCAGTGTCGGCAAGCACAGCGAGCCCCTTGCCATCGAACTCGCGATGACCGAGCACGCCCACATTCCGATCGATGAGAATGGGCTGTCACAATGCGTACAGGGGCAACTGGTCTATGAACCCGATCTGGACGAAGTGCCCTTCCCATTTCCTCAACGTTTGCTGCGCGGTGGCCTCAGGGCATTCGTGGCGGCGCCTCTGCTGGTGGAAAGGCAAGTGTTTGGGATCCTGGTCAGCGCGCGACGCGAGAGCCGCAGTTTCAGCAGCGGTGAGTGCGAGTTCCTTCGCCAATTGAGCGAGCATGTTGCCCTCGCAACCCACCAGGCGACGCTGCATAACGCCCTACAAGGGGCGTACGATGACCTGCGGCAGACCCAACAGGCGGTGATGCAACAGGAGCGCCTGCGCGCACTGGGGCAGATGGCCGGCGGCATTGCTCATGACATCAACAACGCGATCTCCCCGATAGCGCTGTATACCGAGTCCCTCTTGGAGCATGCGTCAGAGCTCTCGCCGCGTACCCGCCAATATTTGGAAACCATCCGCCGTGCAATCGATGATGTCGCGCATACGGTTTCGCGGATGCGTGAGTTCTATCGACCTCGCGAACCGGAGACGGTCCTGCGTCGGGTACACCTCAATGAACTGGTGCAACAGGTCATCGATCTGACTCGCGCTCGGTGGAGCGACATGGCTCAGCAACGGGGAATCTCAATCGACGTCGAAGTGGCGCTCGCTCCCGATTTACCGGCGATCCTGGGCGTGGAAGGTGAGCTGCGCGATGTGTTGACGAACCTGATTTTCAACGCCGTCGATGCGATGCCGGAGGGCGGGGCGTTGAAGGTTCGGACGCAAGTCTCGAGGAGTGCGAATTCAGCACTCGAACGCGCCACGGCACAAGAGCTCGTTCAGGTCGAAGTCCTCGATTCGGGCGTCGGGATGGACGAAGACACGCGGCGTCGATGTTTTGAGCCGTTCTTCACAACCAAGGGCGAGCGCGGAACTGGCCTGGGACTCGCGATGGTGTACGGCACTGTGCAGCGCCACAATGCAGATATCGACATCGACAGCGCGGTGGGCAAAGGGACGACGATACGCTTGAGTTTCGCCGTAGCAGACTCGGCTGACCCCGTCCCCGGAGCGGATCCGGTGGTCTCCGTCGCTCCATCGCTGCGCATTCTCCTCGTGGATGATGATCCCATCGTCCTGAAGTCACTCGCGGAGACTTTAAAAATGGAAGGTCACACGGTGGCGTCGGCTGACGGTGGGCAAGCGGGGATCGATGCTTTCCTCGCCGCAAAGTCCGCAGGCACTCCGTTCCAGGTCGTGGTGACGGATCTCGGTATGCCTCACGTTGACGGCCGTCGCGTGTCAGCCGCTGTTAAAGCGGCAGCTCCGCAAACAGTCGTCCTTCTGCTCACGGGGTGGGGTCAACGGATGGTCGACATTGGCGATATTCCAGCTGATGTTGATCGGGTTCTCAGCAAGCCACCCAAGCTACGTGAGTTGCGAGAAGCACTGGCGCAGAGGACTCATTGATCGCGCCTGGGGTAGCGCCTGGCTCTGGATGTTGGATCGCTCAGATGGGCTGCCTCGATTGCCGTAGGGGCATGATTGATTCTTCACGCGGCACGAACGCTTCCGAAAACCGGCCTCATCAATGCGATGTCAGCGTTGGCTCCAGCCGCTCAAACACGAGTGCGCTGGTGGCGAGAAGGGTTGCGATCCAGATACCTATGCGAGACGTGCGCTCCGAATTTGCTTTACCCTGTAGCGTGGCTCGTACGAGTAAATTTCAGCCCGTAATGCCAGGGCGGCAAAGTGAATTGAGCGCCACACAATGAAAGATCGCCTGCTTTCGAGGCCCATTCGGTGATGGCATCAGCCGTTGGGCGAATTGCGAGAGGCGGGCCACGCGGCGTCTCAATGTCTGATCGCCAATGAATGACACCCAGGACGCCATTTGGCCTCAAGACTTGCGTCGCCGTGCGAATCAATTCGATAGGAGACTCGCCGTGCAATACGTTGAACAGTAGACAGGCATCACAGCTCGATTGGGGAAGCCCGAAACCTTCTGCTGACACGTCGCGGACTTGCGCATCAATGTTGGTGATTCCTACGAGGGCTGCCCTTTGTCGTACCGTCGCGACCATCGCAGGATCAATGTCGATGGCGTACACCATGCCGGAAGTTCGACGGGCAAGCGCAAGACTAAACGTCCCGTATCCGCAGCCGAGCTCAGCGATCTGACCGGAAAACGAAAAGTGGTCGAGAATGCTCTCGACGTCAAACAATGCTTCCCAGGTCTCTTGCGAGGGCATCGAGCTTTCGCGAATATACATCGGATGATTCCTGGCGCCCTGCCATTCAGTTTAGATCTAGGTTCGACCCAACACCTGGCCCGTCTCCATTCATGACTGCGTGAGCCCCAGGTAGTGGGCTCGGTGCTTGGCCGAGCCCCAAATGCTCAGGCTCACGTCCCGAGATGCTGCTGGCGGCGAGGAGTGTAAAACAGCTCGATGTAATCGGATATGTCGGTGTCTCGGAATTGGCGGGTTCTCTGTTCTTGTTTTCGCCTGAATGCGTTCCGTCTTCAGGCTGCTGAAAAGGATTCGGCGACTCAATGCTGGGGTTGAGGCAGTTGGTCCGGCAGAAGCGGCGCTCTTCGGCGCTGCCTTGACTCGTTGACCGCTCGCGCGCGCCGCCGGGCGCGTGCTCGAGGTCGGAATCGGATCGGGTATGAATCTGCCGCTGTATGGGGAGCGCGTGCAAGAAATCGTCGGCCTCGAGCCCTCACCCGAGCCTCTCGCAATGGCTCCAACGGGCGGCCGACGAGTTGACGAAGCCTGTAAGTTTCATTGGCGGGTCGGCAGAGCGCATACCCATTGAGAGCCAGAGCGTCGATACGGTGGTGACAACCTGGACGCTCTGCTCGATCACAGACGGACCGCGGGCGCTGCGCGAAATGCGGCGGGTTCTAAGGGCTGATGGACAACTATTATTTGTTGAACATGGCCTCGCTCCGGAGGATTCTGTGCGCCGTTGGCAGAACCGCCTGACGCCACTGTGGAAGCGAATCGGCGGCGGCTGTCATCTCAACCGGCCGATCCGAACTCTTATCGAGAATAGGGGATTCGAAATCGCACAGATTGAAACTCGATACATGATAAGGACCTCGGCCGATGACATTCATGTATGAAGGGTGCGCCGCACCTCAACGCTGAACGGACCACCTGAGAGCAGAGGTCAAACATGACCGGCGGGGAGCCATGCTGGGGCAGCGCTTAGTTCTGGCAGAATACCGACTGATGGTGTGCCACTCCGTACGCAACCGCACATAGGTACGATAGGGTCCAGCGTACACTGGTGGGATGCTACACGAGTTTCTTACCAGCAACCGCGCTGATCTGATAGAACGCTGCCGTCTCAAGGTGGCTCGACGGTCTGCACCCAGGGTGACCTCGGCAGAAATCACGCACGGAATTCCGTTGTTTCTGGATCAGCTGATCAAGACCCTCGAAGTTGAGCAAACCTCCGAGCCCCTGCGCAGCCGCAAAGTGTCCGGTCCGGCTGGTGGCGGCGGGCCCTGGAAGTCGGAGCTGGGCAGCGCTGCTGCGCTACACGGGCGCGAGCTCCTGCAGCAGGGTTTTACGGTCGATCAGGTCGTTCACGACTACGGCGATCTGTGTCAGGCCATTACAGATCTGGCGTTCGAACGCAAGGCGCCGATTGAAATCGACGAGTTTCGAACACTCAACCGCTGCCTCGATAATGGCATCGCCGAAGCCGTTACAGAATATTCCTACCAGCGCTATTCGGTCGGGGCCAACGATGACGTTCAAGCGCTGAATGAACGGCTCGGATTTCTTGCGCACGAGCTGCGGAACCTCATTCATACAGGCACTCTTGCCTTCACTGCCATAAAATTGGGCAATGTCGGGGTCACCGGGGCAACTGGAGCCGTACTGGAGCGTTCCCTGATCGGGCTGCGTACGCTGGTAGATCGAACCCTTGCCGACGTGCGAGTCGCCGCGGGAATGCTGCCGCGGTACAAACTAATGCCCCTTGCGGATTTCATCGATCAAATCGGAGCTTCCGCACTGCTCGAAGCACGCGCCCGAGGGTGCAAATTGACTGTGTCCGATGTTGACGCTCACCTTGCAGTTGATGTCGACCCCGACATGCTGCTTTCGGCCCTCGGAAACCTGCTGCAGAACGCATTCAAGTTCACGCAACACGGCACTGAAGTCACCGTAAACGCCTATGCAGTCGCCGATCGCATTCTGATCGACGTCGAGGATCATTGCGGTGGCCTACCACCAGGTAGTGCCGACAAAATGTTTCTGCCATTTTCCCAGGGTGGCGCGGACAAATCCGGGCTCGGCCTCGGGCTCGCAATCAGTCGGCGCAGCATCGAGGCAAACTCCGGAACTCTTCGTGTCCGCGACGTTCCGGGCACGGGATGTGTTTTCACCATCGATCTTCCGCGGCACGCATTGCCGTAATGCCGCGGGCGCGGCCGGGTTGTAGGCGCAGTCCGGCACCAATCTACGTGTAGGACTGCTTGCGGCTCAATAGAAAGACCCTCATTGTTACATCGAGACTTTCTGACCGCCCTCCCGGAGTTCTAACCATGTCATGGAGTACCCATTCGCCCGCGGACGCTGATTCTTGTGAAACGCGCCACATGAGCAAAGTGCTGATCGTGGACGACAATGTTGATTCACGCGAGATGTTGGCGTTGGTGCTGGAAATGGCCGGACACACTGTGTGTACTGCGAAAGACGGTACGGAAGCCCTGACGGTGGCTGAAAGATTCGAGCCCAACGTCATTTTCCTGGATATCGAGATGCCAAAGGTGGATGGATACGCGACCTGTCAGATCTTGCGAAAAATGGATAGGCTCCAAAATGCCAGAATTTATGCGGTCAGCGGGGTCACGGGCGTGGCCCATGAGCGCCGCTGCAGTGAAACCGGATTCGATGGGCAGATTTCCAAGCCCGCTGACCCGGACTATTTCGCGCGGCTCGTTTGAAACAGTGTGTTGTAACCCAACTCGGCGAGGGCATCGCTGCGCTCGCCATCGGGAAATACAGGCGGTCGTGTTGTCCTAATGGTCCGGCTCGTTCATCGCCAATCGCGGCGCGTTGAACACCTCGGGCTTACGCAGGCCCGACTTCGTCTTATGCGTCGGCCACAGCACGAGCAACGTCGACCGCGCGACCGTTCCGACTACATCTGCGGCGTTGAATGACAATGCGTCCGCCAACGTCAGGAATTCGATAACGTCCAGTCGCCTTCTTTCCTCGATCTTCCAGACATACGAATCGGAGCGGCCGATCTCGGCGCTGAGTCGGTGTTTGCTCTGCTCTGCGGCTTCTCGGGCCTTTACTATCTCATCGATGAGCTTTCGAGCCATGAAGGTTCGGAGGCGCGACGCGATCGGGATCTCGATGCGGCTCTCGGCTCGAGGGACCAAGGGCCCGCGCGACTGGATCCGCTGAATCACAGATGGCGGCGAGAAACACGCTGCCCAGGAGATCTCGATCAACTCGACTACCTGCGCGCGCCGCTCTCCGACTTCCATATGAGGACGGGACGGGGGCCCAGAAAATTGTAGGCAGGCGATGGTAATTGCCGGCCGGGTCCACGGCCCGTAAGCCGGTCGTTTCGTGGCTCGTCGTCGCTCCCCTGCTGATCCGGTCCGTCATTTCGGCTCATGTCAGAATGTACGAGTCTGCCGTTTTCATTATCTTCGCGTACAGTTTCAGCAATCCCACATCTGCCCGTCGCGGCGCTCCAGCCTCGCGCCTAACGTCAACACGGTCGTCTCGTCGAAGTTTTCGGCCGGCACGATGCGCACAAGTACGTATCTCGCACCGGCCTCAAAGGTGCCATCGTGGGCCCTGTGCCACATCCAGAAGACCCTCACACCATAGCTATCGGCCGCCTCGTCGCGGTCCACGGCTCGGTTATCGACATTGTATTCCCGTTCGTGGCGTTACTGGTGACAGAAATCACGCCGCTCGGTGAAGCCCTGACACAAGTGACGACCCGAAAATGCCCCCTGCACCACGCGTTGTGTTGAATCGCGACCAGTTCCTCATCTGCAGCGCTGCAGCGTTCGAACAGTTGCAAATGCCATCCCGAAGGAGTCGATCATGAACAGTCCAGGTGGTGGTCTCGAAGACCGGGTTCGGCATTGGCAAGATAGATTTAAGCAGATGATGCCCAGTCGCGGCCCACCTGGGCCGGTTGTTCTTGCCGTCATCGCGCTTGTCGGTGTGGGAGTGTGGACCGCTTATTATACTGTGCCGAGCGACTCCGTCGCCGTGGTGCAACGTTTCGGCAAATATTACGAAGAGGTTCCGCCGGGGCTGCACTTCAAGCTACCGCTGGGCATTGATGCGGCGACCGTTGTTCCCGTCAAACGGCAGTTGAAGCAGGAATTCGGGTTTGCGACCCCAGGCGCCACCGATCCGTATCAGATTCCTCGCGACGCGAAGCAGGAAACGCAGATGGTGACCGGTGACTTGAACGCCGCATTGGTGGAATGGGTGGTTCAATACCGCATTTCCGATCCCACCAAATTCCTGTTCGACGTTCGCGAACCGCGGCTCATTCTCCGAGACGTGTCCGAATCCGTCATGCGGGAGGTCGTCGGCGATCGCACCGTGGATGAAGTGATTACGATCGGCCGACAGGAAATCGAAGCGGAAGCGCTGATC
>Ga0207703_10000706_pt1 | contig 33022 bp, 30 predicted proteins | sample KBSSwiS12_FD_184304 | JGI IMG/M metagenome (GOLD analysis project Ga0207703, IMG submission 184304) | Switchgrass rhizosphere microbial communities from Kellogg Biological Station, Michigan, USA - KBS Switchgrass S1-2 (SPAdes) (version 2) | ecosystem: Host-associated > Plants > Roots >... | reverse complement strand
GTCCCGACATCAATCCCGGCGGCCCTCGAGCAGTCCCTGGAGATTGCTGCTCATGACCTTGCGAGTCTGCTCGGCATCGAGGTCGGCGATGTCCTTCAAGAATGCGAGCGGCTGGGCGAGGCCCTCCGGATGGGGCCAATCACTGCCAAATAACACCCGCTCGATGCCGATCAGTTCCGCGACTTTCCCTACGGGATCTTCATAGAAAGGCGAGACAAAGACATGTCGCCGCAGCACCGCCACTGGGTCTTCGGAGAAGTCTTTCGGCATCTTTTTGAATGTGTGGGTCAGGCGCCCTATGAGGGGCTCGAGCCACGCCGAACCATTCTCCAACGATGCCACTCGCACGTTGGGAAATCGTTGGAACACGCCGTGACAGATCAGCGCCGACAGCGTATCCGCGATCGCGCGCCCCATGAGATCCAGCGTCTCCAGGAACGGATCCTTCTCGAACGGTCGCCACTCACCCTTGCCGCCCGCTGTCCACCAGCGATGAATGCGCTCGTAGCCGGAGTCAGAGACATGCAATACGACAAAAATTCCAGCCTCGTTCACGCGCGCCCAGAACGGATCGAATTCCTTGAAGCCCATCGAGCGGCTGCCATTCGTTCCGCTGACCGGGGCCGGACGGATACCCACCACGCGAGAGCCGTTCGCCAGCAGGTATTCCAGCTCCTTTACGCCGCTGTCGATGTCGGCGAGATTGACCATCGAGACGGGGAACAGGCGTCCCTTGTATGCGAGTCCGCACTCTTCCACCGTCCACCGGTTCAGTGCATGAAAGAGAGCCGCCATGGCATCCGGTTTGTGCTCCAGGCGTGCCTCGATGACCGAGGCGAGCGTTGGGAGCACCAGACCCGCATGGATGCCCTGCGCATCCATGACTTTCAGATGCGCTTCGCCGTTGTGGAACGCGGCCTCTGTGCGGACCGGCTCGCCACCCATCTCCCGCAAGCTCAGTCCTTGCGGATTCTGTCCGCGATACCACTTCTCGTGTGACCCGGGGGCCGCCACCACCTCGAAGCCGGGGTTGGGAATGTAGTCCGAGAGCACGCCATCGACGGCGAGCTTGGTCCGGCCGTTGACCTGGACATACTGAAACGCCCGCCGATGTTGTTTCGACAGGTGGCGTAGGAAAGCTTCCGGCGGCTCGTAGAAATGCCGATCGGCATCGTAGATCGGGTAGGAAGCGGCCGTCATGTGTACTGATTCTCCAAGCTGAGCGGCGAGCCGGTTCGCCCTGGCCTATAACTGACGATACGTCAGTTATTTGGGAGCGTCAAGGCAAGCTAATGAACAGTCAGTGGCTTCTCAGGCTCCGCCCAGCGTCTTGCGCACTGCAGCCTCGATACGGGCCGCGCTCGGTACGAAGGCGGTCTCCAGCGGCTTGGAATAAGGCACCGCGCAGAACGGCGCGCCCACGCGTTGGACAGGCGCTTTCAAGCGACTGAAGAGCTCCTCATGGATAACGGAAGAGATCTCCGCGCCCACGCCAAAGGGTTTCACGGCCTCGTGAACGACCACGGCGCGCCGAGTTTTGGCAACCGAAGCCAGCACGCTCTCGCGATCGAAGGGCGCAATGGTGCGCAGGTCGATCACCTCGATGTCGATCCCGGTCTCGGCCAAGGTCTTTGCGGCACTCAGGGCGGCGTTGACCTGGGGCCCATAACTGATGACGGTCGCATCGCGGCCCTCGCGCACGACCTTGGCAACACCGAGCGGAATGCGCTCGCCCGGTGTAGGAGCCACGCCGGGAGCGAAGTAGGTCGTGAGGTTCTCGATAAAGATGCAGGGATCGTCGTCGAAGATACAGGAGAGCAACAGCCCATGGGCATCGGCGGGGTTGGAATAGGTGACGACTTTCAGACCGGCCGTATGCGCGAACCAGGCCTCCAGATAGTCGGCATGCTGACCGCCCGTCGAGAAGCCAGCCCCGGTTGTGGCGCGGATAGTGATCGGAACGTGCGTCTGCCCTCCGGACATGAAGCGCAGTTTGGCCGCGTGGTTCACGATCATGTCCATGGCTACAGTCGTGAAGTTCATCAGCATGATCTCGGCCACCGGGCGCATGCCAACCATCGATGCACCGATACAGGCGCCGATGATCGCCTGCTCGGAGATGGGCGTTGAGCGCACACGTGAATCGCCATGCCGGGTGGAAAGCCCTTTCGTGACACCCATCACGCCGCCGTCCTCGGGATCGGCCACGTCTTCACCGAGGATGATGACGCCAGGGTCGGAAGCCAGCGCGTGATCCAACGCCAGGTTCAACGACTGGAGGGCGGATATATTCTTGCGGGATTTTTCAGTGCTCATGCTACCACTTCCGGCAATTCGATCGCGAAGACGTCTCGGCGCAGCTCGGCGACGTCGGGGAATGGCGCGGCCAGGGCCGCCTCGATTGCCTCGCTGATTTGCTTCGCGTAGGTGTTATCTATGCTCGCGAGCTCAGATTCGGTTGCATGTCCCTGTTCGATCAGCCACGAGCGATAACGAGGGACGGGATCAGCGGCTATGGCCGCAGCTTTCTCCGCCTTGTCCATGTATGCGTCCGCATCGCCAAGCACGTGGCCGTAGAAACGAAAGGTCATTGCTTCAATCAGCGTGGGTCCCTCGCCTGCGCGGGCTCGAGCAATCGCCTCCTTGGCGACCCCATACACCGCAACGGGATCGTTGCCGTCGACGGTGACACCTGGGATCTGGTACGAGGCCGCACGATCGGATACGCGCCGCGCCGCCGTCGCCTTCTCGAATCGCGTATGCTCGCCATAGCGGTTGTTCTGACACACAAACACGACGGGGAGCTTCCACACCGCGGCCATGTTGAGCGCCTCATGGAAGGCTCCGATGTTGGAAGCAGCATCGCCGAAATATGCTACGGTGACTTTGCCATCCCCACGGATCTGCGAGGCCAACGCCAGACCATTGGCGATCGGCATTGACGAGCCGACGATGCCGGTGGTGAGCATGGCTCCCGACTCGGGATGGGTGATGTGCATCGGGCCACCCTTGCCCTTGCAGGTGCCGGTGACCTTTCCGGCCATTTCAGCCCAAAGTGCCTCGAGCGGCACTCCCTTGGCCAACAAATCATGCGTGCCGCGGTAGATGGTGCAGATGTAGTCCTGCGGTGTCAGATTCACCGAGACGGCCGCGGGAATACACTCCTGCCCGCGGGGCGAGTAATAGATCATCTGCAGCCGCCCGGAGCGGATCACCGCGCGCGCCTGCTCATCATTTTGCTTGAGCAGGCTCAGCTTGCGATACATCTCGATCAGCACGGAGCGTTCGGGAAGCTCAGGCGCGGCGCTCATGGATGGTTCTCCTGCTCGGCAGTGTGCTCAGGTTTCGGGTGGACACCGCCAATGGCTTGCAGAATCGCCGCGCCGGCGGTTCCCAGGTCCATCGCGGAGGTCAGGGGCATCAGGTCCGTTCCGGCGCGGCTGCTCAATTCTTGCAGCAGGCCCGCGGGATCCTCGGTATCCAACTCATACAGCGTGACGTAATTCCAGGATAGGGGCCCGCGCAAGCCGTCGATTGCCTGCAAACGCAGCGCCCGCACCACGCCTGGAACGTTCATCACGTCTGACAGGTGCCGCTCGTCATACCAACGGTTGAATTCGACATCCTGCCCAGGCAGCGCGTTGGTCATTGCGAGCAGGTAATGGTGCGGCATGTCGTATTGTTTTGTCGGATCCGTCAGGATGCTTTAGCCGATGGTCTCGATTGCAATTGCGCTGCGGTCCGAGACTGAGCCGCGTGCGCTCCGGCGCGTCGTCCGGCAAACACGCAGTCGGCAATCGAAGTACCGCTCACGTAGAAGCCGGACGGAATGCCCATAGCGGTACGACCGGCCGCAAACAATCCTTCGATGCGACTCAGGTCAGCCCGGGTAACATGACCGGTCTGCTCATCCACCTTGAGGCCGCCCATGGGGATGGAGGGACAGGGATACTTCTTACAGCCGATCGAAATGTCGATCGCATAATAGGGACCTTCCCCCAACACGCGTTGATACTCTTTCGCCTTACCGAGCCTGTCGCGACCCGCCACGACGTCGGTGTTGTATTCCGTCACGGTGGGGACGAGCCGTCCGGAGGCAATACCACAGCGCGCCGCGAGCTCCTCGAGTGTCTTGCCTTTGGGAGCGCTCAGAAGGTTGATGAGCAACGGCAGCCCGAACTCCTGCCAGCTCTCCCCACGAACAGGCCACGTGTCCCGGAACGAGCGCCGGTAGGCCTCGCGATCGACGATGACCCAGGCGCGGCCTTCAGTCTGGTTGGCAACCGCCGCTCCCAGGTGCCCGAGATAGGCGTCCTCGTTGATGAAACGCTGGCCCTGCGCGTTGACCACGATTCCCTGCACGAATGTAATCGGCGGGCTGATCGAGCGCCATGCGGTCACCGAATCCATGCAAGCGGTCGCTCCACCAACACTCTGTCCCAGCCGGACGCCACTCCCGTCACATCCCAAGGTTCCCAGAGGCATCGCCTCGCGGTATTTGGGCGCGTAGTGCGCAACCATTTCCCGGTTGAATGCGAAACTGCCGGTCGTGAGCACAACACCGCGGCGCGCGCGCACGCGCAGCGGAGTCACGTGCGCCGCCTCGATTTCCGCGACGCGCCGGCCTGTTTTGAGCGCCTGCGGCACAAAATATCGTTGCCAGGTGTTCACACGCGTTATCAACTTCTTATGCTCCTTCCACGCGGCCGATCCCGGCGGGATCGGATGGGCTTCCACACCGACGACGGCTCCTTGCCGATCGACAATGAGTCGCGTCACGGGGCTGTGTGTCCTCAGTCTGACGCCGTGACGCTCCAGGGCCGAGCTTCGCAATCTTGCGTGCAACACATGCCCTGTGTACTTCGGCCCCACGGTGCGATGTCCCCTGGGAGCGGGAGCGGCATGGGCCTGATAGCTCGGGACCTTTTCGTTGCCCGAGAAATAGAGGTCATATCCCGCCGGCGGATAGGAGCGTTTGCCGGTATAGAGTTTACTTCCGAAGCGCACGCCATGTGACATCAGCCATTCGAGGTTGGAATTGCTGTCATTGCAGAATTTGCGCAGCGTGCTGTCGAGAATGGTATCGCCCACCTCCTGTTTGAGGTAGCGATACATCAGCTCCGGGGTATCTTCGTAGCCCGCCTCCCGCTGGAAGCGAGTGGCGCCGCCGTAGTAAATACCTCCCGACAGAGCGGTCGCGCCACCGCCTTCGAAACGGTCGATCGCCAGCACCTCAGCGCCAGATTCTCGCGCCTGGAGTGCCGCAACCACTCCGGCACCACCGAAACCCACGACGACCACGTCGGCCACGTCGTCCCAATGTTCGGCTTCGGGATCGCCCACAACCAGAGGTTCCTGTACGTAGGAGCTAACTGCTGCTTTCATCGGTTTGCCACAACTCCACTCGACCATTGTTGATGGCTACCACGTCACGCTCGAGGGAGCGTACGCGATAGCTCACGATCAGCCCGTCCACCCACATCTCGGTGCGTAAAGTCTCACCGGGATATGCCGCAGCCGTGAAGCGGCCGAAAATCGATGCGACGCGCGCGCCGTCGTTGGCACATAACGTCTTAATGATGGCGTACGCCGCTATTCCATAAGTTGCAAGTCCGTGCAGGATAGGCTTTTCAAACCCAGCCTTGCGAGCCACAGCAGGATCAGCATGGAGCGGATTCCAGTCGCCGTTCAGACGATATAGCAACGCTGTCTGTGGCAGGGTCGGTATATCGCAGATCGCATCAGGGGCGCGCTCAGGCACCTGGTGTGGCGGAGGCAACGCGCGTTGCGGCCCGCCGAAACCGCCATCACCCCTGCAAAACATCGTCTGCGTGATGGTGCACAGCGGAGCACTGGTGGCGCGGTCGAGCACACGGCGCTCCACAGCGATGAAGGCACCCTTCTCGCGGCCCTTGTCCACGATCTCTACCACGCGCGAATGTCCGACGACTTCCGCCTGTGGCGGCAGAGGTTTGTGCAGGACCAAGCCCTGTTCCGCGTGGACGATCCGCACCCAATCGAGGCCGGTGTTGAGCGTTTTCGGCCAGAACCCGGGATGCGCGAGCACCACTCCGAGCGTCGGCAATACGCGCAGGTCCTGTTCGTAGCAGAACCGGAGCTGGCCCTCGTCCAATGGATCAGCGCCCACCCCGAGGCTCAAGGCGTAAAGAATGGCGTCCTTGGGTAGATAACTATGCTGCGCGTCCGGAATCTTCAGGCGCAGCAGCTTTTCGTAGTCGATGGCCATGTTCTTCCGGCAGCCGCCGTCCCCACAGGGCGGGTGCACTTAGTAAACCTGATACGTCGTCAGTTTTCAAGCGACGAAAGGCGGCCCCGCCGCTTGCGCAGCTTAGGCGACGAAGGCTAGGGTATATGACGATCTATCAGTTATCCGCGGAGCGCGCATGAATATCTCGATGAGCGGCAAGACCGTGTTTGTGACCGGCGCGGCTTCGGGCCTGGGGCGGGCCACGGCGCTCGAATTCGCCCGTGCGGGCGCCTTTGTCGGCCTGATGGATCTCGATGCAGCAGGGTTGCAGGACACCCGGGCGCAGGTTGAGGAACTCGGGGCACGCTGCATCACTCATGCCGCCGACGTGTCGCGCAAAGCAAATTGCGAGGCTGCAATAGCCGCGGCCATCGGCGCATTTGGGAAGCTGGACGTGCTGTGCAACGTCGCGGGCATCGTCGGCTTCTATCATGCGACAGAGGTTTCAGAGGCAGCCTGGGAGAAATGCCTCGCAGTCAATCTCAGCGGTCCCTTCTACCTGTGTCAGGCGGCAATTCCCCACTTGTTGAAGAGCTCCGGCAATATCGTGAATGTCGCTTCGGCGGCAGCCCTCAAAGGGCAGGCATTCACGGTGCCGTACGCGACCTCCAAGGCTGCACTCGTCAATATGACACGCTCGCTCGCGATGGAGTTCATGCACAAACCGATCCGCATCAACGCCGTACTGCCGGGTGCCATGAATACTGCAATGGCGCATAGCGTGCGCATGCCGGAAGACATCGACATGTCACTGTGCCAGCGGTATTTCAACATGCGCCCTGCTTCCGATCCAGCGGACGTCGCCCGCTTCATCGTCTATGTCGCTTCAGATCAGTCCCTTTCGCTGCATGGAGCCTGCCTATCCATCGACACCGGTGCGTCCGCGGGGTGAGGCGGCGACTGCGCGACGGATAGCTAAAGATGCAAACACAAATCGGTGCGCCGCTGTCGGACACTGCTGAGGGACAAGAAGCCAATGACATCCTGCGCAAGTGCGTACATTGTGGCTTCTGCGCCGCGACGTGTCCGACGTACCAGCTCCTCGGTGATGAGTTGGACAGCCCTCGCGGCCGCATCTATCTGATCAAATCGACCCTCGAAGGCTCTGCTCCTACACGCCAGACCCAACTGCATCTCGACCGTTGCCTGACGTGCCGTTCCTGCGAAACGACCTGTCCTTCCGGCGTGCGGTACGGGCGATTGCTGGACATTGGTAGACAACATGTCGAGCGCCTTGTTCCCCGAACGGTGTTCCAACGACTCACGAGGCGCGTGCTGCTGGGGCTGATTCCCTGGCGGAGTCGTTTCTCGGCGCTGATAGGTTTCGGACGGGCGTTCCGGCAATTGACCTTCGGCTCGATGCGACGAGCGGTCTCGCCAGCGCGAACGGCGGGCTCATGGCCGGCCGCGCGCCATGAGCGTCGTATGCTGATTCTGCAGGGGTGTGTGCAGCCCTCTCTGGCGCCTTCGATCAATGCAGCCGCAGCGCGCGTTCTCGATAAAGCCGGCATCTCGCTGATCTGCGTTGAAGACGGCTGTTGTGGCGCGATGGCGCATCATTTATCGGCCGACGAGCAGGCACGCCAACAGATGCGGCGTAACATTGATGCGTGGTGGCCGGAGATCGAGCGCGGCGCGGAAGCTATAGTCGCGACATCCAGCGGCTGCGGCGCAATGATTCGCGAGTATGCGTATGTGTTACGTGACGAGCCGGAGTACGCCCTGAGAGCCGCTCGAGTATCGGAGCTGTTCCGAGACATCAGCCAGGTTGTCGCCCAGGAACTGGAGAATTTGGAACTGAAAGCGGTGGCCACGCGCGACCCTGGAGCGTTGAGCCTGCCTCGGCTCGCCTTCCACGCCCCCTGCACCTTGCAGCACGGACTTCGGCTCCGCGGGGTGGAGCGATTGCTGCAGGCCGCCGGTTTCACATTGGTGCCCGTCGTGGATGCCCACCTGTGTTGTGGATCCGCTGGTACTTATTCGATTCTACAACCGCGGCTGGCACGTCAACTGCGCGCAAACAAGCTGGCAGCACTGCAAGCGCAGGCGCCCGATGTCATCGCAACCAGCAACATCGGCTGCCTGATGCATCTGGGGTCTGCCACGGACCGGCCGGTGCGCCACTGGATCGAGCTCCTCGATTGGCGACTCGCGGCGGACAGTGCCTCTCAGTTACCGTTAGCCTGACAGCACCAGTAATTCTACCGAACGCTACGAAGGGCCTGCGGCGTGGTATGGAAACGCGACTTGAATGCGCGATTGAAACTGCTGATATTTCCAAAACCGTGGTCGAACGCGATTTCGCTGATCGAGAGATGCCGTTTTGCAGGATCTTCCAGATCAGCGAGACCAAGGCGCTCGAGGATACGGAGTACCTCATGATCTTGGGCGGGCCGATCCTGTTCTTCGACGAGGATAACTTCCTCGGCTATCAGGGGTGGGAGGAATTCCACCGGGATCAACAGAAGCATTCCGCGTAGCAGTCGCACTAAAACCATCTCTCAAGTTGACAGACAAACACGTCCCATGTGCCGGGAGCGTGGCGTAGGTTTCCCACTGGACTGGCTTTGCAGGGTCTGGATGCAGATTCGGAAAGCGTTGCGCGACAGTGTTGATCAACCGCGGGATCGCCGCACGCGCGACGGAGTTGCCAATACACACATGAATTCCGTTGCCGAAGGCAACATGTCGCAGATTAGGACGGTCAATATCGACGCGAGCCGGGTCCGGAAATTCCTTCGGGTCACGGTTGGCCACCGACAACATCGTATATACGGGCATGCTGCGGCAGATGAGCTTGCCACCGATCTCCACGTCTTCCATCGCAAAACGCATCACCAGTGTCACAGGTGAATCGATGCGCAGGCACTCCTCCAGGAACTTCGGGGCAATCGTCGAATCCCGCCGGATCCGCTCGGCCAGCTCGGCATTCTCCGCCAGACGATAAAGCGCAGCCGCGGCCGCGGCTGCGATGGTGGGGAAGCCGCCGGTGAACAACACAGTCATCATCGCCATCATCTCGTCATCCGTCAGGGCCCCACCCTCCTGTGCAGATGAAATCAGCCCGATCAAGCTCTGCGCGCCGGTGCGTCGCGCGTCCTCGATCGCAGCACGGCAGTACTCGCGGCCCTTTTCCCAAGCCTCGAGAAAGGCGCGCGGCTTCAGGTCTCCCGGCCGTAGTTGATCCAACAAGGGAAGCGTCGAGACGTAGTTCAGAAAGATGGGCTGATCTTCACGCGCCACGTTCATGAACAGACCCAGCATGACGCGCGCGCCGAAAGGCTGGCAGACTTGCTTGTAGAACTCGGCGGTCGCACCCGGCCCGATCGGTGCGAGCAGCTCATTGATCAGTTCCTGCACGGCGCCGTCGACTTCCTGTACGCGCCAGCTTCGAAAGTTGATAGCTGTCGATGCTCGAGGGTTGCCTGCCCAGCGCCTGGGTGAGGGCAGCCGGAAAATCCGGCCGCAGCGGCTCATCGAGTACCTGCAGAACCTCCCGACTCGGCTTCCCGGCCAGATGCGCTGCGAGCGAGGCGATCAGGATGGCGCAGGAGCCGGCTGCCGCCAGCGGCAGCAGCGCGTTGGTCATCAGCGTGGGGCCGACCAGATTGACTTTCAGGATGGTTTGCCAGTCCGCCACGCTGGGTGAGAGCCCGGCGACGTGCACCAGAGCGCGCAATGGACCGAGTTGGGCAACCCGGTTCGCGACGCCTTGGACCGAATCCGGCTGGGTTACGTCGCACACCACGGTTTCGACCCAGGCGCCGTCATCCTGCAAAGAGGTTGCGACCGCCCGCAGCCGCTCGGAATTCAAATCAGCCAGGAGGAGGCGGTGCTGCTGGGCGAGACGGCGAGCGATGGCGGCGCCCATCCCGCCCGCGCCCACGACCACGACAAGCGGCATAGCTGGCCAGCTGGTCATGAGCGGATCACCACGTGCGTCAGCGGGCACGCCCATAAAATGACTCATATTCAGCTTCTCGGCTCTCACGCACTGGACCGCGTGCTGGCGGCGCGCCGGTTGTTCGCGGCAATCTACCCCCTCCGGGGTGGGTGTACAATCCAGTGAACCCGCAATCGAGGGTCATTTGAGAATCCTTTTGTCGCAGGTCATTTTGATAGTGAATTGACTGATGGTCAGTTTCACCCGGCCAAACTAATTCCAGCGGCCGCATCGTTCGCTGTTCCAAAATGATAATCCTTGTACTAAACTGACGCTTGGTAAGTTTTTTGGTCTGTAGCCGCGTCCGCCGACGGTATTCGGGCGCTCTCGAGCGGGAGCGCACGCTATCCGGCACCGCCGCCGCAAGCGCCAGGAAAGTCACGCAAGAACAGCGGCCTGTTGATTGCGCCATTGATAGTGGGCTGACCAACCTACCGGATCATGACTGCGAGGGGGCTCGAGTGACTAATCCGATCTTCACGACCAGCGAGTCAGGGGGACACAGTGTCCTCATTGCCGCTATGCCACCCTTGCAAAGAGCATCTTGCGACCTCTGCAACCGTGGCTGGGCGTGCTGAGCCAGCCAAATCCAACACTCGAATCCCCGCCCACCGGGTGCGGGCACAACCGGAGAGGATCATGGCTTCATCGTTCACCAAATTCGGGCACGTGACTACGATCATGGCCGCGGCGGCCTCCATGGCGGGCACGTGTGACTACGCACGCGCCAATGATGTCGCCGAGTCGCCAGATGACGCATCGAGCGCGCCGGCTCCTGATGCGCAGGGATCGGACGGTCTGCAGGAAATTGTCGTCACGGCCCGCCGCAGGGAAGAAAGTCTCCAGAAGGTACCGGTAGCTGTATCGGCCTTTACCGCGGCGGATCTGTCCTCGAAGGGAATCGACAGTACCAAGGACCTGCAAAGTCTCGTGCCGGGCGTCATCTTCGACGGAGCCGGCAGCGATGCAAACACAACATTTTCGATCCGCGGACAGGGCCGCGACGTCATCGGACCCGGTCTGCCTTCGGTGATCAGCTACTTCAATGAAGTCCCGTTGGGCTCGTGGGGCTCCATTCTACCGACCTTCGACGTCAGTTCCGCGCAGGTGCTCAAGGGCCCACAGGGCACCTTGTTTGGCCGCAATACCACCGGCGGTGCGGTGTTGGTCTACTCCACCGCCCCCAGCTACAACTTCGGCGGCTACATGAAGGCCACAGGGGGGAGCTACAACTGGGGTGAGGCGGAAGGCGCCGTGAACCTCCCCCTCATCGATAATCAGCTGGCGATTCGCCTCGCAGTGAACATCAAGCGCCGCGAGGGGTACAGCGATACGCATATCGTGGACCCCGGAGCGGCGGGCTACGTGCCTCCCGGCGGAGGTTACGGCGCCGACGGGATGTATCTTGCAGGTCCGGGCGGCTACGTCATCCGTACGGACGACGCGCACGATAACGGGTTTCGCGCATCAATATTGTGGGAACCGGTTAACGGGCTGAAGAACACCCTGGTGGCCGACTATTATTCAATCAGCAGACACGGTATCGGTTACACACCCTACAACCTGACGGGCGTTCCGTTCTGGACGGGGCTCGACCAATCCGGTTTCAACGGCTTCGCCACCTATGGGTTTGCTTGCAAGACTGCTATCGACTGCGACCTGGCGTTGCAGGTTGCGCGGCAAAAGGCGGCCGGCCCGCGCCAGATGTGGTCTGATGTGGTCCCTGGGGAGCACGATCGTTTCTGGGGCGTGTCAAACACCAGTGTGGCGAATCTGGATTCCGTCACCGTGAAAAATATCGTTGGCTTCCGCTATACCAGCGTCCAGCAGGTGAACAACATCGATGGCGTATCCCTGGCGGTGATCAACAACCCCACTACTCAGAAGCACGATGCCCAGATCAGCGAGGAGTTCCAGCTGAGCGGCACGGCTTTCCAGAACAAGCTGAGCTGGCTTTTGGGTAGTTTCTATCTGAGTGACCGGCCGTCCGGTGCAACGGTCGTGGGACTCGACCTGTTCCGGCCGAACGATACCGTCATCCCGCCCGGGTATGAGGCCGCGGGCGTGCCACCCTACGCGCCTCAGGCCACCTGGCCCATCGAGCAATTCGCCAACACACTGTACTCAGACGAGAGCCGGGCGTTGTTCGTCAACTTCAATTATGACTTGAGCGGGCTGGCGACTGCTCTCGATGGCCTCAAGCTCAACGCCGGCTTTCGATATACGTGGGATACGGAAGGCGTATGCGCGGGCACAACCGCACCGAACCAACCTCTCTATACCTCCCTCATCCAATGTGAAACGGCAACGGGAACCTACAGCTCATCGTTCGACTCTTCGGCTCCGACGTGGACTGTTGGAGTGGACGATCGGGTCAACGATAACTTGTTTCTGTACGTGACCGCACGGCGCGGTTACAGAGCAGGCAACATCAACACACCGAACTTCGGAGCCAACCCGGTCCTCGCTCCCTTCCAGACGTACAAGCCCCAGACCGTGACGGATATCGAGATCGGCGCCAAGACGGACTGGAATGTCGGCACGGTCAGGGGCCGATTCAACATCGCGCTGTTCCACGACAAATTCAAGAGCCTCCAGCAACAGATCACCGCGGTTAATTTTCCGCAGCTCAATACAACGAACGCCGACGCTCCCGGCAATGCCTCGTTCGTGGTCAACAGCGGGGAAGCCTCGAGTAGTGGCGTGGAGTTCGATGGCATCATCATTCCATTCAAGGGCCTGAAGCTGACCTATGGCGCAGCCTATCTGAACGAAAAATACGACAGCATCAACTTGCCACAGAGCCTCCTCGATGCGAACAACCAGGACATCGCGACGTTGGGCTACGGGGCCACTCTGCCGTCTCTCGGTCAACATTTCGACAACGCCCCGCGGTGGAGCTATTCGGCCGGCATCCAGTATGATCTCCCGTTGGATTCCCGCCTGGGGAGCGTGGTGATCGGAGCCGACTATTACCACATCGATGCCCGATATCGCGGCGAACTGCTGTTCCCCGCGTACGGCCTCACCAATGCACGGATCGATTGGCTGTCGGTGATGAATAGCAACTTTGACCTGCAGTTCTTCGTGAATAACGTGGCCAACAAGGTCTATTACAGCGTCGCCCCGCTGACCGGCACCGGCGAGGGAATTTTCGCAGGCGGCTACTCACCGCCCCGCATGTACGGCGGCCGGGTCACCTGGCATTTCGGCAAGTAACAACTGACAGCGGCGCCTCGCGAGGGGCGCCGCTTCAGTACATCGGCCTCATAGATCTGCAGGAGTGTCTCGACATGACCACGTGGCGCTGCACTCAATGCGACTGGGTTTACTCGGAAGCGTCGGGTCATCCTGAAAGCGGCATTCCGCCGGGGACCGCTTGGGAGGACGTCCCTGAGGACTGGCATTGCCCCGACTGCGGCGCCACTAAGGACGCCTTCCAGGAATGGGGGCGCTGAAGAGCTGGGCTCAGACGATCTCCCCGAGCTCCGTGCCTACCTTGTAGGTCTCCTGCGCGGCCGCCTTGATCCTCAGGATGCCGGAGGCAGGCGCTTCGATCTCGTTGACCGACTTGTCGCTCTCGAGCGAGTACAGCGGCTGTCCCTGCTCCACTCGCGCGCCGTCCTGCACCAGCCACTCAGCCAGGGTGCCTTCGTCCATCGAGAAGCCGAGCTTGGGCAGTAGTATCGGGGTGCTCATGATGTCAGATCATCCTCGGTCACAGTTGGGAAGCCGGTAGGTGGACTTCGAGTCCATCGATCGACGGCTCGACCTTGATTTGGCACAGCAGGCGGCTCGTGGGGCGAGTGTTCAGGACGCCCTCGAGCAGGGCGACCTCCTCGTCTTTCGGCGGTGTCACTGCGTCTGCCTCCAGATAACCATGGCACGTGCCGCAGGTCAGGCACCCGCCACAATCCGCCAGGATGCCAGGCACCTGATGATCGAGCGCAGTCTGCATGAGCGAGCTCCCCGGTTCCGCCTCGACGATGTGCCGGGTACCGTTGTGCTCGATAAACGTGATTCGGACAGTCATGTCTCACGAAAAAAAGCCGCTGCGGGGTTTCCAGTAAAGCTGAAATATAGTCAGTTTTCAAGCGTACGGGTGCCTGGCAGATTGTGCTGAGCATGCGATTGCCCGCTAGTCTGTCGGACTTGCGTCGAGCTGCTTGCGCCGCAGTCGCCATGCATGCAGCAGCGGTTCCGTGTAGCCGTTTGGCTGCTCCTTTCCCCTAAAGACGAGATCACAGGCGGCCTGGAATGCCGTCGACCGCTGGGGATCCGCAGCCATGGGCCTGTAAGCGGGATCATGGGCGTTCTGGCGGTCGACCACGGCAGCCATTCGCTGCATCGTCTGTGAGACCTGCTCGCGGGTCACTATGCCATGATGCAGCCAATTGGCGATGTGTTGGCTCGAGATACGCAATGTGGCACGGTCCTCCATGAGCGCGACATTGTGAATATCCGGCACCTTCGAGCACCCGATGCCCTGGTTGATCCAGCGAACCACGTAGCCCAGGATACCTTGTATGTTGTTATCCAACTCCTCCTGGATTTCGGCCGGGCTCCAGGGATTGCCTTCCACTACCGGCACCGTGAGCAGCGCGTCCGTGAGGTTCTCACCTGCGTCTTGCTCCATGCTGCTCTGTACTTCCTGGACGTCAACCTGGTGATAGTGCAGTGCGTGTAACGTGGCAGCTGTCGGCGAAGGTACCCATGCGGTACTGGCACCCGCCTTGGGATGAGCGATCTTTTGATGAAGCATATCCGCCATACGGTCCGGCATCGCCCACATGCCCTTGCCGATCTGGGCGTGGCCGCGCAAGCCGCAACGCAGACCCACCTGCACATTGTTCCGTTCGTAGGCACCGAGCCAGGGCGATGACTTCATATCGCCCTTGCGGATCATCGGACCCGCCTCGAAGGTCGTGTGAATCTCATCTCCGGTCCGATCGAGAAACCCGGTGTTGATAAAGATGACGCGGCGGCTGGCAGCCGCAATACAGGCCTGGAGATTGACAGAGGTGCGACGCTCCTCATCCATGATGCCCATCTTCACCGTGTCAGCGGGGAGACCGAGCAGTTCCTCGACTCGGGAGAACAGGGTGTCGGCAAAGGCTACTTCCTGTGGCCCGTGCATCTTCGGCTTCACGATGTAAATGGAGCCGGTGCGGCTGTTCGCCCGCCGGGATCTCACGTCGTGCAACGCGATGAGGCAGGTGCACGCGGCATCGAGAATGCCTTCGGGAACTTCACGGCCCTCACGATCCAGTACCGCCGGCGTGGTCATGAGGTGCCCTACGTTACGCACCAGAAGCAGCGAACGTCCCGGCAGCTTCAATTCACCGGCGGCCGTGCGATATTCGCGATCCGGATTGAGCGTGCGTAGAAAAGTCCTGCCGTCCTTGGTCACCGGCTCGCTCAACTCGCCCTTCATCAGACCCAGCCAGTTGCGATACACGATGACCTTGTCGCGGGCGTCCACCGCCGCGACCGAGTCTTCGCAGTCCATGATCGTAGTAACAGCGGCTTCCATCAGGACGTCGCGAATTCCGGCAGCATCGGTTTTACCTATCGGACTCTCGCGGTCGATCTGGATTTCGAAGTGCAGACCGTGATGCTCGAGCAGTACCGCGGTCGGCTGCGCCGCCTCACCTCGCCAGCCTATGAACTGCAGCGGGTTCTCGAGTTGCGTCGGGCCATCGTCGATGGTCACGCGCAACCTGCCGTCTACCACGACATAAGCTTTTGCGTCACGGTGCGATCCGCGAGCGAGTGGTGCCGCTCGATCCAGGAAACCCCGCGAAAACTCGATGACCTTGGCTCCCCGAATGGGGTCATAAGTAGAACTGCGTCCGCTTGCACCATCCTCCGGGATGGCATCAGTTCCATACAGGGCGTCGTATAAGCTCCCCCAGCGCGCGTTTGCGGCATTCACGGCAAAGCGTGCGTTCATGACAGGTACGACGAGCTGCGGCCCCGCCTGCTCGATGATCTCCGCATCGACGTCGCGAGCAGTGACCCGCACGTTCGGCGGCTCAGGTTGCAAGTACCCTATCGAGACCAGAAATTGCCGATAGGCCCCCATGTCCCTGACCGGACCGGGATGATCGCGATGCCAGGCACTGAGCGCTGCCTGCAACCGGTCGCGCTCCGCAAGCAGCTCCCGATTCAAGGGCGCGAGGTCATGAATCAATTCATCCAGACCGCGCCAGAAATCGGTGGGCGCCACGCCGGATCCCGGCAGCGCTTCTGCTTCGAGGAAGCTGTGCAGGCAGCGGGCGACCTGCAATTGTTGACAACGCACAAATTCGGACATGCGCGCCTCAGGTGTGTTGTGTTGTACTACTGGCAGACATCAGATTCAGGAGCATCCCCGCGCCGGCACGCGCCACTTGCGCATCTTCATTGGGCTTCACACCGGAAACGCCGATCGCGCCCACGCACTGGCCATCGAGCGACACGGGAACACCGCCCTCCAACATGCCGGTGATCGCAGCGGTGGACAGAAAAGCGACGCGCCCGGCGTTGATCATCTGCTCATAGCCTGCGGTCTCGCGGCGGCCCAACGCCGCGCTGCGGGCTTTCTCCAGGGCGATATAGGCAGACACGGGTGCAGCGCCGTCCAGGCGATGCAAATGCAAAGGATGACCGCCTTCGTCCACAATGGCGATGCTGACCGCCCAGCCGTTCCGGCAGGCTTCCGCGCGTGCTGCCGTGGCAACCGTCTCAACTTCGGCGACCGTCAGTACCGGACGTGTCTTGAAGGTACTCATGAACATCTTCTCCTGTCGATGGCCTGCATCAGACCGACTCAGTGCCTGTGAGGAATGGCCAGAGCGCTGCGCCGCCGGCTGCGAGTACTTGCTGGCCGAGTCGCTCACTCCACAGATGCTCGCTGCCGCCTTCGGCGCGCCACTGCCAAAGCCTTCGGGTGTAGTAATGGAGCTCGTGCTCGTCCGTGACGCCGATGGCCCCGAACACCTGATGCGCGATTGCTGCCCCTCGGGTAGCCGCGATTCCAGCACGCGTCTTCGCCACAGCTGCTCCCTCCTCCGCAGCGCCAGAATCGATGCGTCGGCAGGCATACAGGCCTGCGACTTGCGCGGCAGCCACGTGACCGGCCAACTCGGCCAGTAGATGCTGGATGGCCTGAAACTTTCCGATGGGCTTTCCGAACTGCACCCTGTTGTTCGCGTACTCCACGCACAAGTCCAACACATGCGCCAGAACACCGGCGATCTGTACGCTGCGCAGGGTGGCAATCGGCGCCAACAGCCCGCAGCGCTGCAATATCGGCGGTGCAGCGGCGAACGCAGTGGGTCGCACAAGCTTCAGTCGCAGCTGTGCGCTGGGTACGCGCGCGTACGTGGTCAGCGGCTGGCAATCCGAGAGAGCAGGATCGATCAAACACAGATACGCACGATCGTGGCGCTCGGCAATGAGAAGTAGCGCATCAGCCGTGCCGGCCCAGGGTACGAGGCCGTCCCAGCCACTCACTAATCCCTGATCATCCAGCACGAATTTCGCGGCAGCCAACGCGAACGAGCCGCGAGGTATCGCCATCCCTGCCGCAGCAGCAGCCCAAGCGCCCACCATGGTTTCGGCGAGCGGCGCGGGCACGGCGTGCTGTCCCAGTTTGCGGATGACGGGCTCGGCTTGCGCCCAGGTGAGACCGAGCCCTCCGGCGGACTCGACCGCGAGGGCCAGCGTCGTGCCCATCTCCTCGGCTTCTCTCCAAAGCGTGCCAGGAAGCTCACCTCGCTCCTCCAGCGCAAACCGCACCTCGCGCGTCAGTTCTTTGGCCAACAGGCGCTCGAGCTGATCGGCCAGCAGAGTTCCTACATCGATCTCGTTGCTCATCGCAGCCCCAGTCCCTTGGCGATGATTCCGCGCAGAATTTCGCGAGTGCCCCCGCGCAATGAAAAGGTTGGCACGATCGACGTCAGGGTGGCCAGGAGCTCCGAACCTACGTCCGCGGGCAACACGGTCGGGTCGCAATCCGTGAGCTCGCGTACCAGGTCCGGTGCACTCTGCTCGTAAGTATTGCCGATGTCCTTCACCAGCGCCGCTTCCTGTGCGGGTACGTGGCCGCCGGCGAGCTGACCCACTATCGACAATGACATCTCGCGCAGTACAGCGAGCTCGGTAACGGCCTGGCCAATGCGCCGCGCCGCCAAGCGATCGCACGGCCCAGCGGCCTTCAGCCGGTCTATCGTGAGTGGCAGCAGCGGGAAACAGCTCATATAACGGTCCGGTTGACTGCGCTCGTAAGCGAGCTCGGCGTTCGCCTGAGCCCAGCCGGCATTCTCCGCTCCGATCAGCAGCTCCGACGGGATGAACACGGCATCGAAAGTCACTTCGTTGAAATGCGCACCTCCCGTCAGGTCGCGGATCGGCCGGATCTGGATGCCCGCAGCCGACAGGTCGATGAGAAACTGCGACAGTCCCTGGTGCTTGTCCGTTTCGGGTGTGCCGGCCGTGCGGAACAGCCCGATCATGAACTGACAGTGTTGAGCGTTGGTGGTCCAGATCTTGCGACCGTTGAGCCGCCAACCTCCGTCGACCCGTGTTGCACGCGAGCGCAAGCTCGCCAGATCCGATCCGGCGCCAGGCTCGGACAGCCCGATACAGAAGGAGATTTCCCCCCTCACGATAGCGGGCAGGAATCGCTCCCGCTGCGCCTCGGTGCCCAACCGCAGAATCAGTGGACCACTCTGGCGTTCGCCGAACCAGTGAGCTCCCAGCGGAGCGCCCGCAGCCAACATCTCCTCGATTACGACGTAGCGCTCGAGTGCGGAGCGCTCACCGCCTCCATAACGCTTCGGCCAGGTCATCCCGATCCAACCCCGGCGTGCGACTTCGAGCGTGAACATGCGATCGAAGCCGGTCCAGGAGTGCGCCAGCACGCGGCCGGACCAGCCATGGGAGTGTTCGGCGAGAAATGACCGGACATCCCGACGCAACGGCGCCAGTTCCGGCGGAATTTCGACAGGGGGAAATCGGAAGGCGGCCGTCATCAGTCTCAACCCTCGAAGCGCGGCGGGCGCTTCTCGATGAAGGCGCGCACAGCTTCCTCGTGCTGGGGGGTCTTGTGGGCCAGTGCCTGGTAGGCGGCTGACAACTCCAACAATGAGTCGAGGCGCAAATGCTCGCCTTCACGCAGGAGCCGCTTGGTCAGGCGAAGAGTCGGTCCGGGATTGGCTGCGATCCGGTTGGCCAGCTCGCGAGCAGAAGTCATGAGCTGCTCGTGCGCGACAACTCGACTCACCAGTCCACACTCCAACGCCTGATAGGCATCGAGCGTGTCACCCGTGAACGAGAGCTCGGCGGCCTTCGAGCGCCCCACGACACGAGGCAACAGCCACGCACCCCCGTCTCCCGGCACGATACCCACCTTGATGAAGCTCTCCGCAAAGCGCGCCTTCTCGGAGGCGATGCGGATGTCGCACATGCAAGCGAGATCGCACCCCGCCCCGATCGCCGCGCCGTTCACAGCCGCAATGGTTGGGACCTCGAGGTCATACAAGGCCAGCGGCAGTTGCTGGATGCCGCGCCTGTACTCCTGGCGAATAGACAGCGGCGCGATCGCCTGGTCCGCGTATTTCTGCATGTCCTTGACGTTGCCGCCCGAGCAGAATGCGCTTCCCGCACCGGTGAGAATGACGACCCGTACCGAGGAATCCGCGGTAATCTCCTGACAGGCCGCCACGAACTCCGGCACGGCCGTGTTGCCGGTCAGCGGGTTGCGCGACCCGGGTTGATTCAGCGTGAGAGTGACGATCGCTCCGTCGCGGTCGATTTTCAGGACGGGCTCCACAGGGATCAGGCCTCCGGTAGTCTCGAGTAGGCGAGCTCGCGTTCCAACGCCGCGCGGTGCTCCGGGTGCGCTACTCCTATGAGCGCTTCGGCACGCCGGACGGAATTCAGTCCGCGCAGGCGTGCAACACCAAACTCCGTGACAACGTAGTCAATATGCTCGCCCCCGACAGAGACCGGCGCGGCGGCTGGCAGCTTTGCCAGAATGTTGCTTTGATCCCAGAATCGGGAGCGCAGTGCGATGATGCTTCGGCCACGGGGAGCACAGTGTGCGCCGCTGACGAAGTCCGGCAACCCGCCGGGCGCGGCAACGACGCGCCCCGCCACTGATTCGGCGTTGACCTGCCCGGCGAGATCAATCTGGAGCGCGCTGTTGATCGCCGTCAGCCCCTCGATGCCAATCAAGGTCTGCCTCGCATGCGTGAGGGAACAGGGGTGAAATTCGATCTCGGAGTTGGCGTTCAAAAAGTCATAGAACGAGGTTGATCCGGCGGCCATTGTCGTGACACTGACGCCCCTGAATCTCGCCTTGGTGCTGTTGTCAATCACACCGCGCTCCATGAGTGGTCTCACGGCGTCGGTGATGATTCCGCTATGGATGCCGAGGTGACGCCGATCGAGGAGGCAGGCCAGAACGAGATCGGGCAACGCCCCTATTCCCACCTGCAGCACAGCACCATCCTCGATGAGAGCGGCAACTTGGGTGGCAATGCGGCGATCCGTCTCATCCGGTGGCACTGCGAGCAAAGCCTCCGGCCCTTCTTCTGACTCGACGTAGTAGTCGATCAGATCCGCATCGATCTCGGTGTCACCGCAAGTACGCGGCATGCGTGGGTTGATCTGGGCCACCACCAGGGGTTTCTGGCGGAGTACCGCCTTCATGTAGTCCACCGAGATGCCCAGAGACACTCGACCGTGCTCATCCGGCGGGGTGACCTGCAGAAACACTGCATCGACCCGGATTTCGCCGGCATCGAAGAGTGTTGGAATGGCGGATAACGGATGGCGCAACAACTGCGCACGACCCTCAGTCACCGCGGCCCTCAGTCCTTTGCCCGGAAAAAAGGTCCTCACCCGCAGGTGCCCGCTGGCGGGAAGGTGTGCATAGGGAGCCGCTCCCATGGGCATGAGGCAATACACCTGTGCTCCCACAAAACGCTCCGCATCTGAAGCCAGACATGCGGTCAGCCTCGACGGCTCCGCGCAGGCGGAGTGCAGAACCAGTGTCGGGCATGGCGGCAGGCGACTCGCAATCTGCGAAAGATCATTGAGACGTTGCATCGAAGAGTGAGCCCCGCTGACGATCAGGACTCGCGACGGATAACCATCGCGCAGGTGACACCGCCGCCGCCGCAAATGCCGGCGACCCCGATTTCCTTGTTGTGACGGCGCAGGATGTTGGAGAGGGTCAGCGGCAAGCGCGCGCCGGAGAAACCCGTTGGATGACCTAGCGCGATCGCGCCACCGAATACGTTTACCTTGTCGCGATTCCAACCCAGACTACGCTCATTAGCCAACATCTGGGCCGCAAAGGCTTCATTGACTTCGATGAAGTCAACATCGCTCAGCTTCATGCGCGCCCGCTCCAGAGCCCGTGGGATCGAAAGGGCGGGCCCGTCCCCCATTAAGGCAGGCTCCACAGCGCCTTCCGCGAACGAGATGATCGAGAAGAGCACCTTCAGGCTCAGGGCGCGCGCCCGCTCGCGAGTTGTCAGGACGAGAGCACATGCCGCGTCCCCCATTGTGCAGGCGTTTCCGGCAGTGACAGTGCCGTCCGGCTTGAACGCCGGCTTCAATCGGGACAGCTTCTCAATCGAAGTATCTGGGCGACCACCCTCGTCTGCATCAAACGTTTCGCCATCCGGAGCCTTACGGCTGGCCGGCAGTTTCACTGCCACGATCTCATCCACGAAGGCTCCGGCTGCCTTCGCGAGCGCGGCCAAACGCTGGGAGCGCGCAGCAAACTCATCCTGATCCTGACGCGTAATGTTATATTTCTCAGCCTGGTTCTCCGCCGTGACTCCCATGCCATACCCGCAAAGCGGGTCGAGCGTATCGCTCCAGGAATCCTGCAGAACCTTGTCCCCGGATTTAAAGCCCTCCCACCGCGCATTGCGTAACAGGTACGGCATCGAACTCATGGATTCCATTCCGCCCGCCACCACGAACTGCGCGTCCGCGGCGGATAACTCGCGTGCGGCCAACATGATCGCCTTCATACCGGAGGGGCAAGCCATGTTGACTGTGAACACCGGCGCGCTGAGCGCGATACCGCCCCGAACGGCAGCGGTGCGGGCAGGATTGGGACCATTGCCCGCCTGCCTGCAACAAGCGTAGATGACTTTGTCAACTTGGGTGCCGGGGATGCCGGCCCTTTCTACAGCGGACCTGATTGCCATGGCCCCGAGGTCGTACACGGCAACATCACGGAGGGATCCTCCAAAGCTGCCGATGGGGGTTCGCACGCCGCTGACAGCGACGATGTCGTCGGGTCGAGTCATTTCTGCTGCACTCCTTCGGGCAGACGGAGCACCGATTTGGCGAGAATGTCCCGCTGCACCTCGTTGCAACCGGCGAAGATGGTGACCGGACGCGCCATCATGAGCTGCCAATGCAGATCGGTCAGCAGAGAGCCGATGCGTGTGTCCCCGATCGCCCCTGCGTATTCGCCGGCAACCTCCGTGCTGAATTCGGTGATTCGCTGCTGCAACTCTGAGACATAAATTTTGAGCATTGAGACTTCCGCAGGAGGCTGTGCATCGTTCTCTGCAACCTGATCGCATATCTGCGCGTACAACAGCCGGTAGTCATGCAGATCCGCGGTGAGTTGTGTCAGCCGATCGGTCACACCGGGGTCCCCGGCCTGCCCCGTCTCGACAACCACCTGCTCGGCGAGCCGCAGGGCCTGCTCCGCCATCGCGGGGCTACCGAGCCAAATGCGCTCGTGTCCCAGGAGCGCCTTCGCGACATCCCAACCCCGGTCGATCTCACCTACCAGGCTGTCCGCGCCGACGCGTACGTCCTGGAAGAACACTTCACACAATTCAGTCTCGCCCGCCACCGTCATGATCGGGCGGATGGAGATGCCTGGGCTATTCAGCGGGATGAGCAGAAAACTGATTCCCTGTTGTTTTTTGGGATACTGACCGGGCGCCCCGGTTCTGACGAGCGCGAAGATGTGAGTGCATTCTTGCGCATGGGTCGTCCAGATCTTCTGGCCATTGACCACGAAATGCTCGCCGTCCCTCTCAGCCCGCGTACGCAGGCTCGCGAGATCCGACCCGGCGCCCGGCTCGGAGTATCCCTGGGCCCATATGTGCTCGCCCCGCAGAATGCGCGGCAGGTATTGCGCTTTCTGTGCATCGGTACCGAAGCGGATCAACGTCGGACCGAGTTGGGTTTCCCCATTGTCGATGACGCGGGCTGCGCGGATACGTTCGAGCTCATGATGGTAGATGAGGAGTTTGCGAAAGCTCAGACCCATTCCGCCCGCCGCCCGCGGCCAGGAAGGAGCGCGCCAGCCGTCCCGATATAACATTTTCAGCCACCGCACGTGGTCCGCGCCGCGCAGCCGGCGAAAAGGGCGCCGGTGATCCTGACGGAACTCAGGCGGATAATTCAGCTCGAGCCAGTGGCGGAACTCGTCGCGGAATTCAACATCCGACAGGAGATTGCGGTCTGCATGAGCGGATTCAGGCATCGACGACCTCATGGGTTCGAGTGCGGTATTCCTGGAACCTGCGTCGATGTGCCAGCGGCGAGCCGAGCCAGCCGCGCCCGTGTACCGCCGCCCGCAGAAACAAACCTACACCCGCTTCCTCCGTACAACCCATCGCACCGTGCATCTGGATGGAATCACGACCGGCCTGTACGGCCACGTCACCGCAACGCGCCTTTGCTGCACTGACGGCCGCCGCCGTGAGTGCCGAAAGCGGCTCCGACTCGATGCAGCGCGCGGCATGAGCCCAACTGGCATGCGCCAGGCGTGTAGCGATCAGGAGATCCACGCAGCGATGGCGGATACACTGGAAGCTGGAAATGGGTCTTCCGAACTGCACCCGGCTGCCGATGTACTCGACCGTTCGCTCGAGCGCACCGCTTGCCAGTCCAGCCAGTTGCGCGCTGAGGGTCACACGCGCGACCTGCAAGGTGCGGCTGAGTGCGCGAGCGGCGGTCTCCCCAGAGGCCAGTGCACTGCCTCGAAACACCGGAGATTGGTCAAAATACACCGTCCCCTCGCTGCCGAGTCCGGCGGCATAACGCTCGATGCGTACGCCCGCAGCGTTTGAATCGACCGCGACCCAGGCCATCCCGGAACCGGAATGGGCACTCACTAACAGGATGCCTCCAAGCTCGGCGCCCACGACGAACCGCTTGGCGCCCGACACCCGACCCTCCTTCAGCACGGTCGAAGATTCGGCACCCTCCCACTGATGGACGTGGTCCTGCCATGCGAGGCAGAACGGGCGCTGGCCCGCGAGCAGAATCGATGTCAGCTCATCCACCTCCGAGGCCGGCTCGCATTCGCCGAGCAGCACGCTTGGAAGCACACTGGCGGCGATGTAAGGAACAGCGCTGGCCGCACGACCGAGCTGTTCCGACACGACAGTGAGTGCGCCCGTACCGAAGCCAGCTCCTCCGCGGCCCTCGGGCAGACTGAGTCCCAGCCAGCCCAGCTCGGCCAACTCACGCCAGGAGGCGAGATCGAACTCGGGTGCGCCGCGACTCTCGGTCGTACGGATCGCAAAGGCCTTCCGCCGGCTCAGGAAGTCCGTCACGCTCGCGCGCAGCAGCTCTAGGGAGTCGTCCACGATTTCGGGGGCATCCGAATAAACTGACGATTTGTCAGTTTCTGATGCTATCTTATTGAGTATCGTTTTTTCAATGGTGGAGGCTGCGCGATGAGTACATTGGCTGGCCGGCTAGCCGTGGTCACCGGGGGCACGAGCGGCATCGGCCGCGCTACGGCCTTGGTTCTCGCGGCAGCGCAGTGTCGGGTCACCGCGACCGGCCTGCTCGATGCGGAGATCGAGGCCTGTCACGCCGATCCTGCGTTCGCCAACATCGAGCTCGCGAAACTGGACGTCGGCGATGCCCGCTCGGTCGAGGATTGGTTCGCTCAGCAGCCGGCGCTCGACATTCTTGTGAATGCGGCCGGCATTGCCCGCGGCAGCGATGAATTCACGGAGCGCGGCTTCCTGCGTACGCTGGATATCAACCTCAATGGGACCATGCGCTGTTGTTATGCGGCCCGCGAGCTGCTGGCGGCGAGCCGCGGGGCCATTGTCAACATCGCGTCCATGATGAGCTTTTTCGGCAGCGCCACGGGCCCCGCCTATGCCGCCAGCAAGGGCGGGATAGTGCAATTGACCAAGAGTCTGGCCGTTGCCTGGGCTCCACACGGAATCCGCTGTAATGCCGTTGCGCCCGGATGGATCGACACTCCCATGACACGGGCGATGCAGAGCGACCAGGAGCGCTATGGGCGCATCCAGGCGCGCACACCGATGGCCCGCTGGGGCAAGCCTGAAGAGGTTGCAGCGGCGATCGCGTTCCTTGCCTCTTCCAGCGCCGGCTTTATCACGGGGGCCGTGCTTCCGGTGGATGGCGGGTATCTCGTCAATGGGGTCTGATCCTGTCGGGACGGCGGCATGTCAAACGTGTGTCCGTGACTACCGGACGGAGCTGACAATATGTCATTTCGATCTCTGACGAGTCAGGCGCTGGTTCGGCAACTGCGCGACTTGCTGCCGGCAGACTCAGTGCTCTGGCGAACGGAAGATCTGAGACCCTACGAATGCGATGGGTTATCGATTTATCGCAAGGTGCCGCTGGCTGTCGTGCTGCCGTGGGATGAGCCTCAGGTGGTGGGGGTCATGAAGCTCTGTCACGACGCCGGGGTCCCTGTCATTGCCCGCGGGGCGGGGACTGGATTATCGGGGGGAGCAACACCGCGCGCCGACGCAGTCGTGCTATCTCTGGCGCGCCTCAATCAGATTCTCCATATGGATCCGCTCGCGCGAACGGCTCGCGTGCAGCCCGGTGTGCGCAATCTCGCCATCTCAGAAGCGGCAGCCCAGTACCAGTTGTATTACGCACCCGACCCGTCGAGTCAGATCGCTTGTACGATCGGTGGGAATGTGGCCGAAAACTCCGGCGGTGTGCACTGTTTGAAGTACGGCCTCACGGTGCACAACGTGCTCAGCGCCAGGATCGTGACGGGCACCGGCGAAGTACTCACCGTGGGCTCGGCAGCCCTGGATTCACCGGGCTACGATGTGCTGGCCCTGCTGATCGGGTCGGAAGGATTGCTCGGCGTGGTGACAGAAGTCACGGTGCGATTGCTGCCTCGACCGGAATGCGCCCGTGTGATCCTGGCGGGCTTCGATAGTACGGCCAAAGCAGGCAACGCCGTCGCGGCGATCATTGCGGCAGGGATCATCCCAGCCGGCCTCGAACTGATGGATCGGGCAGCAATTGCAGCCGTGGAACCCTTCGTCCAGGCCGGGTACCCGCTCGACGCCGAAGCACTCCTGCTTTGCGAGTCAGACGGGACCGTAGATGAGGTGGATGAGGAAATTCTGCGCGTCGAGTCCGTTCTGAGCGCAGCAGGGGCCACACAGTTGCGTGTCTCGCGGGATGCAACCGAGCGATTGCGTTTCTGGGCGGGACGCAAGGCGGCTTTTCCGGCCATGGGACGCATATCACCGGATTACTACTGCATGGACGGCTCCATTCCCCGGAAGTGTTTGGCCACGGTTCTCGAGGCCATTCGCAGCATGGAGCACAAGTATGGTCTGCGTTGTGCCAACGTGTTTCATGCGGGGGACGGGAATCTGCATCCGCTGATCCTCTTCGATGCGAACAGACCGGAGGAGTTGGCACGTGCTGAAGCGTTCGGGGCGGAGATCCTGCAGCTGTGCGTGAGCCACGGCGGCAGTATCACGGGTGAGCACGGGATCGGTATCGAGAAGATCGACCAGATGTGTGTGCAGTTCGGCAGCCCGGAGCTGCAGAGCTTTCACAGCCTCAAGAAAGCGTTCGATGAGCGGGGCCTCCTCAACCCCGGCAAAGCCGTGCCCTCCCTCCACCGCTGCGCGGAGCTCGGCCAGATGCACGTACATCACGGGCAGCTTCCATATCCCGACCTGCCTCGCTTCTGATCGTGATTGCGGATCTCTCTGGTTTGAAAGGCGCCATTGTCCGCTCGCGCGCGAGTCGACAATGTCTGCGCATCCGTGGCGGCGGCACGAAGGACTTCTATGGCGAGACACTCCAAGGCCATGTTCTGGAGACCCGCGGTCTCGCGGGCATCATCGATTACGAACCGACCGAGCTGGTGATCACCGCCCGGGCAGGCACGCTGCTGAAAGATGTTGAAGATGTGCTTGCCAGTCATCATCAGATGTTGGGATTCGAACCGCCCCGCTTCAACGGGCGAGCCACACTCGGCGGCACAGTTGCCGCGGCCTCATCAGGACCGCGCCGCGCATATTGTGGAGCCGTGCGCGACTTCATTCTCGGGCTGCGAATGTTGGACGGTCGAGGCGAGGATTTGCGGTTCGGCGGGCGCGTTATGAAGAACGTCGCGGGTTTCGATGTCTCGCGGTTGATGGCCGGCAGCCTGGGCACTCTGGGCCTCTTCACCGAAATCACGCTCAAAACCCTGCCCCGGCCACCTGCGGAAGCCACGCTGCGCCTCGAGCTGGACCAGCCCCGAGCGTTGGCCTGCATGAACCAGTGGGCTGCCCGCCCTTTGCCGCTTTCCGCCACCGCTTGGCACGAGGGGCTGTTATATGTGCGGCTCTCCGGTGCCGACGCCGCGGTGCGCGCGGCACGGCGAGCGCTCGGAGGTGAGTGGATCAGTGACGCCGGGACGTTCTGGGATGATCTGCGAGAGCACCGCATCGCGCCGCTGAATACGGCAGAATTTTTATGGCGGGTATCGGTTCCCTCGACCGCGCCAGCCTTGCCGCTTGCCGGTCCGTCATGGATCGAATGGGGCGGCGCTCTACGCTGGGTGCCCGGGCCGCAGAATATCGAGGCGCTACGCAGCTTGGTAGCCGGACTGGGTGGGCACGTGACCGCGTACCGCTGCCCTCAAAAGCCGCGAGAGGGAGTGTTCCATTCGCTTGCACCGGGGCTCGCTGCCCTGCACAGGCGCCTCAAGGCGGTGTTTGATCCGGAGCAAATCTTCAACCGCGGACGGCTTTACCCCGACATGTAGCAAGTCTGCTGCATTGTCGCCTGCGAGTACGCTTGTCCATCGAGGCACGCTTGCGGGCTCAGCACACTTCAAACAACGCTGCGGCACCCATGCCCCCACCCACACACATCGTGACCACTACAAATTTCACCCCGCGCCTTCGGCCTTCGATCAAGGCGTGTCCGACCAGGCGAGAGCCTGTCATCCCAAAGGGATGTCCCAGGGCAATGGCACCGCCATTGACGTTGAAGATAGCCGGGTCTATACCCAGTTGGTCCCGACAATACAGGGCTTGGCAGGCAAAGGCTTCGTTGAGCTCCCACAACCCGACATCGCTCACCTTCAGTCCGTTGCGCTGGAGCAGCTTTGGCACCGCGAACACCGGACCGATGCCCATCTCCTGTGGCGCGCAACCGATGGTGATGAATCCGCGATAGATCCCGAGCGGCCGCAGCCCACGCCGGTGCGCGAGACTCGCTTCCATCAACACGCACGCCGAGGCGCCGTCGGAGAACTGGCTGGCGTTGCCCGCTGTGACCGTCCCACCATCGATGACCGGCTTCAGTTTCGCGAGTCCCTCCAAGGATGTATCTCGACGCGGACCTTCGTCCTCGGACAAAGTGACCGTTCTATAAGTCACAGCCTGTGATGTCTTGTCGGTCAGTTTCATCTGAGCGGTCAAGGGAGCGATTTCGTCGCGGAAACGTCCCTCGGCCTGCGCCGCGGCGACGCGTCGCTGCGATTCGACGGCAAACGCGTCCTGCACATCGCGTGAGATGCCATACTTGCGCACGACGTATTCCGCCGTGTCGAGCATCTGCATGTAGGCGTAAGGAACTCGTTCGACCAGTGCGGGATCTTTTTCTTTCAGTGACCACTCACCGTAAGCCGGACTCGTTGCACTGACGTTTTCGCTTCCGGCCCCCACCACGATGTCCATGCCATCTGCAATAATTTGCTTGGCCGCGATGGCCACCGCCATCAGACCGGAAGCACACTGCCGATCCACTGTACTACCACCGGTCGTGAGCGACAGTCCCGCGGCCAGTGCTGCCGCGCGGGCCAGGTTACGTCCCTGGGTGCCGGCAGTCTGTGCGCATCCAACAATCACGTCCTCCACCTCCCCGGCATCGACTGCCGCGCGCTCGACGGCGTGTCGAATCGCATGAGCGGTGAGTGTCGGCGATTTGATGTTGTTCAGCGCGCCGCGAAAGGCCTTGCCGATCGGGGTACGCGCCGTGGCGACGATGACGGCTTCACGCATGAATGTTGGATCTCCGGGCGAATTGCTCGCGCAGTTTGTACTTGAGCACCTTGCCAAGGGTCTCCGTGCGCGGCAGCTTGTCAACGATCTCGAGTTGCTCGGGAATCTTCTGTAGCATCAGCCCGGCGTCCTTCAGGTAGGCGATCATTTCGGGCAGTCGCAGCGGCTCGTACCCCGACTTCGTTTCCACTACCGCGCAAACACGCTCGCCGCGCTCTGGATCGGGCAGGCCGATGACGGCCACGCCGGCGACCTTCGGGTGGGTGAACAGGAGGTCTTCGAGCTCCTTCGCCGAAATGTTCTCGCCTTTTCGGATGATGATGTCCTTGAGGCGACCGGTGAGCACGATGTGCCCATCAGCTCGCAGAAGGCCGAGATCGCCTGTGCGGAAGAACCCATCGCCGTCGAAGGCGGCAGCCGTGAGCGCAGGGTTCGTGTAACCGAGGCAGACGGTTTGACCACGCACGCGGACCTCGCCCTCCTCGTCCGGTGCAGCCACGGAGCCGTCCGCTTTTATGATTCGCACTTCGACACCCGGCACCACATGGCCTTCGGTGTGGGCGAGTTGCTCGTCGCTGTCGAGCGGCGAGCCCTGCGCGATCAGCGGCACTTCGGTCATTCCGTAGGCATGCGCTACCGCACATCGCAACTCGCGCCGGAGCTGCCAATACAACTCCGGCGGCTTGGGAGCGCCACCCCCTGTCAGCATCCGCAATGTCGGAATGAGAGGCTGGGCCGGATTCTTGCGCTGCTCGTTGAGATAGGCCTGGTAGTGAACAGTGCTGCCGCCGGATTGCGTCACTCCGTGCGTGCGCAGAAGCGGAATGGTTTCCGCAGGGATAAAACTCTCCAGCAGGAGGGCTGACATACCGTTGGCCAACATCATTGCCAGGTAAAGCGGGCCGCCGATGTGGGCAATCGGATAGGCAATGGTCCCTACATCCGAAGATCCCAAGCGCAGCGCGCTGCCGAGCCCGTAACCGGCCGCCATCAGCGTGCGGTCACAATGCAGTAAGCCTTTGGGGTCCGACGTCGAGCCGGATGTGTACACCACCCAACGCGCCTCTTCACCCGAGCCCGGCGGCTGCGGCAAAGTGGCGGGATCACCCGCGGGCAGTGAGGACAGGTCGTCATCCAACATGAGAATCGTAGGCCGGCGCGGCAACGATTGGGTCACATTGGATGCGAATTTCTCGAAGTCGCGGCCGGGAAATCTGCGGGGGACGATAAAAAATTCGGCACGGCTTTGAGTGAGCACGGCACCGGTCTCACGCTCCCGGTACAGATGGATGATCGGGTTCTGCACGGCTGCGAGCCGCGCGAGGGCTGCGATCAGCACCGCGGTGGAGATCCGAGTCGGAAGCTGCCAGGTGACCGGCGTGCCGGGGCCGATCCCGAGCTGGAGCAGTCCCGCAGCCAGCCGCTCGGCCTGTTCGGCATAACCGGCAAAAGTCAGTTTTCGGCCATGCGCATCCAACAGCATCGGTGCATCAGGGGTCGCCGCCGCGCGGCTGCGGATCAGGTCCCAGAATGTAGCGGCGCGCAGCTGCGCCCACTCGAGTGGTGACGACGGCATCAAAGGCCCCTGAAGACCGGCTTGCGCTTTTCCAGAAAGGCCGCCACGGCCTCGCGATGATCGGCCGTCATCTGCAACGCCGGATTGTTATCGATCTCGTATCCCAGAGCCTGATCCAGGCTCTCGCAACCGCGGGCGTACAAGCCCTTCAGTATCGCGAACGGCAGAGGCGCCTGGGCCGAGAATTCGCATGCCACGCTCAACGCCCGTTCGAGCAGCTCACCCGGCTCGACAACAACGTCAACCAGGCCGAGCTCGAGTGCCTCGGCGCTCTCCACCACACGGGCACTGGCAAACATGCGTTTGGCTTCCGGTAACCCTATCCGCCTCGGCAGGCTCCAGAGCAAGCCTAGATCCGGAATCATGCCCACCTTGGCGAACGAGGATACGAACTTCGCGTGGCGGGCGCAGACGACATAGTCGCAGGCTGCAGCGAGGGACAAACCGGCTCCAGCCGCATATCCCTCCACGGCGGCGATGACGGGCTTGGGTCCCGCGGCAAGCGCGCGCACGAGTGGATGCCCGGAGGCGTTGCGAGCGCGCCCTACCGGTAATGGCCGGGGATCCGCCATTCCGGTCAGGTCGCCTCCCGAGCAGAAGTGGCCGTTGGCTCCGGTCAGAACGAGCGCGCGGCACTGCGGATCATCGGTGTAAACAGAGAGCTTCTCGGTCAGCGCGATCAGCGCGTCCCGGGACAAGGCATTGCGGGTCTTCGGAATATCGAGCGTGATGATCCCGACCTCGCCGGATCTCTCGGCCCGTACCAGATCCGTCATGGTCGCCAACAGCGGTTTGAGTCGCGCATGTCCCCCTCGAGCGGCGCACGCCCGGCCATGCCGGGATCGAACGCAGTAAACCTGATATCTATTCAGCTTTCAAGACCGCCTCACTCTCATGATCCTGCCGTCAATCTACGTGGTGTGGTGCTATAAAACTGATAATGTATTATCTTTCGACACGACCGCAAGCCAGTTCGAGAAACCCGCCATGCAGCTCCACCTGACACCCGAGGATGAGGTTTTCCGCGCCGAGGTGCGCGCCTTCCTGCGCGATGTCCTGCCCGAGCCGATCCGGCGGCGTTCCCGTATTGGAATGCACCCGGTCCATGACGGGGATCGCCGATGGTGGAACGAGTTTCTGGCGCAGAAAGGCTGGTCGGCGCCGCATTGGCCCAAGGAGTACGGCGGTCCAGGATGGACGGCGCTGCAGGCGCATCTGTTCGAATATGAATGCCGCATGGCGGGGGCGCCGGAGCTGCGATGGCAGGGTCTGCGCCTGATCGGGCCCGTCGTCTACACGTTCGGTACGCCAGCCCAGAAGGCGCGCTTCCTGCCCGGAATGTTGAGCGGCCGCACCATGTGGGCACAAGGCTTCTCCGAGCCGGGCGCCGGCTCCGACCTCGCCTCGCTGCGCACGAGTGCCGTGCTGGACGGGGACCACTACATCGTCAACGGACAAAAGATCTGGACGACAGACGGTACCGAATCGGACTGGGGTTTCTTCCTCGTGCGGACCGACACGACGAGCAAACCCCAGCGGGGTATTTCCATGATTGTCCTCGATCTGCGCTCTGCCGGTGTGACGGTGCGCGGTATACCAACTATCAATGGCGCTTGTCCCGTGAGCGAAGTGTTCCTGCAGAACGTCCGGGTGCCCGCCGACCAGATGATCGGTGCTCCCGGCAGCGGTTGGGATCAGGCTAAGTTTCTGCTCTCCAACGAACGGACCGCCAGTGCCGACATCGAGAAGTCCTGGAGCGACCTGGAGCGTATCCGATCAATCGCGGCCGCCGAGACTCGCAATGGCCGCAAGGTAATCGATGCTCCAGGTTTTGCAGCGCGGCTCCAGGAGGCCGAGCTGATGACGCAGGCGCTGCAATGGTCTGTCCTGCGCGTGCTGGCCAATGCGCCCAGCGATTACCCTGTCGCAGCGCGCGCTTCCGTGTTGAA
>Ga0207703_10000703_pt1 | contig 33060 bp, 27 predicted proteins | sample KBSSwiS12_FD_184304 | JGI IMG/M metagenome (GOLD analysis project Ga0207703, IMG submission 184304) | Switchgrass rhizosphere microbial communities from Kellogg Biological Station, Michigan, USA - KBS Switchgrass S1-2 (SPAdes) (version 2) | ecosystem: Host-associated > Plants > Roots >... | reverse complement strand
CGACCCGCGTACGCATTCGTCTGGAAGTTGATGCCGGGCGTGTCCTGGCCGGCCGTGACCGCAACCGGAACGAACGAGTTCGGGTTGTCGGCAAAGCCGTCGCCGCTCTCGCCGGCGCCGTTGTAGAACTCGGTCTCGAAGTCGATGTCGAGGCCGTTGTACGGGCCGCCGATGTTGGCGTCGGCCGCCGTCGTGTGCACGCCGTCGAGCGGCACGATGCGCACGGCCCAGTTGCCCGTATAGAGGCCGTGGAGCGTGTACTCGCCGACGCCGTTCCGGAGCGTGAGCTCACCCGAAATGGCGCTGATCGAGTGGGCGAAGTCCGGGGACATGAGGTCGAAGGCCTCCACGTGCGCGCCGAACACCGCCGCGCCCGAGAGGCCGCTCGTCACGCTGCCCGAGATCGTGCCCGTGTTGGCGAGGAAGCTCGCCTCGGGGTAGATCGTCGCGTTGCCGACCCGGTCGTCCAGCTCCAGCGTGCGCTGGGAGGTGTCGTTCTGGATGAACGGAATCATGGTGCAGCCGGTCACGCTGGTGTGGTCCAGGCCGAACGCGTGGCCGAACTCGTGCGTGATGACGGCCTGGAGATCGACCGAGGACTGTCCTGCGGGAGCCGGCTCGAGGGCGGCCGAGGTCGACCACCAGAAGTCGCGGTCGTTGGCCACGAGATCCGCGTCGAGCGTCTGGCCCGTGGTGCCGTCGATGATCGATCGGGTGAACGCGATCACGCCGGCCGTCGGGAAGTTGGCGCCCGTCGGATCGAAGAGAACGCTGTTCTGGCCGTCGAAGGCCAGCGCCGGAACCAGCTCGCCGGCCGCGCCGGTGTAGTCATGGGCGTTCGACTCGAAATACGAGTCGACGATGTTGTCCCAAGACTCAGCCGAAGCGGTGATGATCGGCGAGGTGACGGCGTCCGACTTGTCGAGATTGGCGGGAGCGATGACGATGTTGAGCGGCAGATCCCCGGGCAGCCAGTGCGCCTGAACCACCGGAGCATCCGGAGCGGCCTGCCGTGCGATGCGAATGAACGCCGAGGCGGGATGAGCGGCGGCCAGAGCCAGCACCGCGCACGTCATCACGACCGCGGTCCTACGAAATCGATCGGTCTTCATGATGGGTGCGTCCTCCGCTTACTCGGTGGGTTGGATCTTGATCGTGCTGGCACCTAGGTCGCCACGAACTCCGTCAAGGAACGAAGCCAGGGGCTGCGTCGGAGCGGACTTGGCCTCATCGACCCCGCCCATCGGCGACATCGTCTTGAGCCCGTCCACATCGTTGCGCACCTGCTTGAAGCCGTTCGCGTCCATCGACACCGTGTACTTGCCCTGCTGGAGGCCCATCACCCACGGGTAGCCGGCGCGATCCTTCGGGCTCAGGAACACGACCACTTCCTCGCCCTTGTTGAAGGTCGGCATGCCGGGCACGACGGAGATCTTGCCTTCGGCGGCTCCGCCGATCTGGCGAATGGTGAGGACATCGTTCTTGCGGGATCCCTTTACCCCGTCGAGAACCTTGAGGCTGATGTACGTGTAGATTTCCTTGTGATTGTCGTCCCAGCGCGAATACACGTCTTCGACGTGCGCGACGGCAATCGTCTCCGACTTCTTGGCGAGGTCGGAGATGGAGAACTTCTGGACCGTGGTAGCGCTAGCCAAGCTCGCTCCAAAAATCGCGAACGCGGCGAGCGCGACGATTACAGCCGAACGAGACCGCTTCATCGTCTGTTCTCCTACGGTAGGTCGGGTGAGGCGGACGGATCAGGTCCCCCCCTGATTCCATCGCCCAAGGTGAGCCGGATGCTGGGCTGAATGCAGTTCTCCCTGTCGATCACCTCCCTCATCGACGCTCCCGTAGGGAAGCCGGGATCTCGCCAGAATGAGTGAGCCGGAAAGAGCAAAGCGATGCGACGCCCCCCGGCGAAGATCTTAGGTTGTTAGTTTTTTTGCCAGCGAGGCCGGAAGTATATCAAATCAGGTGATTTAAATCAACTCCAAAGCGGCCAGGGGAGGGCGTCAACGGGGGCCGTCGCGGGTCCTTGCAGGAGGACCAGGGGCGATTCTCGGATTTCGGGATCGGTGGAGAGGTAACCCATTCCAAAACCGCGATCTGTGCCAGGTTCCGGGGCCACGCTCGTGAGGATGCCGGCTGCGCGGCCGTCCGTGGTCTGGACCTCGGCTCCCTGGACGTCCCCGGTCCAGCGGAACCGGTAGCCCGTCCGGGAGCGGCGGACCTGCCCTCGATGTGACGTTCTAGCAACGACTTCCTGACCGACGTAGCAACCCTTGGCGTCGGAGATCGCCTCGGGTTCGCCAAGCTCGGTCACGAGGCGGTCCGGCCCGAAATCGATGCCCGCGCGGGCGAGGCCGGAGCCGAGCCGCCAGGCCTCCACCGAGATGGGGTTCGCCGCCGGGGTACCGGGGTCGGAGCTCAGGGAAAACGAGAGAGGGGACGCCTGGATGATCACGGCCCCGGGCTCTCGGACCAGGAGCGCCTCGCGGTTCGGCCCCGCGAACGCAAGGACCGGCCGCGTCGACGGCGCGAACTCCACATCCTCCATCACGCGAAAACGCTCGAAGTGCCTGAGAAGCGCGCCCGGCTCGGTCTCGTCGGCCACGATCCAGGCAGCATCGTCGGCCTCGACCATCGCCCACGCGAGGGCGATCGGTCGCCCCTTCTCGGTCGTGAAGAATGTGATCGCACCCTGTCCCGATTCGGTGCGCTCGAGATCCTGAGTCGCGAGTCCCTGAAGAAAGGAACGGGTATCGCCACCGGTGAGACGCACCGCGGTGAGCCAGGGAACCTCGATCCGCATCGCGTCTTCCCGGAGCGCGCGATAGTGCTCCGCCACCCGAGCCGCCTCCTGAACGGTCATGGCTGGAGGATAGCATCGCGCGATCGGGCCGAGGGTGACCCGGATTGGGCTTGACGGCGCGCCTCATTTATCGTATATTTACGATTAACGATGAAAGGAGGCGCATGACCACCACGAAACGGATTCCCCTGCTGCCGGCGCGGGGTCGAGGCATCGGCAAGGACGACGAGGAGCTGGCCGGCCTGGCCAAAGCGCTGGGGCATCCCGCGCGAGTCGCCATCGTCCGGCTTCTGCTCGAGCGCGGCGAGTGCGTCTGCGGTGGGATCGTGGACCGCCTGCCGCTCGCCCAGGCCACGGTATCGCAGCATCTCAAGGTGCTGAAGGAAGCAGGCCTCATCGAGGGAGAGATCGACGGGCCGCGCGTCTGCTACTGCGCCGCCCCTGAATCGGTGGAGCGGCTCTCTGGGCTGCTCCGTGCTCTGATCGAAACGAAAGGAAGGAAAACATGACGGACATTCGCGACGCGGTTCGGGAACGGTACGGCTCGATTGCTGTGAAGGACGGCGGCTGTTGCGGCGGGTGTGGCTGCGGAGATTGCGACGACGCATCCGCGCTTGGATACACGGAGGAGCAGAAGAAGGCGATCCCCGAGGGATCGAACCTGAATCTGGGCTGCGGGAACCCGCTCGGCCACGCTGAGGTGCGGCCCGGCGAGACCGTGCTCGACCTGGGCTCCGGCGCCGGCATCGACGTGTTCCTCGCGTCGCGTGAGGTCGGTCCCACGGGCCGGGCCATCGGTGTCGACATGACGCCGGCGATGATCTCGCGAGCGCGGAAGAACGCGGCCGAGGGGGATTACGCCAACGTGGAGTTCCGTCTCGGCGAGATCGAGAACCTGCCGGTCGCGGATCAGAGCGTCGATCTCATCATCTCCAACTGCGTGATCAATCTCTCCCCCGCCAAGCCTCGCGTGTTCGCCGAGGCGATGCGGGCTCTACGTCCCGGGGGTCGGATGGTGGTCAGCGATCTCGTGCTCACACGCTCGCTGCCGGACGACGTGCGGCGGTCCGTCGAGGCGTACGTGGGCTGTGTCGCGGGCGCGATGCCGAAGCAGGATTTCCTGGCTGCGATGCGGGAGGCAGGCTTCGAGGAGGTGGAGGTATTGGAAGAGCGGCGATACGCGTCGGGCGGAGGTGGCGCTGCGGCTGAGGGCGTGACCGCCGACGCATGGGAGGCGGTCACATCGGTCAAGGTGCGAGGTGTAAGGCCGCGTCCCTGAGGGCGGGCGACGTCGCGGCGCGTCCCTCGCGCCGCGGCGTCTACTCGTGGACCACGGAGTTCCCCGAACCGTCGTAGACGACCACACTGTGCACGGGCGCGCTGACGCCCAGCTTCTCGCGTCCCCCCAGAGGCTCGATCTCCACCAGGAACGCGAATCCGACCACGCTGCATTCCAGCGCCTCGACCATCGCCCTCGAGGCCGCCGCGGTTCCCCCGGTTGCGATCACGTCGTCGGCGATCAACACGCGCGCGCCGCGCGCAATGAGATCGCGGTGCGTCTCGAGCGTCGCGCGTCCGTACTCCAGCTCATAGTCCTGCCTGAGCGAGGCCGCCGGGAGCTTGCCCGGCTTTCGCGCGAGCACGACACCCGTCCCCCACCGTGCGGCGAGCGCGGCCGCCACGAGAAACCCACGCGCCTCGATGCCGAGCACGAGATCGGGCGGCGCGGCATCGAACGGCCGTGCCAGCGCGCCGATCGCGCGCGCCCAGGCGCGACCGTCCGCCCAGAGCGGCGTGAGATCGCGAAACAGAACTCCGGGCTGCGGCCAGTCCGGCACCGGGCGAATCCAGTCGGTGAGCGGCGCGCCTTCGCGCGTGGGTGAAGTCCAAGTCACGCGCGGAACCCTAGCAGGCGCGTCGCTCCGCTACAATCGAGGTATGAGGATCGCGATCGGAGGCGCCTCCGGGCTCATCGGCGTGGCGCTCACACGCCATCTCACGTCTCAGGGACACGAGGTCGTTCGCCTCGTGCGCCGCCCCGCCAGGGACGCGACCGAAGTCGGATGGAATCCGGACGCCGGCGCCATCGACGCGGCCGGTCTCGATGGAGTCGATGCCGCGGTCAACCTCTCCGGGACCACGATCGCCCATTGGCCCTGGACCGGCGGCCACCGGCGGCGTGTGCTGGAGAGCCGCACCCGATCCACGGCGCTCCTCGCGCGCACCCTCGCCTCCATCACACCGCGCCCGCGCGTCTTCGTCTCCGCGTCCGCCGTCGGCTATTACGGCGATCGCGGCAGCGAGATCCTCACCGAGACCTCCGGCGCGGGCGTAGGCTTTCTCGCCGAAGTCTGTCGCGCCTGGGAATCCGCCGCCGATCCGGCCGCGGCCGCGGGAATCCGCGTCGCCACCCCGCGCATCGGCGTGGTGGTGAGCCCAGAAGGGGGGATGGTCCAGGCCCTCGCGAAACCGATGCGGCTGGGGCTCGGCGGACCCGTCGGCTCGGGGCGGCAGTACATCAGCTGGATCTCGATCGACGATTTGGTCCAGGTGATCGCGCTCCTGATCGAGCGTGACGATCGAAGCGGACCGTGGAACGCGGTCGCGCCCCAGCCGGTTCCCCAGGCGGAGTTCACGCAAACGCTCGCCCGCGTGCTCCATCGCCCCGCGATCCTTCCCTTCCCCGCCCTCGCCGCGAGATTTCTACTCGGTGGATTGGCGGATTTGTTGCTCGAGGGCCAGCGCGTCGAGCCGGCGCGACTCCTCTCGTCCGGCTTCACGTATCGCCATCCGACGCTCGAGACCGCGCTCGAGGCCGCGCTCCGGCACTAGAGGCAGGTGTAAACTCGGAGCATGGCGAAGAAGCGGCTCGTCGTTCTCGGGGGAGGGTTCGCGGGACTGGACGTGGTCCGTTCCGTGGCGCGCTCGAAAGCGGCGCGCGAGGCCTGGGACACGCTTCTCATCGACAAGGAAAACTTCTTCCAGTTCAATCCGCTCCTCCCCGCCATCGCCGTGGGCTCCGTGGAGACGCGGCACATCGTCTACCCGCTCCGTGAGATGGCCCAGCACCGGCACATCCGTTTCCAGAAGAACAAAGCGACCGCGATCGATCTCGAGCGGCGCGAGGTGCGTCTCCACAACGATCTGGTCGAGCCGTACGACACGCTCGTCGTCTGCATGGGGAGCGTGACCAATTACTATGGCGTGCCCGGCGCGCCCGAGAACACGCGCCCGTTCAAGACGATCGTCGACGCGATGTATCTCCGCGCGCGCTTCGTCGAGCTGTTCGAGATGGCGGAGCAGGCGGAGACGCTCGAACAGCGCCGCCGGCTGCTCTCGTTCGCCATGGTGGGTGGCGGCGTCACGGGCGTCGAAGTCGCGGCCGAGCTAGCCGAGATGGCGCGCGAGACGCTCCTGCCTCGCTATCCCAGCCTCACCGCCGACGACATCACGATCACGATCTACGAGGGAGGCGACCGCGTCGTGCCGACCGCGCGGCCGGATCACTCCACCTACATCCACCGCTATCTGACGAAGAACGGCGTGCGAATCGAGCTCGGGGCCAAGGTCGAGCGCGTCGAGCCCAAGTGCCTCCACCTCGTGGGCGGCGCGACGGCGCCCGCCTTCACGATCATCTGGACGGCGGGCGTGCATCCACCGGAGCTCGTGCGCTCTCTTCCGCTCACGCACATAGAGGACGGCCGCGTGCGCGTGGATCCCTACCTCCGCGCCCTGGATCGCGCCGGGAATCCGGTCGAGGACCTCTACGTGCTCGGCGATTGCGCCGCGTCGCCGACCGTCAGCGGACGATGGCAGCCGGCGCTTTCCCAGACCGGCATCGCGATGGGGAGCTACGTCGGGGAGTGCCTCGTGCGGCGGGCCGAGGGGAAGCCGCTCCGCACCTTCCACTTCAAGGATGCGGGCTACATCATCTCGCTCGGCAAGCACAGCTCGGTTCTGGACCTCTTCGGCATCCCGCTGTCCGGCAAGCTGGCCTGGCTCCTCTGGGCGGGCGCCTACCTCGTGAAGATGGTCGGATTCCGGAAGCAAGTGGAGGTCGCCTTCGACCAGCTGACCCACCTGGTGTTCGAGCACGACACGTCCCAGATCCTGAACCGGCGGCAGGTTCTCTCCGACGAGGAGCTGAATCTGTCATTGGGGACCGATTCCGAGCGAACCGGAACGCGCCGGCAGGCATCGTGATTCACTAGGGGCCCGCTCTGTAACAGAACGGCGGCCGGCTGGACTCAACCATCGTTCGAGTTGCGCCGGGCGGACCCGCCGGGTACGTTTCTGGGTAGATCAGGGGGAAGCAGGTTCCACGGGGCCCGCGCCCCTCACTTTCAGGAGGACGACGATGCGACGAGTTGTGGGAGCCCTCATGATGACGGCCCTGCTCGCGATGAACGGAGCGGCGGTCGCGCATGACGGGGAGCACGAGGCCGGCAAGGCTCATGCGATGACAGCGGTCGGCGAGATCGTGGATACGGGCTGTTATCTGGGCCACGGCGCCAGCGGCGCCAAGCACACCCAGTGCGCCCAGCTTTGCATTTCGAAGGGAATGCCCATGGGCCTCCTCACCGCCACGGGCGATCTGTACCTGCTCACGCCGCCGCACGACACGATGACCGCCTACAAGAAGGCGAAGGACTGGGCGGGCAAGAAAGTGGAGATCTCGGGTCCGATGAGCGAGCGGAACGGCATGAAGTCGATCGAAGTCGCCTCAGCGAAGCTGGCCCCGGCCACACCGTAACGAACGACTGGGAACGATGAAGCCTCGCGTCATCGCGCTGGCCTTGGTGGGAGCCCTGATCCTTGGGATCGGGGCTCTCGCTTTTTTGACGCGCGCGCAGCTCACGCCGGTCGAGCGGGGCCGCCGCCTCGCTGAGGCCACGGGGTGCTTCGCGTGTCACGGCGCCGAGGGGATTCGCGGCATGGCGAATCCGGGGCGCGATGAGAAGCAGGTTCCCTCGTTCGAAGGCACGCTCATGATGTACGCGAAGAACGCGGACGAGGTGCGGGAGTGGATCCGGGATGGCGGAACGAAAGCGCGTCGCGGGGATCCGGACTGGCAAGCGGAGCGCAAGCTCGGCGTCGTGCGCATGCCCGCGTTCGGACGCCGCCTGAGCGCGTCGCAGATCGAGGATCTCGTCGCGTACGTGGTGGCCGTGGGCGGCCAGAACGCGCCCGACGACTCGCTCGCGGCGCACGGCAAGGATCGCGCGGACGAGCTGGGATGCGTCGGATGCCACGGCCCCGGCGGACAGCTCGCGCGCGCGAATCCGGGATCGCTCAAGGGGTACATCCCGCCCTGGGATGGAGCCGACTTCACCGAGCTCGTGTCGAACGAAGGCGAGTTCCGCGAATGGGTGGAGGACGGCGTGGGCCATCGGTTCCGCTCCAATCCGGTGGCGCAGTTCTTCCTGCGCCGGGCGCCGCTCCACATGCCGTCGTTCAAGAAGCACCTGGAGCCGGGCGACGTCGAAGCGCTCTGGGCCTACGTGACCTGGCTCCGCTCGGAACCGCGGGACCATCCCCACTAATCCCTCGGTATAGTGCGCGGCCCGAACCCGCGGGCGGTACGATCCTCTCCATGAAACGCCACCTGGTCGCGGGCTTCGTCGTTCTCGTCTATGTCGCCCTTGGCGTCGCCGGCGCCGCGCTCCGAGGAGGAGTGGACCCGGCCATCGCGGGCGCGGGATCTCCGTCCCCAACGTCGAGCGTGGCGAAACTCCCCGCGACCGGGGACGTCTGCCCGCCGGGCACCGGCAAGCACGCCGTGACCGTGCGCGGGGAGATCGTCGACTACTACTGCTACATCGAGAAGGGACTCACCGGCCCCCAGCACAAGGAGTGCGGTCTCAAGTGCGTGGCGGGCGACGTCTGCATGGGAATCCTCACCGACCAGGGCGATCTCTACATGCTCTCGATCGACCATATCCGCGCCATGGCGCCGCAGACGTTCCAGGGCGTTCCGGATCCGTTCAAGGCGTGCATGTCCATGGTCTCCCAGCACGTGGAGATCCGGGGCAGCTTGATGGAGCGGAAGGGTCAGCGAATTCTCGAGGTCGCGGCCGTCCGGAAGGTCTGACGCTCGGCGGTCAGCTCGCCGCTTTCACACCCCGAATCAGAAGCTCCTGCAGGTAAAACCAGAGCGCGCCGTCCCGATCCTCCGGGAAGAGCGCGTCGAGCGCCTTGGGCGGCGCTTCCACGAGCATGTCCCGGAGCCGGTCCTTCGTGCCCGACTCCATGCCCTTGAGGTCCGTCCAGGCTTCGAAGTCGAGCGCCTTGAAGAAGGACTCCACCTGAAGGTCCTGGAATCCCGCAGCTTCGAAGAACCTCACCCAGCCTGAAGGGGGATAGCACCAGACATGGCTCGGGTCGCGCGTTTTCTCGAACTCGTTGAGGAACGCGGCCGCCTGCTCGTCCTCGGGAACCACGTTGTCCACGACGATGGCGGTGCCTCGAGGCTTGAGCACGCGGTAGACCTCGCGGACGAACGCACCGACGTCGGGAAAGTGGTGGGGCGCGATCCGGCAGGTGACGGCGTCGAACTCGCCGTCCGGGAACGGGAGGCTCGTGGCGTCGGCCACGCGGAACTCGACGTTCGTCACGCCGCGACCGGTGATGAACGCGCGCGCGGCCTCTAGCATCTGGGGGGTGAGGTCAGTCGCGATCACCCGGGCCACGTGCGGCGCCACCGCGAGGGCGGTGTGCCCTCCTCCGGTCGCAATGTCGAGCACGGTCTCCTGCCCGCGCGCGGCGAGGAGCTCGACGATGCGATCGAGGCTCGCCCCCTTCGCATGGACGGGGCTCGAGACGTATCGCCCCGGATTCTTCCCGAACTGCTCGCGGGCGAGGTCGCGCGCGTCCTTGGTCGTGGCGGGCCTACTTCCTCTTGGCGGAGCGGCGCGCGCGCCGCACCGTGCGAGCGGCGGCGGCGCGGGTGCGCACGCTGCGGACCGCACGGCGAACGCGGGCCCGCTTGACCGCGCGCCTCACGCGAACGCGGCGGACGGCTTTACGCACGCGCGCGCGGCGGACGGCGCGCTTCAAGCGTCGACGGACGCGGCGCTTCGTGCCTGGCGTGACCTCGCCTCCCTCGGCCAGCATGGAGCGAAGCTCGCGCACGCCCTTCGCGCGAATCGCGCGCCACGCCTTGAGCGCTCCGCGCCGCGGGCGCGTGCGCCCCGCTTCCCATCCCATGATGGTCTGCGGCGACACGCCGACGAGCTGCGCGTAGACGAGCCGGCTCATCCCGAGCTTGCTCCGGTGCTTCTTCACCCACTTGGGTGAGAAGCGAACCTGCGGCCCATCCTCGTCCTCGTCCTCGCGAGCGGCGGGGCCGCTGCGCGTCACTCGCGCAACATGCTTCGCGCGCGCTTCGAGCTCGTTGATGCGGCGCCGCGATTCCGCGAGCAGGCGCTTGGTCTGGTTGAGCTGCTTCTTCATGGAGCTCAGCTCCTGCCTCGTCTCCTTGCGTGCGAGGCGCCTGATCTCGGCGCGAAGCACGCTCATCACGTTGGGCACGTCATCCTCCTTGGGAGATCCGCCATGAGGCGGCGGAATCAGTCTCGTGTCGGGTAGAACCGCTCGTTGCCTAGCGCCATGCGCTGGAGCCTGCCGCAGGGACCGGACGGCGCTCCTTCCTGCTGCCGCCGGGCGAGCCGCTCCACGAATCCGCCGATGCCCGATGCGTCGGCATAGCGGAGAAGCCCGCCGCGGAACGGCGGGAATCCGGTTCCCATCACCATGGCCAGATCGACGTCTTCCGGCCGGTCCACCACGCGCTCGTCGAGCGCCAGCGCGGCTTCGTTCACCATCGCGTCGAGCAGCCGGTTCTTGATCTCCTCCGGCGGCACCGGAGTCGCATGCTTCGAGCTCAGGTCGCGCAGGGACGGATTGACGCCGTCGCGCCCGGCCTTGTCGTACCGATAGAAGCCCAGGTCCGACTTCTTGCCGAGCGCGCCCGCGGCGACGAGCCGGTCGAGCAGCGCCGTCGAGCCGATCCGGCTCCCGAACGCCTCCTCGAGCACGTGCGCCACCTTGCGCGCCACGTCGAGCCCGATCTCGTCGAGGAGCGCAAGCGGGCCCATGGGCATGCCGAAGCGCTTCAGCTCCTTGTCGATGAGCGTGATGTCGCACCCACGCTCCACCAGCGCCACGGCCTCGCTCAGGTAGGGCATGAGCACGCGGTTCACGAGGAAGCCGGGTGCGTCGCGCACGAGGACCGGCGTCTTCTTGATCCGCCGCGTCAGCGCGAGAACCGTGTCGAGAGCGTCCTGGTCCGTGTCGTCGGTGCGAATCACCTCGACCAGCGGCATGCGCGCCGCCGGATTGAAGAAGTGCATGCCGACGAGCCGTCCCGGCCTCTTGAGGCTCCGGCCCATGGCCTTCACCGACAGCGAGGACGTGTTCGTCGCGAGCACGACCTGGCCGGAGGTCTGGGCTTCCACGTCTTTCAGCAGCGCTTGCTTGATGCCAAGGTCCTCGATGACCGCTTCGAGCACGACGTCGACGCGCGCGAGCCCCCCCAGGTCGAGCGCGGGCTCGATCCGGTCCATGGCGCGCTCCATCTCCGCCTGGGTCATGCGCCGCTGCTTGACCTCGCGCGCGAAGAGCGACTGCGCGTGGCCCAGCGAGTGGAGAATCGGCTCCGGTTTGATGTCGCGAAGACGAACGCGCAGGCCGATGCGGGTGAAGAGGTACGCGATCTCGCCTCCCATCGTCCCGGCGCCGAACACGGCCGTGAAGTCGACGGGATTCGCGCGCGGCGCGAGCGGAATCCGCTTCGCCTCCTCGCTCATCGAGAAGATCTGCCGGAGGTTGATCGACTCGGGCGTGAAGAGGAGCTTCGCCACCGCCTTCCTCTCGACGCGGAGCCCCTCGTTGATGGGCTTGCCCGCGGTCGCCCCGAGGACGCGAATGATCTCGGGCGCAGCGGGATAGTGCCCGCCCGTTTGGCGCAGCGCGGTCTTGCGTGCCTGGCTCAGCACGAAGCCGCGGAGCGGCGGCATTCCGAGGAGTCGTTCGGCGAAGGGCGGCCCCTTCCGGCGCGGCGGCCTCGATTGCTTCAGCATCGACTCGGTCCAGTCGACCACGCGTTGTACGAATCGCTCGTGCGGCAGGCAATCGTCGACGAGGCCGATGCGACGCGCCTTGTAGCAATCGAGGGAGCGCCCCGTCAGGATGAGATTGAGCGCCTGGGGCAATCCCACGAGACGCGGCAGCCGCTGCGATCCACCAAATCCCGGCAGGATGCCGAGCCTCACCTCCGGAAGTCCGATGGCGGTGGAGCGCGCGTCGGAGGCGATGCGGTGGCGGAACGCGAGAGCGAGCTCCGTCCCGCCGCCGAGGCAAGGACCGTCGATCGCCGCCACGGTCGGATACCCGAGCTTCGCGATCTCCTCGAACAGCTCCTGCGCGTCCTTCGCCTTGGCTTCGGCCTGCTGGGGCGAGGTGAGCGTGTCGAATTCCTTCACATCCGCACCGGCGATGAACTGCCCCTCCTTGCCCGACGCGAGCACGAGCGCGCGCGGCGGCATCTTCCGGAGCTTGAGGGCGGCGAGGGCGCGCTGGAGCGAATCGAGGGAGCGCGAGTCGAGCAGGTTCACCTTGCGGTCTTGATCGTGGAACCAGAGGATCACGACCCCCGACGGAAGCGACTCGAGCCGGAACGGTCCGAACTCGGATGGATGCGTGTCGGGATCGCGCTCGCGGATGGCGGCTCTCACGAAGCCCGCTCCACGACCATCGCCACGCCCTGTCCCCCGCCCACGCAGAGCGCAGCCAGTCCCAGCGTGACGTCGCGGCGACGCATCTCGCGCATGAGCGTGAGGAGCAGGCGCGCGCCCGAAACGCCCACCGGATGCCCGAGCGCGATGGCGCCCCCGTTCACGTTGAGGGTGGAGCGGTCCAGCTCGCCGATCGGACCGTCGAGGCCAAGCTTCTCGCGGCAGTACTTGGCCGACGCCATCGCGATCTCGTTCGCGATGACCTGGGCCGCGAAGGCCTCATTGATCTCGATGAGACCCAGATCCTTGAACTGGGCGCCGGCGCGCTGGAGCGCGACTGGAGTCGCGTGCGTCGGGCCGAGCCCCATGTGCGCGGGATCGAGACCGACCGCCGCCTGGCCGCGAATCCGGCCCGCCGGCTTCAGTCCCAGCTCGCGCGCCTTCTCGGCCGATGCGACGAAGATCGCCGCGGCGCCGTCCGTGATGCCGCACGAGTTCCCTGGCGTCACGGTGCCGTGCTTGCGATCGAAGTAGGGACGGAGCTTGGCGAGCGCTTCGAGCGACTGGTTACGCCGGGGGCCCACGTCCTCGAGCACCGCCGCCTTGTAGGGCGGCGCGAAGACGGGAACGATCTCCTCCGCGAACCGTCCCGCGTCCTGGGCTGCAATCGCGCGGCGATGGCTCGTGAGCGCGAAATCGTCCTGCGCCTCGCGGCTGATGCCGAACTCCTTCGCGAGAACCTCCGCTGTCTCTCCCATGTTCAACCCGGAGACGCGATCGGTGAGGCCTTCCATGATGGCGAGGCGCGGGGCGAGGTCCTTGGGACGCGTCTGCGCGAAGGCGGCGATGCGAGCTCCGAGGGAGCGGGCCCGCGAGGCCTTCTCGAACACGCGAGTCATGCCCTCGCTCACGAAGAGCGGGATCTGGCTCATGGATTCGGTGCCGCCGGCAATGATCAGATCCGCGTGGCCCGCCGCGATGCGATCGTGCGCCTGCGCCACCGCCTCCATGCCGGATGCGCAATTGCGCTGCACCGTGACGGCGGGGACACGATCGGGAATTCCGGAAAGAAGGGCGACGACGCGGGCGATATTGGTGGCGTCGGATGGGGCGGCGACGTTGCCGAGGATGACTTCGTCGACTTCGAGCGGATCGACGCCATGGCGTGCGAGGAGCTCTGTGACGGCGATGCGCCCAAGCTCCCGCGCCGGTACGGACGCGAGCGCGGTTCCCGCCTTCGCAAAGGGGGTCCGGAATCCATCCGTGAGAATCGCGTCCCGCATAGAAGGCGCCCGTAATGAGTTGTGTATCAACGTACGACGCTTTCAGCTAGTTTGTCACAGGGACCATCGGAGGTCAACGAATGGACGTTCGTACGGTGCCCGAGCTGCTTCGTCGGGCCGCGGAACGGCATCCTAAGCCGGATGCGTTTTGTATCAAACGCGAAGGCCGCTGGACTCGGATGCCGCTGGATCACATCTTGCGGCGCGCGGCGCTGGTGATGCGCGCTCTGCGCGAGCGCGGGGTGAAGCGCGGCGACCGCGTCGTGATTCTCGCCGAGAGCAGCATCGAGTGGGTGATCGCGGATGTCGCGATCCTCACGATCGGCGCGGTGACCGTTCCCGTCTATCCCACCCTGCCCGCCTCGCAGATCGCGCCCTTGATCGCGGATTCGGAGAGCCGAGGCGCGCTCACGTCCACACCGGAGCTGAAGTCCAAGCTCGAAGCTGCCGGCATGGCCGCTTCGACCTTGGAGTGGATCTGGTGCTGGAAGGACGAGCCCTTTCCCGAGCCGGGCGCGGAAGCGTACACCTTGGGGGCCGATGCCCCGGGGCCCGAGGATCTCGCCTCCATCATCTATACGTCGGGCACCACCGGTGTGCCCAAGGGCGTCATGCTCACACATGCGAACATCGTGGCGCAGGCGTTGCTATCCCTGAAGGCCATGTCCGTCCGGAACGACGATGTGTATCTCTCGTTCCTTCCGTTGAGCCACGTGTTCGAGCGCTGCTCGGGCCTCTACACCATGATCGATGCCGGCGCGACCATCACCTACGCCGAATCCATCGATCGCATGGCCGCAAATCTCCTCGAGTGCAGGCCCACCATCATGCTCGCCGTGCCGCGCTTCTACGAGAAGTTCTACTCCAGGGTGATGGAGGTGTCCTCGGCTGCCGGCCCTCCCACCGCGCCCTTGTTCGCATGGGCCAGGCAGGTTGCGATCGCGTGGGCCACGCGGAAGAACGAGCTGAAGGGCGTTGGTGTGGGATTGGCCCTACAGCACGCTCTGGCGGGGGTGCTCGTTTACCAGAAGCTGGGTGCGCGCCTTGGCGGCCGCTTGCGGTTGCGCGTGTCCGGCGGCGCGGCGCTCAACCGCGAGGTCGCCCTCTTCTTCTACGGCGTCGGACAGCCGATCCACGAAGGCTATGGCCTGTCCGAGACGGCCTCGGCGATCAGCGTGAACCGCTTCGGGGACCAGCGGATTGGAACCGTGGGAACGCCGTTCGACGAGATCGAGGTGAAGATCGCCGGGGACGGCGAGATCCTCGTGAAGGGCCCGGTGGTGATGAAGGGTTACTGGCATCGCCCAGAGGAAACGGCGAAAGCGCTCGAGGGCGGATGGTTCCACACCGGCGACATCGGCACCATCGATTCCGACGGACACATCCGCATCACCGACCGCAAGAAGGACATCCTCGTCACCTCCGGCGGGAAGAAGGTGGCGCCGCAGAAGCTCGAGAACGCACTCAAAGAGTCGCCGCGCATCCATGAGGTGCTCGTGCTGGGCGAGGGGCGCAAGTACATCGCCGCGCTCATCGTGCCCGAGGGCGCCGCCACGCGCGAGGAGATCGCGCCCGACGTGGAGCGCGTGAACAGCGGCCTCGCGAATTTCGAGAAGATCCGCAAGTTCGAGATCATCCCCAACGATCTGTCTGTGGCCAACGGCACCCTCACTCCCTCGCTCAAGCTGAAGCGCCAGGCCGTCGCGGACAAGCACCGCGATCTCATCCAGCGCCTCTTCGCGGAGTCCTGACCTGCCCCGTTTTGCCCGGTTCTTACTCCTGGTGCTGTTCGTTGCCGAGCCTGCGTGGGCCGTTGGGATCGGGATCGGTGTCGGCCATTCCACCGAGCCGGCGGTGTCGGGCGCGTCCGGGCGCATGGGTGTGCGCTCCATACGTGCCGAGGACGTTCTGCTCGACACCACACCCGCGCGGCAGGTACTCACCTTGTGGAAGAACACACCTCGACAGGGAACCAAGAGGGGCCGCGCCGACGCCACGCGCATCGCGAAGACGCCCGCGTATCGAACCACGCGCGCGTTCATGAAGCAGCTCGCCTGCACGGGCACCGAGGCGGAGGTGGCGCGCGCGATCGAGCTGCCGGATTCGGGGTTGTGCGGGTTCGGCATGGACCCGGCTTATCAACAGCAGAAGTCCATCGACGCGATGGTGCGGGAGCTGGATGCGCGGAAGACGGACCTGCGCCGCCGCATCGCCGCACGTGTCGGCCGCTATCTTCCGGAAGGCCGGCGCTGGCGCACGACGACCGTTTGGTTCGTGATCGCGAGCCAGGGAATGTTCGACGCGGTGACGCTCGATGCACACACCTTCGACCGCGATTTCCGCGGCCGGGAGGTGGTGCCCGATCCCGAATTGCCCAAGGAGCCCGTTGTCCTCGTGAATCTGACCGAGGTGCTCTCCTACGGCAACACCACGAAGGAGCGGATTGACGAGCTGGAGCACGTGCTGGCCCACGAGATGTTCCACGCGGCCATGAAGAATCTGGAGCCGGAGCTGCCCGGATGGAGCCCGGTGGAGAACTCGCCGCAGGATCCGGACGTCGCCTACATCGCCCGCGTCATGCTGGACGAGGGAATCGCGCACTACGTGGACTGGCGCGACCGCCCCGGCGCCGACACGCTATTCGCATGGAAGCCTGGCTCCAACGAGCGCCGCGCGTTCGATCGCCTCGCCAACGCGCTCGACCGGATTCGTCAGGCGGCGACGCGGGGTGAGCGGATGGAGACCGTCCAGCTGGCCGGCCACGGTCCCCTATGGAGCAAGTACGGGGCGATCAGCGGCATGTTCGCCGCCTACCGGATCGAGATGGCGCGGGGGCTGGCGGGGGTCCGGGAGGCGGTTGCGGCAGGGCCCAACGAGTTCCTGAGGACCTACCGCGAGGTGTCCGCCCATAACCCCGCGCTGATGCGCATTTCGAGCGAATTAGTTTTAGGACAGTAGCTTAGGAGAGTTCGGGCCGCCCGGCTCGATTTGAGGGAAAACCCACCACCCCTGGCTGCGCACAGCCAATCCGCTTAGCCATTTAATTTCAATAACTTATCTCGATTTGGCTCGCCCCGACCGTATCCAGCCCGTTGGACTGGGCCAGCTCCCGCAGGCTGGGCCCAGCCAGGGCCGTTTGGGTGATATTTGGCCAGCTTGTGCTTGCTCAGAAGCTGTTTTATTTAAGCGACTTACATGAATTGACTCCGTCAGGCCTCCTCTCTCCGAGGCCGTGCCGAACTGGCCCCGGCATTGCGTTAGTGACCCGGCAGGAAGAGGGAAGCGCCAGGGACTGGCGGGTGACGCGAGGAGGACACGATGGAACGAACGAGCGGACTCAAAAAGGGACTGAAGGCGGCGGCAATCACGATCCTTCTCGCCACCTCGATGCTGTCCACGGGCTGTGGGCAGAACGCGCTGATGAACCCGGTGGGGCAGACGGAGGTGGGGTCGGGAAGCACTGCTCGCAACGATCTGAATCCTGCGAAGAACGACCTGAATCCGGCGCGGAACGACCTCAACCCTTAGAGGCAGACACTTTAGCCAGGAGTCCGGCACCGTGTGGGGTTCGAAGATAGAAGGCGCGGTTGGTTGGATTAAGTCGATCCGCAACCTCGCGGAAGCCGCGAAGGGCCTGACCAAGACGGGTGCTACCACTCCGAGTGTCGGCCTTATTCAGACTGAGGACTCCGAGGAAGTAGTTCAGCTGCCAGGCTATCTCCGCAGCGCCAGCACTCTGAGCACGAGCAAGAGCACGCGAGAGCAATTCCCTGTAGACCTCGTTATCAACACCTCGTTGAACGATGATCTCGCCGATTGCGAGAGCTCCCGCCAAGAGATTCATGAGAGCTCCGTTACTTTCGGCTTCGGCGGCAATTTCCCCAAGCCGCCTGACAGCCGTGTCAGCATCGCCCTTGCCGGCTCTCACGAGCTCCAGTTCGATCTGGACCCCAGGTAAATCCTCCCAGTCACGACTCTTTTCCAAGACTTCCTGCGCTCGCTGGAGCAGCGAACTAGCCTGAGAGTCGCCCTGACATCTAGCAATTCGGCCCAGCAACCAATAGAGCCTCGGGGTCACGTCGGATTCGCCGAATGCAGCCATCTGGGTAATCGTGCTCTCAGCTGTCACCTGGGCAGCGCCGTAGTCACCTATTCCGAAGCGCGCCAGAGCGATTAGCTCGAGACTCTTGGCGGCTTGATATCGGTTGTCGATCTCAACAGAGATCTTTCTTCCCTCTTCCGCCTCTGCGATAGCTTCTTCGTATTCCGCAAGCATCATGAGATTCGCTGCCGCCCCGACGCATGCCGCCGATAGCTCGAATGGATTAGCAGTTCTTCTGGCCCACTTGCCCGATAGTCTGTGAGTAGTGACAGCGTCCTGAAAGCGACCCAGTCCGTAAAACACGCCGGCACGATTAGAAAGAATTCGCGCCTTGAACGAGTCGATGCCCCCACGCTCGGCCCTGCTCCATGCCTCGTCCATCCAGCTCAATGCAGAATCGAAACGACCGAGGTAGTACTCGGCTGTAGCTAGGGCGTTTGCCAACCGCATGGACCAGTAATCGTTGGGACTGGCTTGCAGGCTCTCCCTGAGCACCCTGCCCGCGCCCTCACGATCTCCGGTCAATATCAGAGCGGACCCAAGCTGGTACGACAGTCCCGCACGTTCGTTATCCACTCCCACCGACCGTTGCGAAGTCTTCAGGGCATTCTTCAAACGCTCGATGGCCATTTCCTTCGTCTGACGATCCCCATACCGCCAGTCCATCTCCGCCAATTCGGTATGGGCCGACATGATCACCTTCAGGTCATCACTGGTCTCAGCAGCCGCGCGCTCGAGATGGATCCTTGCGCGAACGTGATCACCTTGGGTTCTCGCGATAACCCCGAGGAGCAATTCCCGAGTACCGTTCCCCCTGGCAAAGGGCTGATCGCCAAGTTCGGACTCCGCCTCGCCCTCCTTCCCGATCCGATGGAGCGCGTCGGCGGTTATCAATGAAGCCCTCTCGCGCAACGCCTGAATGCCCATCCGATCAGCACCCGCCCGGCTGTTTCTGGCGAGCCTGATTGCTTCTCGGTGCTTCCCTTCTTTGGTCAACGCCTCGGATGCTCGGAGTCCCTCCTCCAGGTCCTCGACTGATCCCGCCCTTAGCGCACGAAGGCGGGCTCGCTCCTTGGGTTCTAGATCGTCCGAAATGCTCGTGAGGAGGTGCTCTTCGAAGTCACCCCATTGGCGTTGGGCTAAGCGGGCCTCAGCGACCCTTACGACTTCTTGCGACGCGAGTCGCCACTGATCGTCTTCTCCCTCTGTGACCCATCCGAGGGAAGCGAGGGTGTGAAGTTCAGGGACATCCTCGGCCATTGCCGTTGCGATCCGATATCTCGGTAGGCCACGAGGAACCAGCGCGAGGGTCGTGATGATTGAACGCTCTTTTGTTGTAAGTCCCTGCCAAGCCACGTCCCAGTGACTATTGGGGATATGGTCTAGGAGGGATTCGAGATCAGCGATTTCATGGAATTGCCACGTACCGTCTGTCCTCTGCAGGGCCTCGGCCCGGACGAGTCCCAGCACGAGCGCAACGACTCGACCCGGCATGCCACCAGTGGCCTCCGTGAGCCAATGGACAAGCTCGTCGGGCAATGCGGTCCTTCCGAGGAGTCCACTAATCTGGTCTTTGACTTCTACCTGATTCAGAGGCCCTAGGGTGATCTCTAAGGCTTGCCCCTTGAGGGAATCGGGGAGCCTGTCTTCCTCAAGGAGAAACGTGCACCTGATTGGAGCAAACTGCTCCGTTGAAAGGGCTCTTACGTACTGGCCCGCCTTGGCGAGGCGCCCAAAATCGATCGTGTCCGGCACTCTATACACGCGGATACTCTCACCAATTTCCGTCCACACCTTCTCTATCGAATCGAATAGACCTTCCTCGGAGTCACCGCCCAGCCAGGGTAGACTGTCATGAACCTCTACGCGGTCCCCGACCTCATTCAATGCTTCCTCAACAAGAGCCGTCTTGCCCACTTGCCTCGGCCCGGAGATGCAAATGACTGGCGACAATGTTGAACGCCCACCGAAAGCCTGAGTGAGAACATTCAGCTCTCGAGTCCTTCCGACGAATCTTCCTCCATAGATATCCCCGACCCTCTCCTCGATATTCAGTTCCTGCATCACCTCGTCAGCCGATCCTTGGCGCAGCGACGGATCGCGCTCAATGCTACGCATGAGCGCCCTCTCCAAGTCCGCTGGAAGCTGAATTCCGAGCGCGGATGGAGAGGGCACCCAACCCTCTATTTGCCCCGCAATGACTTCTCGGACGGTCCTTCCCTGAAACGGATGGCGGCCCGTCAAGGCTTCGTACGCCATGACGCCTACTGAATAGAGGTCACTTCGCTCGTCATGGGGATGATTCAGCCAAGTCTCCGGCGCGGCGTACCCAGGGGTAGCAAAGGATGACCCAGCCGATCCGGCCATTCCGATATCAGAGACTTTGACCATTTCGGCCGGCCCGAGCAGTACGTTGCTGGGCTTCAGGTCTCCATGGATCACCCCCTGAGAGTGGAGGTGAGCTAACGCACGGAGTATCCCCGACAGGATGGGTATGACGCCGTTCTGCTGCTGCTTCGTTCCGGTTACCCCCGCCCAGTCGCGCCCTTCGACGTACTCCATCGAGTAATAGGCATCCCCGCTGGCCAGCCTGCCGCGGTCGTAGACCTGGACAATGTTCCGGTGTTTGATGCGCCTGAGGGTCTCGAACTCGTTGATCAGGAGTTCGTGTTGCGCACTCGGAGTGATCTTCAGGGCGAGGTCCAATGAGCGGTGGCGATCAAAAACCAACAACACTCTCCCGTTGCTGCCAGATCCGAGGGTCGCCTTGAGGACGTATCTAGTGGGGAGAGAGTCACTCATCGAAGCAGCCTTACGAGGCGTCCTCCTTGGCTTTTTCGCTTGTCTTTTAGGCCCGGGACAGCCTAGAATTTCGGCACTCTACCAGACTCTGACTCGGAGTAGCAGCCATGCCCACCGCGCTACGGACGAGATTCGGAAGAAGTATCGCCTCCCCCGGCGACTGCACCTCACCCCTGAACGCCCCAAGGACCAAAAGCCGGTACTCCGCAAGGACGCTAGGCCCATGAAAGCTCGCTTCGTTTGGCTGATCAGCTTCATGTGGGTGGCATTGGTGCTTGTGCCTGTCACGCAGGCAAATGCACCACGCGCGTTGGCAGTACCGCGTCACGTGGTTGAGATGGGTGACCCAGACACGTCGAATGACAAGCCCGCCTCAGGTCCCAATGCCCGCGCCGTTCCGATCTCTTACTCAACAGCATCGACATCAATTTCCTCAGCCAGCGCTCGGAAAGAAGCTAAGGGCAATACGCTGGTTGCGCTCTTCCTGTCCTACTGGCGCGCTCTAGCCGCTCGCGGTCTCGAATAGGGGATCAGTTTGAACCTTCAAGCCTCGAAGGATCTCGTGATGGCCAAGAGGTACGCAGAAGCCTTGCGTACGCTCGGAGACTACTCGGCTGCCACATTGCCTCCAGAGGCGCTAAAAATTCTATTCGCATCGTTGCACGGCCTAGGTCGGTGGGGCGAGATTGTTGACCTCGGAGAATCAATGGTTCGAGGCACGTCCAAGCCCGAGCCTTCCACGTCTGCTTACGTTCACAGACATTTGGGTGTAGCTCATCTGCGGCTCGGGGCGCCCCGGCAGGCCGAAAAGCATTTCCGCGCTGCGATACACATCGCCACATGGGACCTTGAGGATCCAGCCCAGGCACTCCCTGCCCACCGCGACATTGCGATCATGTACAAGAACTTGGGAAGGTGGCAGCAGGCACAATTTGAGAACCTGAATGCGATCGAAACCGCTGATGAGCATGGGTGCCATTCGGAATCTGGTGCCGTCAGGATTAACCTAGCAATCGTCTATCTGAAGTCTGGTGAATTCGGCGAAGTGCCCAGGCTACTTAACGACGCCGAAGACTTCCTGAAGCGCGCCAAGCATGAAGCATTTCTACTTCACGCTCACCTAGTTCGAGCACGATATTTGAACCTTGTCGGTAGTCCGCGAGAGGCGCTCGCAGTACTTGATCGCGTGGTAAAGGAGCTGCAAGAGTCGGGCATGTCTCGCGAGTATGCGATTTGCCTCGAGTACATGGGCGATAGCCATCTCATGATGCGAAATTACGAGGCGGCGAGTAAGCTCTACCAAGCAGCGCTGGAGAGTACCGACTCGTCGGCACCATTCGGAGACGTGGTCGCTGAAATCGGGCATCGAATGGGTGAGGCTCTTGTCAATCTTGGTGATCCCAATGGCGCGATTCTTTCCTGCGAGAGAGGTCTCAAGGTTGCGGAAGATACTGGTGATCGATATGAGATATGCGCGAGCCACCGCGTACTCGCAATGGCGAATTGGGCGGCGGGCAATACACGTAAGGCACATAGGTTAATTGCACGCGGGATTGACCTCGGTCGCACCTACGGAATCCCATACGAACTCGCCCGAGCACTTCAGTGGTCAGGTGAAGCCGGCTCCCAAAACTCCGACGAGCACACCCAAGCCCGCCGTCACCTGTGGGAAGCTCGAGGAATTTACGATCGTCTCGGTCTCACCCACGCGAGCCGCAACGTCGACAAGCTCCTAGGCTTCGAATCCCAACCGGAGCCATCAACCACCGAGCCCGGCATCGAAGCACTCCAGGGCCTCTCCAACCTCGACGGTGGGGCGCTCCGTTTCGGCATCGTCACGTGCAACCCGGAAGTCAGCGAGGCGGTCGCTACCATCCAGAGCATCGCCCCGAGTCGCATCCCGGTGCTCATCACCGGCCAGAGCGGCGTGGGCAAGGAAGTGCTCGCGAAGGCGCTCCACCTCATGAGCGACCGTCGCAAGGGACCTTTCGTTCCCGTCAACTGCGGCGCGGTCAGCCAGACGCTCATCGACAGCGAATTCTTCGGGCACGAGCGCGGCGCATTCACGGGCGCGGTGTCCGCGCGAGAAGGACTCATCGCGTCGGCGCACCAGGGAACCTTGTTCCTCGACGAGATCGGCGAGCTGTCGCCGGCCGCACAGGCCACGCTGCTTCGCGTGCTCGAGACCGGCGAGCTCCGCCCTGTGGGCCGGGACGACCTCCGCAAGATCGACGTGCGCCTCGTGGCGGCGACCAACGCTTCGCTCGAGGATCTCGTCGAGCGTGGGGTGTTCCGTCGCGATCTCTATTACCGGCTGAATGGCGTCTCGGTCACGCTGCCTCCGCTGCAAGAGCGCGAAGAAGACATCCGGGCGCTCTTCCGCCACTTCTGGGCGCAGGCTGTCTCGGCATCGCGCAAGAAGCTGGTCCTCGCGGACGACGTCGAGGCGATGCTGTGCGCCTACTCCTGGCCGGGGAACGTTCGGGAGCTCAAGAACGAAGTCGCTCGCGTCGTGGCGATGGCGGACAGCGGGTCCGTGGTGAACCGCGAGGCGTTCCTGCCGAAGCAGCGCGCCCGCACGGCCGAGTCGCTTCGCCGCTCGCGCGAGCAGCTTACCCAGTCGACCGCCGAACGCGATGAAATCCTGCGCGCTCTCCGCGCACACGGCGGAAACAAGGCTGAGGCGGCCCGCAGTCTCGGGGGGATGAAAAGAACCACGCTCCTGTATAAGATCGAGCGTCTTGGAATCCGACCCGAGGAATACCTGGTCAACGAGTAGTCCCGCCGAGCGTCATCCCTGGCGGCGCAACCTGCTGGCCCTCGCTGTGGCCACGCAGGGTGTCATCAACCTTCTCTCCGCCTTCCTGTCGCACCCTCCGGATCGTCTGGTAGCGCTCCGACGCCTGGTCCCCACCGCGGTCATCGACACGAGCCGGACGTTCACCCTACTCTCCGGGCTCCTTCTGCTCGTAACCGCGCTGGGCCTGCGAAACGGCAAGCGGCGCGCGTTCGTGATGGCGCTCCTCCTGTGCGCGGTGTCGGTGCCGGTGAATCTCCTCAAGGCCATCGATCTCGAGGAGGCGATCGCGGCGTCCACGCTCATGTTCCTGCTCGCCATCAGCGGCGACCACTTCCGGGTGAAGAGCCGGGAGCTGTCGCTGGCCGACATTCGCTGGAGCGGATTCCTCGCGGCGGTGGGATTCGCCGGCTACGCGGTGGGCGGATGCTATGTGCTCCATCACATCGTGGGTGGGAACGCATCCATCGCGGGCGCCATCAGCGAGGCAGCCCACACCCTCACGGGGCTCGGCTCCTCGTCGCTTCCCCCGCTCCGCGAGATGACCCACCGGGACCACCGCCTCACCGTCTGGTTCCTCGACTCGCTCCACGTCACCGCCGCCACGATCATCGTGGGCTTCGCCCTCTCCGCGCTCCGCCCCGTGGTGCATCAGAGCCGCCATCGCCAGGAACGCGATCGAGTCGCGGCGCTCATCCGCCAGTACGGCGACTCCTCGGTCTCCGAGTTCGCGCTCGCCCCGGACTCCGACTACTTCTTCTCGGCCAACGGACGCGCGGTCATCGCGTACCGCTTCGAATCGAACGCGCTCCTCGCGATCGGCGATCCCATCGGACCGGACGAGGAGATCCCGGAGCTGCTCCGCGGCTTCGCGCGCTTCTGCCGCGAGCACGACTGGGCGTTCGCCTTCTTCCAGTCCCGCCCCGAGCGGCTCCCCTTCTACGAGGCGCTCGGCTGGCGCTCCATCCACATCGGCGAGGATCCGGTGCTCCATCCGAGGCGGTTCACGCTCGAGGGATCCGCGATGGGTGAGGTGCGCCGCGCCGTCAAGAAGATGGAGGAGGCGGGATGGGAGTGCCGCCACTACCTCCCCGGCATCAACCCGCTCGATGCCGCGCACGACACGGACGGCGTGCTGGAGCAGCTCCGCGCCATCTCCAACGAATGGCTCCGCTCGCGCGTGGGATCGGAGAAGGGCTTCTGCATGGGGCGCTTCGATCCCGAGCACCTCGCGCGCTCATGGGTGAGCGTGGCGTGGCACAAGACGGAGCGGCGCGCGGCGGCGTTCCTCACGTGGAACCAGGTGCCGGCGCGGGACGGCTGGGCGCTCGACCTCATGCGCCGGCGTCGCGAGGCGCCGAACGGGACGATGGAGTTCCTCATCGCGAAGTCGGTGGAAGCGGCGCGCGACCGCGGCGACGACATGCTCTCGCTCTCGCTATCGGCGCTCGCGAAGGTCGATCCGGACCAGGGAACGCCGGCCCCGGTGACCGCGGAAGGCGCCGATCGCCTCCGAATTTTTTTGCTCGACCACCTCTCCCGCTTCTACGACTTCCAGGGGCTCTTCCAGTGGAAGAAGAAGTTCGGGCCGGAGTTCGAGGACCGCTATCTCGTGTACGGAGAGCCACTTTCGCTTCCCCGGGTGGTCCTGGCGCTGGCCCGGGCCCAGAGCCCGGGAGGGCTCCTCAGCTATTTCCGCGGCCCTGGGGTTCGTGCTGCACTTTCCTCTTGAAGCGGGAGTAATATGGTCGCGAACGTAGGAACCGCCCCAAAAACCGGGTGTATCCCCGATTGCACACGGGGCCGGGTCGGCTCCAGCGCAAAAGGGAGGGTGTGGCATTGAAGCCGTTGCGGCTCTTGGTTCTAGGAATGGCGATCGGAGTCCTCGCCATCCTGGCCCGTCCGCTGCCGGCGAGCGCCGCCACGGATCACCCTCGACACCACACCGCTCGTCAGCTACGCACGGTTACCGCATTTCCGCGCTTAGCTGCGAGCCGCGCCACGTACCCACATCCTCAGCCCGCGCGCCGACCCGGACCCCAACACCCTTCTCGCGCCGCCAGGGCCGCGTCCCACACGCGCCCGGTCAAGCGCCCTCGAGTGAATGATCACGCCGCCGCCCTGGGCCTGGAGGCCACCGCTCCCGCCCTCGCCGCCGCCTGGCGTATCGGCTTCTATCGTTCGTTGTCGTTCAAGCATCGGGATGGTTCGGTGATTTCGGGGCGCGGTCCCCCGCGCGCGGGCCCATCGTGTTTCTCCGCGATCCAACTCAGCTCGGATCGCAGCATGCGGCCCAGCCCCGCTCCGAACCCAGCCATCCCATCCGCTTCGCTGTCCGCTTCCGTCCGTTCCACCACTACATCCAGATCCAACCCCGATCACTCCATTTGCTTTGCCCCGAGGGCGGCCACGCCCTCTCGCGCCGCCGGTTTGGAGGGCACTCCGGCGCGGCTCCAGTCCCCCTCCACAGGAGAATTGTCATGACCCGTACCCATGTGTTGGCCTCCGTTGCGTTCGGCATGCTGCTGCCGGTTGCCGCTTTCGCCGGCACTGGCACCGCGACCACGACTTCGAGCTCGGCGCACCACAACTCGGCGCACCACTCCTCGACGAAGTCGCACAAGGTCGATCTCAACACCGCGTCGAAGGAAGATCTCATGAAGCTCCCGGGCGTTGACGACGCGACCGCCGACAAGATCATCGCCGGCCGTCCGTACACGTCGAAGAGCGAGCTTGTGAAGAAGAACGTCCTCACGCAGGAAGAGATGAAGAAGATCGACGCACACGTGATGGCGAAGGCGCCGGCCAAGGAAGCCGCGCCGAAGAAGTAGCTATAGCTGGTTGAAGCGTGGGGCGGCGGGAGGCGCCGTCGCCCCTATGCGAACCGGTGGCCGGGCGGCGTGGCTCGTGTGCTTTCCACGGTCTCAGTGGGACACCCCCTGATCTCCTGGAACGTGGAGGCCACGATGTCCAAGCTCTCCGCCGCTCCGGTCCACCGGGTCGCACGTACACGCGCATGCGGTAGCTTGCGCGGTTAGTAGCTGGGCAGGAAGACCTGGCCCCCGGCCGCGAGCGCCTCGGGCTTGGAAAACCCAGGAATCGGTTGGAGGCCATCGGCCGCGCGGATCCATTGCGCTTCGCCGTCGGCCTCGTTTCGTTTCCGGGCGTCGGGCGAGAGATAGATGGCGTCGGCGGGGTGATCCGTGGAGACGCGGTCGCGCTGACGCCAGAGCGGAAGGAGGAGCGCGGGACGGTCGAGGTGCCACGACACCCAGTCGGGCACGTCGGTCCATATGATGCCGCCGCGCGCGGGTCCGAGCGCTTGCTGAAGCTGCGTCGCCGTGACCGGGAGCAGCGGTGGGAAGCGGCGCTCCGCGTCACGCGTGGTGATGCCCACGAGGATCGCTCGCTCGAGCACGAGGAGCGTCAGGAGGAGTGCCTGTCGATTCCGGCCACAGATGCGGTCGAGCGTGGGCGCCGCCGCCATGCCGAGCACGACGGCAATGAATGGGATGGCGGGCGCGAGAAAGCGCGGACTCCGCTCCAGGCACGAGAACGCCGCGATCTGGACCAAGGCCGCCGCGAGGATCCACCCGGCCGGCTTGAGCGCTCCCCACCGCTGCTTGGGATCGCGTAGGAGAAGTCCCGCGATCGCGAGCCCGAGCGCGAACGGACCGAGACCCCAGAGAAGATCGATGCCATAGCCCACCGCGTCCTTCGTGAATCGCCACGCAAACGTGAGCGGATGTGCGGCGACGTACGCGGCCACCCCGGGCATGGGCTCGAGGTACGTGCGGGTCGAGGAATAGCCGGGATACTCCGGCGTGTAGAGGAGCATGGGATTGCCGCGGATGGGCGAGGCCTGGCCTGTTTCGGTTCGAAGGTGGCCGATCCACGGAAGGGCGAGCGCGGCGAATACCAAGGCGAATGCCGCAGCCCGATCCCATCGCCTGCCTCGCGCGGCGCACACGAACCAGAGCGGGAGCATCACCACCGTTTCCCCGCGCAGGTACCACGCGGCTGCTGCGAGTAGCCCCGCGGCCGCAGCGGACGATGGCCGCGCGTACCGGAGAAGGAGGAACCAGATCGCGGCGCCGAGCGCGGCCGCGGGGACCTGGCTGAGACCGGCGCTGAAGGGGTCGAGCAGGATCGGTGATGCGATCGCGAAGGCCGCGGCGAGAGCACCCGCGCGCGGGGAGTGGAGATGCGACGCGAGCAGGAAAACGAGGCCTACGAGAATGGCGTGCGCGAACACCGCCACGATGAAGAATCCGAGCGGGAGTGCGACGCCAAACTCGAGAAACGTGGCGCCGATTGCCGCGTACAAGGGCATGCGCCATCGCACGGGAAACGGAGCGGGCTGGGTGCCGAGGTGCGTGGGATACGTGTAGAGCGACGTGAAGCCCTGCCCCCGCGCGAGCTGCCGCGCTTCCTGCGCGTAATCCCAGACGTCGCTGGATGGAGGGATGCGCGTGTAGGTGGCGCACGCGAACGCCGTCGCAAGGATGAGCGCGAGAAGGGACCACAGGGCGGCGTCGCGCCACGGAAGGGATCGCTGCTGGTGCGCCATGGCGCGGAGTGTAGCGCACCGAAAAAAAGTGCCCCGCCGGGTTCCGCCGGCGGGGCAAGGGTCTGCGGTCTTGCGGTCCGCAGATTCCGTGAGGTCCGCGGGTCTGTGGGGGGTCCGCGGATCGGTTCCTCGTGAGAGTTCCGACCAGCCGGCGCTCGTTGCTAGGAGGCAACCAAAGAGCTAACCCACTGAATCGTTGGCGGTTAACCCACCCCTCTCATCTATTTAGATCACCGGCCCCCGGGCTGAGGTTCCCTCGCGAGGGGCTTTTTTTCTGCCCCTGTAAGTGCCCCCACAGAGCGGGGATAAGGCTCGCCAGTAGGCCTGCGTAGATGGCCTCGATTCCGAGCGGGTATCCAGGGGTCCACGCAAAATAGCGGCTCAGAAGCCAGAGAAGGGACACCCCGGCGCCAGCCAGCATGGAAGCCACAGCAGCGTTGGATGGGAGTCGAAAGCGATCGCTGTACGACGCAAGTAGTGGAATCAACAATGCGGGCACACCCACCGACCCCACGTCGTGCCACAGATCGACGGCGGAGCGCACGTACAGCGCGAGCAGGATCGAGAGGATCGCTGTCATCACGTATCCGATCTGCACATAGCGGTTCACGCGCGATTCGTCCTTCTCTCCACGCCACCGCCAGATGAGATCGCGCCCGAAGTTCACGCCGCCGATGAACGTGTACCCGTCGACCGTGGACATCACCGTCGCGAGGAGACCGAGGTAGAAGAGCCCGCGAACCACGGGAGGCAGGATGTCGACCGCGAGCGCGGGATACGCGGCCACGGGATCCTTGAGATTGGGGAGGAGCGCGCGCGCGTAGAGGCCGGTCGCCGTCGTGAGGAAATCGAACAGCATCCAGAACCCGATCGAGATCAGCACCCCGCGGCGCGCGACCTTCTCGTCCGCGGCGGCGAAGGAGCGCTGGTAGAAGGTCGGCTCCACCAGCGTCTGGAGCGCGATCAGATACCAGACGAAGATGTACTGGGGCGGATTTCCTCCGTGCCAAACGAAGTGCGTCGCGGGGAGGTGCTGCTTGAGGAAGCCGAGGCCTCCATATCTGGTGACCAGAAGCGGGAGCGCGATGAGGAAGCCCAGGTACATGAGCACGAACTGCACCGCGTCCGCACGGACCACCGATCGGAGGCCACCCCGAATGGAGTACATCATCGACACGAGTGCGCCGCCGATGATCGCCCACGTCAGCGGTACGCCGAAGATCAGCTCCAACAGCACGCCGAGCATGAGCACGTACGGAGCGGGACTCGAGAGGATCTGGATGACCACGGCCCCGACGAGCGCGGCTGGCTTCCCGTAGGCCGACGCAAGCTGGTCGGGCACCGTGTAGTAGCGGCTCCGGCGCGCGAGCCGCGCCACGAGCCACGCGAAGAGCGCCGCCCCCACGTAGTACGGAAGCCCGAACACGAGCCAGTTCGAGATCCCGTAGCGGTACGTGAACTCGCCGACGCCGAGGATTCCGCCGTACCACGTGGTGACGAGGGTCGCGACGAAGGACGGCAGCGCGAGCCTCCGCCCCATCACCAGGTACTCGGCGGCGTCCTTCTTCGCGATTCCGAAGAAGCGGAACGCGAGGACGATGAGGAAGGCGAAGTAGAGCCCGATCAGCGCGAGATCGATGGCTCCGAGGGTTTTCACGCCTTCTGAAGCCATCGGGTCAGAAATCGGCCCGCAAGGTCACGAACACGTTCCGCTCCGCCGCGGGATAGAAGTACGGAATGCCGTCGAAGACATACCCCGCGGTCTCGTACTTGAGGCCCGTCAGATTCATGCCGCGCACTTCGAGGGCCAGCCCATTGGCCTCGAACGGCCGGAACCCAGCGAGGCGGGCGAGGTCGAACGTGAGCGCACCGTTCAGCACCGCGTGCTCCTCGACGAAAAGGCTCGCGTACCCGGGCGTGTCGCGAAGCGCGGGATCCTTCCGGTTGTCCTCGGTATTGTCGAGATACTGGCGGCCGGTCTCGACCATCGTGAGTGCCGCGCCCACGCCTCCCTTCCGGTAGCCCACGGTCACGTTCGCGAGCCGGCTCGGGAAGCCAGCGATGGCATTGCCGCTGTAGTCGTTCACCGTCGTCGAGTCGACGTGCTCGATGTAGTCGTCGAACTGATTGTGGCTCAGCGTGAGATTGCCCGACAGCTCGAACCCCGTCTTGTGGCGCGCGCTCCACTCCAGCTCCACGCCGCGGTGGGTGGACTGGGCCGCGTTGCCCGTGATGGGCACGCCGAACTTGTCGATCTGTCCGGACGGCACGATCTCGTCCCGGAAATCCATCCAGAACCCGGTCAGCCGCACCCGGGCCGACCCCTGGTGGAAGCCGACTCCCGCCTCGTAGTCGTTCAGCTTCTCCGGATGGATGAGTGGATCCTCGTAGATGTGGTTCGCGGGATCGAGCGTGCCGAACAACGGAACGCTGGTCGGATCGTCGGGCCGGTAGATCTCGCCGAGGATCGGCTCGACCTGGGCGTGCGCGTAGGACGCGAACACGTCCGTGCGATCCGAGGCATTCCAGTTGAGCCCGAGCCGCGGGTTCAACGCGGTGTAGTGGAGGTTGAAGTCGTAGCCGTTGTAGCGATCCTTCCCGATCGCGTAGCGCGTGCGCCGGAGCTGGAGGCTGCCTGTCGCGCGGAGGTCTTTCTTCAGCTCATAGGACTCCTGCACGAAGCCCGACATGACGTTCACGCGCCCGGTGTAGTCGTAGAAGACGAAGTTGGGCTCCGTGCCCGGAGGGGGCGCGGCCGCCCAGGTCATCTCGCCCCAGTGGCGGCCCGTGTGCTCGCGCCACTCACCACCCACCGTCAGCTCTCCGCGCGAATGCTTCACCCGGGCCTGCGGCACCCACCCGTAGTGCTTGTTCCTCACCCAGAGCCGCTGCGTCATGTCCGACGCGACGACCGTGTACGGGCCCGTGCCCGACGTGTCGGCGTAGTAGCTCGCTGGGTAGAGCGTGTTGGAGCTCACAGTGAAGTCGGGAAGATGCCGGTCCGCGAAGAATTGCGGGCCGTACGGGAAGTCGTCGTAGTAGCCCTTGCCCGGGAAGTAGAAGATCGAGGACGTGAGGGCCGCGCTCTGGGAGAGTTTCACGTCCTGGATCAGCTCGAAGTGGGGCTCGTAGAAGTTGTCGGTCTCGTTCCGCCAGTTGAGCGGATTGAACCGTCGATCCTGGTCGGCGTCACCGCTGATGCGCCCGTCGAGATAGGGCCGGTCCACGGCGTAGTAGGCGAGATGGAGCCGTTCGGGCCCGCCGTAGAGATTGAGTCGGGTCGTGATCCATGAATCGAGCCGCGCGATGGAGAAGGCGTAGGACCAGAGGTCGGACCAGGACTGCTCCCGATACCCCATGCTCTTGATCCGCGAGTAGCGCCCCGACACGACGTACGTGTTGTCGAGGAGCCCCGACTCCATCTGCGCCGAGAAGCGCTGCGTGTCGTAGCTCCCCATCCCCACCTCGAGCCCGATCCGCCGCTCGCGGGGCGCGTTGAGCGTGGTCAGCTCGACGGCGCCACCGACCGCGCTCGCTCCGTAGAGCGCGCTCCCGACACCGCGCTGAACCTGCACCGACTGCGCGCTCGCGATGAGATCCGGGTGATCGACCCAGTAGACCTCGTGCGACTCCGGGTCGTTCAAAGGAATGCCGTTGATCGATACGGCGACGCGACGTTGCGAGAAGCCGCGGATCTTCACGTACGAGTAGCCAATGCCATTCCCGGCGTCCGAGTAGGCGTAGGTACCCGGCGTCTCCGCGAGGAGCATCGGAACGTCCTGGGCCCAGTACTTGTCGCGGATCTCCTTCCGGTCGAGCTCGGTGAACGCGACCGGCGTGGAGCGCTCCGCCGCGCGCGCGGTGGTCACCTCGATCTCGGGACCGGGGAGCGCGCGCGGATCGAGCTTCACCGCGATCCCGGCGGTGCTGTCGGGGTCGGCGTTGACCGCGATGCGCGCGATCGCGTAGCCCAGGCGGCGGATCTCGATCTCGTACGGGCCCGGCGGGACGGGGGGGAAACGGAACTCGCCATCCTTGTCGGTCAGCGTTTCGTGGAGCGGGTCGGTGTTGAGCGTGACTCGGGCTTGCGTGATCGGCTGGTCCGAACTCGCGTCGACCACGGTTCCGTGAACGATGGCTTGCGGTGTCTCTTGCGCGAAGCAGGGTATAGCGAGGGCGAGTGCCGCTCCCACAAGGGCGCGGAGTGAAGCAAGGGCGACTCGTTGCATCGACGCGTTCCTCCGGAAACAATCCGGCCGCGCCAGTGCAGGGGGCGCGGCCAGGCGGAGTGCGTCGTCTGTCCCGTTTCCCTACGCTGGAATGACCCAGATCAGGTTCTTAGGGTTTGATCTCAGGCCGGGTTGGTCCCGACCACCCCTAACGGTCGATACCTAGAATGGGGATGCGAGGGGCTGCATGTCAAGGGCCCCGTGGTTACTGCGTGGCGAAGGCGGCGGGCTCGGACTTCTCGGTGCGGCCCCCGGCGAAATCGACCGCAAGTCGCCAGTGGTAGACCGTCTGCGGGGTCAGCTTGCTCCGGATCTCGGGCGGGAGGTTCCACGCGGGCTCGCTGAGGGATGGGCTCACGAAGAGCGACTCATCGGTGGCGCTCATGAGTGTGACGCTGTAGCCGAGCGCGCCCGGGATCTCGCGCCATTCCAACCGCACGCGATCGGGATCGCTGCGCATGGAGCGCATCTCGTAGATGATGGGCCCCTGATCGGGTTGCTTGGGAACGGGCGGCCCGCCAGCACCCGGCCGCGCGGGATTGTGGAAGCCGAGGTAGAGCCCGACGCCCGCCACGACCATCGTGAGAATCGCGATCCAGACGATTCCCATCGCATCCCTGCGATTTGCCATCATTCCCCCAAGGCTGCTAGGCTCGGTTCGCCAATCCGCCGCCGTGCTTCCGCACGGCGAACCCTAGCACGAACCGGACGCCCACTCCCATGCCCCGCGC
>Ga0207703_10000699_pt1 | contig 33208 bp, 28 predicted proteins | sample KBSSwiS12_FD_184304 | JGI IMG/M metagenome (GOLD analysis project Ga0207703, IMG submission 184304) | Switchgrass rhizosphere microbial communities from Kellogg Biological Station, Michigan, USA - KBS Switchgrass S1-2 (SPAdes) (version 2) | ecosystem: Host-associated > Plants > Roots >... | reverse complement strand
CCAGGTCATCGGGCTCAGCGTCGAATCGGCCCGCGACGCCATCGATCGCCACGGCCACGAGCTCGTCATCGATGTGCCGGAGGCGGCGATTGCCTTGCGCGGCGACCCGACCCGGCTGACCCAGGCTCTGCTCAACCTCCTGACCAACGCCGCCAAGTACACGCCGGACAAGGGCCGCATCGAGCTGAAGGTCGCGGTCGTCGACGGCATCGTCGTCACCTCGGTGAAGGACAACGGGCGCGGCGTGGCGCCCGAGGCGCAGGAACGCATCTTCGACCTCTTCACCCAGGAGCGCCCGTCCACCGGCATGAACGATCCGGGCCTGGGCATCGGCCTGGCGCTGGCTCGGGCGCTGGTCGAGCAGCACGGCGGACAGCTCAGCGTCGAAAGCCTCGGCGTCGGCCACGGCAGCACGTTCCGGATCCGCCTGCCGGGCGCCGGCGCCGCCACCGCGCCGGCGGCGGAGCCCGCAGCGAGCACCAGCGCCAAGGATGCCGGGGCACTGCAGGTGCTGGTGGTCGACGACAACCGGGACGCGGCCGACATGCTGACCTCGCTCCTCGGCGCCCTCGGCCACGAGTCGCGCGCCGCCTACGGCGCCCGCGCGGCGCTCGACACGGTGCAGACCTTCCGCCCCGACGTCGTCTTCCTCGACATCAACATGCCGGATGGCGACGGCATCAGCCTGCTGCCGATGCTGCGCGCGATCTTCGGCGAGACGGTCTACGTGGCGGCGCTCACCGGCTACGGCCAGCAGCACGACCGCGACACCACCCGGGCCGCCGGCTTCCAGGAGCACCTGACCAAGCCGGTTGCCATCGACCGGCTCGCAGCGACCCTGGCGGCGGCCTCGGCGGCCTCGGCCCGCCGCTGAGTCAGCGCCGGCAACGAAAGGCGCCGCCTGGCACCGCCCGGCGCCGCGTTTCACCCCGTTCGGCGGCGCCGGCCGTTCAACGCATGTCCCCACTTCCGATCACGGAGATCGACATGCCCACCCGGCGCCTCTTGCTCACCCTGCTCGCCGTCGCGGCGACCAGCGCCTGCACCGCCCTGCCCGCCCATGCCACCGGCAACCTGGTCGACCTCCAGGTCGTCGACCGCAGCCGCGGCGACGTGCTCTCGACCTGGCGATATCGCGGCACGAGCTGGGTCGCCGGCCGTCCCGGCGACCGTTACGCGCTGCGCCTCAGCAACCGCACCGGCGGCCGGGTGCTGGTGGTGCTTTCGGTGGACGGGGTCAACGTCGTCAGCGGCGAGACCGCGGCCACCGGACAGACCGGGTACGTGCTCGGGCCCTGGGCCTCGGCGGAGATCACCGGCTGGCGCAAGAGCTATTCGGAAGCGGCGGCGTTCTACTTCACCGCCCTGCCCGATTCCTACGCCGCTCGCACCGACCGGCCCGACAACGTCGGCGTGATCGGCGCCGCGATCTTCCGCGAGCGCGTGGTCCAGCCGGCACAGCGGCCGTACGAGTCGCAGCCGCCGGTGACCAGCGGCCGGCTCGACGGCCCGACCCTGCAGGAGCCGGAGCGCCGCGCCCAGGGCGCCGGCAGCGCGGCCGACGCCGCCAGCGAGCGCTCGGCCGCCGCGCCGGCCGCGCCCCCGGCGCTGCGCGACCGCGAGTCGCTGGCCAAGGCGGAAAAGCTCGGCACCGGCCATGGCGAGCGCGAATACTCGCCGACGACCCAGACCACCTTCGAGCGCGCCAGCGCGCAGCCGAACGAGATCGTGCAGGTGCGCTACGACAGCCATGCCAACCTGGTGGCCGCCGGCGTCATTGCCCGGCCGCAGCCGCCGGCACTGCCCCAGCCCTTCCCCGGCTTCGCGCCCGATCCGCGCTGAGCGAGCGCACGGGCCCGCATCGCCCGACCCGCGCCGAGGCGGGCATCCACGACTAGCATCCCCGCATCCGGACTTGCGGGGAGTTGCATGGATCTCGAGCTCAAGGGCAAGCGCGCATTGGTCAGCGGCGGCAGCCGCGGCATCGGCAAGGCGGTGGCCCGCGCCCTGGCGCGCGAAGGCGCGGAAGTCGCCCTCCTCGCCCGCGATCGGGAGCGCCTCGCCGCGGCGGCGGCCGAGCTGAGCGCGGCCTTCGGCGGCCGGGTGGTTGCGGTCGTCGCCGACACCGGTGACGACGCGCAGGTCGAGCGCGCCGTGGCCGAAGCCGCCGCGCTGCTCGGCGGCAGCATCGACATCCTGGTCAACGCCGCCGCCGAGCCGGGCGGCTACGCGGCGCCGCCGAAGCTCGCCGAACTCGACGCCGCCTTCCTCCAGCATGAGATCGACATCAAGGTCATGGGCTACATCCGCACCGCCCGCGCCGTCGCGCCGCAGATGCAGGCGCGCGGCTGGGGCCGGATCGTCAACATCAGCGGCCTGGCGACGCGGCAGAGCGGCAACACCGTCGGCAGCATCCGCAACGTCGCCGTCGCCGCCCTGACCAAGAACCTCGCCGACGAGCTCGGGCCAAACGGCATCAACGTCACCGTCGTCCATCCCGGCCTCACCCGCACCGAGCGCACCGCCACGCTGGTCGCGGCACAGGCCCAGGCGCAGGGCGTGGGCGAAGACGTGATCCTGCAGCGCATGGCCGAGGGCAACTCGATCCGCCACCTGGTGGATGCGGCCGAGGTCGCCGATGTCGTCGCCTTCCTCGCCTCGCCGAAATCGGTGGCGATCAACGGCGACGCGATCGCTGCCGGCGGCGGCGTGCCGCGCGCCATCCACTACTGAGCCGCGGCTCGGCCCGTGGCGGGCGTCGGCGCCGCGCGCTACAGCGCCCGCGGCAGGATCGCGTCGCCGCGCCGGTAGGCGTCGCTGAACGGCGCCAGGCCGTGGCTGCCGCCGTTCACCAGGCGGCGCGCCGCCATCAGGTTGTCGTGCAGCAGCGCGTCCTTGATCTGCAGCTCGCGGTCGCCGAGGAAGAGCGCCAGCAGGTCGGCGGCGACCGCGGACGAGGACGCGAGCTGCGGCCGGGTCTCGAGGTTGACCGGCGTCATCAGCTTGGGGCCGTAGCGCCGGTAGTTGTCGCGCCCGGTGAGCTGGACGAAGCCGCGGCCCTTGTAGCGGTCGCCGTCGGGCCGGCCGCGGTTGCCGAGATCACGGCGGTTGTCGTAGAGGTCGAACGGATGGCCGTTGGGCGAGGTGTTGAACTTCGAGCGGCCCTCGTCGATCGGCAGGAAAGGCTCGGCCTCGGCGCGGATCGTCGCCAGCGCCATCAGCACCATGGCCCGGTCGTGCAGGCTTCGCCCCTTCAGCGCGGCGAGCACGAACGGCAGCTGTGCCTTGATGTTGCAGATCGCGGTGAACGGGAACATCTGGCTCACCATCTCGACCGTGACCGTGCCGGTGGCGTCGGGCAGGGCTGGGCTGGCGACGAGCGCCAGCGCGTGGAGCGTCCGCGGCCCGGCGATGCCGTCGGCCAGCAGGCCTTCGCTCTTCTGGAAAGCGATGACGGCCGCCTCGGTGCCGCCGCCGAAGGCGCCGTCGATCAGGCCGGGATCGAAGCCCTTGTCGAGCAGCGCCTGCTGCAGCGCCGACACCGCGGCACCGGACATTCCCCGCTTGAGAACCTTCATCAGCAGCTCCTCGAAGTTGCACGCTGGAACTGCGCCTCGGCCGGCCAGCCCGGTGGGGTCGCGATGTCGGCGCGCCGCGTGCGCAGCGCGTCGCCTTCGATCGTCAGCTCGAACGCTTGCAGTCCCTGGGCGCGCAAGGTCGAGCCCTCGATACGGCCGTCGAAGACGAACGGAACCGGGCTCGCCGCCGTCGTCAGCGTGGCCGAGAAGGCCTGGAAGCGCTGCGTGATCTCGAGCCGGCTGCCCGCCGCGCACCAGGTGCCGGCGGCCGCGACCGGCACGATCCACAGATGGATGCGCGACACCTTCTCCCTGCCGACCGCCTTGTCGGGCACGTCGACGACGAGGCTGCGGTCGGGCAGCCAGTCGCCCATGTCCCAGTCGTGGGAAACGACGCGGGTGCCCGGAGCCAGCGCCAGGAGGCGCGGCCGCAGCTGCAGGTTGACGGCAGGCAGCAGGTACATCGTCACCACGCTGGCGCGGCCGAGGTCGGTGGCGAACAGGTCCTGCTCGCGGAACTCGACCTTCTCCTGCACCCCGGCGGCGCGCGCCAGCTCGCGGCTCCTCTTCACCAGCTCCGGCACGATCTCGACGCCGAGGCCACGGGCACCGAAGCGGCGGGCGGCGGTGATGACGATGCGGCCATCGCCGGAGCCCAGGTCGATCACATGATCGGCGGGGCCGACGCCGGCGAGCTCGAGCATCGCCAGGGTCACCTTGTCGGGCGTGGTGATGAAGGGCACCTCGTCCTGGGCTCGGGCGACGCTGGCGAGACACAGGACCGCGGCGATCGCGCCGAGCAGGAGCCGCCCGATCCCCGGGTGCGGCAGGATACGCCTCATGCCGCGGCCGCCGGTGCGCGGACCACCGCCGCATCGACGATCTCGAGCTCGCTCGAGCTGGCCGGCAGCTCGGCGACGACGGCCGCGTCGCGGACAACGAGGATGCGATGGCAGAGCGCCAGCAGCTCCTTCAGGTCCGAGGAGACCAGCACGATCGTCACGCCCTGCTTCGAGAGCGTGTCGATGATGGCGTAGATCTCCTCGCGCGCGCCGACGTCGACGCCGCGTGTGGGCTCGTCGCAGATCAGCAGCAGCGGTCGGGCCAGCAGGCCACGGCCGAACAGCACCTTCTGCTGGTTGCCGCCGCTCAGAGCGCGTACCGGCGTGCGCAGCGACGCCGCCACCAGCTTCAGGCGTTCGAGCGTCGGCGCCACTCGCCGCCGCTCTTCGCCGCCATCGACGAAGCCGAGCCTCGATAGGCTGCCGAGCATCGCCGCGCTGGCATTGCGCAGCACCGACAGGCCGGCGAACAAGCCCTCGCGCTTGCGGTCCTCGGTCAGATAGACGATGCCCCGGGCAACCGCCTGCACCGGCGTGCGGACACTGAATCGCTGCTCGCCGATCCGGTAGTCGACGGTGGTGCCCTCTTCCAGACCGGCGAGCCGGCGCGCGAGGCGGGTCCGTCCGCTGCCGACCAGGCCGCCGAGGCCGACGATCTCGCCGCGCTCGAGCCTGAGGTCGAACGGCGCCGGCGGCGCATGGACGCGGATCGTCAGCGGCGGCGAGCCGGAAAGCGCGAGCGGCTCGGCCCGCGTCCGGTCGTCGACCGCGTGGCCGACCATGTGGCGCACCAGCTCGCTTCGGGTGACGTCCGCGATGGCTGCGGCGAACACGCGCCTGCCGTTGCGCAGCACGGTCACCCGGTCGGCGATCTCGAACACTTCGTCCAGGCGATGCGAGACGAACAGCACCAGCAGGCCGCGCCGCTTCAGCTCGCCGACGGTGTCGAACAGACGCATTCTTTCCTCGGCCGAGAGCACCGCGGTCGGCTCGTCCAGCGTGAGGATGCGTGCCGAGATCGACAGCGCCCGGGCGATCTCGACCAGCTGACGCGCGGCGACGCTCAGCGTCCCGGCAACGGCGGCAGGGTCCAGCGGCAGGCGATAGGCCTGGAGCAGCCGCGCCGTCTCGGCCTGCAGCGCCCGCCGATCGAGCAGCCCGGCGCGGGTCCGCGGCTCGCGCCCGAGCCAGATGTTCTCGGCGACGCTGAGTTCGGGCAGCACCGCCAGCTCCTGGTACACCGCGGCGACTCCGGCGGCACGCGCCTCGGCCGGCGAGGCGAAGCGCACGGGAGCGCCGTCGATCAGGATCTCGCCCGCGCTCGGCGCATGCACGCCGGCGAGCAAGTTCATCAGGGTCGACTTGCCTGCGCCGTTGGCCCCGGTCAAGGCGTGGACTTCGCCGCGGTCTGCGACGAAATCCACCGCTTCGAGCGCCGCGACGGCGGCGAAGCGCTTTCCCAGGCCGCGGAGCTCGAGCAGCGGCGGGGGCGAGCCCGGGACCGCCCGGCCCTCTTCGGTCACTTCGGCTTGAACTGCTCGGGCAGCTTGCTGGCCCACCAGTCGTCGGGCTTGTTCATCTCGGCGAACTTCGCCGCATCCTTGGGCGCGATGTATTCGGACGGGATCACCAGGCCGCGCGGCACGGGCTCGCCGGCGAGGATCTTCAGGCCGAGCTTGGTCGCCTCCTGGCCGGCGCGCGTGGGGAAGGTGACGGCGCCGCCCTTCTGGTTCTTGACCACCCACTTCATCCAGCCGTTGTACTCGTCGCCGGGCGACATCGTCAGGCCCTTCATCCGGCCCGCGTCCTCGAAAGCCTCGGCGACGCCCATCGACATCTGGCCCGCGGGCGAGAACACGCCGTCGATCTTCGGATAACGCTGCAGCAGGTTCTCGCTGATCTGCTTCGCCTTGGCGCGGTTCCAGTCGCCGTACTCGGCCGACAGCAGCTCGACGTTGGGATGGTCCTTGAGCACCGTCTTCAGCGCCGCGAGCTGGTCGACCGCCGCGGTGGTGCCGGCGATCGGCAGCATCGCGAAGATCTTGCCCTTGCCGCCGAGGTCCTTCACGAAATGGCGCGCACCCTCCTCGCCGAGCGCCCACTGGTCGATGAAGGCGTTCGACACCGTGCCCGCGGAGTAGCTGAAGCCGCCGCCCGCGTTGACCGTGGGAATCCCCTTGGCCACGGCCTTCTCGAGCGCCGGCTGGATCGCCTTCTCGTCGACCGGCCAGTAGATGATGAGGCTCACGTTCTTGGCGACCAGGTCCTCGATGTCGGCGACCTGCTTGCTCGGGTTGAAGGCCGCGTCGGTCACGATCACGTCCTTCACGTCCTTGTGCAGCGAGGCCTCGTAGCGGATGTGCTGCAGGCAGAACACGACCCAGGAGTTGCTCATGTAGCCGGCGGCCACGCCGATCGTGTACGGCCCCGGCTTCTTGAACTTCTTGGTGTCGACCACCTCTGCCATCTGCTTCTTCTGCAGGGCACGGTCCGTGGTCTGCGCGCCGGCCGCCGCGGGCAGCAAGGCAGCGCTCAGGACGGCCACGCAGGCCAGCGCCTTCGACAGGAACAGCAATCTCATCTCGTTCTCCTCGGTTGACTCAGCGATCCCGGCCGAGGCGGGCGTAAGCCGCCGACGCCACGACGATGATCGCGCCCTTCAGCACCAGTTGCAGGTTGTAGTTGAAGCCCAAGATATTGACCAGGTTGAAGGCAATGAACAAGACGAGCGTACCCGCCACCGTGCCCACCACCGTGCCGCGACCGCCGCTGAAGAGCGTGCCGCCCAGGACGATGGCCGCCAGCGCATCGAACTCGAAGCCGCGGCCGGTGAAGGTGCTGGAGACACCCGAGCGCGCCAGCACGGCGATGCCGCCGAGCGCGGCGAACGCCCCCGAGATCACGTAGCAGGCGAAGGTCACCGCGGCCACCGGCAGGCCGGAGAGGCGCGCGGCTTCTCGGTTGCTGCCGATCAGGTAGATCTGCCGGCCGAAGCGGGTCGTGCGCAGCAGAATCTCGACCGCCGCGGCGAGGAGCAGCAGGCTCAGGGCGAGGACCGGCAGGACGTCGCCGAGGCGGTGGTTGAAGAACTCGCGGAAGTCCGGCGCCACCATGCCGCGCGCCGTGCCGCCGGAAAAGATCTGCGTCAGGCCGTAGATCGCCAGCGCCGTGCCCAGGGTCAGGATGAACGACGAGGACCGGTTGAAGACCACCAGCAGGCCGTTGACCGCGCCGAAGGCCGCGCCGACGGCGACCGTCACGGCCACGGCCAGCGGCACGTTGCGGGCGTCGCCGGCCATCAGCACCGCGCAGAGCACGGCCGAGAACGAGATGATCGCGCCGATCGAGAGGTCGATGCAGCCGAGGATCATCACCAGGGTCGTGCCGATCGCGGCGATGCCGACCGGTGCCGCCTGGCGCAGGATGTTGCCGACGTAGACCGGCTCGAGGAAGGCATCGGATAGGGCGATCGCCACCAGGTAGAGCACGGCGAGCACGCACAGGATCGCCCAGCGCGAAAGCAGCTCGCCGGCGGAGGACCAGGGGGACGCGGCAAGAGGGCTCATCCGGCGTCCGGACCGGCGGCCGGCAGGCGTGTCGCCGCCAACGGGCCCCGGCCGGTGCGGGCCCCGGTCGCGACGATCGCCGTGACCACGATCAAGCCCTTGGCGAAGGTCTGGACGAAGGCCGAGACCTCGAGCAGGTTGAGCACGTTCGAAATCACGCCGAGCAGGATCACTGCCGCCACCGTGCCGGCGATCGTGCCCCGCCCGCCCGCGAGCGAGGTGCCGCCGAGGACCGCGGCGACGATGGCATCGAGCTCGAAGCCCTGGCCGGCATTCGGATAGCCGGTGCCGAGCCGGCCGGCGACGAGCAGCCCGGCGAGCGTGGCGCCCACGCCCGAGAGCACGAAGGCGAGCAGGCGCACGCGCGCGACGTCGACACCGGCGCGGCGGGCGCTTTCGGCGTCGCCACCGGTGGCGAGCAGGCGCAGGCCGAAGCGGGTGTGGCGCAGCAGCAGGTGGGCGAAGGCGGCAAAGCCCAGCAGCACCAGGCCGGCCACCGGCAGGCCGAGCAGCCGGCCGTTGGCCAGCCAGACCAGCTCGACCGGCGCCCGGCCGACGCTCTGGTCGGTGTACGCGAAGATCGCCCCCTGCAGGATGCTCAAGGTGCCGAAGGTCAGGATCAGCGGCTCGATCCGAAAGCGGTTGACGAGCGCGCCGTGCGCTACGCCGACAGCGGCGCCCAGCGCCACCATCGCCATGAGCACCGGCAGCAGCAGCTCGGAGCGGCCGTCGGTGATGGCGCAGCTCAGCACGACCGAGAGGCCGAGCAGCTGGCCGACCGAGAGGTCGATCAGCCCGCCGGCGATGACGAAGGTCTGGCCGATCGCCACCAGTCCCAGCGCGGCCGACTGGGTGACGACGTTCGCCAGGTTGGTCGGCGAAGCGAAGCCCGGAACGAACAGCAGCGCGGCGGCGAGCACGACCGCGAGCAGCCCATAGATGCCGGCGCGGTGCGCCAGCGACTGCAGCGCCGGGACCGACGCGGCCGCGAGCGCCATCAGCCGAGCTGGCGCATCACGGTGTCGCTGTCTTCGACCCAGCCGAACTTGCTGGCGAAGTTCTTGAGCGTGGCGGCGTGCAGGTCGGGCGCGAACGACGAGACCGCGTCTTTCACCAGCGTGGTTCGGAAGCCGTGGTGGAAGGCCTGGCGCGCCGTTTCCTCGACGCAGATCTGCGTCACCGTGCCCGTGACCACCAGCGATTCGACACCGAGCGAGCGCAGCGTCGGCTCGAGCTGGGTCGCGTGGAAGGCGCCGTAGTTGTACTTCTCCACCTGGAATTCGCCGGGAAGGGGCGCCAGCTCGTCGATGACGTCGGTGCACTCCTGCTCGCGGCCGATGTCGGGATAGAAGCGCTTGTGGCCTTTCCAGCAGCACTTGGTCGGCGGCAGCGCCTGCGGCGACCACTCCCAGAGCAGCACCGGTGCCGGGAAGGTGATGAACTTGGTGTAGACGATGGGAAGCTTCCTCTCGCGGAAGAGCCGGATCAGTGCCTGGTTGGCAGGAATCGTGGCCCGCGCGTCGACGACCTCGAGCGCCGCGCCGACGCGGACGAAGTCGTTCTGCATGTCGACGATCAAGAGCGCGGGATGGCGGACGCGGTCATGCGGTTCGATCATGGGGACCTCACTCGAGAGACGGAATCGGGTGGCGCTCCGATCAGACCCCAGCCTGGAGCGCCTGCCAGACGCGCTCCGAGGTCGCCGGCATCTGGATCTCGTCGGCGCCGCGGCGCGCGCCGGCGTGGGCGAGCGCATCGGCGACCGCGTTCATCGTCGCCGGTGTCGCGCCGATGGTGCCGAGCTCGCCGACGCCCTTGACCCCGAGCGGGTTGGTCAGGCAGGGAATCGAGGTGTCGAAGCGGGTGCGGAAGTCCGGCAGCCCCTCGGCCCGCGGCATCGCATAGTCCATGAAGCTGCCGGTCACGAGCTGGCTGCTGCCTTCGTCGTAGACGATCCGCTCGCAGAGCGCCTGGCCGATGCCCTGGACCGCGCCGCCGTCGACCTGGCCGCCGACGATGGCCGGGCTCACCACCCGGCCGATGTCGTTGACCGAAGCGTAGGAGACGACCTGCACGTCGCCGCTGTCGGGATCGATCTCGACCTCGCAGACATGGCAGGCGTTCGGCCAGGTCGGGCCGCCCGCCGTGGCCGTTGCATCGACGTGGATGCGCGCCTCGGCCTGCTTGCCGGCCAGCGCGAACAGGTCGATGCCGAGGTCGGTGCCGACCACCGAGAAACGGCCGGCGCGATACTCGATGTCGGCGGCGGCGGCCTCGAGCGCCTCGGCGGCGAGGTCCTTGGCATGCTCCACGGTGCGCTCGGCCCCGACCTTCACCGCCGAGCCGCCGGTGAAGAGCGAGCGCGAGCCGGCGCTGCCGAAACCGTTGCCGCGATCGGTGTCGCCCTGGACGATGCGCACCTTCTCGATCGGCACGCCGAACACGTCGACCGCGAGCTGGGCGTAGCTAGTCTGGATGCCCTGGCCCATCTGCTGCGTCGCCGAGTAGATCTCGATGAAGCCGTCGGGCGTGACGTCGATCGAGACCTTCTCCTCGAAGGCCATGCCGCTGGTCCATTCGAGGAAAGTGGCGATGCCCCGGCCGCGCAGCTTGCCGCGCTTCTTCGACGCCTCGCGGCGCGCGGCGTAGCCGTTCCAGTCGGCGAGCGCCAGGCCCTGGTCCATGATCTTCTCGAACGAGCCGCTGTCGTAGGTCTGGCCCATCGCGTTGGTGTAGGGCATCTGTTCGGGGCGGATGAGGTTGCGCCGGCGCAGCGCCGCCGGATCCATCTTCATCTCGCGTGCCGCCGCGTCCATCAGCCGCTCGATCAGGTAGATCGCCTCGGGCCGGCCGGCGCCACGGTACGGGCCGGTGGGCGTGGTGTGGGTGAGCACGGCGGTGTAGTGCAGGTCGATCGTCTTCAGGTCGTAGATGCTGGTCGAGACCCACGGGCCGATCAGCAGCTGGATCGCGACGCCGGCCGGCGTGGCATAGGCGCCGACGTTGGCGAGCGAGTTCACGCGCAGCGCCAGCACCCGGCCGTCGGCGTCGAGCGCGAGCTCCGCCCGGCTCGCGACATCGCGGCCGTGGTACGCCGAGAGGAACTCCTCGCTGCGGTCGGCCTGCCAGCGCACCGGGCGCTTCAGCGCCCGCGCCGCGTAGGCGACGACCAGGTCTTCCGGATACGGGCCGGTCTTCATGCCGAAGCCGCCGCCGACGTCGCCGACCAGCACGTGCACCTGCGGCGGCGCCAGGTCGGGCAGCGTGGCCGCGATGCCGCCGGCCACGGCCGTCGGCATCTGGTTGCTGATGCGCACCTCGATCCGGCCGCTCGCTTCGTCGAAGCGGGCGACGACCGATCGCGGCTCCATCGGCGATGGCGCGAGGCGCTGGTTGTGGACGTCGAGCGCGACCCGATGCGCGGCGCGGGCGAACGCCGCCTCGGTCGCGGCCGCGTCGCCGTGCCGCATCTCGGCGGCGATGTTGTCGGGCGCTTCGGCGGTGACGACGGCGGCACCGGCCTGCCTCGCGGCCCGCGCGTCGGTCACCGACGGCAGCTCCTCGAGGTCGAGGACGATCGCATCGAGCGCGTCGCGCGCCTGCTCGCGCGACTCGGCGACCACCGCGGCGATCGCCTCGCCGACGTAGCGCGCGACCTCGTGCGCCAGGGCGCGGCGCAGCGGGCTGACGGTGCTGCGCCCGTCGGCGCGCCTGAAGTCCGGCGTCGTCGGCAATCCCTTGACGCCGGCCGCTGCCAGGTCGGCGCCGGTGAAGACGCCGATCACGCCCGGCATGGCGCGCGCGGCGTCGACGTCGATGCCGGCGATGCGGGCATGCGCGTACGGCGAGCGCAGGAAGGCGATCACCGTCTCGCCGGGCACGGCGACGTTGTCGGTGAAGCGGCCGCGGCCCTCGAGCAGGGCGCGGTCTTCGATGCGCGGCACGGCACGGCCGCTGCCGAAACGCGCTGCGGCGTCGGGTGCATTCATGGGCGGGATTCCGGTAGGTTCGAGGAGGTTCAGGACTGGAGCGAGGCCCACATGTCCTTGTCGCGCTCCGCGGTCCAGATGCGCGGGTCGCGGTGCGCCGTCGCCTCGTCGTAGGCGCGGGAGACGTCGAAGGGCATGCAGTGCTCGTAGATGAATTGCTGGCCGTAGCGCGGGCGCAGCGTCGCATCGGTGTCGGCGAAGACGCGCTTCAGGTCATGGCCCTGGGCCACGCCCTTCCTGACGCTGGCAAACATGTCCTGGACGAAGGCGCGGGTGGAGGCGATGCCCTCCTTGCACATCGCCGCGTCGGTGAGGGCCGCGCCGCGGCCCGGAACGATCGCCTTGGCGCCCAGCGCCTCGACCCGGTCGAGCGTCGCCGGCCAGTCGCTGAAATAGGCGTCGCCGGCGTAGACCGTGGCGCCGTACTCGACCAGGTCACCGCTGAACAGGATCTTCTGCTGCGGCAGCCAGGCCACCGTGTCGCCCTTGGTGTGGCCGCGGCCGAGCTGCATCAGCCTGACCTCGATCTTGCCGAGCCAGACCGTCATCTCGCCCTTGAAGGTCATCGTCGGCCAGGTCAGGCCGGGGATGGTCTCCACCGACTGGAACAGGCGCGGGAAGCGCTCGATCTCGCTCTTCATGTCGGCGGCGCCGCGCTCGACGATCAGGTCGCGGGTGTCCTCGCTGGCGATGATCTCGCTCGCCCCGTAGGCGCTGGCGCCGAGCACGCGCACCGCGTGGTAGTGGCTCAGCACCACGTACTTGATCGGCTTGTCGGTGACCTCGCGGATGCGCCGGATCACGTCGGCCGCCATCACCGGCGTGGCCTGGGTGTCGAGCACCATGACCGCGTCGTCGCCGATGACGACGCCGCTGTTCGGGTCGCCCTCCGCCGTGTAGGCGTAGGCGTTGTCGGAGAGCTTGGTGAAGCTGACCTTCTTCTCGGTGAGATCGGCTTGGGAGGCGAAGGCTTTGCTCATGATCGGGATCACCTAGGAGGAAGCGGGCATTTTGAGCGATGCGAGAAAAGCCGCCACGGTGTCGTGGAAGCGGTTCGGCAGCTCGGCGACGCTGAGGTGCGCGGCCTCCTCCAAGACCGTCAGCTCGGCGCCGGGAATGCGCTCGGCGATGGCCCGCGCCATCTCCGGCGTCGCGCCCAGGTCCTTGCCGCCGGCAATGACCAGCGTCGGCAGGCGCACCGTGCCGAGGCGGTCGAGCCAGTCGACCTTGGCGATGGCGTGGCAGCAGGCGACGTAGCCGGCCGGATCGCTGCACAGCAGCTTCGCCTTCAGCGCCGCCGCCTCGGCCGGATGCCCGGCGCGATAGTCGGGGCCGAGATAGCGCTCGACCACGGCGTCGGCAACCGCGGCCATTCCACCCTGCTCGACCGCGGCGATCCGCGCCGCCCAGGTCGCGGCAGCGGCATCGGGATAGCGGGCGGTGGTGTTGGCGAGCACCGCCCCGCGCAGCAGCTCGGGATGGTTGATCGCCAGGCCCTGGCCGACCATGCCGCCCATCGACAGGCCGATCCAGGCGACCGGGCCGCGGCCCCATTCGCGGATCACCCGGGCGGCGTCGTCGACCAGCTGGTCCAGCGTGTACGGTCCCGGCGGCACCGCCGAGCTGCCGTGGCCGCGGTGCTCGTAGCGCAGCACCGAGTGCGTCTTCGCCAGGCGGGCGGCGAGCTCGTCCCACATGTGCACGTCGAGGCCGAGGGCATGGCTCATCACCACCGGCGACCCTTCGCCCTGCACCGTCACATGGATCTGCGGCGCGCTGAAGGTGTGGTGCGAGGCCACCCGCACCGACGCGGCCAGCGATTGCGAAACCGCCAGCTTGCCGGCGGCGCGCAGCAGGTCGGTGGTGATCTTGAAGGCGGTGTTAGCGGCGGGAACGCCGCAGTAGATCGCCCCCTGCATCAGCGTTTCCTTGATCTTCTCGATGGACACGCCGTGCTCGATCGCCGCCCGGCAATGCAGCTCGAACTCTTCCCAGCGCGCCAGGCCCATGGTCATGCCGAGCACCAGCAGCCGCCGGGTGTCGTGGTCGAGGCCGGGGCGGCCCCAGATGTCGTGCCAGGCGTAACGGGTGATCAGGCTCTGGAAGTCGGCGTTGAACGCGGTCGCGCCGGCGAGCGACTTGTCGACCCAGGCATCGCCGAGGACGCTGCGGCGGTTGACGACACCGCGGTCGAAATCGTCGGCGCGATCGCTCATGGGGCGGGCTTCCTTGTCAAGGGTTCGAGGGCGACGAGCTGGGCCCGGGCGGCCGCGCCGGCGCGGCGCGCGGCCGCCTCGACGTCGCCGGCCGCGGCACCGCTGCCGATCGCCTGCAGATGCGCGTCGACGTTGGCGCGCATCCGCGCGGCGACGACCTCCAGGCCGGCGGCGCAGGCATCGGCCAGGGTGCGGACCGCGCCGTGCGCCGAGATGAAGAGCGAGGGCCAGACCGCCAGCTCGGCCTGCCAGTCGCCGAGGCCGCGCTGGTGCGCCTGCGGCATCGCCGCGAGCAGGGTCGCGGCCAGGTGCGGAGCGCGGGTCGCCGCGGCGATCGCCACCATCGCCGCCACCGGATTGCGCTTGTGCGGCATCGCCGAGGAGGTGCCGCGCCCGGCCTGGCGCGCCTCGAACACCTCGCCGACCTCGCCCTGCGCCAGCAGCGCCAGGTCGCGGCCGATCTTGCCGAGCGCGCCGCAGAGCACCGCGACGCTGCAGCCGAGCGTCACCCAGGCGTCGCGCTGGGTATGCCAGGCGCCGGCGGGCACCGCCAGGCCGAGCCGCTCGCCGACGCGCCGCGCGATGGCCGGCCCCTTGTCGCCGAGCGCCGCGAGCGTGCCGACGGCGCCGCCGAGCTGCAGCTGCAGCGCGGCCTCGCCGGCGGTGCGCAGGCGCTCGCGACAGCGCACAACCGGCGCCAGCCAGCCGACGACCTCGTGGCCGAAGCTCACCACCTCGGCCGATTGCATCAGCGTCCGCCCGAGCATCGGCGTCTCGAGGTGGCGCCGGGCCAGCGCCGCGAGCGCATCGACGAGGCGATCGAGATCGGCGGCGATCAGGCCCAACGCCTCCCGGGTCACCAGCACCATCGCCGTGTCGATCACGTCCTGGCTGGTGCTGCCGCGATGGACAAAGGCCGCGGCCTCGGGCGCGCCGGCCGCGACCCGGTCGCGCAGCTGCTGCACCAGCGGAATCGCCAGCGCGCCGGCGCGGCGCGCCTCGCCGACGATCCACTCGACGTCGAACGGCGCGCCGTTGCAGGCGGCGACGATGGCCGCGGCCGCCTGCCGCGGAATCAGCGCCTCGTCCGCCTCGGCATCAGCGAGCGCCGCCTCGAACGCCAGCATGGCGACGATGACCTGCGCTTCGGCGAACGCCGATTCGACGTCGGCGCTGGCCAGGGTGCGCTCGAAGATCGTGCCGGTCATGGAGAAAGGCGTGGCGAGGCGGTCATTGAGGATTCGAGCGCAGCGCCGCAGTATCGGCCGGGGCCGTGGCCGCGACCCGCGCCGCCTTCCGGTTGACCAGGTGGCGGATGTTGACGATCGACACCAGGTGCATCTGGATCAGCATCAGCATGCCGTTGCGCCAGAGCTCGAGCACGGTCTCGTCGGGAAAGGCGCGCAGACGATCTTCGTCGACGGTGTGGAAACCGTCGACCGAGATCGACTCGCCGTTCGGCAGGGTCGCGTCGGCCTTCATCGCCTTGAGCACGCCGAGCCGCGCCAGCCGATCGCAGAACGCACGCGTGCGCTCGGCCTCGTGCTCGTAGCGCTCGAGGAAGTCGATCGCCCGGCGCAGCGCCGGCGCCGGTGCGTCGTCGGCTTCGAACAGCGGCTCGCCGGCCTGCTCGCCGAAGCCGCTCCAGGCCTCGTCGACGAGCACGTTGATGCCGTCGGAGCCCGGCAGGGCGGCGGTGAGGAACGGATAGCGGCGCACGTAGGCCGGGACGTAGCGCGCGTCCCAGCGGCTGCGCTCGACGTAGAGGTTCTCGCCGTGGCTGAGTCCGAGCAGCGCCGCCGGCGTCATCGCCGCGCGGCCGGCACTGTCCCTGGCGCCGGTCTCGACGAAGACGATCGGGAATTCCAGCGCCGCATGCGGGAACTCGGTCGCGGTGATCGGCACGACGTGGATTTCTCCGGCGATCGAGTAGTCGGTGAGAGGCTGCACCTTGCGATGGCGATGCTGCGCCGGGTCCAGGGCGACGGGCCGGCGATAGAGCGAAGTCGCGGCGCGGTTCAAATGTGCGCTCCCGTGCTGTCGGGCACCAGCGCCTGGGCCAGCACCTTGTCGACGCGTTTGCCGTCGAGGTCGACGACCTCGAAGCGCCAGCCTTCCCACTCGACCGAATCGGCGGTCCCCGGCAGGCGCCCGAGCAGCAGCATGATCATTCCGGCGAGAGTGTTGTAGCGGCCGCGATCTTCCTCGGGCAGCTCCTTGAGGCCGAGACGGTCCTTGAGCTCGGGCGTGGGGATCAGGCCGTCGAACAGCCAGCTGCCGTCGTGGCGCTGCACCGCCCACGAGTCGGATTCGACCTCGGTGCTGAACTCGCCGGTGATCGCCTCCAGCACGTCGCGCACCGTGATCATCCCCTGGACCTCGCCGTATTCGTCGACCACGAACACGAGCTGCGCGCTCGAGGCCCGGAACTGCTCGAGCAGCCCCATGCCGGAGAGGGTCTCGGGCACGAACACCGGCGACTGCAGGTGTGCCTCGAGCTCGAAGGTCTTGCCCTGGATCGATTGCTGCAGCAGCGACTGGGCGCTGACGATGCCTAGCACGTCGTCGAGGCCGCCGCGGCAGACCGGATAGCGCGAGTGCTCGGCCTCGGCGATGGTGCGCAGCACGTCCTCCGGCGTCGACGTCGCCTCCAGCCAGACGATCTCCGCCCGGGGAATCATCATCGAGCCGACCTGGCGGTCGTCGAGGCGAAAGACGTTGCGCACCATCTGGTGCTCCTGCGCCTCGATCACCCCGGCGTCGAGCCCTTCTTCCAGGCTGGCGGCGATCTCCTCCTCGGTGACGCTGCGGTCGGGCGCGCCGCGCACGCCGAGCAGCTTGAGCACGGTCTCGGTGCACCAGGTGAGCAGGCGCACGAACGGCCGGGCGAGAACCGAGAGCCACTCCATCGGCCGGGACACCAGCCGGGCGATCGTCTCGGGGTACTGCAGGCCCAGCCGCTTGGGCACCAGCTCGCCGAAGACGATGCTGAGGAAGGTGATGGTGACGACGACCATGCCGGTGGCGGTGATCTCCGCCGGGCGGTCGCGCATGCCGAGCGTCTCGTGCAGCCAGCGGGCGAACGGCGCCGAGAAGGCGGCGTCGCCGACGATGCCGTTGAGGATGCTGATCGAGGTGATGCCGATCTGCACCACCGAGAGCCACTTGGTCGGATCGTCGTGCAGGGCGATGGCGTGGACGGCGCCCGAATCCCCGGCTTCGACCATCACCTGCAGCCTCGCCTTGCGGCTGGCGGTGAGCGCCATCTCCGACATGGCGAACAGGGCGTTCAGGAAGACCAGGAAGATCAGCAGGGCAACGTCCATGCGCGGGCGCAGCGGTGTCGGGCAGGCAGCGTAGCAGAATCAGGTGATGGCCCCCACGCTCGCTGCGCTCGCTGCCCCCCGAGGGGGCCGGGCGCCCTTCGGAGCGGCCGGGCGGACGCCGATGGCCCCCACGCTCACTGCGCTCGCTGCCTCCCGAGGGGGCCAAGCGCCCTTCAGGCGGCCGAGCGGGCGCTGATGGATTATCTCGTCGGCGACCTCCAAGGCTGCGCCGACGCGCTCGAGCGGTTGCTTGCCGAGATCGGCTTCTCCGCCTCGCGCGACCGGATCTACGTGCTCGGCGACCTGGTCAATCGCGGCCCCGATTCGCTGGGGGTGCTGCGCCGGCTGCGCGACCTGGGCGACGCCGCGCATTGCGTCCTCGGCAACCACGACTGGCATCTGCTCGCCGTCGCCGCCGGGGTGCGGCCGCGGCACCGCAGCGACACCCTCGAGGACATCCTCGACGCGCCCGACCGCGAAGACTGGCTCGCGTGGCTGCGCCGGCAGCGGATGGCACTGCACACGGACGGCTGGCTGATGCTCCACGCCGGCGTGGTGCCGCAATGGGACCTGGCGCAGACGCTCGCGCTCGCGGCCGACCTGGAGCGAGCGCTGCGCGATTCGCCGCCCCGCGAGTTCCTCGACGCGATGTTCGGCAACGAGCCGTTCGAATGGAGCGAATCGCTCGCCGGCGCGGAGCGGCTGCGTTTCACGCTCAACGTGCTGACGCGGATCCGCTTCGTCACCGCCGACGGCCGGCTCGAGTTCGCCACCAAGGACGGCGCCGAGGCCGCGCCGCCCGGCTTCACCGCCTGGTTCGACGCCCCCGGCCGCAAGACCGCCAGCACGCGGGTCGCCTTCGGCCACTGGTCGACGCTCGGCCTGCTCGATCGCCCCGATGTGCTCGGCCTCGACACCGGCTGCGTCTGGGGCGGCAAGCTCAGCGCCGCGCGCGTCGACGGCGGGCGGCGTGAGATCGTGCAGGTCGACTGCGCCCGGGCGCGGCGGCCGAAGTGAATGGCGCGGCCGGATTGCCAAGCACTGCAAACCGCCAGCTAGGCATGGGCCACCGACCGCGCCGATACACTGGTAAGGCAGCGGAGAGATGGCAGAGTGGTCGATTGCACTGGTCTTGAAAACCAGCGACGGGCAACCGTCCGAGGGTTCGAATCCCTCTCTCTCCACCAGCGAGGCTGGCGTGCATCGGTAGCGCCCCCTCGCCGCCTGCACAGATGAAGAAAGAGCGGCCTCAGCCGCTCTTTCTTCATCCGGCATGGCCGGAACGACGGTCGGGGCTGCTCAGGCGTTGCGCCGCCGCTTGGCCAGGCCTATGGCGCCCAAACCGGCCAGGAACAGCACGTATGTTTCGGGTTCCGGGGCAACGGTCACGGGAACGGGGACAGCGGTCACGGTAAGCGAGCCCGTATACGCCGAACTAAAGGCATCTCCAACGCCCCCGATGGTCAGCGAGTGCGCGCCGGCAAACATTGGTATGGGACTGTTCACGAAAAGCTTCTGGACGATCGTGTCGATCCCCGGCGACAGAGATGTGGTGGCCACCGACAGAGTCAGGGGAATGCCATCGAGCGACGCCGCGAACAAGCCGATCTTGCCCAGCGAGAGCCCTGACGACTCAATCAGGTACGAGGTGTTCAGCACCACTGCCGTCACACTGGACAACGACGCCACGTTGAAGTTGTAGGTATCGGCGAATGAACCGGCGAAGACGGTATCGCCGACCGGCAACGTACCCGCCACCGTACCGAGGTCGAAGGTCGCGTCGGCATGCGCACCGACTGACAGGGCAAGTGCGGCGGCTGCGATCAACGTGAGCTTCATGATTCCTCCTGTCAACCAGCGATGAGGGATGTGTCAAAGACACACGACCTTCGTCGCGCCTTCTGAAGCGAAATCGAACCACCCTAGCACCGTTGAGGCCGCGCGTCCACTGCTCGATGCAGGGGCCGTCTTGAAACTGCCGGGGGGACCCAATCGCGAGCTTCAATCTCACCGTCTTCGGCACTCGCCGCATTTCGGCTTCTCGGCCCTCGCCCCGGCGAGGCTGCTTTCTCCCGTGAACAGGGTCATGCCCAGCCGCTGGTCTGACGGGTTCATGTAGATTCCTGCTGGTGCCAGCCGACAGCCCGCGCATGTCTCCAGCGCCAGAAGCGGCGTGGCTTGGGAACGTCCTGCGGAGGACTGATTGACACGCTTGGCCTACGCGATCGGTGCGGCCACCGGCATCGCGTTGCTCGTGCTCGCCTTCTATGTGTGGCAGAGAGACACGGGGCCCGCGCTCGTGCCCGTCGTGGAGGGGCCGGTCGCGGTCGCTCCCCCGGCCGCGATTCCATCGATGCCCGACGCGCAGGTCCACTACCCGATCGACGCCAGGATGGCGGCAGCACCATCCGGGAAGGAATTCGATCTGCAGAAGGCACTCGAGGATCTGTTCGGCCTCAAGACCGTCCAGTCGATGTTCCGCCTCGACGACTTTCCCCGCCGCCTGGCGGCGACCATCGACAACCTGGGCCGGTCTCACGCCTCGGCAGCGCTTTGGCCGGTCAATCCGGTGGGCGGCCGATTCATCGTCGAAGAGCACGATGGCGCGACCTTTGTCGGCGCGGACAACGGACTGCGCTACACGCCCTACGTGCTCCTGCTCGAGACCGTGGACCTGCGCCAGGCGGTGGGCGTCTACACGCGAATCTATCCGTCTCTTCAGCGGGCCTACGAAGAGCTCGGCTACCCGGGGAGCTACCTGAACGACCGCCTTGTCCAGGTGATCGATCGGCTGCTGGCGACGCCCGAGATCGACGCACCCATCGAAGTGCGTCTGCCTCCCATCGAGGGACCGGTGCAGCCGGAGCGTCCCTGGGTGCTCTACGAGTTCGCCGACCCGAATCTGCAGTCCCTGACTTCCGGCCAGAAGGTGCTCCTTCGCATGGGGTCGATCAACGAGCGTCGGATCAAGACCCGGCTCGCGGAAATCCGGCGTCTCGTGACGGCAGCTCCCAAGAAGCGTTGAATTCCCTCTGGCCGATGCGCCGGGCTTTCCGGCGCTCAGGACCCCGCGCCGCGGTGCTTGCCCACGACCAGCGTCAATATCCGCTCCAGCAGGCTCGCGACCTCGTCGAGGTCGTCCAGGCAGTACATCGCCAGAGAGACGGGACGGTCGCGTCCCACCTTGACCGTCAGCCATTCGGGCACGGCGCGCGCGAACACCGGCTCGTCATTGACGTCGTCGCCCAGGAAGATCGCCCCCCCCGCGCCGCTGCGCTCGACCAGGCGCACCACTGCGGCCGCCTTGTCGGGCGCTCCGTCGACGACGATGTTCATCACCAGCTTGCCGCCGAACGCCCGCAGCCCCGCGGGCAGGGTCTCGGCCAGCCGCGTGACCCACTCGAGAGCCCGTGCCGGCCGCCGCGAGAGGCGGTAATGGAGAGCGATCGACTGCTGCTTGTCCTCCACCGTGATGCCGGCCTCCCGCAGCGACTCGGCTTCCGCTGCGAGACGGTCCCGCATGCCATCGAGCAGCGAGATCAAGCCGGTTTCCGGCAGCCATGGATCTTCGGCGCCATGATTGCCGACGATGTACGTCGGCGTGAAAGACAGCCGGGTGCGGACGTCGTCGACGCGGCGGCCGCTGACGATCGCCAGCGGCAGCGCCCGGTTCAGTCGTTCGAGCCGATGCTCGACGGCCACCGGAACGCGAGCGTCGTCCGGCCGCGCGACGATGGGGGCGAGCGTTCCGTCGAAGTCGAAGGCGAGCAAGGGGCGCCGGGCCATCGTGGCGACCAGCGCCGCCTCGCCCTCGGCCGAGAACAGATGGCGCATCTTCAGGCGACCCGATGGCTTTGGACGCGCGCCTCGATGCGCTCGCGCAGGCGCGACCGCCCGGCATCGATCAGCATGTGCCCGGCCCAGCGGAAGACGTTGTTCTCGCGCACCGTCATGCGCAGGCTCGCCATGCGCTCGCGCTGCTCGGCCGGCGGCATCGTCGCCGCGCGATGCAAGGCATCGGCGGTTTCCTCGACGTGATAGGGATTGACGATCAGGGCTTCCGTCATTTCGCGCGCCGCCCCGGCGAAGCGGCTGAGGATCAGCGCGCCCTGCTCGTCGTCGCGGGCGGCGACGAATTCCTTGCAAACGAGGTTCATGCCATCGTGCAGGCTGGTCACCACGCAGACGTCGCAGGCGCGGAAGAGCTCGGTGACGGCGTCGTGCTCGTGGTGCTGGGCGAGCAGGTGAATCGGAAGATAGTCCGGCCGCCCGAAGCGCTTGTTGATCCGCTCGGTGACGCGGGCGATGCGTTCCTGGAAGGTCTGGTACTCCTCGAGAAGGGTTCGCGAGGGTGCCGCGACCTGGAGGAAGACGAAGCGGCCGATCCATTCCGGGCGCTTTTCGAGGAGCCGCTCGACGGCATGCAGGCGTTCGAGGATGCCCTTGGTGTAGTCGAACCGGTCGACGCCGAGCGCGAGGCAGGTGCCGGCAGGAAGCGCCATCCGCTCGAAGACCCGCCGGCGGCACTCGGCCACCGATGGCCAGGACGCCCGTTCCTGTTCCGAGGGCCACTCGATCGAGATCGGGTAGCTCTCGATGAGCGTCTCGTCTCCCTTGAAGGAGATGGTCGAATGCTCATGCTCGATGCGGGCCTCGAGGAAGCGATCGACCGTCTCGATGAAATTCTTGCAGTGGAAACGCGTATGAAAGCCGAGGATGGTGCTGCCGAGCATGCCCTCGAGGATCTCGCGACGCCAGGGGCAGATGCCGAAGGATTCGGGATTCGGCCAGGGAATGTGCCAGAAGGTCAGGATGGTCGCCCGCGGCAGGCGGGCGCGAATCATGGCCGGGACCAGCGCGAAGTGGTAGTCCTGCACCAGGACGACGGGATCCTCGCCTCGCGCCTCGGCGACGACGGCATCGGCGAAGCGCTGGTTGACGATCTGGTATTGCTCCCAGTCGGATTCCCGGAACACCGGGCGCACGTGGGCGACATGGCACAGCGGCCACATGCCTTCGTTGGCGAAGCCGTAGTAGTAGCCTTGCTCCTCCTCGGGACTGAGCCAGATGCGCCGCAGGACGTACTCGTTGCGCCCGGGCGGCACGCCCACCCGGTCGTGCCGGTCGACCACCGTCCGGTCGGCGCTGCCGCTGCCATGCGCGATCCAGGTGCCCGAGCAGGCGCGCATCACCGGCTCGACGGCCGTCACCAGGCCGCTGGCGGGCCGCCGGATCACGACGCCGCCCGGACCGCTTTCGTGGATGTAGGGCTCGCGGTTCGAGACGACGATGACCTGGTCGCCCTGCAGCTGGGTTCGCAGGAGCGCGCGCAGTCGTTCCGGATCCCAGCTGGTCTGCGGTCCCTGGGCTCGGCGATATTCGTCTTCCAGATCGCGCATGCGGGCACGGATCTCGGCGGCCAGGGGCGCCATTTCGGGCGTGGCCGTCATCGGCCGCAGCAGGCCTTCGCCGCGCAGCAGGCCGCGAACGCCGGACACCCAGCCACGCCAGCTGAGCTGCGCGACGACCACCGTGGTCAGCGCGATGACCAGCCCGAGTCCGCTGATGAACAGCAGCAGGTAGCGCCGCGTGTCCTGGCTGCGCCGGTCGATGAAGCTCATGTCGTGCAGCAGCACCAGCTTGGCGATCGCCCCGGCGTCGCTGTCGACCGTGTGCACGCCGACGTGGACGGCTCCCCCCGCCAGTCGAAGGCGCGGCTCGCGCAACTCGGCCACGGCTTGCGCCTGCTGGCAGTCCAGGGTACGCGGAAAGCTGGCGCTGCTACGGATCATCGTTCCATCGAGCGAACACAGGCCGATGGCGAACAGGCGCTCGTCCTGCACCGCACGATCGAAAAGGATCTGCAGGCGGGCGCCCTTGGCGTCGCTGATCGCGCCTGCGATCGCGTCAGACAGGGTATTGGTCACGAGGGCTCCGCGCGCGTTCAGGTCGCGGGCGAACCAGCGCAGCGTGAGCCGATCCATCACGGGCAGCGCGAAATACGCGGCCGCGACCAGCGTCACGAGCAGCGGCGCAAGGAAACGGAGCTGGAGGTTGAGCGACTTCACGGGATCACCCTGGTCGCCCTTCGCGAGTTCGCCATAATCGCATATCCGTCTGAATGTTCCACGCCCGTGAAGCCATGGCTGGAGAAGAGGACATGAACCCTTCTGCCGCCGCGCCTTCCGGTGCCGAATCGAACCTCGATTTGGCGCTCATCGGCAACTGTGCGATCGGCGCCCTCGTCGACCGGCGCGGCGCCGTCGTCTGGTGCTGCATGCCCCGGTTCGACGGCGATCCGGTGTTCCACGCCCTGCTTGCCGAGAGCGCGCCCGATGGAAGGATGAGCGTCGAGCTCGAAGGCTTGAGCAGGGTCGAGCAGAGCTACGACCACGGCACCGCAATCGTCCGTACCCGCCTGCTCGACGACGCGGGGCGAGGCGTGGAGATCACGGACTTCGCGCCGCGGTTCTTCCATCGCGACCGGATGTTCCGCCCGGCGCAGCTGGTTCGCCGGATCCGTCCGCTGGCGGGGCACCCGCGCATCCGCATCAGCGTCAGGCCCCTCGGCGAGTGGGCCCGCGAGAGGCCGGTGATCACACGCGGCAGCAACCATCTGCGCTACGTGCTTCCGAGCGGCACGCTGAGGCTGACGACGAGCGCGCCGCCCACCTACGTCGTCGAAGGCACCTGGTTCTCGCTGCACTCTCCCGTGAGCCTGCTGCTCGGTCCCGACGAGACGCTCACGGGAGGCATCGACGAGACCGCCCGGGAATTCGAGGAGCAGACCGCTCTCTACTGGCGCTCCTGGACGCGCCGTCTCGCCCTTCCCCTGGAGTGGCAGGAAGCGGTGATTCGCGCTGCCATCACCCTGAAGCTTTGTCAGTTCGAGGAGACGGGCGCCATCGTCGCCGCCATGACGACAAGCATTCCGGAAGCGGCGCACAGCGGGCGCAACTGGGACTATCGGTTTTGCTGGCTGCGGGACGCGTTCTTCGTCGTCCGCGCGCTGAACAGCCTGTCCGAGGTCGGAACCATGGAGGACTACCTTCGCTGGCTCTACGACGTGCTGCGCGGCGCGGAGACGGGTCACGTCCAGCCGCTCTACGGCATCGGCCTGGAGCAGGCCCTGCCCGAGTCGATCGTGCCCCACCTGCCGGGATACCGGGGCATGGGTCCGGTGCGCGTCGGCAACCAGGCGCACGAGCACTTCCAGCACGACGTCTACGGCAACATCGTCCTCGGCGCGGCACAGGCTTTCCACGACCACCGTCTCTTTCGCCGTGCCGACGCGTCGGACTTCATGGCGCTCGAAACGATGGGCGAGCAGGCCTGGCTGCTGCACGATCAGCCCGACGCCGGGATGTGGGAGTTGCGCACGCGCGCCCGCGTGCACACCTCCTCGGCCCTGATGTGCTGGGCGGCGTGCGACCGCCTGGCCAAGATCGCCGGCCGCGCCCTCGGCAATCGCGAGCGGGCGGCCCACTGGCATTCGCGCGCCGAGACGATCCGCACGCGCATCGTCGAGCAGTCCTGGAACGAGAAGCGGCAATCGTTCGTCGAAAGCTTCGGCGGCAGCGAGCTCGACGCCAGCGTGCTGCTCATGGCCGAAGTCGGCTTTCTGCCGCCCGCGGATCCACGCTTCCGCAGCACGGTGCTGGCGCTGGAGGAGGCGCTGTGCGACGGACCCTACATGCGGCGCTACGAGGCCGCCGACGATTTCGGCCGGCCCGAAAGCTCGTTCAACGTGTGCTCGTTCTGGCGCGTCGATGCCCTGGCCCGGATCGGCCAGCAGGATCGGGCGCGCGAGCTGTTCGAGGCGCTGCTGGCGCGGCGCAACCACGTCGGCCTGCTGTCCGAGGACATGAGCACGACGACCGGGGAGCTCTGGGGGAACTTCCCGCAGACGTATTCGATGGTCGGAATCATCAACGGCGCTGTCCGCCTCTCGGCACGCTGGGAGGACACGGTGTAGGGATCCGGGCTCGCCGAGGATCTCCTCCATCCGGGCGTTCGGGCAGGGACTCCCGGGCCAGGAACCGCCCGTTCCTTCCCGGCTCGGTGTCGCCGCCGCGATAGGCGACCTTGCCGTTCACCAGCACGCAGTCCACGCCTACCGCCTGCGCCTTCGGCAATTCGAAGGTCGCGGCATCGCGGATCGTCGCCGCATCGAACACGGCGATGTCGGCGTACCCACCGACCCGGATCTCGCCGCGGCCCGTGAGCCGGAACTGGCGCGCCGACAGGCCGGTCATCTTGTGGACGGCGGCTTCGAGCGGAAACAAGCCGAGATCCCGGCTGTAGTGGCCGAGCACGCGTGGAAATGTCCCCCAGAGACGCGGATGCGGGTGCTGGTCGTGCGGCAGGCCGTCCGAGCCGATCATGGTGGCCGGATGGCGCAGGACGCGCTGGACGTCGTCCTCGCGCATCTGGAAGTAGCACGCGCCGCCGGGCTGCAGGCGCTCGCAGGCCTCCACCTGGCTGCAGCCCCATTCCTCGGCGATGCTGGCGAGCGTCCGCGCCGTCATTTCCGGGTGCGGCGTCGACCAGGTGATGAGGATGTCGATGATCCCGTCGACCATCTCGCTGCGCAGCACCGTCGAGCCGGCGATGTACGGATAGCAGTCCAGAGCGATCGACTGGCCTCGGCGCGCGGCATCGATGTGGGCCAGCGTCTCCACCGTGCGTCCCCAGTTGCGCGGGCCGGCGCACTTGTGATGCGAGACGACCAGCGCAACCCGGCCGCGCCTGGCCGTCGCGAAGGCCTCGTCGAGCGATTCCAGGACCTTGTCCATTTCCTGGCGGATGTGCGTCGTGTAGACACCGCCGGCGTCGCCGGCGATGCCGGCCAGCAGCGCCAGCTCGTCGATGTCGGCGGCGGCGCCGGTGGCGTAGAACACGCCGGAGCTGAGTCCTGCCGCACCGGCAGCGAGTCCCTCGCGCAGCAGCTCGCCCATCCGCGACTGCTCGGCCGGCGTCGCCGGGCGATAGGGATCGTCCATGGTCGCGACCCGCAAGGTCGAGTGCCCGACCAGTGCGGCGACGTTGACCGCGGGACGGGCCGCGGCGATCGCCGCGACGTAGGCGGCCATCGTCGGATAGACGTACTTGTCGGCGCCGCCCAGCAGGTTCAAGGGCGGCGGCACGCTGGAATGCACCAGCGGCGCCAGGCTGATGCCGCAGTTGCCAACGACGACGGTGGTGACGCCCTGGCTGATCTTCGGCAGCATCTGCGGCGCCGACAGGACGATCTGGTCGTCGTGGGTGTGCACGTCGATGAATCCCGGCGCGACGATCCGGCCGCGGACGTCGAGCACGTCGGCACCGTCGGCCGCCAGGTTCGCGCCGACCGCGACAATGCGCTCGCCCTCGATGCGCACGTCGGCATCGAAGCGCGGCGCGCCGCTGCCGTCGATGATGGTGCCGCCGCGCAGCAGGAAGGCAGTTGGATCCGCGCTGGTTCCGGATGGCATGGCAGTCTCCTTCGTCGGGCCGGTCATGCCGAGGGCATCACCGGATGCGGCTCGCTCTCGGAACCGCGTTCCTTCAGGACCTGGCGCACGCGCTTGAGCTTCCTGAAAGCGGCCGGTCCGCGGCGCAGGCCGACGCCCACCATCAGGATCTCGAGATAGGTCAGTTGCGCCAGATAGGCTTCGGTGCCGACGCGCATCGCGCGGTCGACCGGGACGATGACCGGCAGCACCACGTCGGCCATCGCGGCGAGCGGCGTGTGCGGCTGGGTGATCGCGACGACCATCGCGCCCTGCTCGCGGGCGACCGCCACCGCCTGCAGGAGGCTGCGCATCCGGCCGACGTAGGAGATTGCGAGGACGACGTCGCGCCGGGTCATGGTCGCCGCCGAAATGAGCTGCAGATGGGCATCGAAGTACGCGCCGCCGCTCATCCCCAGGCGCGCGAACCGTGCCTGGGCGTCGCTGGCCATGAACATCGACACGTTGCCGACGCCGTAGCAGTCGACCCGGCGCGCCCGGGCGATGCGGGTCGCGGCACGCTCCAGGTCTTCCGGCACGACATGGCGCTCGAGGTTGGACAGGGCGCTGACCGCGTCCTGCAGGACCTTGTGCGTCACCGCCTGCATGTCGTCGCCGCCCTTGACCGCGCGGTGCAGCGTCGACTTGCCGACCGCAAGCGTGTGCGCCAGGCGCAGCTTGAACTCGCGCAGCCCGGAATAGCCGAGGGCGCGGCAGAAGCGGGTGATCGTCGGCGGACTCACCTCGGCCCGCCGCGCCAGCGCGTCGACGTTGGCGTGCAGCGCGAACTCCGGATCGTCGAGCATCGCCGCGGCGACCTGCCGCTGGGCCTGCGAGAGCGACGCCGACTGCTCGCGCATCGCGGCCAGCAGGTCGCCCACCGGGGGGCGCGCAGGGGAGCGAGGACGGCGCGGCACGCGAGCTCGAAGGCGGTCAGAAGTAGGTGCGGATGGCACCGGTGACCCGATAGCCGTCGTCGACCATGAACAGCACGCGCCACTTGTCGAAGGTCGTGCACGGATGCGAGATGCCGCAGCCGATCAGGTCGCCCACCTGCGGCGGGTGGGCCTCGTCGCCGGGGCAGCGCAGGTAGGCGTGCTGATCGTTCATGGCAGAGATCGTCCAGCCTGCCGGCACCGGTCGCGGAGCCGCGTCCGCCCCCGGGCGAAAGCGTTTGAGGGTGATCGGCATCTCGATGTCGTACGAGGCGTCGCGCTTGCCCAGGGTCAGGATCGCCAGTCCGGGCTCGGGGACCGACTGCACGCGCGACCAGACCTCGAGTGCCGGCTGCAGGCCCGGGCGCGTCTGCCAGACCCCGCCGCTGCGCGACTTGACGCCGGCAAGCAGGCGCTCGTAGGTGCCGGAATCGTGGGTGACGTAGCAGCCGCTGCGCAGGATGGTCAGGACCGGCCTGGACAGGCGCGTCGGCAGCTCGCGCGCGACGATGTCGAAGGCGGCCGAGCCGCCGGCCGTCAGGATGATCGACGGGCCGGCGAACAGGTCTTCGCGATCGCATGCGATCGCCAGCTCCTTCACGCGCTGCATCAGCCGGCCGACCGTCAGCGCATCCTGTGCCGCGTCGCCGCTGATCTGCAGTCCTTCGTAGCACTCGATGCCCGAGAGCGCGACGAAGCGGCTCGCCGCGACCTGGCGCGCCAATGCGAGCGCCGCGTCGTGCGCGCGCAGGCCGGTTCGGCCGCCCGGCACGCCGAGCTCGATCAACGCGGCGAGCTTGCGCGGCGGCGGGTCGGTCGCCGCGACCGCCTCGATCGCGGCGAGCTGCGCGAGCGAATCGACCAGGAAGTGGAACTCGAGATCCGGGTGCCGGCGCAGGAGGTCGATGACCGTGCGCACTTCGAGCGCGCCGAGCAGCTGGTTCGCCATCAGGACCCGGCGCACGCCGAAGCGGGCGCAGATGCCGAGCTGCTGCACGTTGGCCACCGTCATGCCCCAGGCGCCGGCGGCGAGCTGCTGGGCGAAGATCTGCGGCGCCATCGTCGTCTTGCCGTGCGGCGCCAGCAGGACATCGGTCGCGACGGTGAAGTCGCGCATCCAGGCGTGGTTGTGCGCCAGCGCCGAATCGCGAATCACCGCCAGCGGCAGCGGCAGGTCGCCGGCGAGAAGGCTCCAGCCCTGCGCGCCGATGGCCGAGAGCGGCAGCGGCGCGGCAGACAACGGATAGCCCTTGGTCGTCGAGTCGAGGATCTCGGCAAGGATCGGGCTCAGATCGATGGCGTTCATGGCGTCGCTCCGCCGTTCGGGAACAGGTCGTCGCGCAGGCACGCCTTGAAGCGGCCGGGCGCCACTTCGCGCAAGGGCGGCACCGTCGTTGCGCAGGCTTCGACCGCATGGGGGCAGCGGGTGCGGAAAACGCAGCCCGACGGCGGATCGACCGGGCTCGGGATATCGCCCTGCAGCAGCCGACGCGAGCGCCGTGCCTCGGGATCGGGCCGTGGCGAGGCGTCGAGCAGGGCCCGGGTGTAGGGATGCTGCGGCGTCCGGTACAGCTCCTCGGCCGGCGCCACCTCCATGATCTTGCCGAGATAGAGCACGACGATGCGGTCGCAAAGGTATTCGACGACGTCGAGATCGTGCGAGATGAACAGCATCGTCAGGCCGAAGCGCTCGCGCAGATCGCTCAGCAGGTTGAGCACTTGCGCCTGGATCGATACGTCGAGCGCCGATACCGGCTCGTCGGCGACGATGAACCGCGGCTCGACCGCCAGGGCGCGGGCGATGCCGATGCGCTGGCGCTGGCCGCCCGAGAACTCGTGCGGGTAGCGGCGGGCGTGCTCGGGCGCGAGGCCGACGAGGGCCAGCAACTCGGCGATCCGTGCGGCGCGCGCCGGTCCCGGGTGCAGGCCGTGCGTCGCCAGCGCCTCGGCAAGCGTGTCGCCGACCCGCCGACGCGGATTGAGACTCGCGTACGGGTCCTGGAAGATGATCTGCAGGCGCCGCCGGTAGGGGCGCATCGCCCGCGCCGACAAGGGCACGAGGTCGGTGCCTTCGAAGCGGATCGCACCGGCGCTCGGCTCGATCAGCTTCAGCACCGCACGGCCGATCGTGCTCTTGCCCGATCCCGATTCGCCGACCAGCCCGAGCACCTCGCCCGCCGCGATGTCGAAGCTGACATCGTCGACCGCGCGGACCGGCCGGTCGCGCCGGCCGAAATACTTCTTCAGGCCCTGCACGCGCAGCATCGGCTCGCTCACAGCTCGCTCCAGCGCAGGCAGCGCGAACGACGATCGGCAGTGATGTCGGCCAGCGGCGGCATCGCGGCCGAGCACTCGGGCACGGCCAGGGTGCAGCGCGGCGCGAAGGCGCAGCCGGGCAGCGGATCGAGCGGGCTCGCGACCTGACCGGCGATCGCATTCAGGCGTCGCTTCGGCCGGCGCCCCGCGCCGTCGAGGGCACGGCGCGGCAGGCAGGCGAGAAGCCCCTGCGTGTACGGATGACGCGGCGCCCGGAAAAGGGCTCGCACGTCGGCCTCCTCGACCACCCTGCCGGCGTACATGACGACCACGCGGTCGGCGATCTCGGCGACGACGCCGAGGTTGTGGGTGATGAACAGGACCGCCATGCCGATGTCGCGCCGCAGCTTGTCGAGCAGCGCCAGGATCTGCGCCTGGATGGTGACGTCGAGGGCGGTCGTCGGCTCGTCGGCGATCAGGAGCAAGGGGTCGCAGGCGAGGGCGATCGCGATCATCACCCGCTGCCGCATCCCGCCCGACAGCTGATGCGGGTACTCGCCCAGGCGCTGCCTCGCGGCCGGGATCTCGACCAGCTCCAGCATCTCGAGCGCACGCCGGGCGGCGGCAGCGCGCGGCATGCCCAGATGCAGGACCGCGGCCTCGGCGATCTGGTCGCCGACACTGAACACCGGATTGAGGCTGGTCATGGGCTCCTGGAAGATCATCGCGATGTCGCGGCCGCGGAGCCTGCGCAGCGCCCGGGCCGGCATCCGGGCGAGATCGACGACCTGACCGGTGCGCGTCCGGAACAGGATCTCGCCGCCGGCGACGCGCCCGGGCGGATCGGCGATCAAGCCCATGATCGACAGGCTCGTCACCGACTTGCCGGAGCCGGATTCGCCCACCACCGCCAGGGTCTCGCCGGCGTCGAGCGTGAACGAGACGTCCTCGACCGCCCTGACGAGGCCGGCCTCGGTCGCGAACTGCGTGTGCAGGTGGCTGACCCTGAGCAGGGGACCGGTTGCGATGCTCATAGCGCCTTGCGCAGCCTGGGGTCGAGCAGATCGCGAAAGCCGTCGCCGACCATCTGCAGCGAGAGTGCCGACAGGATGATCGCGATGCCGGGAAAGACAACCAGCCAGATCGCCTGGTGCGCGAACTGCTGGCCGCTGGAGATCATCGAGCCCCAGGTCGGTAGCACCGGCGGGACGCCGACCCCGAGGAACGACAGCCCCGCTTCGGCCAGCACCGCGTAGGCGAAGATGAACGTCGCCTGGACCAGGATCGGCGAGGCGATGTTCTGCAGGATGTGGATGAACAGGATGCGCCAGGTCGAGATGCCGAGGGCACGCGCGGCCTCGACGAACAGCAGCTCGCGCACGACCAGCGTCGAGGCGCGAACGACGCGGGCGACGCGGGGCGTGTAGACGATCGCCAGCGCCAGGATGACGTTCGTCATCGACGCGCCCAGCACCGCGACCAGGGCGATGGCGAGCAGGATGTCGGGGAACGACATCATCGCGTCGACCAGGCGCATGACTGGCCCGTCGAGGCGGCGGAAGAATCCCGCCGCCAGCCCGAGCAGGACGCCGCCCACCATCGAGATCAGGACCACCAGCGCGCCGATCAGGAGCGAATAGCGGGCGCCGAAGATCACGCGCGAGAACACGTCGCGGCCGAGCTCGTCGGTGCCGAACCAATGGGTGGCGCGCGGGCTCTGCAGCCGGTCGAGGATCTTCAGCGCCATCGGGTCGTAGGGCGTGAGCCATGGTGCGAAGACCGCCAGCAGAACGACGGCGGCGAGGATGACCGCGCCGGCGAGCACGAGCCTGCGCCGGAACAGCTTGGCGAACAGGGCGGAAGTCATGTTCTCAGTACGTGACGCGCGGATCGACAACCAAGTACAGCAGGTCGACCGCCAGGTTGATCAGCACGTAGAGGCCGGCGATCACCAGCAAGGCGCCCTGGATGACCGGATAGTCGCGACGCAACACCGCCGACACGACCAGGTTGCCGATCCCGGGCAGGCCGAACACGGTCTCGGTGACGATCGCGCCGCCGACGAGCAGTGCGAAGGTCAGGCCAAGCACGGTGAGCACCGGAATCAGGGCATTGCGCAAGGCATGGTGGAGGATGACCCGCGGCTCCGAGGCGCCCTTGGCGCGCGCCGTGCGAATGTGGTCCTCGCCCAGCACGTCGAGCATGCTCGCGCGCGTGAAGCGCAGGATGAGCGCGGAGTTGACGACGCCGAGCACGATCGCCGGCAGCACCAGGTGATGCAGCCGGTCGGCCAGCGGCACGCCCGGGTCGCCGTAGCCAGCGACCGGAAACCAGCCGAGGGCGACGGCGAAGATCTGCATCAGGATCAGGCCGAACCAGAAGCTCGGGATGCTGGCGCCGAGCATCGCGAATCCGGAGAACACCTGATCGATCGCCCGGCCGCGCCACACTGCCGAGACGATGCCGCAGGGGACGCCGATCAGGGCCGCGATCGCGATCGAGAAGAGCGTCAGGAAGAGCGTCGGCTCGGCCCGTTCCCAGAGCGCCTGCGTGACCGGACGCTGGAGAAAGATCGACTGGCCGAGATTGCCACGCGCCAGCTCCTTCAGCCAGTAGGCGAACTGCACGGGAAGCGGCTTGTCGAGTCCGTAAGAGGCCCGCAGCTGCGCGATGTCGGCGGCGCTCGCCTGCTCGCCCAGCATCACCGCGGCCGGGTCGCCGGGAGCCAGGCGAGTGATGAAGAACACCAGCGTGGCGACCAGGAGCATCACCACTGCCATGCCGGCGAAGCGCGATGCGAGATAGCGTGTCATCCCTTGGCTTGGCGATTCGATCTCCGTCGCTCCGGCCGCCCCGATTTCAATGCCGGTGCACGACTCTCACTTCTGCAGGCCCGTGTTCCAGAAGAACGGCCAGGGCATCGCCACGTAGCCTTCCAGCTTGGTCGAGCGCGCGGTCACGCTGTTGAAATTGCCGACCCGGATGTAGGGAACCTCGGCGTAGACGACC